>Ga0209702_10003594_pt1 | contig 24149 bp, 15 predicted proteins | sample FRY01_FD_187210 | JGI IMG/M metagenome (GOLD analysis project Ga0209702, IMG submission 187210) | Freshwater microbial communities from Lake Fryxell liftoff mats and glacier meltwater in Antarctica - FRY-01 (SPAdes) (version 2) | ecosystem: Environmental > Aquatic > Freshwater > Ice > Glacier... | reverse complement strand
TCCGGGGAAAGATCATCAATCTCAGATAGCCAGGCCAGATAGTGGTGATGGTCCATGCGCGCCTCCTGCGTTCACGTTCCGTTCTATTGCATTGGAGAGTGCATAGCTAATGCGAATTGAGCCTAAGAGTATGTCGTAAAAACAGGCAGCCGATTGGAATCTGCACGGAGGACGTACAGGGGAATGGCCAAGATTTCTTTGCGATTACATCGGATTGGCAACCCGTGCGGCCTAACCGCGCTCGTTGAAGAAATCACGGATCGCCTGCGCCATCGTGGCCGAAATTCCATCGACCGCCGCAAGGTCTGACAGCCCCGCCCGCGCCACGGCCTTGGCCGATCCAAAGTGCAAGAGCAGCGCCTTCTTGCGCGCCGCCCCAACCCCCGGAATATCGTCCAACGGCGTGATCGACACAGCCTTGGCCCGCTTGGCCCTATGCGCCCCGATGGCCCAGCGGTGCGCCTCGTCGCGCAGGCGCTGCACGAAATACAGCACCGGATCGTTCATCCGAAGCGCGAACGGGGGCGCACCCGGGCGGTAGAATTCTTCCTTGCCCGCATCGCGGTCCACGCCCTTGGCGACCCCGATCATCGCGATGTCATCGACGCCCAGTTCGGCCAAAATCCCAGCCACAGCAGAGACTTGCCCTGCCCCGCCGTCGATCAGCAGCAGGTCAGGCCAACCTTCCGACTTTCGCTCGGGGTCCTCTTTCAGCAGCCGTTCAAACCGCCTTGTCAGCACCTCTTTCATCATCCCGAAGTCGTCGGAGTTCGCCCCCGCGTCGGACTTGATGTTGAATTTGCGGTACTGCCCCTTGGCGAAACCTTCTGCCCCCGCCACGATCATACCGCCCACTGCGTTGGTGCCCTGAATGTGGCTGTTGTCGTAAACCTCGATCCGGCGCGGCGGGGAATCCAGATCGAACGCCTCTGCCAACCCGGCCAACAACCGGTTCTGCGTGCTGGTTTCGGCCATCCGCCGCGCGAGGCTTTCGCGGGCATTGCGGGCGGCGTTTTCGACCAGCTCGGCCTTTTCCCCCCGCTGCGGCACGGCAATCTCGACCCGCCGCCCCGCCCGGTCCGACAGCAACTGCGCCACCAGATCCGGGTTTTCGACAGCGTGCGACAACAAGATCAGCCGCGGCGGTTCCTTGTCGTCATAGAACTGGGCCAGAAACGCCTCCATGATTTCGGGCTCTTCGGCCCCTGACCCGGTTTTGGGGTAAAAGTCGCGGTTGCCCCAGCTTTGGTTGGCGCGGATGAAGAACACCTGCACGCAGGCTTGCCCCTGTTCCAGATGCAGCGCCACCACATCCGCCTCGGCGACGCTTGCCGGGTTGATGCCCTGCGAGGATTGCACCTGCGTCAGCGCCTTGATTCGGTCGCGCAGGGCGGCCGCGCGTTCAAACTCCATCGCCGTAGAGGCGGTCTGCATTTCGGTGGCAAGGTTGGCCTGCACCGCCGTCGTCTTGCCCTGCAAGAACCGCTCGGCATCGGCCACCAGCGTGGCATAGCCGGCGGGATCGATCTTGCCGACACAAGGTGCTGCACAGCGTTTGATCTGGAACATCAGACAGGGCCGGGTGCGACCCTCGAACATCGAATCAGAGCAGTTGCGCAGCAAGAACACCTTCTGCAACTGGTTCAACGTGCGGTTGACCGCCCCCGCACTGGCGAAAGGACCGAAATAACTGCCCTTTTCAGACTTTTTACCCCGATGTTTCTTCAGCGCCGGAAAGGCGTGTTCCTTGCCGATCAGAATGTTTGGAAATGATTTGTCATCCCGCAGCAGCACGTTGTAGCGCGGCTTCAACTGCTTGATCAGGTTCTGCTCGAGCAGCAACGCCTCGGTTTCCGTCCGGGTGGTCAGAAACATCATCGACGCCGTCTCGAAGATCATCCGGGCGATCCGCCCGGAATGGCCCGAGGGCCGCGCATAGTTCGAAACCCGCGCCCGAAGGTTGCGCGCCTTGCCGACATACAGCACTTCGGACTTGTCATTGAGCATGCGATACACGCCCGGCGATCCATCGAGCGTGCGCAGATAGCCTTGGATCCGCTCGTGTCCGGTAAGGTCGGTATGGCTGTCCGTCACCTGCGTCCGCCCTTCGCGTTAACCTGTGATTCCGACCCTGGCTGCAATGATAAACCGTCCAGAGCAAGAGAAAAGCTGTCCACGGTTTCTGTGGATAACCCTGCGGAGAAGATTTGGGGATTGGGAAATTTCCCTTGTTTTTGGCCCCGTTCAGTGAAACGCCTGTTTTTTGGGCATTTATACAAGCCATTGTTTTTCAAGGAAATTTTTTGTATCCTAGGCAAATCCCTGAAAAGTCTTAATATTTTGTATCGGGTGTGTGAACTGCGGGGCCAAAGTGGACAACTTGCAGGAGTGTGTCAGGTTTCGTCATTCGACACCCAGCACATCAGGGGTCTGCCAAGCCAGATGTTGGCCACCGTCCACTGCGATCATTTGCCCGGTAACCGCAGGTGAGTCGAGGAAAAACCCAAGCGCCGCGGTTATATCGGCGGGATTTGCCCCACGTTTCAGCACGGTTGCAGCGCGCTGCCGGGCAAAGTGGCTGTTGCTTTGCCGTGCGCCTTGCAGGGTCGGCCCCGGACCGATGCCGTTGACGCGGACATCAGGCGCCAGCGCCTGTGCGGCCGTCCGGGTCAGCGCCCAGAGGCCCATCTTGGCCAGCGTGTAGGTCATGAATTCGGGCGTCAGCTTTTGCACACGTTGGTCGATCATGTTGACCACCAGCCCTTGCGCCATCGGTTCGCCCGCCGCATCCGAAACAGCTGGGGGGCATTGCGCGGCGAAGGTTTGGATCAGCACGAAGGGCGCGCGCAGGTTGCTGTCCATATGCCGGTCCCAACTGGTGCGGGTGGCGGTGTGGATCGTATCGTATTCAAATATGGAGGCATTGTTCACCAGCACGGTCAAAGGCCCGCCCAGTGCCACGGCAGCTCGGTCGATCAGGGTGGCCATCTGCTGTTCAATCAGCAGATCGGCCTGCAACGCCACTGCGCGCCTGCCCATAGCGGCAATCTCGGTCACGACGCCCTCTGCCTCGGCCTCGGACCCCGCATAATGCACCGCCACGTCATAGCCGCGCCGCGCCAGATACAGCGCCATCTCGCGGCCCAGACGCCGTGCCCCGCCCGTTACCAAAGCTCGCATTTTCAGCCCTTCTTGCGGCAGTCGCAGGTCCGCCCGACCATCGGCCGCCCGCAGCGCGAACACGGACCAGTGCTGCCCGGGATCAAGCGACGTTTCACCTGCCGGCCCAGCGCACCCGGATACAGAATGTTGCCAACCATGGCGATCACCACCATGGCCAGCAGAAACAACATGACCACCTTGAACATCATGACCCTATAACCCGTATCGCGACCATAGTGCGCGATCTTCAACCACCGCCAGCGCATCGTCGGCCAGATTAAGGCCCAACCGCTGCGACAGGCTGCGCCGCTGACCGTACGGGACCAGTCGCACCTTGTCACCGTAAAGCTGTTTCAATGTGGGCACCAGATGGCCCAGTCCATCGACCAGACCGACCTTAGCCGCGCCCTGACCCACCCAGATGTCGGCGTTGAACAGATCGGCATCCGCCAGCCGCGACCCGCGCCGCGCCTTGACATGGGCGATGAACGCCTCGTGGATCGGGGTTTGCAGGGCGCGCAGGCGGTCTACATCCTCGGGCTTTTGCGGCAGAAACGGATCGGCCAGGCTTTTCGATTTGCCAGCAGCCACGATCCGCCGCTCGACGCCTTGTTTCGCCATCAGTTCCGGGAAGCCAAAGCTGGCAAAGATCACCCCGATCGACCCCACAATCGAACTGGCATCCACCCAGATCTGATCCGCCGCACAGGCCAGCCAATAGCCGCCCGACGCCGCCACATCCTCGACAAAGGCATGAACCGGAACCTTTTTCTCGTCGGCCAGTCGCCGGATGCGGGCGGCGATCAGGCTGGATTGTACGGGCGATCCACCCGGCGAGTTGATCACCAACGCCACCGCCGCCGGTTTTCCGCGCGAAAAGGCCCGCTCGATCAGCGGGGCGAGGCCTGCGTCCGACAGACTCCGGGGACCAGAAGCGATGGTGCCCTGCAACCGGATCACCGGGACGAAGGCGGGTTTGGACAAAAAGGGGATCAGGTGTTTCATCCTAGGGAAGTAAGACGCGCAACCCTTGCGGACAAGCCCGGATTGCAGTCAGGCTGCCACACATGATCGACAAGCTGGAAATGTTCATAGCCCTTGCCCGCGAACGCCACTTTGGTCGTGCCGCACAGGCTTGCGGGGTAACGCAACCCACACTGTCATCCGCGATCCGGCAACTGGAGGATCAGCTAGGCGTGCAACTGGTGTTTCGCGGTAGCCGGTTTCAGGGGCTGACCCCCGAAGGCCAGCGGGTGCTGGACTGGGCAATCCGCATCGCGGGCGACATGCGCAGCCTGAAGGATGAGATGCGGTCCGTGCGCGCAGGCCTTTCGGGTAATCTGCGGATCGGGGTGATCCCGACCGCCCTGCCGATGGTGGCCGAACTGACCGGGCCATTCACCGCGCGGCACCCCAACGTCCGCATTACCATCCTGTCGCGCACCAGCGCCGAGATTTTGGCCGGCATCGACACGCTGACGCTGGACGCCGGCATCACCTATCTGGACAACGAGCCTTTAGGCCGCGTGACGCAGGTGCCGTTGTACACTGAATTTTATCGCTTTCTGTGCGCCCCCGGCAATGCCTTGGCCGGACGCGTGCGGGTGACTTGGGCCGACCTGGCCGAACAGCAGTTGTGTCTGCTGACCGCCGACATGCAAAACCGCCGGATCATCGACCAGCATCTGACATCAGGGGGTGCAAAGGCGGCGGCGATGGTGGAAAGCAACTCGACCATCGCGTTGATTGCGCATGTTTTGACCGGAACCTGGGCATCGGTGGTGCCGATGCGGTTGGCGAGCATGTTCGCGACCGGCAGGCTGCTGTCGATCCCGATCGTGGACCCCGAGGCGGAACATCTGGTCGGCCTGATCACTGCGCGTCACGACCCGCAAACTCCGGTCCTGTCGGCCCTGCTGGAAGAGGCTACGCGACTGGGGGTTTAATAGACGCAGTCTATCGGATGACGGGAAATCGATATTGATCTGGCTATCAATTGACGCGATACACGGCACAGCAAACAGGAGCCCGCATGTCGCCCGTGCCAGTCAATCTTTCCGATCTTATGACGGAAATCCTTGCAGACCACCGTGACCTTGAAGGGTCGCTTCTGCCGATCCTGCATGCCGTTCAGGCCGCCTGGGGGTATGTGCCGCAAGAGGCCCTGCCCATCATCGCGCACGATCTGAACATCACCCGCGCCGAAGTGCATGGCGTCATCAGCTTTTACCATGACTTCCGTGAGGAACCGGCGGGGCGGCATGTGGTCAAGCTGTGCCGGGCCGAGGCGTGTCAATCAATGGGGGCCGACCGGGTGGCCGGTCACGCGCAACGCAGGCTTGGCGTGGATTGGCACGGCACCACGGCCGATGGGGCCGTGACGCTTGAGCCAGTGTTCTGTCTGGGCTTGTGCGCCTGTGCGCCTGCGGCACTGATTGATGGGCGCGTGGTGGGCCGGGTGGACGAGGCGCGGTTCGATGCGCTGGTCGCCGAGATTGGCGTTGGGGTGATGGCATGAAGATTTATCTGCCTCGCGACGCCGCAGCCAAAGCGTTGGGCGCCGATGACGTTGCAACTGCACTTCAGGTCGAAGCCGCGCACCACGGTGTGACCGTTGATCTGGTGCGCAATGGTTCGCGCGGGATGGTCTGGCTGGAACCCCTGATCGAGGTGGTGCAGAACGGTGCGCGGCTGGCGTTCGGGCCGATGACGGTTGCCGATGTGCCGGGGCTGTTCGGTGATCTTGCCGCGCATCCCAAGGCGCTGGGGCCAACCGACGATTTGCCGTGGATGAAGGCGCAGACGCGGCTGACCTTTGCGCGCGTAGGCGTGATCGACCCGCTGTCGCTGGATGACTACCGCGCCCATGGCGGTCTGACCGGGCTGGCAAAGGCGCTTGGCATGGGCAGCGAAGCCATTGTGGCAGAAGTAACGGCGTCCGGTCTGCGGGGGCGCGGCGGGGCGGGCTTTCCGACCGGCATCAAGTGGAAAACCGTAGCCGGGGCCAAGGCCGACCGCAAATACATCGTCTGCAATGCCGATGAGGGCGACAGCGGCACTTTCGCCGACCGGATGCTGATGGAAGGTGACCCGTTCACCCTGATCGAAGGCATGATCATCGCAGGTGTCGCGGTGGGGGCGACCAAAGGATATGTGTATCTTCGTTCGGAATACCCTGATGCCATTGAAGTTATGACCGAAGCCGTGGTTCTGGCGCGTGCGGCGGGCATTCTGGGCAAGTCGGTTCTGGGGTCGGGTCCTGCGTTCGACATGGAAATTCGCACCGGGGCCGGGGCTTACGTCTGCGGCGAAGAGACCAGCCTGTTGAATTCATTGGAAGGCAAGCGTGGCGTGGTCCGTGCCAAGCCACCGTTGCCCGCGCTGGAAGGGTTCTTGGGCAAGCCTACGGTCGTGAACAACGTGATCAGTCTGGCCACCGTCCCTGCGATCTTCGAGATGGGGGCGGCGTTCTACAAGGGCTTCGGTCTGGGTCGGTCACTGGGCACGATTCCGTTGCAGATCGCGGGCAACGTGGCGCGGGGCGGGCTTTTCGAATGCGCGTTCGGATTGAGCCTGACGCAGATCATCGACGAGATTGCGGGCGGCACCGCTTCGGGTCGTCCGGTCAAGGCGGTGCAGGTCGGCGGCCCCTTGGGTGCCTATTTCCCGCGCGCGATGTTCCATCTGCCGTTCGGCTATGAGGAATACGCCAGCGCCGACGGGCTGATCGGCCATGCCGGAATCGTGGTGTTCGACGACAGCGCCGATATGCTGAAACAAGCGCGTTTCGCGATGGAATTCTGTGCCATAGAATCCTGCGGCAAATGCACCCCCTGCCGGATCGGGGCGGTGCGCGGCGTCGAAACCATAGACCGCATCGCGCGTGGCGACACCGCAGCCATCCCGCTGCTGACCGACCTGTGCCAGACCATGAAGGCCGGTTCACTTTGCGCATTGGGCGGGTTCACCCCCTACCCCGTGATGTCGGCCCTGACCCATTTCCCAGATGACTTCTCGCCCATGAAGGAAGCCGCCGAATGAAAGACTTCATCCTCCCCGACCTCGATTTCGGCACCCCGGCGGCGAAAAGCAAACAGATGGTCACATTGACCATCGACGGCTTCGACGTGACCGTGCCGGAAGGCACGTCGATCATGCGCGCGGCGGCCGAACTGGGCATTACGGTGCCGAAACTCTGTGCGACCGACAGTCTGGAAGCGTTCGGGTCGTGCCGGTTGTGTCTGGTGGAAATCGAAGGCCGCAACGGCACGCCTGCGTCTTGCACCACCCCGGTTGCCGCTGGCCTGAGCGTCCGCACCCAGACCGGCAAGCTGAAACAGCTGCGGCGCGGCGTGATGGAGTTGTACATCAGCGATCACCCGCTGGATTGTCTGACGTGCAGCGCCAATGGCGATTGCGAATTGCAGGACATGGCCGGAGCAGTGGGTCTGCGCGATGTGCGTTACGAGGCCGTCGATACCCATTTCAAGGCGCGCGACACCTCGGGGGCGACCAACCCGCTGTGGACGCCAAAAGACGATTCCAACCCCTATTTCAGCTACGACCCGGCGAAATGCATCGTTTGCAGCCGCTGTGTGCGGGCCTGTGAAGAGGTGCAGGGCACCTTTGCGCTGACCATCGAAGGCCGGGGCTTTGATAGCCGTGTGTCGTTCGGGGCCAAGACCGACACCGCAATGACCAGCGATTGCGTGTCTTGCGGGGCCTGCGTCGCCGCCTGCCCGACCGCGACCTTGCAGGAAAAGTCGATCATCGCGATCGGCACGCCGGAACGGTCCGTGATCACCACCTGCGCCTATTGCGGGGTCGGTTGCAATTTCAAGGCCGAGATGCGCGGCGACGAATTGGTGCGGATGGTGCCCTACAAACACGGCAAGGCCAACCGCGGCCATTCCTGTGTGAAGGGGCGGTTCGCTTACGGCTATGCCGCGCACAGCGACCGCATCCTGAACCCGATGATCCGCGATCAGATCACCGATCCGTGGCGCGAAGTGTCGTGGCCCGAAGCAATGAGTTTTGCCGCTGACCGGATGCGCGGCATTCAGGCCAAGTACGGACGGCATTCGGTGGGGGTGATCACCTCGTCTCGTTGCACCAATGAAGAGACCTACCTGGTGCAGAAACTGACCCGCGCGGTCTTTATGAACAACAATACGGATACCTGCGCGCGGGTTTGCCATTCCCCCACCGGATATGGGTTGGGCCAGACCTTCGGCACGTCTGCGGGTACGCAGGATTTCGATTCCGTCGAACATACCGACGTCGTCCTGCTGATCGGGGCCAATCCGACCGACGGGCATCCGGTTTTCGCCAGCCGGTTGAAAAAACGCCTGCGCGCCGGGGCCAAGCTGATCGTCGTTGACCCGCGCCGCACCGACATCGTCCGCTCGCCCCACATTGCGGCGCAGCATCATCTGGCGCTGACCCCTGGCACCAACGTGGCCGTGGTTACGGCGCTGGCGCATGTGATCGTGACCGAAGGGCTTTACGACCAATCGTTCATCATGGAGCGTTGCGACTGGGACGAGTTCCAGGATTACGCCGAATTCGTCGGCGCGCCGCAGCACTCGCCCGAGGCGGTGCAACTGCTGACCGGCGTTCCGGCAGAAGAGCTGCGCGCGGCGGCACGGCTTTTCGCCAAGGGCGGCAACGGGGCGATCTACTATGGCCTTGGTGTGACCGAACATTCGCAAGGCTCGACCACCGTGATCGGCATTGCCAACCTTGCGATGCTGACAGGAAATGTCGGGCGGCAGGGCGTGGGCGTGAACCCGCTCCGCGGACAGAACAACGTGCAGGGCGCTTGCGACATGGGGTCGTTCCCGCATGAATTGCCAGGTTACCGGCATGTCAAGAACGACAACGTCCGCGCGATCTTCGAAGATCTCTGGGGTGTCAAGATCGACAACGAGCCCGGCCTGCGCATCCCCAACATGCTGGACGCGGCGGTGGAAGGTACGTTCAAGGGCCTTTATTGCCAAGGCGAAGACATCCTGCAATCGGACCCCGACACCAAGCATGTGGCGGCCGGTCTTGCGGCTATGGAATGTGTGATCGTCCACGACCTGTTCTTGAACGAGACCGCAAACTACGCCCACATCTTCCTGCCCGGCTCGACCTTCCTTGAAAAGAACGGCACCTTCACCAATGCCGAACGCCGGATCAACCGGGTGCGCAAAGTGATGGCCCCGCGCAACGGCTACGAGGATTGGGAGGTCACGCAGATGCTCGCCAATGCGATGGGCGCAGGCTGGGGCTACACCCATCCGTCGCAAATCATGGAAGAAATCGCGATGACCACACCGTCTTTCGCTGGTGTGACCTATGAAAAGCTCGAAACCATGGGCTCGATCCAGTGGCCCTGCAACGACGCGGCACCGCAGGGTACACCATTGATGCACGTCGACGGGTTCGTGCGCGGCAAGGGGCGTTTCATCAACACCGAATATGTGGCGACCGACGAACGCACCGGCCCGCGCTTTCCGCTGCTGCTGACCACGGGGCGTATCCTGTCGCAATACAACGTCGGCGCGCAAACCCGCCGGACCGCGAATATCATCTGGCACGAGGGCGACCTGCTGGAGGTTCATCCCCATGACGCCGAATTGCGCGGGATCAAGGACCGCGATTGGGTGCGTCTGGCCAGCCGCGCGGGCGAAACGACATTGCGCGTCACAGTGACCGACCGTGTATCGCCGGGTGTGGTTTACACGACGTTCCACCACCCGGATACCCAAGCCAACGTGATCACGACCGATTATTCGGATTGGGCCACGAATTGCCCGGAATACAAGGTCACCGCCGTGCAGATCTCGCCCAGCAACGGCCCGTCGGACTGGCAGGTGGACTACGCCGAACAGGCAACCGCGTCACGCCGAATTCTGGCGGCAGAGTGATGACAGGCGCGCGCCCGCTGCCGCGCTTGTGTTTCGGGGCGGGCGGGCCGACCCTAGGCCAACGCAATCTGCCCGAAGAGGTGGCCGTGGCGCTGACCTTCAACGGCAGCACGCAAGCGGTGATGATGGCGACCCCTTCCGATCTGGTGGATTTCGCCTACGGCTTCGCGCTGACCGAAGGTATCGCCACGTCAGACCAGATCGAAAGCATCGACATCCTGCCCCATCCAAAAGGGATCGAGGTGCAGATCTGGCTGACCGCCGACGCCGACGCCCGCCTGACCGCTCGTCGCCGCAGCATGATCGGGCCAGTGGGCTGCGGGCTTTGCGGCATCGACTCGCTGGATCAGGCTCTGCGCGACATGGCCCCGGTCCCGCCTAGCCCGTTTACCATGACGCCCGCACAGATCATGGCCGCTGTCAGCGCCCTTCCCGGTGCGCAACCGCTGCACGACGCGACCCGCGCGGTCCATGCGGCGGGGTTCTGGGCAGGCAGCCTGCGCGCCGCACGCGAAGACGTGGGCCGCCACAATGCGCTGGACAAACTGGCCGGCCACCTTGCCCGCCAGACTCTGACCGTTGGCGCGATTCTGCTGACCAGCCGGGTGTCGATCGACATGGTGCAAAAGGTCGCGGCCCTGCGCCTGCCGATGCTTATCGCGGTATCGGCCCCGACGGCGCAGGCGGTGGCACTGGCCGACACCTGCGGGATCACATTGATCGCCCTCGCCCGCCCCGACCGTTTCGAGGTTTTCACCCATACCGACCGCATCCGAAAGACTGCTCATGTCCGCTGACAAACTGACTTACATGGCCAACCAGATCGCGCGGTTCATGGAATCCAAACCGCATGACGAAGGCGTCGAAAGCCTTGCCTCGCATATCAATGATTTCTGGGAACCCCGGATGCGGACGCAGTTTTTTGCGTTGATCGACGCAGGCGGTGTGGGCCTGCGACCTTTGGTGCTCGAAGCGGTCCCGCTGATCCGCAGACCTGTCACCGCCTGATTTGTCGCCGCTTGCAGGCTTTCTCACTGGCGCAAATATCCCACGGGGGGTGCGGGGGGTGTGAACCCCCCCGCTTTTTCGGGCAAACGCTCAATCGCCCAACCGCAGCGCCCCGCCCGCCAGCAGGCTGACCATGGTGGTCTGATCCAGGTAGCCCGTCGCATCCAGATTGCGCAGCGCCTGAAAGCGGCGGATCGCCCGGCGGGTCTGGTCGTCGAAGTTGCCATCCGGCCGACCGGGGCGGAACCCCAGCGCCTCAAGTCGCCCTTCGATCAGGGTACGGGCCAGTTGCGACAGACCCAGCGCATCTTCGGTCGCCTGCCACCGCTGGCGGTCTTCGTCATTTGCGGCGTCCTCGGTCAGCGCCTCGATCCGCGCGTCGGCCTCGGTCGCGAAGGCACCTGCGGGCAGGCTGGTCACATAGTCCTGATACGATGCGATGGTGTCGGTCGTCTCGGCGATGGCCCAGGCGGCGCGGTCCTGTGCTGCGGCCTGCGTGCCACGATCCGCATCGATCGCCGCCAGCCTTTCGGTGGCAAGTTCGGCAAACAACCCGTCCGGAAAGCGTTTGAGGTAGGATCGCAGGCCGGCCTCGTCCCCTGCCGCCCCGGTCTGGTTCCAGTAAAGCTGATCCTGCCGTTCCTGTTCGGCCCGGCGCAATTCTGCCTCTGCTTCCAGTGCGGCAGCGCGCTTGTCCGCCTGATCTTGCAGTTGCACCACCTGATTGCGGGTCAGAAAGCTGGTCGGCTCTTGCGCGTTGGCCTTTTGCCAGGCGGCAATCGCGGTGCGTGAGCCAGCGCCGAACAGCCCGTCGATCCCGCGCGGATCGAAGTCCAGCAGCGACAACGCCCGCTGAATGGCGCGGCGGTCATCACGACTCAGCGCAAGCGCCGTTTCCACCAGCCGCGCCTCGCGCCCCGGCTCGGCCCGGATCCGTGCAGCCTCGGTGCGGGCCAGATCTGCAAATCGGCCTTTGGGATAGCGTTTCAGATAGGCGTCGAATGCCTCTGGGGTTCCCTGTTCGCGGGTGCTTTGCCAGAAGATGCTTTCGGCGTCCGGCCCTTCGGGTGACACCGGGGGGGCTGCCGGATCTGCGGGGCGAAACGGCACAAGACGCGACAGAAAACCGCGCGCCGTCAACTCGGGCGCGGTGGCCAGCAGGACGGGCAGGCTTTGCCCCCGTGCCGCCAGAGACCGCGCCGCGAAATCGGCGATCCGGGCGGCGTCACCGGTGATCAGCGTAACCCCCTGCGGCACATCGACCGGGCCGATGCCGGGTCGCAATCCCGGCCCCAGCGGTAGCCGCCGCGCCTCGGTGCCCAGCAGAACCACCGCGCCCCCGGCCTGCGTTGCGGCCACATCCAGCACGGTCGCGACCGAAATGCCCTGCGCCGCCACGGTCACCAGATCTGGCGCGCTGGCATCGGTGCCCAGAAACCAGGTCTGGCTATCGGACTGCGCAAAATGCCCCGACAACAGGATCACCAGCCGCCCGTCGGCCACACCTTCCAGCAGCGCCTGCGACAGCTTGGCGCGAAGATCGGCCACGCTGGCATCCGCAACCGCGATCACGGTGAACCCAGCGGTGGTCAGGCTGCGCGCGGCCAATGCCGCCGCGTCAGCGTCCGTCACGTCTGCCGCGTTGGCGTAGTTTTCGTTGCCGATGACAAGGGCGCGGTCTTGTGCCACCGCAGTCCCCGCATACAAGACAGCCACTGCCACGAATATCATCCGCATGTCAGTCCCTTTCGATCAACTGGTCAATTCCTATACCAAGCCGGATTGGGGCGATAGCAACCGGGATCGGGGCGGCGGTGGATTGCCAAACCTGACGGGTTGGCACGTCAGAATGCCCGGATCGCGCAGATCGCCGCCGTATGGTACGCGGTGCGCAGGATACAGCCGTGCACAGCGTAACCTTTTGCAAAACGGCCAACCGGTTGTTGAAACGTCGCCGTGAACCTTTTGCCATTTAGCGTCACCGACAGCGCATGAAAATCAAACAGCACCCCGGTGATCGGGTATTGCGCCTTGTAGGCGGCTTCCTTGGCCACAAACACCGTCAGCGGGTCGATGTCCCGCTCTTCCGGACGCAGGATCACCGGCCACAGATCGGGGCCCACCGGCTTGGTCGGCTCCAAGTCCAGCCCGAGCCCGGCAAACTCTGACCGCAGCCCCGCGATGGCAAAGCATGCACCCGCGCAATGGCTGATGCTGCCCGTCAGCTCTGGCGGCCAAAGCGGGCTGCGATCGGGGTTCATCGGGAGAGAGACGTGGGCCAGCCCCAGCCCGCGCATCGCCGCCCGCGCCGCGCTGCGCCCCCTCGCAAATTCTGCCAGACGGGCAGGCACCGCCCCCAGCAATGTCTCGCCCGGCCACAGCGGCTCGTCACGCCCCTGCCCCAGTGCCACCCCCGGCGGCAATGCCGCGCGCAGGGCGGCAGCAAGATCAGGCATCGACACGACTTGTCCGCATCGCCCGCCGCCGCGTCATCGCATCGGCCCGCGCATCGGCACGCGCATCGGCGCGGTCGTTTGTCGCCGCCGCGTTCTGCGGGGTGGCCTTTGGCGTGTCATCGAGATGCGCCGCCAACTGGCCCAGCACCGGAAAGCGGAAGATGTCGGTGATCGACAGTTTCGCGGCCCCCGCTCCGTGCGCCTGCAGCGCCTGCCTGATCTCGCGGTGGACCTGCACGGCCAGCAGGCTGTGCCCGCCCAGCGCAAAGAAGTTGTCCTTCGTCCCGACGCGCGAAACCCCCAGAACCCGCGCCCAGATCGCGGCGATCTGGCCTTCGATGCCCGAAACCGGAGCCACAAACCCCACCGCCGCCGCTGCCGCCTGCGGTGCCGGCAGCGCCTTGCGGTCCACCTTGCGGTTGGGCGTCAGCGGCATCACCGCCATTGTCACATAGTGCACGGGCAGCATATGTTCGGGAAGGGCCGCCGACAGGGCCACGCGCAACGCGGCTTCCCCGGCCTGCCCCACCACATAGGCCACCAGCCGCAGATCGCCGGGCGTATCCTCGCGCGCCAGCACCACCGCCTGCCGCACGCCCGGCTGCGCCTCCAGCACAGCCTCGATCTCGCCGGGTTCGATCCGGTAGCCGCGCAGTTTGACCTGATGATCGGTGCGGCCCAGAAACTCGACCCGCCCATCGGCCCGCCAGCGCACAAGATCCCCAGTGCGGTACATCCGCCCGCCCGCAAAGGGATCGGGCAAAAACCGTTCCGCCGTCAACTCCTCCCGCTGCCAATAGCCGCGCGCAACCCCTTCGCCACCGATCCACAACTCGCCCTCGGCACCGACCGCCACCGGCTCGCCCGCCTCGTCCAGCACATACATCCGCTGATTGGCGAGGGGCGTGCCGATGGTCACCGGACCATCGACCAGATCGACCGAAGACCAGATCGTGGTTTCCGTCGGCCCATACATGTTCAACAGCCGCGCAGCTGTCGCAGCCTTCAGATCGGCAACCAAAGCCGCAGGCAGCGCCTCGCCGCCCAGCATCAGCGTCCGCACCCCGGCCAGCGCGCGCCTGCTGTCGTCGTTGATCGCGATCATCCGGGCCATCGACGGGGTGCATTGCAGATGGGTCACCCCGTGCCGCACGATCTGCGCGGCGATGGAAAAGTCGCTGTCGGCCACGCCGCCCCCGGCATTGGCCTGCCGCACCACCTCGGCCAGCGGATGCAATGACTGCAAAACCACGTCAGGCGCGATGCCATAGTCGATCAGGCAGGCCACTTCGGTAACCCCTATCCGCTTGAGGTCTTCGACCCGCGCCAGCGCGTCCTCCACCGTGCCGAACAGGCCCGACTCCTCGAAATACCGCTGGAACGCGAAATCAAGAATGGCGTCCAACTCTTCAGCTGACAGTGAGCCTATGTCGATATCCATCGGCTGCGCGGCCCCTTGCGGCCGTTTGAACGCCGGAAAGGCCCAAGCGTATTGCTTGATCAGCCCCGCCGCCGACCGCAAATAGTCCTTCATCGGCCCGCGCGCCATGGCCCGCGACGCCTCGCGGTCCTGTGCTATGTAGGTGTGCAGCATCAGGGTCACCGCGTGCTTGGCCGGATCGTGTCCGGCGCGGCGCAGGGCGTCGTGGTAGATCGTGATCTTTTCGCCCACTTCGGCGATCGTCTGGCCCAACAGGTGGGTCAGCACATTTGCGCCAATTTCACCCGCTTCGCGCCATGTCGCAGGATTGCCCGCCGTGGTCACCCAGATCGGCAGTTCCTTCGACACCGGACGCGGCTGGGTGACGACGCCAAAGCTGCCGTCCTTGGTCGGGAAATCGACCGTTTCGCCCCGCCACAGCCGTCGGATCTGATCGGTCGCGGCAAACAGGGCCGCCCGGTTGGCAGGCGGCGTGTTTTCGGGCCGCAGCACAAAATCATCGGGGTGCCATCCCGACGCGACGGCAATCCCCGCCCGCCCGTTGGTCAGATTGTCGATGACTGCCCATTCCTCGGCCACCCGTGCGGGATGGTGCAGCGGCACCACGCAAGACCCGCCCCGCACACCGATGTTTTTCGTCACCGCAGCCACGGCAGCGCCCGTCACCGCAGGGTTCGGATAGGGGCCGCCAAAAGCATGGAAATGCCGCTCGGGGGTCCAGACCGCGCAGAATCCGTGAGTATCGGCGAACTTGGCGCCCTCCAGCAGCAATTCGTATTTCTTGGGCCCCGCGCCATCGTCATTGCCCCAGTAAAACAGCGAAAACTCCATACCCTGCGCCGATACGACCGGCCCACCCGCCACCAGTGCGCGATTCTCGTCACTGGTCAGCACCACCTTGAACCCGCGCGCCAGCGTCCAGAACAGCTCCAGCACCGAAATGTCGAACGACAGCGAGGTGACGGCAAGCCACACGCCGCCATCCGACCCCAACCGCTGATCCATCCCGGCAAAGAAGTTCACCACGTTGCGATGTTCGACCATCACGCCTTTGGGGCGGCCCGTCGATCCCGAGGTGTAGATCATGTAGGCCAGATCGCCCGGCCCAACGCCCGACGCCGGGTTGCCGTCCGGTGCGGTTCCGATGCGGGCATCGGTATCAAGACACAGCACCTGCGCAGCACCCGGCAGGGTCAGGCCGGAATGGCTGACGATCACCGGACAGCCGCTGTCCTCGATGTAAAGTGCCACGCGATCCGCCGGATAGCCGGGGTCCATCGGCACATAAGCCCCGCCGGCCTTTTGAATCGCCAGCGCGCCCACCACCATGTCAAGGCTGCGCGGCATGCACAGCCCGACCAGCACCCCCGGCCCGACGCCCATCGCCATCAGCACATGCGCCACCCGGTTGGCCCGCGCGTTCAGGCTGGCATATGTCAGGCTCGCGCCGTCGCATACCAGCGCCACCGCATCCGGGGTCCGCACCACCTGCGCCTCGAACGCGGTATGCACGCACAGGGTCCGGTCATGGTCCACTGCCGTCTGATTCCAGCCATGCAGCACCTGTTGCCGTTCGGCTTCGGTCAACACCGGCACATCGGCCAACAAACCGCCCCGTGTGGCAATCAGCCCCGACACATGCGCCAACCGCGCCGCAAACGCCGCCCCGTCTGGCAGGCGCGCGGCGTCATAGTGCAGCGCACCCTCGGTCAGCGTCACCACTGTTCCAGAAATCGGCCCCGCGTCCGACAGCCCGACCTGCGGCACGGCCAGATCGGCCAGGTTGGCATCCCGCGTCAGCAGATCGCGTGCAAAGTGCGGCACAGCCCGCGCTTGCGCAATCGCCATTTGCAGCGCCGCCCGGGCGTCCGCAATCGTGCCGCCGGTCAGGCGCAGCGGCACCCAATCGCTTGAATATCCATCGCCCGGTCCAGCCGAAAACGCGATGTCAGCCTCGGCCAAACCCGACACGCGCAGCAGCGCCAAAGGGCTGATCCCGGTCATCAGGACAGTTTGCCAATCGGCCACGCCTGCCGAAATCTGCGATACCATCGCAGGCTGCAAGCCCCGCAACGCCCGCCGCAGACGCGGCTCAAACGGGGCAAGCAACGCCAACTGTGCGGTCAGCCCAGCAGCCTCGTCTTCCGCCAGCGCAGGCAGCACCACGTCGGTCACCGATGACGGATCAACCGGCAGCCCGCGTTGCTGGCAGGTCAACCGCGACAGCCGCACCGCGCCGTCCGCGCAGGCCACCACCAGACCCTCGGCAGATGCCGCCAACACTGCACCCGGCGTGCCAATACCCTCTACCACCTCTGCCGCGCCGACGTTCACCACCCGGCCCGCCAGTGCGATCTTGGCGGTGCACAAAGGGTTCCAATACCGCCCATGATCCAGCGCGCGCACCAGACGCGCGGCATCCACGGCACGGCCCGCAAAATCGATCCGTCCCATCGCGGCGGGCCGGTCATCGCGCAGATGCACGGTGCGCAGAGTGGAATCCTGCGGCTGACGGCGCAAGCCGCGTTCCAAGTGGTCCAGCACGGCGGGAAACGACTCCAGCGCCGCCTCGAAACAGCGGGTGTTCAGGGTCAGCGCGGTATCATTCGCCCCGATGTCGAACACCCGCGCCTCCAACACATCGCCGTCGTCGATCCCCGACCCGATCAGATGCCAAGCGATGCCGTGGGCAGCCTCACCCGCCAGCAGCGCCCAGACCGGCGCGTTCAGACCCGCATGGCGCGGCAACGGCCCGTCGTGAAAGTTTATCGCCCCCCGTGCCTGCGCCAGCACGGCCGCCGGGATCACCGCCAGGTTCGCGACCGACAACAGCCAATCGACTGAAAGCCCCGCCAACGCCGCCCAATCGCCCGCCGCCTCGACCCGCAGCCCGGCACCGGTGGCCCAAGCCCGCACGTCGGCGTTGCGCGTCATCACGCAGGCAATCGCATGACCGCGCGCAACAACCTGCGCCCCACAGGCCGCCGTCAGACTTTCATTGCCGATCAGCAGAACCGAAACCATTGTTCATCCTTCCCCAAGCGGGCCTTCTACAATTTGCGGTGCCGGTCCGCCGCGCAGCGGTTGCCCCATCGCTTTGCGCAAAGCATGGGATGCCAGATCCCGCAGATACCTCGGCGGATCGCCCCGGTCTTTGGCTTGGATCAAAAGCCGCGCTCGCCATAACATCCCGCCCGCCAGATGCGCCAGAGTGGCCAGCGCCGCATAACCCCGGCCATGCGACTTAACGAAATAGTGCCACCGGCTGTCCAGCCAGAATTCCGGGATCCGCGTCCATTGCTTCATGCCCGTCGATGCCGACCCGATATGTTCGACCCGGCTTTCCAGCACATAATCCGTGGGCCACCCAGCCCGTGCCGCGCGGTGGCACAGGTCGGTTTCCTCGAAGTACAGAAAGAAAGTCTCATCGAACAACCCGATCCGGTCCAGCACATCCATCCGCATCATCAGACTGGCCCCGGCCAGCCAATCGACCCGCCCCGTGCGCTCGGGGATCGGTTGTGCCACGATGGACCGGGCCAACAACCGCGAGACCGGGCCAAAGCGCACCTTTTGTTCGAACTCGCCCGCGATGGATGGAAAGCGGAATGCCGTGCGATGCGCCGCGCCGTCGGTGCCGTGAATGTAGCTGCCCGCAAACCCGGTCGCGGGGTTTCGTTCCAGACGATCCAGCAGCGCGCGGATCGCATCTTGTGCCGGGAATGCATCGGAATTCAGGACATAGACATGATCCGGCCGCCCGGCCCCCGGCAGTCCCGCGCGGATACCGACATTGTTGCCCGCGCCGAACCCGCCGTTGCGCCCGGACTGGATCACCCGCACGGCTTGCGGCCCGGTGTCCCAACCCCGGTCGCACACCGCCGCCGTCATCGCCTCGAACGACCCGTCGCCGCTGTCGTTGTCCACGATGACCAGTGCGCCGTCGATCCCAACAAGCGCCCGCAACGCAGCCTCTGCCGCCCGCAAGGTCATCTCGGCACTGCGCCAGTTCAAAAGGACGGTCAGCAACGCCATCTATTCGGCTGCCGCCGCAAGTGTCACAGGCGCAGACGGCACCGGAGCCCTGATGATCTTGCGCAACCGAGCCGCCAGCACCCGCACATTGGGTTCCAGCACCATGCTGTTATGGTCGCCGGGCACTTCGACGACCTGCAGGCCGGGGGCAAACTGTGTCAGGTCATTGTCGGAAAACACATATTCCTTCGCATGACTGACCCAGCGCCCGCCAGTCACCTGCCAATGCCGGTCCAGAGGCGGGCGGAACAGCACCGTCGGACCTTTGCGCTGCGTCATCTGATATCCCGGCAGAGCAGCGCGGAAGGCCGCCTCGATCGCCGCGTTGTGGAACGCCGCGTCGCCCGCCTCGGCCACCGATCGGTCACGTCGTGCCCAGTCGCGCCGTGCCCGCGCCCATTCGACCAGATAGCCCGGCCCCTTGGCGCGCAATTCTGCCAGCTTGATCCGCGCCTTGTCGGCCATGGACAGCAGCGGCCGCATCGGCAAAGGCGTGTCCAGCAGCACCAGAACCGACACCACGTCGCCCGCCGCCTCCAGTTGCCGCGCCATCTCCCACGCGGTCAGCCCGCCGCCCGAAAAGCCGCCCAACTGATACGGCCCCTGCGGCTGCACCTGCCGCAACTCGGCGATGTAATCCGCCGCCGCCTCGGGGATCGTGGCATGGGGTTGTGCATCGCCATAAAGCCCGCGCGCCTGCGAACCGTAAAACGGCCGGTCCCCGCCCAGCAGTTGCGCCAGATGCCGCAGGTTCAGCACGTTGCCGAACATCCCGGCGACAAGAAAGAACGGCGACTTGACCCCGCCTTCGCCCTGATGCATCGGCACCAGATGGGTGAACCGGCGCACCGGGGCGGTTGGAACGGCATCCGCCGTGCCGCCGATCTGCGCAGGAAGCTGACGGGTGATCAGCGCGGCACAGGCGGCAATCGTCGGGGCCTCGAACAGGATCGAGATCGGGAAATCCACGCGCCAGGCCTTCTTGACCATCGCAAACAGCCGCACCGCGATCAGGGAATGACCGCCCAGATCAAAGAAGCTGTCCCGCACCCCGACCTGCGCCACCCCCAGCAAATCCTGCCAGAACCCGACCAATGTGCGTTCCACGTCATTGCGCGGGGCGACGTAATCGGTGTCAAGATCGGGCCGCTCGAAAGACTGCCCTTCGGTGCGCGCCGCCTCGGCCTCGGCACTCTGAGCGATCAGCGCGGGAAGGTCCAGCGACGACACGATGATCTGCGGCCCCCCCGCCGTCACGGCACGGGCAAAGGCCAGCGCACCCTCGTCTGGCCTGATCCCCAGCGAGAACGCGTGCAGCAGCCGCTCCTCGGCAGGCGAGGTTGCCCGCGCCGGGCCTTCGTCAAACTCCAGCCCGCGCAGGTCGGGGGCAAAGGACAAAGCGCCGTCCATCCGGCGGATCGAAAAGCCTTCGATTTCCACGACAACCCGGCCATCGGGGGCTGCCAGCGTGATGTCAAAACTGGCGGTCGCGTGATCGGCCCGGTTGTCGGCGGTGTTGCGGACCCATGACACCACGTCGGCAGGCAGCGGACCGAACACCCGCACCGACCCATAGGATACCGGCACCCATAGGTGATCCGGGCGGTATCCCGCGATCAACCCCATCGCCCAACCGATCGCAAGGTCCATCAGCGCCGGATGCAGCAGCAGCGCGTGGTCCGCCTCGCGGAACGCCGCAGGCAACGCCAGATGCGCCAACCCCTCGCCCGCGCCCAGACTGCGGGACGACAAAACCCGCCAACGCGGCCCGAAGGTCAGATGCGCCTCTTGCGGACTGGACAGGCCGACGCCGGTTTCGGCAGCCCCGCACCGCGCGACAATGGCGCCCGCGTCGATCCGCCCTGCGGCCCCCGTCAATGGCAGCAACCGCGCCTGCGCATGCATCTGCCAGCCCACGCGCCCCTGGATGGGCACGCCCGAGTGCAGGCCGAAACCATACCCTTCATCGCTGCGCGTCAGCGTCACCCGGATCTCGCGCGGCTGGGTATCTTGCACTTCAAGCGGGCGGAAGAACAACAGATCCCGCACTTCAAAGGCCGCCGCCTCGCCTTGGGCTGCCATCGCCTCGGCCGCCAGTTCCAGAACCCCGGTGCCGGGCAGCAAGGCCTGCCCTGCCGACGTGCGGTGGCCATTTAGAACCCATCGGTCCACGCCAAGCCGTGCGGTGAACTGCCGATTGCCGTGCCGGTCGAACCCGGCCTCGTCCAGCAAGGGTTGCGCCACCGGCACCTTCGGGGCAGCGGGGCGTTCGCCCGCTCGATCCGCCAGCGCCTCGGCGGCCATGCCAACTCCGGTCCAGATGCCCCAATCCAGCGCCACGACGCGGGTCTTGCCCCCCGCGCGGTGCTTGGCATAAGCGTTCAGATATTCATTGGCCGCAACATAGTCGATCTGCCCGGCAGGCCCGGTGACCGTGGACGTGGACGAAAACAGCACCATCAGATCGACCGACCCATCCGGGAACAGCCCGTCCAACACCAGCGTGCCGTGCAGCTTTGGCGCGAACACCTCTTCGACTTGCGCCGGGGTTTTCGTCATCAACGGCCCGTCATCGACCACCCCTGCCGCGTGGATCACCGCCGATACGCGGCCAAACCGCGCGACGCCCATCGCGACTGCCGCCCGCATGTCCTCGACGTTGCAGACATCGGCCTGAGCGACCAGAACCTGCCCGCCCAACGCCTCCAGCCGTTGCAGCGCCAGAATTCGGCGGCTGATCGGGTGGGCGGGGTCGTGGGTAGCCAGATGCCGCGCCCAGTCGCTGCGATCAGGCAGGCCGCGCCGCGCGATCAGGGTGATCTTTGCCCCGTGGCGCGCGATCAGATCCTCGGCAATCGTCAACCCGATCCCACCAAACCCACCGGTGATCACCACATGCGCCCCGTCCGGCACCACGGCCACAGGGTCCGGCAATCGTGCAGGCTTCAGCCCCAACGCATAACGCCGCGCGCCGCGCAACGCCGCGATGCCGGGGGCAGCCGCCAGCAATTCCTCGATCACAGCATGTGCCACCAAATCGGGCAGGGTGCCGCGCTTGGGCAGCACGAGGTCGAGAACAGACACCGTCAACCCTGGCACTTCACGCGGGATCACCCGCGCCGGGCCCATGACCAACGCCTTTTCAGGATGGGGCAAGCCTTCGGACTTGACTTGGGCCGCGCCCGTGGTGAACACCGACAGATGGACTGGACGGGCGAGGTTCTCTTCGGTCATCGCCTGCGCCAGAAACAGCAGGCTGTAAAACCCCTGTTCGATGTTGCGGTGCAAGAAGCTGGAGCCGGGGCGGAACGTTTCGGCCCCGGTCACCAGCCAGAAATGCGCGATGCGGGTGGGGCTGTGCCCTTGCGCCACCAGATCGCGGATCAGCAGATCATAGCCCTCGCGGCCCCGTTCAGGCGAGATCACATAACCCTGCGCATCCTTTGCAAACCGGTCGCCCGCGCGCACGCAGATCACCTGATGCCCCGCGCTGCGCAGCCGCGCCGCAGCCTGCGCCCCAAGCCCCGCCTCATCGACAAACATCAGCCAGACCTGCGGCGTGGCTGTTGCCAGATCGTCGATGTCCACTCCCGCCTCGGTCGGTCGCCAGCTGGGTACATAGCCCCAGTCGGCCATGTCGGCGGTCCGCGTCGGCAGAGCTGCGGCCTCGGACGCGGCCTGCTTGCCGGGTTCGATGAAGTAGGTCTTGCGCTGAAAGGCATAGCTCGGCAACGGCACCCGGTGGCGGGTGGCACCGCCCCAGATCGGCTCCCAATCCACCGGAACACCACATGCCCAAAGCCGGGCGACGGTGGCGATGTGCCAGGCGTCGTCAGCCATTTTTTGTTCCGGATGGCGCAAGGCCGGGATGACCTGCCCTGCAGAAACCCCATTTGCCTGCGCCAGCGAAGACAGCGCGCGGCCGGGCCCCATTTCAACGTAAACCCGCCCCGGTTGGGCGATCAGCGTCGCCATGCAGGCCTGAAAGTTCACCGTCCCGCGCAGGTGGGCCACCCAATAGTCCGGGTCCGTTGCCTGCGCAGCTGTCAGTTCCACCCCTGTCCGGTTCGAGATGATCGGCAGGGTCGGCGGGGTCAGCCTCATGGCGCGCAGATAGTCGCCGAACCGTGCAAGGACGGGTTCCAGCATCCATGAATGGGCTGCAATGTCGATGGCGATCCGGGTGGTGTCTATATTTGTTTCGGCGAGTTGGTCTGCGAAAGCCTGCAGTGCCGCGTCCGGCCCCGAAACAACACAAAGGCCCGGCGCGTTGACTGAGGCCAGATCAATCTGCGCCGCCGCAGTCGTGGTCCCCACCGCACGCGAGCCGGGGGCCAGCCCCCGGACCCCCGGGATATTTGTGCCAGCAGGAAAGGGCGAAGATTCGGTTTGCGCGAAGCGGGCGAGTTCAGCGCGCAGGGCGTGTTGGGGCAACGGCACCGACAGCATCCCGCCCGCAGCTATGGTGTCGAATAACTGGCCGCGCAGATGGACCAGACCGATGCAATCGTCAAAGCTGAACACTCCCGCAAGGCAAGCAGCGGTGTTTTCGCCCATCGAATGGCCGACCAGCGCCGCAGGCTGTACGCCCCAGCTTTGGAACAACTGCGCCAGCGCGTATTCGGTTATCATGATCAGCGGCAGTTGCACAGAAGGCCGCTTCAGCCTTGCATCTGCCGCAGCCTCTGCCCCCAGAGCGGCCCCCGGATCGGGCAGCCACAGCGCGCGGATATCATAGTCGAGTTTGGGTTGCAGAACGGCCAGGCCCCGGTCCATCCAGTCGGCAAAAACCGGTTCGGTTGCATAAAGATCGCGCGCCATCCCGGCATATTGCGCCCCGCCGCCGGGGAACATGAATACCACCTCCGGGTTGTCGCCCAGATGGTCGTGATTGAACACCTGCCGCGTGTCCCCGCCATCGAGCAGATCGGCCGCCTCGGCATGCGATCCTGCCACCAGCACCCGGCGCTTTTCAAACGCGCGGCGGCCCTGCTTCAACGTATAAGCCCGCCTTATTCATCGAAAGCGGAAGGGATTGGTTGCGTGCGCCTGAAAGTGCTGTAGATTCAAGCTGCTAGACAAAAACAAACGGCAGCATCGGACGCACGCATGGGTGAAACGTTACTTCCGGTC
>Ga0209702_10003593_pt1 | contig 24156 bp, 19 predicted proteins | sample FRY01_FD_187210 | JGI IMG/M metagenome (GOLD analysis project Ga0209702, IMG submission 187210) | Freshwater microbial communities from Lake Fryxell liftoff mats and glacier meltwater in Antarctica - FRY-01 (SPAdes) (version 2) | ecosystem: Environmental > Aquatic > Freshwater > Ice > Glacier... | reverse complement strand
CGCAAAGCTACCGGCACCTCATGTCCCTCGACCTCAAACGCCGTCCCTCCAAGGCCGAAATCAACGGCCTCAAGCCCCTCTCCGAAGCCAAGGCCCTCCGCTGCAAGGTGCGCTTCTTCATCGACGGTGTCGCCCTCGGTTCCCAGAGCTTCCTCGACAAGCTCTTCCTCCTCAATCGCGGCCACTTCGGCCCCAAACGCCGCAGCGGCCCCCGCAAGATCCAGGGCATCGCCACCTCCCTCTGCACCTTCCGCGACCTCCGCCGAGAACCCGTCCAGACCTAGGTTCGCCGACTTCCCTACACAGCGAACTCCAGACAGCCTTTCAACGTTTTAGGTCCCATCCCCCCCACCCAAGCCTCCACGCGAGTCGAGCTTGTACATTGCCTCTCTCTATGGATTGCCTGCTGCGCGAGTATGCTGGACCGCAACCGGGCACTCCTTCTCCTACGCGACATCCATCGTAGTTCCTGGCATACCGCTCTTCGTTTCCGAAAAACCCAGCCACCTTACGGCAACCCCGCCCCTCTCCGCAACACCCACTCGCTCGTCAGCAACACCCCCAGCAGGACCAGCAGGATCCAGTGATCCCACAGCGTCGTCTCCCGCAGTTCCCAGCGCGTTTCATCCCCCGTCAAAATCATCCCTGCCAAATCCCCCAACTCTTTCGCCTCCACCACCCGTCCCCCGGACAACTCCGCGATCGTCTCCAGCAGCGGCAAATTCAGCGTTGTCTCCGACAACTCCACCGGACTCCGCGCACCCACCACCCGGAACCCCGTCGTCACCGCGCCCTCCCCCTCTGCCTTCAGCAAGCGCTCCACCTCATCCCCCACGATCCGCACCTCATACTGCCCCGACTTCGGAAACGGCCCCGCCATCGCCTCGTGCAGACCATTCGATCCCTCCCGATAGTTCATCGCCACCTGCGCCACCTTCTCCTCGCCCAACCACACCTCCGCCTTCAAATCCTCATCCCTCACCGGCACCTTGTTCGCATCCCACAGCCGCGCCATGATGCTCACCTTGTCGTCGCCGGTGTAGGTGATCGCATCGCTCCCCAAGCGCACCGTCTTCGTCCCCGAGCGCAAATTCGGCCCCGCCCCCCAACGCACCAACTGACCCCAGAATCGATGGTGATACAAATCGCCCACTCCCTCCCGCAATCGCCAGGTCCGATCCGTCAGCAGCATCGCCACCTTCCCGTTCCCCACTTGCTGCGTCACCAAAAGCGCATTCTTCGCCTCCTCCTCCCGCCGCTTCGCCAAACGTTCCAGCGCACTCCCCAACTCCGCCGCCGATCCCACCGACCCAGAACCTTTCCGTCCCCCATCCGCCATCATCAGCACCTGCGCACCTTCCTTGATCCCATCCACCGGATGCCGCCAGCGCACCTGCGGAAACTCCGCCCAGATCTTCTCGTTTAGAATGCCACTGTCCGACTGCGCCGTCACCGGGTGTGACCGACCCGCCTGCGACAGCGCCATCCGAAAGCTCTCTCCCCCTTCCCCGAAGTAGGTCCGGTTGCTCGGCGTGTACTCCACCGGAAACAAGCCCCGCGCCGTCTCCGAACGAATCGCATGCGGCATCGACCGCGGACCCGCCACCGCCACCAACAACGCCGCCCGCTCCGACACACAGCCCTCGATGATCTTCCAAGTCGCCTCATCGATCGTCTGCGGCGCCAGATCCCCCAAAATGATCACGTCAAACTTCCGCCACTCCTCCTCGTTCGCCGGCAACTGTGTCGCCTGCGAATCCCCGAAATCCCGCCCCGCCGACGCCGCCACCGCCGGATCACTCTGGCCTCTCACCGTGTCCGGATCGATCAGCACATACTGCAGGTGAATGCTCTTGTCCCGTCCATAGAACAGGTTGCGCAGATACCGAAACTCCCACCGCGGATACGAATCCACCACTAACACGTTCGTCCGCGCATCGGTCACCGCCGTCTCAAACGACCAGCTGTTGTTGTTGTCAAAACGCTCCCCGTCCAACGCCTCCAACTCCACCCGATAGGCCCCCACCCCACCCTCCTCCGGCACGTGCTGAAACCGCACTTCCTCCCGATGATGATCCTGCGGCACCGAAATTTGCTTCTCCTCCAACACATTGTCCCCCTGATACAAACGCACCATCGCCTTCTGCCCCCGATACCCGTCAAACTTCACTTCCGCCGCCACCCGCACCCGGTCCCCCAGATAAACCGCATCCGGCGAACGCACCTTCAAAATCGCCGCATCCTTCGGCGGCGTCTCACTGCCCACTGCCAGAATCCCCACCGGCGCGTCCAAAATCCCGAAACGCCGCGCCACATCCTCCACCCGCCCCGGCCGATTGTGCCGACCATCCGTGATCATGATCACCCCCGCCAAATTGTCCGGCGGCACCTGCTCCAACACCGTCGAGAGCGCGTCATTCAAATCCGTGCCCTGATCCCAGCCCTCCACCCGCTCCTCTTCCTCGCCCAGCGTCCGCCGAGCCGCCCGAAGCCTCCGAATTGCCACCTTCCCCTCCAACCGCTCCAACAGCCCGCTCTCCGCAAGGGCCTTCTCCCCGATCTCCACCCGCGTCAGCGTCTGCCCGTCGTCCTTCAAATGCATTGATGCCGAATCATCCAGCACCACCACCACCTCCCGCGCCAACTCCCGCTCCACCTTCCGGCTGAACACCGGCTGCAGCAAAACCCACACCAACACCACCAGCGCCCCCAGGCGCAATCCGGCCAGCCAACGCCCCCGCTTCGGCGTCACCGCCCCGCGCTCATACCGATACAGCGCCAAAATCAATTCGGCCCCCACCGCCGCCATCAGCGCACTCACCCACCACGGCCAACTCGTCCCGAAATGCAGCACATTCCCCAAGATCCCGATCAGCGCCCATGCCAGCGCAAAGACGACCACTCCCCGAAGCAATGCCATCATCAATCCCTTCATCAGCCTGCTTTCCTCAGTTGTTTCACCCGCTCCATCGTCGCCACGTCCGGCCCGCCCCGATTCTCAAAGTCCACCCGCACATCCTCACCCGCCCGCCGCGATTTCGAAATCCACCGCGCCAAGGCCACCTCCGCCAACAGCAGCACGAAGGCCCCCATCGCCAGATACTTCCACAACTCCTGGCCGAACCGCTTCCCCCTCAACACCGCCAGCAAGTCCTCCACCGACCGCACCTCCACCAAGTCGATCTCCTTCCGGATCAGCACCCGGTCATCATCACTCAGGCTGTCCATCCGGCTCTCCCTCACGTCCCGCTTCACCACAAAGGGCACCGTCTCTCCCGACAGCTCCTCGATCTCCTCCCGCAGGGCCTGCGGCAACTTCAATCGATACAGTCCCGGAATCGCCGCTCCATCCACCTCGAAGACCCTCCCCCGACGCCCCACCACCAATCGTCCCTTCCTCAACACACCCAGCGGATCAACCGCCTCACCTTCCGCCAACACCCCGCCTTCCGAGTCCTCCACCACCGGAAACAACACCGAGGACGGCACGATCTCCCGCACCCCGTCCGGCCGCGTCCAGTTCAACACCGCATCCGCATCACCCCAATCCTCCTCATGCTCCACCAAGATCGATCGCGCCTGACCAGCCACCAGCGTCACCTTCCCGGTCTCATCCTTGTCCACACTGTCCCGCATGATCACCTCCCCGCCGATCGTCACCGTCACGCGATCATTCGACTCCGCATCCACCACATAATCCCCGCTCATCGGCGGCAGCAACGATCCCACCCAGCGCACCGAAAACTGATCGTTCCCCGTCCCCCCCATCGCCTCCCCGTTGGCCCAGTGAAAAGCAATCACCGGATCAATCCGCGTTCCCACCAACTCCCGCTTGCTCCCCAGCCCTCGGAAATACTCACCCAACAATCCTCCCCCTCCCGGCATCGCCAGGGCCGGTTGCCAACTCGCCTCCACGTTCAAATTGATCCCACCCCCACCCGCCAGCCAAGTCACCAACTCATGCACCAGCGGCACAAAGGATCGCCGCGTCATCAAATTCCCCAAGCGACTGTCAAATCCCACCGTCGATTCCATCACCCGCCCCGCTCCGTAACTCTGCGCCGCCAAAAACGGCTCTCCATTGGAAAATCGCGCCGCCACCCCGCCACCTTCCACCATCGCACCCGCCGACCAGTGCCCTCCCATCACCGCCTCCCCCAGATCCGAATTTTTCTCATCCGCCAACAAGCGCAGCGCCTCATGATCAAAGGTCGCCGCCACCGGCGAGACTCCCTCCACCGTCTCCACCAACTCCCCCAAGGCCATCGGCATCACCGGCCCGTCCGAACCATTCCATCCGTTGTAAAACCCCGCATCCAACCGCGGCCCCGCCAGCGTCAGCAATCCACCCCCGTTCGCCACGTAACTCGCCAGCATCGTCGCCAATCCCGCCGGCAGCCGCGGCACATCCGCCAACACCACCACGCCATACTCGTCAAAGCTCTCCAACCGCGACACCTCCGTACTCGCCATCACCACCGGCTCCATCAGATAGTCTCCCTCCAACGGCGTCTTCGCCAGAAAAATGCTCTCCGACGGCGCCAACGCCAGCGAGGTGAACCCCGCCGCCCTCTGGAAGAAACTTCCGCTCGGATTTCCGTCGATCAGCAACACCCTCAACTGCTTCTTCACCGCAACCACCCGCTCGAAGCGGTTGTCGTCCATCAAATCGTCCTGCACCACCAGTCGCGCCTCAAGCACGGCTGGCCCGCTCTTCGTGAAACGATGCCGGAACTCCACCGTCTCCTCCTGCTGCGGCGCCAACTGCCCCACCGCCCTCGGCACCAGCGCCACGCCGTCGATCTCCAACTCCACCGGATCCGGCGTCAACGCTTCCGTCCCGGTGTTCTCCACCGACACCCGAATGCTCACCTCCCGGTCCGTCCCCACCACCTCCCGGGAAAGCTCCACCCCGCTCACCGCCACGTTCCGTAAAATTTCCGGCGGCGCGATGGTCCGCACCAGCAACTTCGGCGGCTGCGGCAATCCCTTCAACGCCTCCCCCCATGAAGCCCACGCCGAGGGGCTTTCCAATCGCCACCCGATCCGCTGCCCGTCCGTGAACACCACGATTTCCTTCGCCGCATGATCCCCCTCCCCCAATCCCAACACCGCCATCCCCAGCGCGTCATGCGCCTGAAATGGTCCACCCACCGGCTTCAACGATTCCAACACCTCCAACACATCCGCCCGGTGCGTCAACGGAGACCCCGTCTTCAACTCCGGGGCCGGCCCACCCAACACCACCAGGAAGGACGTCCCCCGCGGCGCTTCACGCACCAAGCGACTGGCCTCCTCCACCGCCAACTCAAAGGCCGTCCGCCCATCCCGCGGCATCGACATCGACGACGAGGCATCGATCACCAAGGCAATGTCCCGACTCCCCGTGGTCTGAAAACGCCGCAAGTTCAGGCGCTCCTCCAACAACACCAGACCCACCGCCCCAACCAAAAAAACCAGCGCCACCAACCGCGTCATCCACCGCGCCTTCGCACCCGAGAGTACAAAGGAGGCCCCGAACGCGGCCACCCCCAGCAACACCAGCGGCACCAAAAACATCCACGGCACCGTCGAGTCCGGCGGCACGAAGGGCCGCGCCAAGGCCAGCACCACCAACGCCACCAACAAACACCGCGCCGCCATCAACAACATGTCTTCCCACTCGATCCGCCGCCGCCGCATCGCCACCGTATCAAACAAAAACCGCATCGCCCCCCAATCCATCGGCCTCGCCGCATGCCGCCGCATCAAGTGCAGAATGACCGGCACCAGCACCCCCGCCAACCCAACCAACAGCAATGTGTTCAGGAAGAGCATGGTTACTGGTTATTGGTTATTGGGGCCCGACCCCGCCGACCTCGCCCCCAAACCAATTCTGTGTGTCCCTTGTTCAATTGTTTTCCTCAATAACCACTAACTAATAACCAATATCAAAAATCACCGCCTCGCATGCATCCGCCTCCCAAGGTATTTCAACAGCGTCGTCTCCAACGGCGTCTTCGTGTTCACCGGCACATAGTCCGCCCTCAGGTTTCCGCAGGCCGACTCCATCGTCTTCACAAATTCCCGCAAGCGCTCCAGATACGCCGCCCGCACCGCCTGCGGATCGATCCGCAACATCGGTTCCACCCCCTCCAAATCGCGGAACCGCTGAAAATTCTTGAAAGGAAAACTCAACTCCTCCTCCGCCAACACATGAAACACCACCACCTCATGCTGCCGGTAATCAAAGTGGTGCAGCGCCTCCACGATCTTCTTCGGATCGTCCAGCAGGTCGCTGATCAAGATCACCAAGCCCCGCTTGTGCACCCGCTCCGCCACCTCGTGCAGCACCTCCCCCACATTGGTCTCCTTCCCCGGCACCGAGGCGTGCAGCACATCCAGAATCCGCCGCACCTGACTGGGCCGGCTCCCCGCACGCAAATAATCCTTCACCCCCGCATCAAAGGTCACCAGACCCGCCGCATCCCCCTGCTTGATAAAAATATACGCCATCGCCGCCGCCAAAAACTGCGCATAGCGGAACTTCGACAAGGCCTCGCCCCCCACCTCCGCGGACTCCTCCCCCACGAACCCCATCGACCCCGAAATATCCACCGCCAGCGTCACCCGCAGGTTGGTCTCCTCCACGAACTGCTTGATGACGTTGCGATCGCTTTTCGCCATCACCCGCCAGTCCAGGTTCTTCGGATCATCCCCCGGCGCATACTCCCGGTGCTCCGCAAACTCCACCGAGAATCCCTTGTCCGGACTGGTGTGCTTCCCCGTCAATGTCCCCTGCATCCGCCGCCGCGCCATCCACTCCAAGCGCCGCAACGCCCCCATCGTCTCCTCCGGCAGGAGGGACATCGATTCGGGGACATTCATTGAGGGACTCATTTGACTGCCTCCGGCATTTCGGAGAGAGAACACCAAATATCGAACAAGGAATGTCCAATGCCCAAGTTCAGACTGCGCGAACAAGTCTCAGTTCCTTGGATATTGGACATTCCTTGTTGGCTGTTGGACATTCAAAAAACTTTCCAGTTAACCGACCGTTCCTCCCACCCTCACACCATCACCTCTTCCTTTGGAGACAAGGTCTCCAGCAACATCCGCACGATATCGTCGCTCTTCACCCCCGACGCCTCCGCGTTGAAGGTCGTCAAGACCCGGTGCCGCAACACCGGATGGGCCACCGCCGCCACGTCGCCCGTCGTCGCATGGAACCGACCGCGCAACACCGCGTGGGCCTTCGCCGCCGAGATCAGGGAAATCCCCGCCCGCGGCCCCGCACCCCAACCCACCATCTCCTTTACAAACTCCGGAGCCTCCTCCGACCCCGGCCGCGTCGCCCGGGCCAACTGCGCCGCAAAATCAATCACGTGATCCCCCACCGGAACCCGCTTCACGATCGCCTGCAACTCCATGATCTCCGCCGCCGTCATCAACGGCTTGATCTCCGAGTCCGAAGGACTGGTCACCCGCCGGATGATCTCCCGCTCCTCCTCCGCACTCGGGTAGTCCACCACGATGTTGAACAGGAAGCGGTCCAACTGCGCCTCGGGCAGCGGATAGGTCCCCTCCTGCTCGATCGGGTTCTGCGTCGCCAAAACAAAAAACGGCTCCGGCAAATGCAGGGTGTGCTCGCCCACCGTCACGTGATGTTCCTGCATCGCCTCCAGCAACGCCGCCTGTGTCTTCGGCGGGGTCCGGTTGATCTCATCGGCCAACAGCATGTTCGCAAAAATCGGCCCATGCACGAACCGGAAGCCCCGGTGTCCGGTCTCCTGGTTCACCTCCAGGACATCCGTTCCTGTGATGTCCGCCGGCATCAGGTCCGGGGTGAACTGGATCCGCTTGAAGCTCAAATCGAGGGCCTGCGACACCGACGAAACCAGCAACGTCTTCGCCAAGCCCGGCACTCCCACCAGCAGGGCATGCCCCCGGCAAAAAATCGCCATCAAGACCTGCTCCACCACCCGATCCTGCCCCACGATGACCTGCCCCAGCTCCTCCTTCATCTTCCCATAGACCGCGTGGAGCTTCTCCACCGCCTGCTTGTCGTCGCTGCTCATATCCACACCTCTACGCCCCCCCCACAAACCGTCTTGCACAAGTTTGTTACCCCCCCCGCCGCCCCGGGGCACGGCCTCCTCTCCACCCCCGCTTCCCTCCTCTTCCCAAGCCCTCATTCAGCAGTCACTTCCCAGCCCGCCCCACTCCGGACTACGCTTCCTCTCCCCCAGCGCGCCGGAAAGGCGATAGGCGACCGGGAAAGCCCGCCCCATTCCGATCTATGTTTCCTCTCCCCCAGCGGGGGTCCATATGGTAGCCGGTGGTAACACCACCGGACTCTCCGTCCCCCTCCGTCCCCCTCCGCTCCGCTCCCCGGAGGGGCGCTGAAAACCGCCGCCCTCTCCCTCCAACGTCGATCTCCTCCCGCTCCGGGGGCTGTCCCACAAAGACCTGACCTCCGACCTCCGATTTCTGCCTTCCGCCTTCTGAACACTGAACACCGACTTCTGCTCACTTCCCTCACCCCCCCACCGGATGCCAGGTCGTCTTCACCTCCTGGAAATCCATCACCTGATACGGACTCTCCTCCAGCACCCCATCCGGCCGCACCACCACCCGCTTCACATTCTCCGCCCCCTGCTCCCGCGCCGCAGCCGCCTCCCCGGCGTCATCCGTGCAGAGCAACAGCGCATTCACATCCATGTGCCCGCTCATCCCCGCCAGCAACTCCTCCCGGAACCCCGTCAGCAAATTCACCACCCCCCCCGGCACATCGGAGGAGTTCAGGACCTCCGCAAAGGTGATCGCGCTCAAGGGATGCTCCCGCGCCGCCAACACCACCGAGGCATTCCCGCCCACCATCACCGGTGCCACCACCGAACACAGCCCAAGCAACCCGCCCGACGGTGCCACCACCGCCACCACCCCCGTCGGCTCCGGCACGGAAAAATTGAAGTGCGGACTCGCCACCGGATTCACCGACGAGAACAGGGCCTGATACTTGTCGCTCCACCCCGCATAGTGCACGAACAGATCGATCGCCCTCTCCACCTCCTTCCGCGCCCCCCCCGCCGTCCGCCCTTCCAACCGCAACTCCTCCACAAACTGCTCCGTCCGGCCCTCCAACATCTCCGCCACCCGATACAAAATCTGCCCCTTCAAATAGGCACTCGCCGCAGCCCACCCCGCCTGCGCCACCCGCGCCGCCACCACCGCGTTGCGAACGTCCTTCTTGCTCCCCCGCGACACGTTCGCCAGCAGCTCCCCCTTCTTCCCCCGCAATTCATAATACCGCCCCGACTCCGTCCGCGGAAACTTCCCACCGATATACAGCTTATACGTCTTCTTAATGCTCAATCTGCTCATGATTCAATCTTTGCTTCACGTCCCGGATTCCCAACGCCACGGACCATTCTCCGGACGGTTCGCCCATTTGGCTCTCCCGGTCCCATCGGGACCACACATGTTAGCCGGGCGGCTTTAGCCCCCGGACACCGTCCCTCCGATTTTCCCCGCCGCGTCAGCGTCGGAACATGCCCCTGCGCCATCCGACTCCCAATTCGCCCCTCATCAATCTTCAGCCACTCCGCAACCCAAGCCCCCCAAACCGACGGCGCGCCGCGCCCTCCCCTCCGCAAATCAGTGCCCTCAGTGAAATCAGTGGTCATTCTTCCCTTCTCCATACCCTGTTAGATCTCCAAATACCCCCCCAACCCATGCACCCCGCCTTCACGACCCACCCCGCTCTCCTTATACCCCCCGAACGGTGAAGTCGGATCAAACTTGTTGTAAGTATTCGCCCACAACACCCCCGCCCGCAACGCACTGGTCACCTTGAAAATCTTCGACCCCTTGTCCGTCCACACCCCCCCACTCAACCCATACGGCGTGTTGTTCGCCTTCTCAATCCCCTCCTCCGTCGTCCGAAAGGTCTGAATCGCCAAGACCGGCCCAAAGATCTCCTCCTGCACCACCCGGTGACTCTGCGCACAATCCGTGAAGAGCGTCGGCCGAAACCAATACCCCTTCCCCGGCAACTTCTGCCCGCTCTGCCACAAACACGCCCCCTCCTCTTCCCCACAACCCACCAACTTCGTGATCCGACCCAACTGCTCCTTCGAGTTGATCGCCCCGATGTCCGTGTTCTTGTCCAACGGATCCCCCACCACCAGCGACTCCATCCGCCGCTTCAACTTCCGCACCACCTCCTCCGCCACCCCCTCCTGCACCAACAAGCGCGACCCTGCGCAGCACACGTGCCCCTGATTGAAAAAGATCCCGTTCACAATCCCCTCCACCGCCTGGTTAATCGGCGCGTCCTCAAAAATCAAATGCGCCGCCTTCCCTCCCAGCTCCAGGGTGTGCCGCTTCCCGCTCTTCGCCAGCGACCGCTGAATCATCTTCCCCACCGCCGTCGATCCCGTAAAGGCGATCTTGTCCACCCCCGGATGCTCCACCAGCGCCTGCCCCGTCGCGCCCGCCCCGGTGATGATGTTCACCACCCCCTCCGGAAACTCCGCCTCCTCAAACAACTCCGCCAACTTCAACGCCGTCAGCGGCGTGGTCTCCGCCGGCTTCAAGACCACCGTGTTCCCGCAAGCCAAGGCCGGGGCCAACTTCCACGCCGCCATCAACAGCGGAAAATTCCACGGAATGATCTGCCCCGCCACCCCCAACGGCCGCGGCTTCCGTCCCGGAAACGCATACTCCAACTTGTCCGCCCACCCCGCATAATAAAAAAAGTGCGCCGCCACCAGGGGCAAATCCACATCCCGGCTCTCCCGGATCGGCTTCCCGCCATCCATCGACTCGATGATCGCGAACTCCCGCGCCCGTTCCTGCAACAAGCGTGCCACCCGGAACAGATACTTCCCCCGCTCCCGCCCCGGCATCTTCCCCCACACCGAATCATACGCCTTCCGCGCCGCCTTCACGGCCCGGTCCACATCCTTCACCCCCGCCTCCCCCACTTCCGCCAAAACCTCCTCCGTCGCCGGATTCACCGTCTTCATCCGCCCCTCCGCCTTCACCCACTTCCCCCCGATGAACAAATCATAGCTCTTTGCCAACTGCACATGATCACTCCCCTCCAGCGCCGGCGCATACCCCGTCCCCGTCACAAAATCAAACTCACTCACCACCTTCCGTGCCGCCTTCCGCGACCGGCTCCCACCACTTCCTGCTCGTTCTGCTGCCATTTGCTTGGGTTCTCTCTCTGAAATTCTCTTCCGGACAAACAATAACCGATAACTGATAACGGACGCTAGTCCTTCGAAAAATAGTCCCCCGATTGATACCTCCCCGACTCCTGCTTCCGAATTTGCAGCAGCAAATCATTGGTCAGCGAACTCGCCCCGAAGCGGAACCACTCATTGCTCAACCACCCCGCCCCAAGCGTCTCCTTCAACATCACCAGATACTGCACCGCCAGCTTTGCCGTACTGATCCCCCCCGCCGGCTTCATCCCCACCTTCCGCCCCGTCCGGTCCATATAGTCCTGGATCGCCTCCAACATCACCAACGTCACCGGCAAGGTCGCCGCAGGCTGCACCTTTCCCGTCGAGGTCTTGATGAAATCCGCCCCCGCCCCCATCGCCAGCTCACTGGCAATCCGCACCTTGTCGTAGCTCCGCAACTCCCCCGTCTCCAGAATCACCTTCAGATGCGCTTCCCCGCACGCCTCCTTGCAGCGCACGATCTCCTCGAACACCGCCCGATACTGCCCGCTCAAAAACTTCCCGCGCGAGATCACCATGTCGATCTCATCCGCCCCCTCCGCCACCGCATAGCGGATCTCCGCCAACCGCTCCTTCATCCGCGCCTGCCCGCTCGGAAAGGCCGTCGCCACACTCGCCACCTTCACCCCGCTTCCCGCCACCTCCTGCGCCGCCACCCGCACCAGACTCGGATACACGCACACCGCCGCCGCCGGACCAACCGATGGGTCCTCCGGCAAAGGCCGCTTCGCCTTCGCACACATCTGCCGCACCTTCCCCACGCTGTCCGCCCCCTCCAACGTCGTCACATCCAACAGCGTCACCGCCAACCGCAGCGCCGACATCTTCGTCTCCCCCTTGATGCTCCGCGTCTGAAACCGCGCCGCCCGTTCCTCCACCCCCACCTGATCAATGGGCGGGATCGACTTCAAATCCGGAAACTCGATCGTTGGCACGCCCATCTCGGCTGCAAACCTAAAGCCTCTCCCCCCTCCCGCCAAGAATCATCGTCTCCCCACACACTCAAGCTCTCCCCACTTCCCAATTCAAATATCAACAATCAACAATTCCCCATCCGTAAAATCAGCGATCCAACTCCCCCTCTCCCAAATCAGCGCCATCCGTGCAATCAGTGGTCAAGCTCCCCTCTCTTCAAAACGCAAAAGAGACGGTCCGAAGACCGCCCCTTTTGATTCGCACAACGCACTCGCCTCAGAGATAGGATAATACCTTCAGGCTTTGGCAGGTTCACACCATCAACCAACAACAAGACACACACGTTTCAGCCCGGACTCTCCGGACCCTGACATTGGCCGCAACGAGACGCTCCGCGAAATCCTACGACTCAGGGCCCCATCGCCACAGCCCAGCCACCCGGCTGCGCCCCTCTTCCCACTTTGGAAAGCCCTGATCTTCACATCGATGGAACCATAAGCCCCTCCCTCAAATCGCACAAGCACAAAATAGGGGGGTGTTTTCCACAAGGCACCCCCACTGAGGGTGCCAGGCCCAAATCCAGGCCAGCCCCCAACCAGTGGCGGCAGTTTCCAACCGCCCAGCCGAATCCCCCACAAAGTGGCGTGACCGCCCCCCATGCCCGGACGTAGCCTCCGGCAAAGACTGGGTCGCAGGCCCCTCCCCAACGTGGTGCAGGCGTCCAGCCTGCAAAAGGTTCGCGGGAGTCCCATCCTGTCCCGGCATAGCCGTCCAGGCGACGCCGGATCCCCCGGTTCTCCCCCCTGGTGATTGCCCTCCGTCTGCGCCCGCGCATGGGAGTCAGGCTCAGAACCCCGGCCCTCTGGGCTCACACCTTGGTGGTGCTATTAAACCGCTTTGACGGTTGTCGCCGGCCAGACCACCTGTAGGGTCGCCTTATCATGCGTCTCGAACTCGGCTCCAAAACCATCGAACTCAACGTCCCGAAGCTCACCGGGGGCACCGTGCTCGGCTTCCTCGCCTTCGTGGCACTCGTCGCCGGGGGCCTCTCCTCCTGGTACACCATCAAATCAGATGAGGCTGGAATCGTCCTCCGCTTCGGCAAAATTCTCAAAACCGCCCCTCCCGGACTCCATTTCAAAGCCCCCTACGGCATCGACCAGGTCGTGAAAGTGGCCGTCAAACGCCAGCAAAAGCAGGAATTCGGCTTCGGCACGAAAGGTGCCAGCAACTCCAGCCAATACTCCAACTCCAACGAAATGGAGGCCGAAAAGCAAATGGTCAGCGGCGACCTCAACGCAGCCCTCGTCGAATGGGTCATCCAGTACCGCATCACCGAACCGACCGACTACCTCTTCAAGGTGCGCCACGCCGACCTGACCCTCCGCGACGCCTCCGAGTCGGTCATGCGAGAAGTCGTCGGCGACCGCACCGTCGACGAGGTCAACCAGGCCCAGCAAGAGAAGGAGAAACTCATCAACATCGCCATCGCCAAAAATGAACTCATCGAGGTCATCCGCACCACCAAGGACCGTCAGGTCACCGTGGTCGAGGAATTGATCGAGGCCGACAAGACCGGCAGTGTCGGAAAACTCGTCCCCATCCGCAATGGCCGCGGCGTCCTCGAAGCCGAAATCCTCGCCAAAAGCCGCAAAAAACTTGCCTAGTTCGGCATCGAACTCCTCGACATCCGCTTCAAGCGCATCAACTACAACCAACTCGTCAGCCGCGACATCTTCACCCGCATGATCAGTGAACGCCAGCAGATCGCGGAACGCTTCCGCTCCGAAGGCGCCGGCGAAGCCGCCAAGATCCTCGGCAACATGGAGCGCGACCTCCTCGAAATCCGCTCCAAAGCTTACAGGCAGGTCGAAATCGTGAAGGGCGATGCGGATGCCGAGGCCACCGAGATCTATGCCAAGGCCTACAACCAAAGCCCCCAGTCCTCCGCCTTCTACGAATTCGTGAAAACGATGGAAATCTATCCGGAGCTCCTCAACAAGGACTCCACCGTCATCCTCTCCACCAACTCCGACCTCTTCCAGTTCCTCAAACAGGCCGAGCCGAAAACAGCGGAGGAATAAAAGGAGAGCGTTGTCTAAACAAAGATCGAGGTCAACGGCTTGCCAAGCTCCGCATCCGCCCCGGCCATCCGGAAGGGACGACCACTCGGACTCATCAGAACCTTGTCGGACTGCAGTCCCAGCGCGTAACCGATCGTGGCGTTGAAGTCCTGCACGGTCACTCCGTCCGAATCCACCTTGTGGCCGCTCTTGTCGGACTTCCCGTAGGTCGTCCCTCCCTTGATCCCCGCTCCCGCCATCACGCAGGAGAAACAGGACGGATGGTGGTCACGACCATTGCTGTGCTCGGAAACGATGGTCGGCGTCCGACCAAACTCGGTGGCAATCACCACCAGCGTCTTTTCCAAAAGGCCTTTGCTGTCCAGATCCTTGATCAAGGCGCTGAAGCCCTGATCCAGCACCGCCGCGCGGCCCTCCACTGCCGTGAAGTTGTCGTAGTGGGTGTCCCAACCTCCGAGGTTCACCTCGATGAACCGAACTCCCGCCTCGACCAACCGGCGCGCCAGAAGACAGCCCTGACCAAAGCCGTTCTGGCCGTAGTCACCGCGAACCTTCCCGGACTCACGGCTGATCTCGAAGGCCTTCAGGTCCTCGCTCTTCATCAACTTCACCGCTTCATCATAAAGACTGTCGTAAGCCTTCACTTGCGGCGTCTGATACTTCTCGTGGAATCCCTTGTTGAGGGCATCCGCCATGGCCAGACGCTTCGTGAAGTCCTCCTCACCCACCGTGTCGGCCAGCTTGGAATTCTTCAGCCCCTCATCAGGCCGCCCCAGGGGCACCCCGGCATACTCCGCACCGAAAAATCCGGAGGTGGCACTCTTCGGATTTCCCCCCACCGACACAAACCCGGGAAGGGTGGTGTTCTGGCGGCCCTTCATTTTCACCACCCACGAACCAATCGCCGGGTGCACGATCGTGCCACGCGGCGAATAACTGCTGTGCAACAGGTATTGGCCCTGCTCGTGCGCACCCTGCTTGGAGGTCATCGAGTTGATCAGACACATGTGCCCTCCCACTTCCGCGGTCTTGGGCAAATACTGCGAAATCTGGAAATCCCCACTCGTGGCGATCGCTTCCACCGGACCCTGCACCTCCTTGTTGCCGGGCTTCACGTCGAAGGTGTCCAAATGGCTCATCCCTCCGGACATGTTCAGAAAGATGACGTGCTCCGCCAGCTTGCCCGGCCCCGAGCCACCCTTGGCGCTCTGGCCCAGGCTGATTCCGGCAATACTGGCACCCAGCATGGGGGCCACGGTCACCCCGAGATAGCTCCGGGCTGCATTGACCATGAACTGACGACGGGTCAGCTCATCGGCCTTCATTGTTTCACGATTGGACATGGTAGTTTGGTGTTGAGTTGCAGAGTTGTCGCTTTATTGAACGAAAATGAATTCGTGCGTCGAAACAAGGGCCGACACGAGGTTGCGGTAGCTCTCCTGGCTGCCGTCCAGCACATCGCGCATCAGCATGTTCATCTCGGCATCCGAAGGCGGCCGGCTGAGAATGGCGTAGAAAAAGAAGCGAACCTTGTCGGCGTCCGTGCTGCCGTCTTCCATCGCCTTGTAAACCGCCGCACCACTGTTGCTGACCACCATCTTCTCGACGTGCCCGTTCATGATGGCGAGCACCTGGGCCATGTTGGCCTCCTTTGTGGCGGAGTCGATGAGCTCCCGGTCCGATTGACCGAAATCCCGCAGGAAGTGTCCCGCCGGACTCGGCGAGGGCAGTTCCGATGCCCGTGCCAATCCGCTCGCCGGTCCGGGGCGCACCGCGCTGGCCATCATCATGTCGGCATCCTTGCCCTTCGGCCCCTTGTCATTCTTGAATTGCTTCAACAGATCGGTCACGTAGGCCCGGTAGGCGGCCGGATCCTTGATCGCCAGCACCTCGCGACTCAACTGGGACATCGATTTCTGACCCACCAGCACCGGCCGGTTGTTGTAAAAAATCGTGTCGCTGTATTTTCGCTTCGCCAGCTTGTCCGGATTCCCGGCGGTCAGGGTCACCAGGGAATCCCAGATCTGCTCCGCACTCATCCGCTCCAGCTGCCGACCGTTGAAGGCCTGCGGCATCCCGGCATCAAAGGCCTGCGGGTTCGCCGCAAACTGAAAGTTCTTCGTCAACAAGAGCACGTGCTGGAAGGCCCGCAGATCGTAGTTGAGGTCCTTGATCAACCCAGACAAATACACCACCAACCCCGGGGTGATGGTCTTGTCCGGCTCCACATACTCGTCCACCGGATCAAAAATCGGATTACCCATGATGCGCTTCCACATCCGGTTGGCGATGATGGTCGAGAAGCGCTCGTTCTTCGGGTCCGTCATCCACTGGGCCAGCTCCACGCGCCCGTCATCCGCATCCTTGCGGTCCGAGCCCCGGATCCGCGGACCAAAGGGCGTTTTGCCGGCGATCATTTCCCCGGGATCGCCATCCTTGTATTGGTAGTCACTCGGAAGCTTGATCCGTGCGTCGCCACCACCACCGAGGGTCAGGTAGTGTACGTTGTCGCCCAGCCAGTCGACCACCCGGCCAAACTCCGAACGCTCCTCCTTCGCCTCGCGCACCTCGCGCCGGACCTTGTCCCAGGGGCCCTTGTTCACCTCATACTGACCGTGCGTGAAGGCCGCCAACTCGAAGAAGTCCATCCGCTCCCACTTGTTGAAGGGACTGTCGTGGCACTGCGCGCACTCCATCCGCTCTCCAAGAAAAATCCGCATCGTGTTCGCCATGTTGTCGAGGGGCATTCCCTTGTCCCGGATGAAATAGCCCACCGCACCGTTGCCGTCGTCCCAGATGCTCCCCTTCGAGGAAATGATCTTCTGCGTAAACTTGTCCCATGGCATGTTGTCCGCCACCGACTGCCGGATGAACTCCACATAGGGAGCCGCGGTGTTGTTGTTCCCGAACTGATCCTGCACCCGCAGCAAATCCAGCGTCCAGTTCGTCATGTGGCTGCGGTAGCCGTCGGTATCCATGAGGTAGCCCACCAGCATCTGGCGCTTGTTCTCGTCGTCGATCTCCAAAAAAGACCGCGCCTCGTCCAAGGTCGGAATGCGCCCCGTCGAAACAAGAAAACTCCGACGGAGAAAGGTCGGATCGTCCACCACGGCGGGCACCGTCAACTTCTTCGACCGGTAGAGCTCCGCAATATACTTGTCGACGTTGTAGGCCGCCTTCTTCAAATATTCCGGATCCCTGTTGGGCGGAAGTTTCGCAGATTGCGCAAAGGCGGACAGGGCCATACAAAGTGTGGCCAGCCCGGCCAAGCCGAGTCGGAATGCAGGTGTCATGACAGGGTTCATACGATTTCCACGAGTTTCTCTTAGGGTTTGTTGAGCAAGATACCCTATAAATTTACCACCTCGACTGTCAATGGGCGAAAACTAGTCCGGGGACCCTCCTTCCCGGCCCCCTTCCATTCCCCATTCTGCCCTTTCAGAACATAAGCTTGCCGTCCCTCCCTCCCCCCCTAAAACGACCCTCCCTACCCCCCCCCTTCACCCCGATCCCCGCCTCTCCTTCAGCTGCTTGATCTGGTCCCGCAGGTGCGCCGCCTTCTCAAACTCCAGCTTTCCGGCGGCCTCCTGCATCTCCGTCTCCAGCTCCCGCAACACTTCCACCACGTTGTAGATCGTCTCATTCTCCGCCACCATCGCGCTGTTCAACTTCTCCGCTTCCCGCGTCTCCTTCAGGTAGTCGTGCAAACTCTCCTGCACCGCCCGCTTCACACTCTGCGGGGTGATCCCGTGCTCCTCGTTGTATTCCCTCTGCCGCTCCCGACGATGCGCCGTCACGTCCAGCAGGCGCTGGATCGAATCGGTCACCGCATCGCAAAACAATACACAGTGCCCGTTGATGTGCCGCGCCGCCCGCCCCGCCGTCTGAATCAAACTCGTGTCGTTCCGCAAAAATCCCTCCTTGTCCGCATCCAGCACGCACACCAGTGACACCTCCGGCAAATCCAATCCCTCCCGCAAGAGATTGATCCCCACCAAAATGTCGAACTCCGCCGCCCGGAGCTGCCGCAAAATTTCCACCCGCTCCACCGCATCAACATCCGCATGGATGTAGCGCACCTTCAAATCCACTCCCTGCAAATATTCCGTCAAATCCTCCGCCGTCTTCTTGGTCAAGGTCGTCACCAGGACCCGCTCACCCTTTTCCACCCGCCCCCGGCATAATTCGATGGTCTCATCGATCTGTCCCGCCAGGGGCCGCAAGGTGATCTCCGGATCCAGCAAACCCGTCGGCCGAATCACCTGCTCCACGATCAACGACCGCCCCCGCTGCGTCACATCAAAATCCTCCCACGACTCCTCCGCCCCGCTTACCCGCACCTTCAGATCCCGCACCCGGATCGGATCAATCCCCTTCCCCTTGTCCCCGTGCACCGGAATGAATCCATGATTCTCCGGCCGCGAATTCACCACCTCGAAGGCCGCCGGCGTCGCACTCACATAGACCCGCTGCCTGGTCATCTCGAAATACTCCGCAAACCGCAGCGGCCGGTTGTCCATCGCGCTTGGCAACCGGAACCCATGATCCACCAGCACCGTCTTCCGGCTCTTGTCCCCCTCAAACATCCCCCGCACCTGCGGCAGGCTGACGTGGCTCTCATCCACCACCACCAGATAGTCGTCCCGAAAGAAATCCAGCAGCGTGTAGGGCCGTGACCCCGGCTCCCGCCCGGTCAGGTGACGCGAGTAGTTCTCGATCCCCTGGCAGAACCCCATCTCCTCCATCATTTCCAGATCATAGTCCGTCCGCATCTTCAACCGCTGCGCCTCCACCAGCTTCCCCTCCTGCTCAAACCACGCCACCCGCGCCTTCGCCTCGTCCCGGATCAATCCCATCGCCTTCCGCATCTTCTCCTTCGAGGTCACAAACTGCTTCGCCGGAAAAAAGGTGTGCCTGTCGATCCGCTCGATCACCGCCCCCGTCAACACGTCGATACTCGAAAGCCGGTCCACCTCATCCCCAAAAAACTCCACCCGGATCGCGGTGTCGTCCAGATAGGCCGGCTGCACTTCCACCACGTCCCCCCGCACCCGAAACTTCCCCCGCCCGAACCCCACATCATTCCGCTCGAACAACAGCGCCACCAACTGCGCCAGAAACTCATCCCGCCCCAACTCCTGCCCCTGCCACACCGGAATCATGCTCCCCTCATAGTCATCCGGAGACCCCAAACCATATATGCAACTCACCGACGCCACCACAATCACATCCTTCCGCGTCAGCAACGACCCCATCGTGCTCAAGCGCAAGCGCTCGATCTCCTCATTGATCGAGGAGTCCTTCTCAATATAGGTATCCGTCCGCGGAATGTAGGCCTCCGGCTGGTAGTAGTCGAAATAGCTCACGAAATACTCCACCGCGTTCTGCGGAAAGAAGTGCTTGAACTCCGAATACAACTGCGCGGCCAGCGTCTTGTTGTGGCTCATTACCAGCGTCGGCTTCCCGATCCGCTCGATCACATTCGCCATCGTGAAGGTCTTCCCCGACCCCGTCACCCCCATCAGGGTCTGATGCGCGTTCCCCGCCTGCAACGACTTCACCAACTTCTCAATCGCCTGCCCCTGATCCCCCTTCGGCATATAGTCACTGACCAGCTTGAAACTCATCCGCCCCACCCCTACCCGCTCTGCCCCCCTCCCGCAACCCCCGTCCCTGCCTACGATCATTGAACATCCCCTTCTCCCCGGAACACCATTAGGATAGGCTGCTGCTCCAAACCCGGAGCAGCGGCATTCCTGCCGCTGATGTTCAAACCCAGCCCATATTCTCGACGTTCCCAAATGGACGACCACCTCCCCCACACCCATGGCCACTCCCCGCTTCCTCATCCCCCTTCTCTACAGCGTCATCTTCCTCGCTGCGGCCGTGACCGGATTCATCTACACCAACAACTACTCCGGCTGGGGCCACTACTACGCCAATGCCGTCCCCGTCGGCTTTGGCCTGGGCACCGTTGCCACCTTCGTCGCCGCCATCCTCGTCAGCCAAATGTCTGAACGCCCCACGCAACGCACTCTTCTCGCCTTCGCCCTCTTCTGGCTTCTCTTCGCCACTCTCCTCATCGTCTTTTCCCCCGATAACCAATAACCCAACCTCAAAAATCCGCCTTTTGCCTTCCACCGCCCCACCCCAGCCGCTATCGGTTCGGTCGATGAAACCCCTCCTCATCGGTCTGCTCTTCCTCGCCCCTTCGGCCGCGAAGGCAGACCTTCTCCTCTCCCCTCTCTGCCCCGAGGTCCCGGAGGTGGATGCCTCCATCCAATCCTCACTCGTCGCTCCCGATGGCTCGGTCTTCATCCGCGGCGAATTCTCGGCCATCGACGGAGTCCCGCGTCCCGGCCTCGCCAAACTCACCCCTCGCGGAAAACTCGACCAGCGCTTCCGTCCCGAAATGGTGCCTGCGCCACTCGACCAATTCGCCTCAGGCAGAATCATCCTCTTCGGCACCACCATCGGTCACCCCCTCTTCCTCACCGGAGACGGCACCCTCCTCTCCGCCACTTCCGACCGCCTCCTCGCCTACGCTCCGGACGGCTCATGGGATCATCGCTTCGATCACCTCCACCTTCCGGAAACCACCCTGACGCCGGTCGGCGAAAGGGCCGGGCTTCTCTATCTCACAAGACAATCCGACGGCGCCCGCCGCCTCGAAGCCTACCACGCAACAACTCTCCTCCCCGTCCCCCTCTCCGATCAGAATGCGTGGCCCCAACCATTCCTCAATGCAGTCCCGGCCGATGAAGCAGCACTCTGGGTGATCGCCGGAGTAGGCAGCTCCTACCTCGGAACCCCTCAGCAAACAATCTTCCGGATCTTCACCAACGGAGATCTCGATCCCACCTTCCCCCCCTTCGACCTCCCCGCCGGTCACGCCGTCAGCCAACTCTTCCCCCAACCCGGCGGCGGCGTTCGGATCGTCTCCTACAACGCCGACCGCTTCCGCTACTGGCCTACTCCCTCCCAGCAATCGTTCCGCATCCGCTGGCTCTCCCCGACCGGTGACACACAGCGCAGCGAAGACATCGTCCTCGCCATCGGCACCTCACTCGTGACCGCCGACGAACCCGACGGAGCCCTCCTCCACAACATCGGTCCGGCCCCTTTCGGCCGCGCCACGGCAGACGACTTCCGCTTTGCCCCCAGTCCAGCCCTCGTCCGCCTGCGTCCGGACGGGACCCGCGATCCAGACTTTCAGATTCCTCTCAAAGCCGTTGCCCTCCACCGATTGCCGGACGGCCGCCTCCAACACAGCCACCTCCACCGCACCCTTCCCGACGGTTCCCCCGACCCACGCTGGCAGCTGCCAAGGGCCTCACAGGAACCCGCCGTGGAAATTGTCGGAACCCTCCCCGATGGCAGCACCCTCACCGTCCTGCGTCAGTATCTCTCGCTCGACGGCAGTCCAGTGACCTCTGGCTACGGAGATCTCCACCTCCTCAACAAAAAACTCCGCCCGGATCGCCACTTCCATCCCTCCCCCGACCTTCCCGCATGGACAAACGTCAAGATTGCCCCGGACGGCGCAATCCTCCTCTCCCTCCCCGGCGATCACCTCCTCCCAGACGGCAGCAGGACCAGCTTGATCAATCTGCGCCGCGATGGTTCGATCGATCCAAACTCCCCCCGCTTCCGAACCCCATCGAGAGGCTTCAGCATCGACCCCGATGGCACCATCATTCCCGGCCCGCCTGCCGGAACCTTCGTTGCCCATCCCCTCCCCTCCGGAGCAATCCTCATCGACCACTTCTTCCTCGGTGGAGAGGTCGCCCAACGCAGCATCTCCCGCCTCCATCCCGACGGCAACACCGACCCCGGCTTCACACCTATCCGCAGCTACTCGACCGGCGGCACCCTCTTCCTCCTCCCCGATGACAGCTTCCTCGTTAACACCACCCACTACTCCTCCCAAGGCCAGGAGCTGCAGCAGGTCCCCCTCACCAATGGTTGGCCGGTGACCTCCCTCCCATCCGGACACATCCTCTTCGCCACCGCCGACACGACCTACACTTCGCAACTCGCAAAATGGCACCCCCAACACGGCCTCGATCCCACCTTCGCCACCTCCTTCCTTGAGGGCTCCTCCATCACCGGTGCCCACCCCCTGCCGAATGGCTCCCTCCTCGTCACCGGCTTCCGCCTCATCACCCCTCAGGGTGAAACAAGAATCGTCCGCCTCAACCCCGACGGCTCCCTCGACCCCACCTTCCAATCCCCCCTTCCCCAGCGCGTCCTCCCCCGCTCCCCCCGCCTGCACCACATCCTGCAAAACGGCGAAACACTCCCCGCCACCTTCCCCAACCGCGCCGCCGCAGCCGGCTTCTCCTCCCTTTCCTACGACCATAAGCACCAGCGCCTCCTCCTCGCCGGCGACTTCACCCACCTCGACGGCCACCCCCGCCCGGGCCTAGCCGCGCTTCATCAACACCCAGCGCACCGCACCAAAGACGAGCCCCGACTACAGCTCCTCCCCGGCACCCCTCCCTGCTTTTGCCTCCCCCTCCAATCCGACGCTGAACCCGCCAACCCCATCCTCGAACTCTCCTCCAACCTCCGCGACTGGCACCCCGCCCAAGACGACGAAGTCCTCATCGAGCGAGAAGAAGGAAGAATCATCTGGCGACTAAAACAATCAGATCCAACCCTCTTCGGGCGACTGCAGCCTCCCAATCGATAAGGCTCCATCCCCCACCGAGGAATCACGACCCCAACTCTTCCCCTGATAACCAATAACGGATAACCGATAACTCAACCCCGTATGCTCCCCGGCCCCAAATCAGTCGCCGAACCCCACAAGGAACTCCGCTTCACGCGTTCCGCGCAGGGCCGTCAATTCTTTCTCCTCGCCGCCGCCTTCACCACTCTCGCCATCTTCCTCGCCGCCGCCGCCTTCACCCCCGGACTCGAATTTCCCCTCTGGTGGAGCGTCCTCCCCCTCCTCCCCGCCATCGGCCTCTTCTACCTCGCCTACCGCTGCGTCCGCTTCGCCTACCTCCTCCTCACCCCCCTCGGCGTCGAAATCTTCCCCTTCACCAACTCCCGCAAAAACCTCCAAATCATCTACTGGTCCGAAATCGCCCACGCCGAAGTCAGCCCCGACCGCTCTCTCCTCATCCTCCACTTCAACCAGGAACAAACCTCCGGCATCAAGGCCTCCCTCCGCCCCCTCGCCGCCACCCAGCGCCCCCTCCTCGCCCGCGCCATCGAAGGCCGCATGGCCGAACGCCCCGAACCATCCTCACCCGTGGCCTGACCGTCCCGGTCAGGCCCCCCCGCGTAGCGGCGCCTCTGCGAGGCGTCGGCTGCCCCCCCCCATCCTCTCCAAACCCCCTCCCCAACCCGCGCACCCCGGGGTCCCTGAAGGAGACGGGGCACAAAGCCCATCGACTGACATCTTCCCTCATCCTTACATCTTCCCATCCTTAGATCTTCCCAGACTAACCATAAGAAGGAGCCTTGCAACCTCTGTCTTTTCGTGTTTTACTCCCTCCCGTCATGCCGAAAGCTCGTTATCTCGCCCCTTGGCACCAGGTGGATCTCATCGAGGCGGCCAAGGCGAAGGCCGCGGATGGGGACGCCGAGGGGCTCACCCTCAAGGACTTGGAGTCACTCAAGGGCAAGCCGGCCATTTACCACTGCCTCTCCCGGGTGGTGGACCGGCGTTTTGTGCTCGGCGACGCGGAGCGGGAGCAGTTCGTGCAATACATGCGCCTCTACGAGAAATTTTGCCAGGTCCGCATCCTCAACTTCTGCGTGATGTCCAACCACTTCCACCTCCTCGTCGAGGTCCCCTCCCCTCCCGAAGGACGCGGAGCGGATTGGTCTGATGAAAAGCTCCTCCGCCACCTCGCCATCCTCTACGCAAAGCCAAAGCTCGCCGCCATCCGCTGGCAGTTGGAGCTCTT
>Ga0209702_10003592_pt1 | contig 24160 bp, 5 predicted proteins | sample FRY01_FD_187210 | JGI IMG/M metagenome (GOLD analysis project Ga0209702, IMG submission 187210) | Freshwater microbial communities from Lake Fryxell liftoff mats and glacier meltwater in Antarctica - FRY-01 (SPAdes) (version 2) | ecosystem: Environmental > Aquatic > Freshwater > Ice > Glacier... | reverse complement strand
TTTCCGCAAAAGCTATGGCTTTGCTTGAGCAGCGTTTCGAACGTCTTCCTGGCCTGGAAAAATACTTTGTCCTGATCCGTCCTCACCCACAGATACTTTCTGGGTGATTATTTCTTTGAAGTAGCCTAAAGAAGGTGCTGGTGCTGATGGTGGCTGTGCCGTTGCTGTCGTTGTAAAGGCCGCCACCCCACTCCTGGGCAGGGTTGTGGGCAAAGGTGGTGTCGCCGACAGTCAGTGTCCCTGCATTGTAAATGCCGCCGCCTCTATTCGATACGGAGTTATAGGAGAAGGTGTTCCCTTCTATCGTCAGCCCAGCTCCACTCCTGTTGTAGATGCCGCCGCCATCGGGCGCGCTGTTGTTGGATAGGTTGCTGTCCGTGGTTGTCAATACGCCTTGATTCAACACACCGCCGCCATTGATGTTTGCGCTGTTGTGGGTCAGGGTGACGGCGGTCAGGCTCAGAATGCTCTGGTTCTGGATGGCGCCCCCATCCCCAAAAGTGGAACGGTTGTAGCTGAAGGTGCTGCTGAGCACTGTAGCGGTCCCGGTGCGGTTGCGTAGCGCGCCGCCATTCCCGGAAGAGCTGGCGGTGTTGCTCAGAAAGGTGCTGGCCGTGATCCAAAGTGAGGGAGCCAGGCCGCTACCTGTGGAGTTGTTGTAGATGACGCCGCCGTGCTTGCCGCTGTTGCCCTGGAAAGTGGTGTCAACGATGTGCATCTGGCCACCGTCGTTGTCGATGGCCCCGCCGTTCTTGCCGCCCGCTGTATTGGTGAGGAAGTTGCTGCTCTGCACCAGCATCCAGCCTGGCCCGCCCAGCCCCTGCAAGTTGCCAATCGCACCGGCCCCACTGCTGCTGTTGCTGACGAAAGTGCTGGCCGTGACTGTTACCCGGCCTGTATTGCCCAGCGCGCCCGCTATGGTGGCGCTGTTGAAGCTGAATGTGCTGTTCTCAACCGTCAACACTCCGTTGGAACCATTGCCCACGCCACCGGCGCTGCCAGCGTTGTTATAGCTGAAGATTGTGTTGCTGATGACTGTGTGGCCCAGATTGCCCAGCCCGCCGCCGCCATCCGGTATATCTCCGGTCGCGGTGTTACTCAGCACCTGGCTGCTGTTCAGGGTCAACGCGGCCGCCGAGTCTACCCAAATACCACCGCCTTTCGTGGCACGGCCACCGGTCACAGTCAGGTTTTCGATGGTTACATCGACTGTACCGGTGATAAAGACAACCCGTCCCAGGCTTTGGGCGTCCAGGGTGGTGGGGTTGGCGACGGGATCGGAGGTGGCCCAGTCGGTGGTGGTGTAGCCACCGCGCAGGGTCAGGTTCTGGCTGATGTAGACTGTCTGGCTGATGCCCGCTGTTTGCTGCACTCCGGCGCAGGTGCCGGCTACTTTGATCGTGTCGTCGGAGGCCGAGGTATCCACTGCGGTCTGCACGGCGCTGGCATCGGTGCTGCTGTAGATGGTTGTGCCATCGATGGTGGCAAAGCAAGATGGAGACAGCGCATAGCGCACCAGCAGGAAAAATTTCCCATCCAACCCGGCGGCAATAATTTTCTGGTCATCGGGTTGGATGGCTACGGCGTGGCCTTCATCGTGGTTACTGCTCCCCAATGGATCATTGGCCCGCCCGCTTGTGCCAAAGGTGTCGTCCAAGCTGCCATCTGCGTTGTAGCGGGCCACAGAGAGTCGCTGCCCGCTGGTATAGCCCACCACCACAATTTTGCCATCGTCCTGCACAGCCACAGCCTGGCCCTGGTCACTACTGCCGAAATCAGTGGTCGTAGCGCCATCACCAGCAAATGTTGTATCCAATGCGCCACTGCTGGTGTAGCGGGCGACGGCAAAGTCATTATTGTTGGCCACGCCCGCCAGCACGATTTTGCCATCGGCTTGCAGCGCCAGGCCATAGGCCGCATCCACCCCGCTGAAATGGGTGGTGGTGACGCCGTTGTTGCCAAACGCGGCATCCAGCGTCCCGCTGATAGTGTAACGGGCCAGGGCAAAATCGCTGGAGTTCTTGCCGCCAACAACAATTTTTCCATCGGACTGAATCGCCACGCCATAGGCGACATCTGAACCACCCAGGTCAGTGGTGATGATGCCGCTGGCGCCAAAGTCTGCATCCAGCGTACCGGTAGTGCTGAAGCGAGCCACCAGAAAATCGGAGTTAACGCCGTCAAGGAAGCCAACGGCCACAAGTTTGCCATCGTTTTGCAAAGCCACGTCATACCAAGTGGCTGTGCCGCTGACTGTGGACGTAACGATGCCGCCGGTCCCAAAGTTGGGGTCCAGCCCGCCAGTGGCGGTGTAGCGGGTGAGGATCGGGTCATTACCACTGCCCCCGGCCACCACAATTTTACCGTCTGCCGGTTGCAGGATCAACGCTCTGGCCTGGGCTGAGTTGCCGACAAAACTGGTGGTGATGATACCTGAGGCGCCAAAGGTGGCGTCCAGGCTTCCGTCGCTGGTGTAGCGGGCCAAGGCAAATCCTTGGTCGCCCGAAGCAAGCAAGGCTTCCCCTGCGGCTACGATTTTGCCATCGCTCTGCACGGCCAGATCGTTGATCTGCTGGCCATAGAGGCTCACATCTGTGGTCACCACGCCGCTGGCGCCAAAGCTAGCGTCGAACAGGCCGGGAAATTCATTGGGCAGGGCCGCGGTTCCATAGAGGGCAAAGGCCAGGGACAGGGGATCACCGGGGGACAGGTCTGTCAGACCCAGATCGCTCAGGGGCAGAGCGAATTCGTAGATTTTGTGCTGGTAGGCAATGCGGGGGCTGTAGTCAAAACCCGGCTGCCCCCAAGTCTGCTCCGGCACTGAAACCTTGTACATCTCCAAACCGGTCGCTGTGTTGACGTAGACTTTGGCGTAATCCTTGTCACCATCCAAGGTGTTATCTGAGCCAAATTCCAGGGCGACATAGAGGGTGTCGGCATCGTTGCGCACCCAGCCGAAGGCGTAGGCGTCCGGATGGCCCGTGCCCGGTTGCGTCCACTGGCGCAGGAAGGGCTGGCCCATATTTTCGCTGTCCAGGCTGCCGTCCAGGGTGAATTGGCCGGGGTTTCTTCCCCAACGATAGGTATAGAAGGCCGAATCGGCGCTCATCGCCTGGTAGTTGTTGGCGGGGGGAAACTGGAAGGGTATCTGGCTGATGCGCGGCGGCTCGATGCGGGCCACCAGGGAAAGCTGGCTCCCTGCGGTGGGTGATGGGCTGGGGGCAAAGGTGAATTCCAGGCTGCGCCCGGCTATGTCGATCAGGTCGTGGTTGGCCGCAGCCAGTTTGCGCAGGGCCAGGGATTCTGACTCCGATTGGCCGGACACGTCCACAGGGGCCTGCCCGTCGAGCAGAATCGTATCCAAGTGCGCGGCAGTGTCGCCACCGTGGCTAATGCGGACCTGTAGCGGAACGCCGGCAGGGAAATTCCCCAGATCGAGTCGTTGCTCGCTGGGAACTTCGTTGAAACTGGGCTGGCCTACCATTTGCCACTGACCGTCAATCAGAATTGCAACGGTCAGCGCGCCGTTGGCATCATCCGGGCCAAGCGTTGGGTCAACATTCAGGCTGCTGGCGGGCGTCGGTCGGGGCTGGTCAACGCTGGGATGGGCGGGAGACAGGCGGACGTTTGGACCGCCGGCGCGGAGGCCAGCCACAACGACCAGCAGGAGCAGTCCAGCCACGGCAACGGGGAGGATCAGACGGCTAAACGTGCGCATTGGATGAGTCATTCGGATTTTCCTTGTCTTGAGTTTCGCCGAGCTCATTGGGTTTCGTGAGCTAGGCTAGAATAGAGGGTGTCCCCATCGCTGTCGCTGTCATTGCCCAGAACACCCGGCGACGCGGCGGTGAAGGGTGTATCTTCGGTGGGGGTATAGCTGTCGTTGACCGCGATAGGGGCCGCGTTCTGAACTTCAACCGCGCCGATGTCGCAGCCCGAACCGCTGGGCCGGGCCGCGCCCCGTTGATCCGTCGTATCCACCACGCCACAACCGCCAAAGCCAAAGGGAACGGCACCGCGGGCGGGGCTGCCGGACAAAAGGGCGTGGGTCAGCGTCGCCGCCACTTGCCCTGAGCCTGTCGAAGGGTTGTCGGCCAGCGCGCCCAGAGCCGGGTCGCCGCTCTGGCTGGTGGCCGCGTCGATACAACTGCCATCTTCGATCAGATTGTAGCCGCCGTCCACAATGCCCGCGCCAAATTCGACGCAGTCGCCGCCAGTGGTGGTGTTGGCAACGATGCTGTAGGCCAGAGAGAGTGTGGAGTTGCCTTTAATTGCCCCACCACCCGCGCCCGCGCTGTTGTTGCTAAAGGTACTGTAACGAATGGTGACCGGGTTGGTATTGGCGAAGATGGCTCCGCCTTCGGTGGCCGCGCTGTTGTTGCTGAAGGTGCTATGCTCGACGGAAATTGTGCTGTCGCCGTTGTAGATGGCGCCGCCAGCGTTGGACGTGGCCGTGTTGCTGATCAGGCTGCTGTGGGTAATTGTCAACGCGCTGTTGTTGGAATAGATGGCCCCGCCCGCCGGAGCAGTGCTGTTACTGATCTGGCTGGTGTCCAGCGTGACCGGCCTGCTCTGAAAAATGGCTCCACCAGCGAGGCCACTGCTGCCGTTGCGCAGAAACAGGTTTTGCAGGATGGCGTTGCCGCTGCCGGTGACAAACGCCACCCGTCCGCTGCTGTTGGCGTCCAGGATGGTGGGGTTTGCCACCGGGTCCGGCGTAGCGTTCCAACTGCCGGCGGCATAGCCGCCGATGAGAGTGATTTGCTTACTGATGTGGACCGTCTGGGTTTCGCTGCTGACCGTCTGCACGCCCGTACACGTGCCCGCCACCTTCACTGTGTCGCCGCTGCTGGCCGCGTTGACCGCGCTCTGCACCGCGCTGGCGTCCGCGCTGCTGTAGACCGTCGCCCCGTCGATGGTGGCGAAGCAGCTCTCCCCCGCGGCCTGGGCCGAGCGGGGATTCAGGCCGCCTAGACCGACAGCCAGAAGAAACGTCAACAGTCCGGCGATAGCCAGGCTGGCAGTGGAGCGAATCAGTTTTGCGGTTGTGGCGTTGCGGCGATTCATCGGCGATTTCTCTATTCTCCAAACCAGCGGGCGTAGCGGGTGGTGGCAAAGGCGGCCTTGTCCTGCGCCAGCGTGATGGATGGCTCTGTGAGAAGTTGGGACGACGCAGGGCATGTGGCGCTGGTAGCCCTCAATTTTGGCGGCGAGGGACAAGAGACGGTGCTGGATTTCCCTCGATCTGGGAAGTGGCGTGAGGTGGTCACTGCCCGGGTTGACCAGATGGATGAAGAACCATTTGCGTTGCTCCTTCCTCCCTGGCAGGGGTGGTTATTCCTCCCAGAAGCGTGAGATACCCCCGCATCTTTTTCATCTCCATTCCGACTTCGATTCGTTAATATTGCGGAAGATAGACCGCGTCTATAGATTCGGCCCGCTATTGCAGGGCGCTACCAGCGTTCTGCAATAGCGGCATATACACGTAGTGCAACAGCGGCGGTGCTGTTGGTGTCCCCGTCGTTGCTGTGGGCGTCGGGGTCGGACTGCTTGTCGGCGTAATCGTCGGCGTTAGAGTCCTTGTCGGTGTATGTGTAGGTGTCACTGTAGCGGTCGATGTGCTTGTCGGTGTGACCGGCGTGTTGGTGGCGGTCGGTGTGCTTGTCGGTGTGACCGGCGTATTGGTGGCGGTCAATGTGCTTGTCGGTGTGACCGGCGTGTTGGTGGCGGTCGGTGTGCTTGTCGGCGTGACCGGCGTGTTGGTGGCGGTTGGTGTGCTTGTCGGCGTGACCGGCGTGTTGGTAGCGGTCGGTGTGCTTGTCGGCGTGACCGGCGTGTTGGTGACGGTCGGTGTACTTGTCGGTGTGACCGGCGTATTGGTGGTGGTCGATGTGCTTGTCGGTGTGACCGGCGTGTTGGTGGCGGTCGGTGTGCTCGGCGGCGTACCCGTTACCGTTGGGGTGGCAGTGGGTGTGCTGCTGGCCGTCGGCGTCTGTGTCGGCGTCGGGCTGTTGGTCGATGTGAGTGTTACTGTCGGTGTAGCGGTTATTGTTGGCATCGGTGTGACTGTCGGCGGTGTGTCCGTAACTGTCGGTGTGGCGGTGGGTGTATTGCTGGCCGTCGGCATCTGTGTGGGCGTCGGACTGTTGGTCGATGTCGGTGTCGATGTCGGTGTCGTTGTAACTGTCGGTGGTGTACCCGTAACCGTCGCGGTGGCAGTGGGCGTCGCTGTCGGAGTTGCAGTTTTTGTAGGTGTCGAGGTCACTGTCGGCGGCGTACCCGTAACCGTCGGTGTGGCGGTGGGCGTGTTGCTGGCCGTCGGTGTCTGTGTTGGCGTCGGGCTGCTCGTCGGCGTGATCGTAACCGTCGATGTGGCGGTGGACGTGCTGCTAGCAGTCGTCGTAATCGTCGGTGTTGCCGTCTTTGTCGGTGTGTGTGCCGGTGTCGCTGTAGCAGTCGGTGTCGGCGTAAGCGTCGGGCTGCTGGTCGGCGTTGCAGTCGGCGTCGGTGTCGGGTCCAACGTGAATGTGGCTGTGACAATACTATTGCCTGTCATTGTCACTGACACGGGGTTTGTGCTGCCACTGGCGTCCCCGCTCCAGCCGGTGAATAGGCTGCCTGTATCCGCGCTGGCGGTGAGGGTGATGACCGTGCCGTAGTCGTAGACACTTTGGTCGGGGTCCGCTGTGACCGCGCCGCTGCCTGTGCCTGCTGTGTTGATGTCCAGGGTGTAGGTGAGTACTTCAAATGTGCCGGTGATGGCCGTGTCGCTGGCGATTGTGAGCGTCAGGGGATTGGTGCTGCCGCTGGCGTCCCCGCTCCAGCCGGTGAAGGTGCTGCCCGTCTCCGCGCTGGCGGTGAGTGTGATGACCGTGCCGTAGTCGTAGACACTCTGGTCGGGATCGGCTGCTATCAGACCGCTGCCCGCGCCGGTTGTGTTGATGTCCAGCGTGTAGGTAATCAGGGCAAAGGTGGCGGTGATGGCTTGTGCCATATCCATCGTGAGGGTGATGGCCTCTGTGGTTGTTACCATTGCACCTGTCCACCCTGTGAAGGTGGAACTGATGGGCGAAACGGCCGTTACCGTCACTACCGTCCCATAATCATAAGTAGCTTGAACGGGGTCGGCCGTGATAACACCACTGCCATTCCCAGCCGTGTTCAACGTCAGGGCGAAGGTTTGCAGGGTGAAGGTTGCTGTGATATTTTGCACTTGATCCACGGTGACAATGCAATCGCCGGATGTGTTTGTACACGCGCCATCCCAACCCGCGAATGTTGAACCAGTATCGGCTGATGTCGTTAACGTCACCACCGTTCCATCCGTGTGGATTTCAAAGCAATCTGCCGTACCATCATTCGTACAGTTAATACCTGTTCCCGTCGCCGTTCCATTACCATTTCCGCTTAAGCTGACGGAAACGGCCGTTGTCGCCGGTCGCCACAGTTCATAGGCGCCGATTTCACAGCTACCGTTTTGCGGCCGCAGCACACCCCGCTGATCGTGATCGGTCAGGCAAGATGCACCCGGAATAGCATCAAGCGCCAGGCTGTTTTCCAGCAACGCATGAGTCCATGTACCCGTGTCCAACGGTGCCAACTGCGGCGTACTGGTGGAATAATCATGGGGTTGGCCGAAGCTACAAGTGCCATCGCCATCTAAATTGTAATCGCCCGAGGTAATACCCCCCTCACAGTCACCATTGTTATTGCTAAGACCGCTATTGCCAGCCACGATGCTGTTTTGCACGGTGATTGTACCGCCCGTTCGTTTGAGGCCGCCCCCCGTGTCATTCAGGGCATGATTGTCGGTCACGGTGCAATGGGTCAAGGTCAACGTGCCCTGTTTGAACTTAATACCAGCCCCACCCCCATCGTTAAAGGTATTCCCCCAGGCCTGATTACCGCTCACGGTGCAATTTTGTAGTGTGGCGTTGACCCCTGACTCGGCAAAATACACCCCACCGCCACCTCCAAATACACCAGTTTGCCCAGAATCGGCGGCAGAGTTGTTGATAAAGGCGACGCGATCTCCAAACACATAGCTATTGGCATGCAGACCGCCGCCCCAAAATCCAGTGTTGTTAGAGAACACCACATCCGTCAGCACCAGGCGGGCATTGCCATTATTGCGATAACTATTCAGACCACCGCCAGCAGCAAGATATCCTACATTATTTTGGATCAGGCTGTCAGTTAAGGTCAGCCACCCGTTGCTGTCGATACCAGCACCATTACCAGACAATATGTAGCCATTTTGGATAATGAGATGGCTCATGTCGACGCGAGAACCACCAACGAGACGAACCACCCGCCCCCCTTGTTGGGCATCCAGAGTCGTTTTCAGGTAGGGGGCTTGTGGTCCGGCATTCCAGTTGTACGGATCATGCCCTCCAACGATATTGACTGCATGGTCGATAAAAAGCGTTTGGCTTATTCCGTTCATACTTTGGACACCGGCACAGGTGCCAGCCAAACGCACCGTGTCGGTGGGAATGGCAGCGGAAACGGCCGTTTGCAAGGCGGTATTATCTGCACTGTAATAATCAGTGACACCGCTATCGTTTAAGCTGACATAACAGCCAGTCAAATCCTTGGCAACCACCGTGCGGCTCGTACTGACCAAACTATTACCAAGTGTGTCGGTGAAAACGGCCGTTAGCAGATATGTGGTGGACAGCGTAGGTGTCCAACTCGTGGCCCATGTTGTATTCATCACTCCGCTGGTCATGGTTATCATTTCAGCGGGTTGTCCGTCAACATACAAGGCAACGTCGCGAATACCATCTGTGTCATAGACACCAATGATCAAATCAAGAGGCAGATGGGTGGGGCGAACCAGTGTGGGAATGGAGGGCGTTAGAATCGCTATGCTGTCCGCTGGTGTAATGGTCGCTGGTGTCAGATTGATGCTGGTGCAGTGGTCATAGGCATCGCAAGCAGAGATGACCAGCGGCCCGCTGGCATGTTCCGGCAGATAACAGGTAGCGGTTACATCGACAACCTGTTCGACGACAGAATGATGATAGGTCAGGTTGAACGCCTGCGGCGTGCAGGGAGAAACAATGGAGTCCGTGTCCAGCGTTAAGTCAGAGATGGTGAAGGAAACGGCCGTTTGACTGGCCGAGCCAGTTCCCACATGCTGTGCCGACCCCGCGATAACTGGCGCGACCATATCAATCGTCCCGCGCCACAGCACACTATTATCGTCTACACTGCCCCCATTATCGGTGCGGCGTACCCGTAGTTTATAGAAATCTTCCATATTATTCGGCAGATCATACGTCCAGACCGCGCCATTGATTGTGGCTGGTTGCCAGTTAACGGTCGGTGTATAGATACCAGTGGCATCATACGATTCCAGCCAGACATCGACCGCTTGTGGCCCACGCCCCTCGGCAACCGTCATATAAATCTCTTTCTCGGACAACGGCCAGCCCCAAATCGTGACTTCATCCAATGATCCTGTCAGGAATCGGTTTATATCCTTATGAGCACCCACCAAAATCTCACCGTCGCTCGGTTCAGCCGTAACAATACCAGCTGCTTCCAGTTGCCCATTCAGATACAAACGCATCCACGACCCATCGTAGGTCACGGCGGCATGAGTCCACACCCCCATCGGAATCGTTTCCTGCCCTACTATTGCTGTACCACCCAGATTGGATGCTAAATGATTATCATCATTCAGATACAACCAAGCCCGTCCGCTACTGCCAGACCCATCCGCTTGTTGTACAAGTAAACGGATAGTGTCTGTCGTTGTGGTTTGGAACCACAGCGCGACAGAGAACGTGTCCGTGACCGGGTTCAGCGAGGTGGGTAAGGTGATAAATTGGGTGCCGTCTAACTGCACGCCACGCCCAAAACGGCCGTTTACGCCGGCTGTTGGGCAACTGGTGCATTGACCAGCCAAATTATCGCCACTGTGATCATAGAAAGTGGTCGCTCCAGCGGCCTCTTCAAAATGATATTGGGCTGATATATCCCCCCAGTCGGGCCAATCATGCACCGTTCCGGTCAGGGTTCGGGTTGTACTGATCCCGGTCGTGGGAACTTCCCAAGCATTGAAATCGGCCACAGGGGCAAAGTTATCAATGTAGATGGCATCAATCACCTGATACATCGCATTGCCGACGGTGTCTTCGATGGACACGGTGACCGAATAGGTGTCCATTGGCAGCAGGCCAATGATGGTGTAGTTGATGGTATAGGTATCATTGCCAGCCCAGTTTAAGGGTTGCGGCCCCAGATTGCCTACCGTTTGTCCGGCGGAATTGCTCAGGAATAAAACGGCCGTTTCCGTCATCACCTCACTGCCCGCGATTCCCGTATCAATCTCGGCATCAGTCAGGGTCACTGTCATCGGGATCGTCCAAACGGCCGCATCAACCGAATCAGGAATTGGTGTCACAACTGTAACCGTAGATCCGTTGACCGTTTGCGTGCCACCAGGCACCGTGAAACCACTGGCCTGCGGGAACGTATCATCCACATAGAGGGTGTAAGCCGGGCTGATCGTTTCGTTGCCGACACTATCTACGGCGCGGAATTTAATTTCATAGACACCGGCTCCAGCCAGGGTCGTTGTGTCAAAGTTGGGACACCAGGCGGCGTTGGTTTGGAAGGCCTCGGCACACACATCGGCCGCAACCCAGCTAAACGCGCTCTCGCCTGGCGCTTTAATGCCCATATCCAGCAGAGCCACAGAGGACCAGACATCGCGGGTGGCGACGGCCAACTGAACGTAGCCATTCGGCCAATACTCTTCATGCGATAGCAATTCAATCGTTGGCGCTTCGGTGTCAATGGTCAGCAGGGTCGTGGCATGATCGCGGTACCAGCGCACTTCGCGCAGGTAGATGCTGTAGATTTCGGCCAGACTGAGCGAACGGCCGTAAACGGCCAGTTCGTCCATCTGTCCATTGAATAGCTGATAAGGGGATCCACCAGTCGTTGTGGTCATGCCGATATAGAGCGGATCATCCGTGTTAGCCACGATCGGCGCAGACCCGGCAACCGTCTCCACAAAGGTACCATTGACATAGAAATGGGCATCGTAACTGCTGTCAAAAACAACAGCGACATGCTGCCACACATCCGGCCGAATCGTACTATTGCTACTGGTATATTTCGTGCCGCCCAGGGCATTAAAAATAAGCTGCCCGTTTTGTATACCAAAGGCGAACCCATTGTCGCTGGCATCCCGTCCGGCGGCGATAATGCGATAAGTGTCGCTGACTGCGGCTGGATTGACCCAGCCCATGAGGGTCAGGTTGTCGGTCAGGCTATTAACGGCCGTTGCGTCAGCAATCTCAATGTACCCGTCGCCGTCGAAGAGTGCCATATTGCCGATTTGCCCATCCGTGCCAGGGACGGGATTGTATTGGGTGACGATCATTCCCAACGTTGCATCCCAGGCCGTTTGGCTGGCAGGGTGCCCCACATAGCCATAACGCGACGAATCTTGAAAACTGGTCGCTGTATCTGGCTCATCAAACTCAAACCGCATCAGCGGGACGGAGGTTTCATACAGAGTTTGGGCATCCGCTAGGGATAATACGGTGCTGTACAATCGGAAGTCATCCAGATACCCCTCAAGAGAGTCAACTGTATTGGTATTCCGACCGATCAGTTGGGGGATACCATTAACGGAGAAATCAGGGTCAGCGTCGTTGTAATTGGTCATAACCGAGCCAGCTAACGTGCCATTAACATAGACCTTTGCCTCGCCAGTCGTATAATCGAAGGTGGCGACCAGATGTGTCCACACATTTTCTGGCAGGGTTAATGGGATTTCATAGCTGGTTACTTCATAATGGTATCGGACTAAATCGTTATTTTCCCGCACAAAAATCTTAAACCGATTAAAGTCCAGTTCAAAACCGCTTTTCTCGCTCCGGTTTGTTGTGTCCAAAATCGTACCGCGTGTACCTTTAACCCAAACGGCAATCGAACTAGTTGGCGTTACGGAAGCGGATGCCCAGTTTAATAAATCATCCAAGCCATCAAAGTAGACGGCACGATCAGCGATGCCGCGCAACCCAGCCAGTGGGCAGCGCGTACCGCTACAACTGAGGGTGTCGGTTCCGCCACTCACATCATTAAACTGGGTTGTGCCAGGCGTTTCTTCAAAGGGGGAATAGAACAGTAAATCGCCTCCGTTTTGATCGATGACTGGAAAGGGGATTTGCTGCTGTAACAGCAAGGCGACTTCCACTTCTTCGTTAAATTGGTGTCGGCCGCTGACCGCGTCGGGGCTGATTTGAGCCGTGCCACTTACCATAGTTGCGGTTTGGGCAGGAGCTGTAAACGGGACAAAGGGATCATCGACAATGATGTCGGGCCAAGGGCTGTTGTATAATTTGGTGATCCCAGCTTCGGTCACGGCTTGGGGAATGATTGCCAGTTCATCTAAAGAGCCAGCAAAGTAGCGGCTTCCTTCAGCTAGACGGCCGATCTCGACCGTATGTGACTCAGTTGCCGACCCAGTTGTGGTGGTATTATCAGCCATCTGACCATCTACATAGAGACGCATTTCGCCGGCTTCATGCACCGCAGCTACATGATGCCAGAGGCCGTCATCATAACTTTGGGGGCTGTATAGATTGGTGCCGCCGCTGTTTGTCGGGAAACTGTGTGTAAAGCGGACGCGCCCGTCATTATGAATTTGCAGGAAAACACCACCATCTCCGTTCTCATCTCGGGTGGTCAGCAGAACCTGATTATCACCGTTGGGTGTGGTTTTGAACCAAGTGGAAATAGTGTAATCTCCCTGTGCAAAGTCAAGTTGTCTGGATACAGGCACGAAGTCATACTGGCCATCGAAGGCGAGTGCTTCTCCAAAACGGCCGTTTACATCCAACGACGGACATTCAAACGTGTAATCACAGTAGGAAACACGCCCCTGAGTCACGGTATCGACCAGTTGATATCCTTCCCGGTTATCCGATTCAAAATTCATCGCATAAACGGCTCCTCCGTTCGAGTCAGTGTAGAAATCATCAATCGCCCCGTTGAACACGCGGTTGCCACTGGAGTCTGCTCCCAAATGGCCGCCACCATACCCAATCGGCTGCTGACCTTGACCGCTATAACAGTGGTAGCCGGCAGGGCTACCATTGACACCCAGATCGACCTCTAGATCAAGGTTGCCATTCCCACACGCATCACGATCTGCATACACAGCAATATTCAAATCAACCCAATCCCCTAAATTATCGGCAAAGACGGGGGTGGATGAGGTTACGCGGACACTGCTCTGCCCGCCGAGTCCGTGCAGATAGCCAGCATCATCAATAAAGAAGCGTGCCTGAGATGTGGCGACCGTCCCATCGCCAGCCAGCAAAAAGGCCACGTTGCCAGCTGTTGGCAAGACATCTACTTTTACGCGCATTTTGATATTGTACTCTCTGATGTTTTCGTCCGTATTCAGAAGGGGCAAATAGTCATCAACACCATCGAATTGAATAAATTCATTCTCCCCCTCGACCTGATAACGAGGGCAGGTGGCGATATTATCACAAACCATTTCGGGAATGTTTTTATTAAAAAAGGTGGTACCCCCGCGAAGGTGACAGGGTTATCATCAAAGGGGAAGAACAGGGCAGGGCGCAACGGGACAGGATCGCCAGCCACGATGCCAGCCAGCCAATATGGACTGATAACGTCATCTTTATAAATCGCCAAGTTATCGAATCGCCCTTTGAGGCTACGCCCGCCATCCAGATGGTTGCCTAACAGACCAGGCCCAATCTGAGAAACGCTTGCGCCGCTGTAGGTCATCCGACTGTCGAGTTCTGCATCAATATGAATATCAGTTGTATTGGCGGCAAAACGCAGGCTGAGATGGTGCCAACCCGTATTCAACACAGCATCAGAACCATGTGGTGTCGTTGCTGGAACGGAACTATTGGTTGAGCAGGTGGGTAAGAACGGAATCGTATAGTCGCAGGTAGCATCATATTGATATTCGTCTGGTGTGGAGTCAGCGATTTCGATCCATAAACGGCCGTTTTCATCCACAGAGACATCCACCCCATTAATCACACTGTCTTCCGTATCCAATACCTGCATCACCTGACCCGCCGCTGGAAGCTGATCCAGCTTAAGCCAGAACGTGAGCGAAAATTCCCGATTACCGCTCCCATCCATTAGTTTTCGGGTCATTAAGGCATCATCAACGCCATCAAAGCCGAGCGCATTGCCATATTTTCCACCGTCGATCAGCGGCGTGGGACATTTCCCATCCAAAAGGCAGGTGAACGGACTCTCTTCGCCAGTGCCATTTGCAAATGACACCAGATAATCTTCCAGATCCATGCTCAGTACCATTTCCGGGGTGGCGATGGCCGGAGAAATATATTCACTATTGCCCAGCAAATAGCCTTCGCTGTCTTGAATGACGTGGGTATTGCTGATCGTCGCTTCATAAGTCAGTGATTGGCCGGGCAAAACGACCCGATCATTGGGGTTATAACGGCCGTTCATCAAATCATCGATTTCACTGATCGGTAACGTTCTGTCGAAAATGACCAGTTCATCCAGTGCCCCAGCAAGGTGGCGATTCATATCTGTATGTCGTCCTAACCAGAGAACGCCAGTACTCGCTTCCACAATCTGCGCGGTCTGATTCTCTAAAACGCCATCAAGATAAAGGCTCAGGGTTGTGCCATCATAGCTAACGGCGGCATGATGCCAGGTATTGGGTTGTATTGCTGTCGTCCCATACAAGGCGGAGCCACCTAACGTGGTGTACAAACGGCCGTCCGTTGTTAAGGTAAACCAGGCACGACCTGTGCCACTGCCGCCTGTTTGACGCATTAAAAAGGGCGAATTGCTAAAATCGTTGACCTTAAACCATACCGCACTCGTGAAGTCGGTTGTACCGGGATTAAGAATAAACGGGATATCAACGTAGTCGTCAACCCCGTCGAATTGAATAGCTGTGCCATAACGGCCGTTTACGCCCGCCGTCGGGCAAGCGGTGATGCTGTTGTCACAAACGGCCAGTTGATTCTGCCCGGAGATATCGGCAAAGACCTGGCTGTTGGCCGGTTCTTCAAAGCGGAAGAGGGCAACTGGCGTGTCTACTTCATTAACGCCGATATGGTCAAATTGAATGAAGTCACGAATCACAGAGGGATCGGTGGGAACATTGGGGTTGAAGCCAAAAATAAACTCATCTAAATCGCTGAGTCCATCCCGATCGGCATCGGGGCGCAGGGGATCTGACCAGACCCGCATTATTAGGTTGCCGCCATAGGGGGTCAGCCAGCCCTCTTTGGCCTCAATACCATCGACCAGGCCGTCGCCATCGGTATCAGCGACAGCAGGCCGGGTGTGGTAGCGTAACTCCTCGGCATCGTTTAAGCCGTCATGGTCGCCATCAGCCTGGGTGGGATCCAATCCCATCGCCAATTCATAAATATCAGGCAGGGTATCGCCGTCGCCATCGGCCGACAAGGGGTATGGGTCTGTTTGCTGAGACAAGCCATCTCTATCAATATCCACCTGCGTAGGAAACCTCGGACTACAAGCGGCACAATTCCAATCCATGGCGGCAAATTCAGCGATTGTGGCCGGGAAAATATCCTGGCGCAAAGAGTGCCCCAGATTAATGTGGCTGGAATCCCGAACCTTATCAGTGCTACAGCCACCGACAGTTGTCCAACATCCTTCCGCATAAGTCAGGAAAGACTCCGTGAGGTAGTAACTACTCTCCTGATTGAGCCCGGCTCCTAAACTTCCCAAGGGGATGGTAACGACATCATTATCAGTTGTTTGTAGTTTAACGTTTTCCCAGGTCGTAATAGGCGGATTCCCTACGGTTTTCGATATGGCGGAGACGACTACCCAATCATCCCGCATTTGATCAGCGGTTAGCCCGTCATGGTGGGACAGCGGCTGGTTCTGAAACGTGTAAATGAAGACATTTTTTTGGGCGAAATCAAGCGGATAGCCATTTTTTATTTTCAATGTATTGGTGACATTGATATGCCAGGTCATCGTGTTGTTGACGGTAAACCCGAGGGCGGGAGTCTCTAAACTAATTTCTTCAATATCAAATTGCAACCGGTCTGATGAGGTCAGGTTTTTGACCACGAGATCGACATCATACAAAGCGTCCGCAATAGCCTGGGTTAACATGTCAGAGAATGTCTCTTCGCCGGCCAACATCATAATGGCATCTACGATGCCTAAAAGAATCCCCACAAATCCGAAGCCGATCAAGTCAAGCAGGACATAGATAAGCAAGACAATAGTGGACGCTATAGCTGTCGCCAGAACGAGATCGCGGGCTATTCCCGACAACCCCTGATTGGCAATCGTAAAAATCGTCACCCCCCAAATGGCACCGGCACCGAGTACCCAGCCAGACGCGCCATAAATCGCCACATCTTTGGTCGCGCTAATCGCCTTGCTAATGTTGACAAACAGGGACACGCCAGCCGTGACAGCCCGCACCCAGCCGATAATGACGTTCACCAGCAAAATTAAAAAGACAAGCAGATTGACAACAGCCAAAATAATGGTGCCAATACGGACAGACGCATCATTGCCATTTATAGAACCAGCAATAATAAAATACATCGCGGCCACATAGGCAAAGAAAACGGCGGCCGTTAAAGCGGAGAAGGCGAGCCCTTCTTTCACGGTGACATGCGGTACATCAGGATTTTCCAACCCCAGCGTATACATACGCATTGTCCGGGTCACTTTGTCCATACTGTTAAGCGTTGGCGCAGTAAAAAAGGTGCCAACAACCGCCGCAAACGAGTGCATGGCGACTAAAAGCGCCCCATTATGGAAGCCATAGGGAACCAAAGGATCGTATTTTACTTCTGGAATCTTGGGATCGGGGGCAAACAGAGACTGGTTGTCCATCACGATGAGGTCAGTAATTCCATAAGCCATCACGGCATAATAATTTTGCAGCCAGCGCACCTTTATTTCGGCATCCAGCGCGGCTACATCACTCTCGTCTTCTGGTTGAAAAAAGGTGTCATCGCCAGGCAATTGATAAGCCAGCAGATCGATAAAGCTGGCGACATCGTAGAGTTCCCAGCCACCGTTGACGTATTGGTAGGGTCGCCAGTTCATACCGGCCATGCGTTGGGGCACAACAACAGTGGGTTCGAGATTGAGGGAAATGGCCGTTCCCGCAATCGTCACTTCGCTGGTGGAAATGTCATCCAGATTGAGCTGGCGAAATTCATGTTCATAGGCATAGAGGAAAGTCGGAACGCTCCCTGTCACAGATGCGAAATGATCATTCAAAATCCGTTCCGCTTCCGTGCCAATCAGATAGCCCATATAGGCCTGATGGTCATAATCCGTAAAGCTTTCCACAACCGTATAGTTATCAACACCAAACCAACTGCTGACTTCCGTCGCCATATTATCGATGGTGACATCCCGTTGCCCATCACCAACACAGTTATCGTTGGCATCAAAGCTGTCACAATCCCGGCCGCGAGCAAACCCATTAGAGAGATTCCAACTGGTGACCCACAATTGGTCAAGTTGGCTCGGCTCAGTATCCTGGGCTGGGTCTTCATAAATGATACTCAGATCTAGATCACGCTCTTCACTGACATCTAGACCCGTCAACTGCCACTCGTCATGGTAAATGTGAACGACTTGCTTTACATCTTCGCGGTCTACAATGTTCTTTGGATCTTCCTGATCGCGGCATTTACTGGGATCGCCGGGATCTTCCCAGGGTTCTTGACCAAAAGGGTCAAGAGGGTTATACGGTGGTGTATCTAGTGCTTGCCACGGATCGGTGCCGACCGGACATTGATCGGTGATCATTTCTACCATCCATACCAGGCGATATTCGTGGTTGACACCCCACTCGGCAACACCGTTAGTCCCTTGCTGGGGCCAGTAGAGCATACGCGCCGCAAACGCGACCGGCTGTTCATGGTCATCATAAACTTGCGTGACTGGTATATAGGCGATCAATGTATCGGAGCCTATTTCCTCATTGTCAACTGCAATGCCAAACGGATCTAATTCGGCCGTGTTCAGCCAGGATTCGGCCGCTTGCCCGACTACTCTGGTAATGGGCGCCGTCGTTGTGATGGGCAGATTGGCATAATGACCATCGGTATACGGCATGGTGACTTGCAAAAAGGGTGTCAGGCGCATATCGCCATTGGCGGCATTGTCGCTGCTGCTCCGAATCGCCGTGTTGGGGGTGTCCGCCCAGGTAGAGTCGTTATAGCGTATGACTTGCCCGGCGGTATCGTTTGACGGCCAATCGAGTACGTGGTTGAGCAAATAGAGGTTGTCGCTGATTATCGGGCGCATTTGCAAGTCAACAAAGACGGGTTCGTCAATCGTTAAATTGTCAATCGAAAGCTGTAAGGGGCTGTCCAAATCAAATGTTTGATTCCCATGGGCCGCTGGCGACATATCCGCCCTGTCAGGAACGCCATCGCCATCATTGTCATCATCAAACAGATCGGGGGTGCCATCACTGTCTGTGTCGGGGCAAATGGCTCCCGGCGTATATTCATTGAACGCCCAGCCAGGACATTCCTGAACATCGGCCAGCCCGTCGTTGTTACTGTCTGCTTCCATCGGGTTCAGATACCAGGTCTCGCCGTTATAGACAAAGCCGGTGACCTCCTGCATGTCGGTGATGCCGTCGTTGTCGCTGTCCCATAAGGAAGGATAGGTTCCTACTTCATTGACTTCTTGCCCATCGGTCAAGCCGTCGCCATCACTGTCTGTGCTATCAGTCACGCCATCACAGTAATTGAAATCACCCACAAAGGCACAGGAATGCCACTCGGCTTCGTCAATGTCGAGCAAGCCGTCGTTATCGGTGTCGGTGGTGTTGGTGATGGTATTGCTGGCGGCTAATGCGGGTGCAGAAGGCTGGTTGAAGGCGGTTGTGTTAAGTGGGTTTTGGTTCGGGTTCCAATCGGTGGATTGCAGCTCTGCTTTCATCTCTGCTTGTAAATCGGCTTGGGCTTTCGCTTCGGCCTGTCGCGCTTCTTGTTCTGTCTGTGCCGCTTGCAGGTTGTCTTGGAAGTTGCTGGCCTGAACACTTTCTAGCAACGGCGAAAAGAGCATGGACATGATGATAAGAGTGGCAATCGTGGTGTAAAAACGACGACTGCGCCGGTAGGTGAAGAAGATCAGGATCAGCCCGACACCAACAAAGAGCCAAACGGCCGTTTGTGCCGCCTGTTGTGTATTTGTCACGACCTCTGTTTGATGGGTTTGCCACCACGTTTGCGGTGATTGCCAGAAAGGAACGGCCGCTGCCTTAATCTGCGCCCGATCAAATCCAGCCAAATCGGTCACGATGAGGGCTACTGCCCGCCCACGATCCGCTTGTTGGGGGATGTTCAGGGTTATTTCCAGGCGGCTCGGCAAGCCCGTTTCATCAAGCCACAACTCCCCTTGCCCCGTCATTCTGCGGTAAATTTCCGGCGTTTCCAGGGTCATTCCAGCCGGAAGTGCGCCAAACTGCTCCATTTGAGCAACCAATTGTTGGCGCATGATGCGGGCGTAGGCGACCGTGTCTAGTTCAAAGCTGTACTTTTCGTATGTAAAGGTTAAATTGCCCAATTCGCGGCTGTCTGCACCTAAGAGGGTGATGGTTTTGGCGGTCTGCAAAAAGGTGAGGGGATCGCCACCTGGCGCAACCAGATTGCCCAGCCCGTTTTGTTCTTCCCATTCGCCAGCGGCGTTGCGCTGGAAGGAACGGCCGTTTTGCGACCGCACCGACATCCCGCTTTCAATACTCCCCCGCGCATTTTGCCACAGGGTCATCTCCACTAAATCCTCTGCCTTATCGCGCTGTCCGGCCAAATAGATGGTGTCGGTTTGTGGTTGACGACCCACATTGCTCAAGGCAGGCAGGGGGTAACTGGTCTGTTTAATACGGCTGTCGAAGGTATAGACGCTGCTTTGTTGTGCCCACTCCCAGGCTTGTTGCACGGCTTCAGCATCAGGATCGCCAGCCGCCGTCATCGCCGCTGCAGTAGGCAGCAGGACCAATGAACTGACGAATAGACCAAGCAATACAGTGATCCAGGCTGAACCTAAGATGCGATTTTTAGCAGAAAAATTTATCAACCGTTTCTCCTGTTATGAGCCGGTGAAGGCAAAAGCAGAATCTGTATGAAATTAACCAAATCAACGGCCTGTTGCACAGCGCAGGGTTGGGGCGTTATCTGGCTTCTATGAGAAGCGATAACGACGCTTTGCCGTTCATCCACTTCCAACAACCAGACGCCAGCTTCCCACAGGCGATCGATATCGGGCTGTATCCCCTGGCATCGCCATAGCACCACAGATGGTTTCAACCTGATGATCTGGTGGACATCAATTGGATCGGGAAAGGAGAGCACGCGTATGGCATCGTGCTCTTTGAGCGCGGCAGCAATGGCCGATAAAAAGAGGGACGATCCATAGAGCGCGATGCGTATCATTGGGCTTGGACGATTCTTCTGGAAATAAAAAAGCAGGCCAGCCGCCTGGGGCTGACCTGCTCACTATAGGGGAAAAGAATTGGCCTGTAACCTGTCTACTGTGGATTATTGCCTGTCTTTTGGGCTAGTCTTTGCCGCGGGGAGCTGCCTGGGGCGTATTGGCGGCGTATGTGTGGTAGCGAATTAGTTCGTGCCGGGTTTTCAAGTGCAGACGTTCCAGGACTTGGTTGATGTGATATTTCACGGTGCTTTCGCTGATGTGGAGCGCCTCGGCAATTGTTTTGTTGCTCATGCCTTCGGCCACGCAGTCCAATACTTCCCGCTGGCGCTCGGTTAGCTCGGTTATCAGCAGACTGTCGTCCAGATCGGGGCGAGCGGGGGAATCTTGGCGGGCAAGGGCTGTCAGCGCCTGGGCGGCCAGTTCCGGGGCAATGATCGTTTTGCCTGCCATGACATCCCTGAGCAGAGAGAGAAACTGGGGTGTGGGCAGGCTCTTGAGCAGGTAGCCGGATACACCCGCTTTGAGTGCCTGCAGCAGGAGCGCTTCGTCATTGGCCATTGTGAGCATGACGATTTTGATATGGGGATAACGCGCTTTGATGCGCCGGGTGGTTTCCAGACCATCCTGCTCTGGCATGTGCAAATCCATTAGAATTATGTCGGGCTGCAAGACGGCAACCTGAGCCTCCGCATCCTTCCCGTTGTCGGCCTCGCCAGCAATTTGAATGCCGTAGGGTCTGAGCATATTGCCCAGCCCCTCCCGGAAAAGCGCGTGATCGTCCACCAGCATCACCCGCCAGGTTGGGTAGGACACGTCACCCGCAGCTTCCACTGGGGCAGCCAGCGCACACGGGACCTGCACCCGTAGCTGTGTCCCCTGGCCGGGGCTGGAGGTAATCTGTAGATCGCCGTTGACACTCTGTGCGCGTTCCTGCATAATCTTCAGGCCAAAATGGGTGTCATCCGGCGTATTCTCCCGCGCGTTCTCCTCCCCATTCTTTGGCCCATTCTCCTGCCCATTTTCTGGGGAGGTGATGAAGCCCCGGCCATTGTCTTTCAGCAACAGTGTCAGCATCCCCTCTTCAGCCGTCAGGTAGAGCTGGACCAGAGTGGCCTCTGCGTGCTTGAAGGCATTGCTCAACCCTTCCTGAATGATGTGCAACAGTTGGGTTTCGACTGGTGGGGTCAGGCGTATGTTGGCGCGCTGTGCGGCCTCGGCTGTCAACTCGATAGTCAGCCCGTAGCGCTGCCGGGCGACGGCCAAATACTCGTCCAATGTGGCCCAGAAATCCCCGGCGCGCGTCGCTTTGCCCTCTGTGCGGATGCCCAGGATATATTGGCGCACCCGATCGTGGGCTTCCAATGCCACTTGATCGACTTCTTTCAGAATCGTCTGGGCCTGGTCGTCCTTGTTCTGCTGCATGCGTGCGAGGGCCGCCGCCACCTGCACATGCATATAGCCCATCACCTGTCCCAGATCGTCGTGGATGTCCCGTCCGATCCGTTCCCGTTCTTCCATTGCACCCAATTGCCGTTGGCTCTCCGACAGTTCCTGGGTGCGCTTCTCGACTTCGAATACCAGCCGCTGCTCCACACTCTGTACCGAACGCACCATCTGGTTGAAGGTTTGTGTGATGGCACCGATCTCGTCGTTATAAAAGACGGGCACCTCCACATCCAGAATCCCCGCGTCTACCTTTCGTACCCCCTGCACCAACGCGTTGAGTGGGCGCATGAGGACCACGCGAAAGAGCAGCGGATAGCCGACAATGCTCAATACGCTGGCAATTAGCACCAAAGCCACCAGGGGAATCATCAGGCGATGCTGGGACTGTTGGTGCAGAATTGCGTAATCTGTGAGCAGGCCGTCTGGTGCAACAAGCGAGTTTTCGTAGACGCGTTTGGGGTCAAAGGGAGTGAAGTCGGTGCCGCCCGTGCCGGACTGAAAGCCGATGCGCACCAGGTCAGTGCTGGTTAACTGCGGGTAGTTGAGATCAAAGCGGCCATCGGCATACAACACAACCTGGACAGCGATCTCTACTCCATCCGTGTTTCTGGGCCAGGTGATCGTTGCCCGATCCGCCCCCGCATTGACAAAAACCGGGCCGTCGGTGTCGCGGTCGCTCTTGTAAGCGACGATCGCCGGTTGATAATTGTAGGCAAACCGAGTCTCTGACCAGTCGCCAAAACCGATCACCCCGAACTCATTCAGCGCAATCCGGGTGCGCGTCTGATTGGCCGTGTCCCTCTGGTCACAGCAGGGGAAAGGAAAGGCAAAGGGCAATGTCACCTGTGGGGTCGTGGCTTGCGTGCCCCAATCTGGCTCTTGCTGGGGTGGCAGGGTGCTGGCCCAATACCCTGCCGACGGCTGGGGGGTAAAGCGGACGGTCTGCGGCGTGAGGGTGGCGGGTCGCACATTGATATCGTCGCTGTAGACTCTGGCAATGACAAGGCCGGTCAATCCCAGAATCAGGAAGACCACGAGCAGCATGGCGCCCACAATCCGTCCCAGAAGGCTGGAACGTTCCAGGCTGGCATTAAAGTTGTACGTTGCCAGAAGAAAGATTACCACCAGCAGACCTGCTGTGGGAACGATCTCCCGCCACCAGGGGGGCGGAAAACCGAAGGGCGTGAGTGCCATACTGGCCGACAAGAAGATTGTGAAAATACTGATCCCGATGAACCGGTATAGTGTTCTGGCGGGGCGTTGCTGCGCGGCCGGCAGATGCTGCCAGCCCCATCTGCGTGAACCATTTTGCCTGGCCAGGAATCTCTCCCTGCGCAGAAGAACAAAGAACATCCAGAGCATACCGACAGCCACCCCAAAGTCCATTAGCTGTGTATTTGTATTGGGGTTCCCATCCGGTTTTAGCTGAAAACACTGGTAGACGGCCCAGCCGGTGACGACTATGCAGGCAAATGCACAGATAGCGACGACTATCTTATGCTCCTTTTGGGTCGACTGGACAAAGACTTCGTCGGGAATGGCTGGAAACTGATAGGTCCGGTGGATGAACGCCAGTATACAAACGTAGACCGCTGCATTGCGCAGTTGCAGCGCGTAGAACTGGCGATCCCACACAGCCGTAGCGGCAGTCAACTCTACACCGACATAGACGGCCAGCGTAGCGAAAAAAAAGAGGGACGGCCTGATCAGGTCTGAATCAGTCATTGTTCTGAGCAAATAGAACAGAATGAGCAGAACCAGAATAAATTGGGTCAGAAGGCCCAGGGCATATTGGTCGAAGTAAACAGCGTGCAACGTGTGCATTAAGGGAATTCCGCTTCTGGCAGACGGCTTGTTTGTTGGCCTGACGGTACCAGGCTGTTTGTGTTATGGCCCAATCACGGACGCTTGAACAGGCGTATGCAAAAGCGAACTTTACTTCATTTGATAAATCTGGTTTGGTTGCATATCCGATTGTACCAGAAGCTGACCAGTTGCGTCGATGTGGGTGAACGTACGAACGCGGGGATGATTTCGTCCATTCTCTTTCGTGAAGCGTTGCACAATCTTGACCATTTCGCCGAAAAAGGGTATTGATAGTAGTGGAATTGGCATTGTTTGTTCGTCTCGATTCTATTCATCTTTCTATTCACCCTTATTTATCAGTAACGCAGTTCAGGAAAGTCCGTATGCGAACAAAGGAGCGTAGCGTATGGCAGTAATGACTCTCACCCGATCCACCATCGGGAAAAAAGTA
>Ga0209702_10003591_pt1 | contig 24169 bp, 16 predicted proteins | sample FRY01_FD_187210 | JGI IMG/M metagenome (GOLD analysis project Ga0209702, IMG submission 187210) | Freshwater microbial communities from Lake Fryxell liftoff mats and glacier meltwater in Antarctica - FRY-01 (SPAdes) (version 2) | ecosystem: Environmental > Aquatic > Freshwater > Ice > Glacier... | reverse complement strand
TCCACGCCTCAGGGCTCGACATCGTCATCCTCTGGATCCTCCCCCTCATCCGCTTCTCCGAAGTCCGGCTCCCAATCATCATCCTCATCCTCATCGTCGTCATACTCCTCACCGGGGGCGTATTCCGTCTCAACAAGGTTAATCACCCCCGTTTCAGGGTCCAGATCATACCGGCAAAGGGCGCTCCCCCCCTCATTGTTACACCAGTCACCGGCCGCAGAGCCGTCCAAGCAGAACATTTCGTGGATCTCGTCAAGGAATGTGTGATGGCGGTTTAACCCGTCATCGATGGTAAGACCCGCTAGAACCTGCTCTACCTTCTCGTTGGGAACCACTGTGTCCCCCTGGTACCATGTCACATCATCGAGGTCTCCGGAATCTCCCGAGCCGGACATATTGGCCTCAATCCGGGTAATTCCCAGGTCTGCGAGGAACGGGTAGAGCCAGATCTTCGGGTCCGGTGGCGCGGTCTCTCTGTCGTCCCCAAATCCGAAATGAACACGTGCCATTGTCTCTTCTCCTTACGAGGCCAACTGAAGTCCTGTTTGTTCGGGCTCTGGCAAGTCGGGATGAACTTGCGGTAACGCCCGGATGATCCGGTCAGCGACTGCATCAAAACGAGCGGTCGCATCTTCACCCATCAAGTGGGAGAGCTTGTCCAAAATCGCGTCCGGACCGAGGCTTTGGAGGGTCGTGGGCATCACCTCGGCATATGTTGACATGACCCGCTCGGGCAGATCCGGATTGACTACATCCCCACCCCAGCGCGTCGTCACAAGCGCAAGCGTGTCGCGGATCTGGGTCGTGTTTGATTGGATCCCGCTGAGGTAGTCCCGAACCCGGCGCTTGGGCAGATCTGAGAGCGCCTCACGCAAAGCGTTGCCCGCCCCTATCGCTTCCGGCTCCGGCGCTGCGTTGCGCGCCGCCTTGTTCTGGCTGATCGTCCAGTTGATGGATTTCGGATCCCAGGAATTTCTAGTCACGACGAGCTCTATTGTAGAAAGGATCCGGTCGCCCTTCTCCAGCGAGAAGATAAGCGAGGCTCGCTCCGATGTCGCCCCCATCACGGTCCCGGTGTAGCCGCCGACACAGTGCTTTTCGCGCCGGCCCTGCCGTTCAAGCGCCGCGCTCGAGGTCAGCTCCACCGCACGGACCTGGCCGAGGTCCAACTCCCCGATGAGTGGCAGCCAAGCCAGCGGCTCACGGCTCGTCATCACCTCGTTCTCAAAGGTCTGACGAACATGGTGCCAGCGGACCTGGGATTCACGTAAGGATTTCAAGCTATGCCCCTCCCCGATGAGCCCCGTCATATTGGTCCAGACCGAGTTCAATCGATGCTCGCCGTTGTTCAGCTCTTGGATATAAGCGCCAAGGCGTGCGGCATCGACGGGGTCTGGAACACCCTTTTCTCGCAGGAGATGCGCGGCGCGGCCGATGCTGCTGAAATCCATCTCCGGCCGGGCACGGAGTCTGCTGATCAGCAGACCGGTCACCATCGCGTTCGAGACGGTTCGCAAGTAGTCAGATGTCTCCCGCTCAGGCATTTGTGCCTGAAGCTGAGCACAGGCAACACCCCAGGCATCCTCTCCGGCAGCTGCGGGCTGCACCCTGCGCATATGACGTCGGAATGGGCCCTCTCCGAGGTTTAGGGCTGACCTGAGGCGGTTCATCTCAGAGACGTAGGTGAGCATGTCAACCGTCCCTTCTGGGGTCTGCGGGATTTGATCTGCTCGCAGGAGGCGGGCCGCCTGGAGGGCTATCGGTCGCAGCGACTCGGTGTCCATGCGCAGGATCTGGCCCGAATACCCCCCTGGCTTGGCCACCGGGTCCCGGGTCAGAGGTTTTTCCCCGTTCAAGGCGCGCGCCAGGATGGCCGACATACGAGATTCGATCTGCCCGTAGCGCCGCATCTCGGCCGTACCCAACTTGGCCCGCTCAGCGATCAGCGGGGTAAGCGGCGCGCGCTGATCTACCAGATCGCGAAATTTCTGATCCGTCAGAAGCGGCCCAGTATGCAGGGGGATGGCCTTCAGCGCCTGCATCCGCGCCTCCCGGTCTCCACAGGAGAGATAGTTTACCTGATCAATCATTGAGGCGTCCCGTTTAAGCACCGGGCGGCGCAGGATATCGAGAGCGCCCGCGGACATTCGATCGGAGATCATCGCTGACAGGATCTGAAATTGCTCCCGCGCATATCCGGTTTCGGTAAGATCATCGGGTGCAAGGACAGTTTGGGAAAGAAGAGCTGAGGGGATTTCGCCCGAGATGGGGCGGAAAGGGATATTCCCACCTGTCGCGACGGCACGGTCAATCACGTCAGCACAGGTCTCGAGCGGCGTGCGGGCAGAATTGACAAGCAGTCCACCGGAAAATCCGACATCCTGCCGGAAGCCAACATAAAGGAAGGTCATGGGATTTCGCCCCGACAAGAGAAGGAGCTCGGCGTGCCCGATCAGATCAGGCTCTTTCAGGTGACAGATTGTTCCGCTCATCAAAGGCTCCTCTTAATCTCCAGATAATCATAGATTGGACATGCGAAAATTTCTCCTTCCATTTTCCTCACTTTTCTTCTTGGCGCGTGCCCGATATGCTGAAACGACAAGCGGACGGGGAAAATGGGTCGATACGCACAACCGACGAATGTTCAGGACGCTGTGCGGATGGCGGACCGGCTGGCCGCCCTTCTCGGACGACTTGGGGTCCCGCTCTCCCAGGCGCGCGCGCTTGACATGATCGCGCGGATATCCGGCCTGCCGGACTGGGAACGGATGCGGACTGGACTCTTACGCCTTGAGGGGGCCCAGGTGCCGATGGCCGATCACGCCCTCACCCGCATCCTGCGGCTTGATGCGGACAAGCCGATCACCACCGTGCGCGCCATTGATGCGGTCTGGGGTGCGCATCTCACTGATCACGAACGCACCCACCCTGTGCTTTCATCCGCACGCGAGTGGCTGCGTGCCGCGACGGGTTGTGCGCATCTCTGGGCGGCAGCCCGTAGGGTCCCACTAACACCGGATCTTCTGCGGGCCTCCCTCGATGTCGGATCAGATGTGCCACACCCCGCTCATCGCTTTGAGGACCCCTATCGGCCGCCAAGGCTGCTCGATCTCCACCGCTGGGCGATCGCGGGTCAGATGCAAACACATTGGACCGATCTTCTCGCAGAAACACTGGCGCGTGTTCCAGGGTTTGACGGGGCGGCTTTCGCCGCAGATCGGCCTCAGTCGGCCCAGTTCAGGCAGGCAGCCTCAGAGCGGATGCGCCTCACGATGCGCCCCCTCGGCGACCTGATTGATGAGGTCCGAATGGAGGAAGAAGACTTGGCGTCCGCTTAAGATTTGGGCCACAAGCTTCTGGGGTGTGGGCCCTTTACCCTCTTCAGGGTCCATCCGGTTCTTCTACCGCAGCCCCCCCTTGCCCCCGATATTTCAGCTGGTTGAGTTGCGCGGCTTCCTCGGTGACATCGCTCCTGATCCCCTTCAGAAATGGCTGAAACAGGGACCCGCCCGGCTCTGCATAAAGATAGCGGATCTCAGCGAGCATACCCGGCTCCGGCATGGCTTTGTTGGCGGGAACTGTCACGTTCCCCACCGGAACCCACGGCCCGTCGACCCCGTCCTGAAGTTCGAGTCCGATGGAGGCCTTACCCACTCGGCCCAGGGTAACCCGACAGGTCGCCTCGGCCCAGAATTTTATCTTGAGCGCATCGCCACCGGAATTGGGGCGGCCTGGCGTGTAGGTGCTGTCTGCATGACGCAGAACATATCCCTCCGCACCCCCTTTGCGGAGGGAATTATCTGCTCCCATTGCGATGAAGGCTGCAAGCGGCGTCGGCACGTCCACGCGCAACGCGGACACCAGACCAATATCGAGGATCGTCTTTTCCAGATGTTTCAACACGGCCGCGCGCTCACGGAAAGCGGCGTCCGGTCCGATCATGAAGTGCTGCGTGACATCGAAGATCACCAGATGATCGCCCATATCCTCCGTATCGAGACCGAGCGGGCCTACCACCTCGCCGAGCCGACGGAATGCCGCATCAACGCCCGCCTGCACCCCAACCGCGAGACCGCGGCGATTTGCGTAGGTGGCGGCACCATCCTTGAAGATCGCCCCGCGTCGCTCCCCATCATGCTTTTCCTGCACAAGCCAGTCGGGGCCGAGCGTCAGGACCTCCGCCTCGGTGATCTCGTTGAGAAGCTGAGGCCGGAAGCCGGTCACCTCCCCTGCGAGGGCAGCGGAGCTGAACGTCGCACCACTCTCCTGTTCGGTGTAGCCACCTTTTATTTTCGCACTTACGGTCTTGTCGAATTCCCTGGCTGCGATGCCATAATCGACTCCCTCGACCTTCATCCCGTCGCGGAGCGCCTTGCCCCGCCTGCCGTTCTGAAACCGAACATCCCAACCAGAGGGGCCCTCGGACAGGTGAACATTATAGACCTTGTCGGAAGACCCTTCCCGAAAAAACAGATGGACAGACTTTGGCTCAGACATGTGGATTCCTCCTGGACCGTTTTTTTCATCATATTGTGGGGGGGTGAAAAAACCGTCAGGAAGGTTTGCCTGACAGATGTTCGTTTTTGAGCATCCTATCTTAAGAAAGCAGAAACTACCCCTTTAGTTTATGTAACGTTTTTCGCATTGCAACAGCTTTAACTTCATATTATTTTTCGCACAGGATGATGGAGATGACCAATGAGTATGAACGTGCCAATAGAGGACTTCTTGGAAGCCCTTACCGTCGCCGACCTTGAGCAGATGCGCGGAACGATCGACCAGCGCATTCGCGAAAAACGCGAAAATAATCTTTCGGATGCGATCCAGGAGATCGAACGTGTCGTGGCAAAACATGGCTTCGCCATGCATGATGTCATGGCCAGGATCGACGCGCGCGTCGAGGGTCCGGTAAAATGGCGTCATCCGATGCAGCCGGACCTTATCTGGTGCGGTCGTGGGCGCCGTCCTCGCTGGATGACGGCGGCACTCAAGGCAGGGATCGCTCTGCCGGACATGCGCGCCTGATCCGTAGGGATCTGTCTTGCAAAAAAAGCAAGGCCGGAGCAACGCCCCGACCTTTCCAATGTTCTCGCCTTCGACTGATGCTGGTCAGCGCGCCACGCAGTCCCAGCTGTCTTCGATCACCGGGTCATGCATCATCATCTCGCTCGTCCCGACCCCAAAAAATGTCAGGTTCCCGAAGCCTACCAGCTCCAGATATGCGGTTCGCCCGTCGACCCCATCGGGGCGCAGGCGCCCTTCCTGGAGGACCCTCCCGTCAAAATCGCTGATCATCTGGTACCGGTCCGCTGTGAAGATATAGGTGATCCCACCGCAGGACCAACGCCCCGCATAGATGGGGCCCCCGGCCGATGGCGTGATCTCAGGCTTGACAGTCGTGGGTGACGCTGGAGCTGGCACGGTCAAAGCTCGACCGGCCTCGGGCATGTCGGCCATGGTCTCCCGAACAAATGTGCTGCTGTTCCCGTCAACCGGCTCTCCCCTGTCCGCCATCGCCTGAAGATGGGCGAAAAGAGCTGACTCGGTTCCGTCTCCGTAGGCCCCGTCGATCCGGCCAGCATAATGCCCCTGCTCGGCAAGCAGGGTTTGCACGGCGCGCCGATCCTCCTCATCCATCCGGTTGAAACGGCCACGCAGTAAGGGGCGGATCACCTGTATCGGCTCTGCGGCGACAGATCCCCGTGCTGTCATTGTCCCCGCCATTTGACAGGAGCCTGTTGTCATGGACGCACAGCCGTCGCCAACGGAGGAAAATCCTGTCGGGCTGCCAACCAATACACATTGCTTGGTTCCGGTCGTCAGCACGGCCGCCCAGGCCCCTTCAGCTCCCCGCAAGAGCGGGCCGGACCCAGCCCCCGTGCAGCCGTCCGGCCCGGTTATGGCGATCTCAAGCGTGTCGCGAAAAACCTGCAATTCTCCCGACCCTTGGCCTGCGGTCACTGGATAAGTGCCCAGCTCCAGTGCGGATGCCGGCGCGGCAAAAAGCGCCAAGAGGGAAAAAAGAAGAGGTCTGGACATGCCGGTCTCCGATAAGAGGGTCTGAGTCTCCCTCAACATAGGAGGGGCCATGGTAAAATAAAAGATATTATTTTTCTATTTTCGCTCGACGTCACTTCAGAGCAAGAAGGGCAACAGCGAGGGCAACCAGAGGCACTCCAACCCGTGACGGCAACCTGTTGACCGATCCGCCCCGGACCCCGATGACATAGAGGGAGAGCGCGAAAAAGGACGGAACGATAATCAGTGCGAGGGGAAAAAACGCAAAAGAACTGGGAACCAATGCCATCGCATTCATGCCGAAGAATACTGCGAGCCCTGACGTGACCAGATGGAGCTGGGCTTCGCCACGGACCTGTTGCTGTGCTTGCTCCCAATCCTCACCCAGCCGGTGCAAACCGGATAAATGTGCGCTGAGAGGGATACAGGCTCCAAAAGCGATCAGCCCGTACAGGACCCCGAGCAACAAGGTGAGCAATGCGACCGGGAACACCAGAAGAAAGCTTAGCAGGCCAACTCCTCTGCCAAGGCGCATGGCAAAATCAAAACCATCCTCGCTCATGCGCGCCCCCGAGCCGTCTCGAGAGCTCGATCCAGGCGGCGGATCATGGCGGCGCTGTCCGTAAACCCTTCGATCTTCAGAATATGCCCTGCGTCCTTGGGTCCGGAGAGGAAGAATGTCGGGGTCCGCTCCAGCTCGAACATTCTCCTTGTCGCCTCAAATCGATCCCGGAAGTTAACCCCTTCTTCAGGAACGCAGTCATCAAGCGCCATTTTCGTCGACCCGAGCAGGCGAGCCTGCGGGAGGATGGCCTCTTCAAGGCTCCCGCCTCCGGGATCCACACCGGAACCCGTGATCTCAAACAGCGCCCGAACCCGATCAGGGGGAGAAAGCTTGCTCCCGACCCGCTCCAAGCAAGCTGCGGCCACTGTCGAGATGAGGCCGGAGCGGCCGTAACCGACCGAAAGATAGGCGACCGAAAGGTCATGCGCTTCAGAAAACCGAATCAGTGGATCAAGTCCTGTCCGAACAAACTCACGGCAAAAAGCACAGCCAGTATCACTGATAACCAGAAGATCAGGAACTGTACCGGTTAACATCTGATGATGTGGAGTCGGGCCGATCATCGACAGGCGGGAGGCTATCGTGGTCCGTCCCGTCAGGGCCGGGATCTGCGGCGGCCGGGTCATCACATAGGCCGAGGCGGCCCCGGCAAGTGCCAGGGCACTTCCGCCAATCATCAGGAGGCGGCGCATCTGATCCGCCTGGCCCCGCTCGCGTCGTGTCGGCTTACCCATGACATTCCCCTGCTTGGTACGTGGCATTATAGTATTTGTTTTTATTTTTTCGCAAGCAGGGGGGTCGGGTTGGTTACGCCAAGTCACGCATTATTTGCGTGCCTGTCCGGTACGATGACGCGGCTTGGGAGGTTTCACCAGATCATCCGGAGCGGCAAAGGGAAGTTCCCCCTGGAATTTCGTGGGTTCTCCCTCGAACGGATACAGAGGTTTGATCGGATTTTGTGGGACAGGACCACCAGGCTTCACCGGTCGTTCGGGCGTGACAGAGGTTTGCGCCTTGACCGGGAACACAGGCTTTCCCGGAGCAGGCTTGATCCCGGAAGGAGCCTGCTCCGGGAGGTCTACCTGGCCAAACTGGGCCAAAAGGTCCGCCCAACCGGCACGGCCCGCCCGGGTGTTGTTGGTCTGGCGCGTGTTGCGCCCACCGGTTTCAACCGATGGCGTGGTCCGGCGCTCACCGAACTCCGCCCCTTTTATGCAGGCGTTCCAACGGATTTTCTTGGCCGTCTTGCAGATATCGTAGGGCACCTCCTTGACCGGGACCATAAGGCCCTCGGCGGGGATCTTGGAGGGACCGGCAAGCACAGAGAGCGGGGACATAAGAAGGATAATCGCTAAGAGAGAGAGTCGCATTTTTATCGCCTTTCGCGCTGAGATGCGAACCTTCTTTACCAACATTTTTTCGCACATTGAAAGTGGAAACCATACGAACGTCTGGGTCGCACCCAACGGAGGGCTGTCGGGATTACTTCTGAATCAGACTGGCATCGGTGCCGCGCCGGCACACTCCCGATGCGCGCGCTCCTGATCAAGCAAGATTGCGGCAGAGCGCGGGCTCATTGAGGCGACGAGGTCGCGCGCCTCGCGCTCGACATAGATGACGCCAGGGTTCTGCGCCTTTCCGATCCGCCCCCCCATCACTGTGCGCCATTCCGCCCAAAGCGCAGTTCGCATCTGCTCATTGCTCCAATCATGCTCGAGCACGCTCTCCCACGTTGTTTCGGGCAGGTAGACCCGGGCAGGGTTCTGGCCCTGAGCCTGGGTGCGTTTCCAGGCCCGAACCTCTTCAAACCGGATGGGGATCACACCACCCTTGAGGGCACGCATGAATTCTTCGGTCGCCTCTCTGGCTGCGTCCGACGGGGCTCCGTTTCGGCGCCCCTTATTCTGGATGATCCCGATATTGGCCGCCGCCGTCACGATGTCCTCTCCGTCCATGCCGGTCAACTCAAGTGTTGAAAAACTCTCCGTCTCATCCGCGCACCGTATCGAGTAAAGGTGACACCGGGCCTCGCGTGCCTTTGTCGTATACCCACCAACGCAGTGGTTCATGCGCTGGCCCTCCTCTCGCAGATCGTCGAAATTGCGCAAGGGTCGCAAGATCAGCCCGTTTGAACTGTGGAAGGTCTCGGTCAATATCGGGAATGCCGTTTCCCCATAGGTATCGAACCGGCCATCAGGATCAGCGTCTGCGGCTATCCGGCCCTCCGCCTCCATCATCGCCGGGATCCGCCCCGCGTAGCGCCGGGCGACTTCGAAAAGATGGGCGGCGATGTTTTTGGCGTTGCCCAGAACAAGTTTGGCCGATGCCTCGAACCCGTCGATAAGGAACTCTCCCGTCACCGCCGGGAGCGGTTCACCCGTCCCGACAATCGACGCAAGGACCTGCGGCATCAGGGCGGTGCGGGAGAATCCCTCGATCGCCTCAATCGCGTCGATCGTGGTCAGCGCCATCGTGCGCCGGTCAAACCTGTCCGGATCAAAATCTGCCGCGCGCGCCAACGTCGCCCGGTATTCGACCCAGTTCCCGCCTGAGGCGGTCAAAAGGTCTTTCACCGAGAGATCAAAGGCGTTTGCGATTGGGATCGCGCAGCCTGACAGGACGTCATAAAATGCAGCCCATTCCTTGTCGTTCTGTGGGGTCCTGTCCGGCGGCAATTCCGCAAGATATCGCATCGCTTTGTCCAGAGAGACCACACCACTCACGGAGAAGCGGCGCGTCCGGTTTACGCCGAGCGCATCCTCGCCCCGCACCGCTTCTCCTGCCTCGAAAAGCGGCGAGGCAGGCGCGGGGACGGTGAGTTTTGAGATCCGTTTCAGGGAGGATTTGGGCAGGCCTGTGCGCTCGGTGATCAAAGGTTGTATCGGATCGAGTGTATCGACGGCGCGAGACAATTCCCGGCTCTCTGGTATCATGCCCGCGAGGATTGGCATGGCCTTGGCGGCTTGCATCCTGTAGCGGGCCTGGTCCCCGCGCGCGGAAGCGTACCAGCCGACCGCGATCGAGGAGGGGCGAGAAACCGAAACCAGCGCTTGGCGTGCCTGGTCGAGATCAAGCTCCCCCATTGGGCCAGTCCGGAAGGGAAGTGATCGATCGCGGACCGCGGTGACCGTATCAAAGCCAGACATCGGTGCTCCGAGCCGAAGCTGCGCACCGCGTGCCAGGACAAGATCGCCATCGCCCATGCGCCGGAACATCCCCTGGGCAGCAAGGCACCGGTCATGGACTTCCCGGGGCAGAATGAGACGGCGCTCCTCGACCGTTTTTTGTGTCGACTCATTGCGGCCGCCGAGGAAATCTTCCCAGGCGGCGAGCTGGGCATGCGGGTCCTTGATCCGATCCGTATCACCTTCAAGGCGGACAGGATCTCGCGACAGCTGACCCAGGATCAGCATCGAAATGCCTTCAGACCCGCGGATCGCCACCCCCCCATTCGGAAACCTGTAGCGGAAGGGTGTCCCTCGTGGGACGGTGCCGCTGCAAGCAGACACGTGAATCCCCGACATGACCCCGCTACGCGGGTCGGTCCGGAACCGGATCCAGGACGGGTCTGCCTCTCCCGCCCAGACAAACCCCGACAGGGGGCCTTCGCCCTCCCGTTGTGTCTGTGACCGCATCAGCATGATGTCACACCACCCATCTGACGTCCTCCATTTCGAAATCGCCATCAGCTTCATCTACCTGAAGAGGGATAACCTCTTCATCCGGATCCAGATCATCACCCACCTCGGCGCCGCCTGGCTGGTAGGCCCGCTCCACGCCGGCGGCAATCCGGTTGATGCGAGCCACAGCCTCGTTCACGAACTCCCGCTTGTCCCCGTCGATCTGCATCGGAAGGCCGCCAAGCAAGGTCAGGATCCGGTAAAGACGGTCTTGTCCCTCGTCGGTCTCCACGGAGAACCTCGAGAGGTATTTATGATCTTTTCCGGGGTTACGCAGCGCGCGACGGGGCACGTCCCCAAAGTCGGGTAGCGGCTCCCCATGCACAGATTCATACAGGCCTGGTCTATCCGACCAGAAATCATAACTGCTCTGACGGATCGGGATCATGTCGATCGTAACGGTCTTTGCGCCGATCCTCAGAATGATATCGGCAACCATCGGTTCGCCAGCCCGACCATCAGGGTCAATATTACCCCAGACCCGGAACCCTTGGGGCCCGGACCGCCCGAGTTGATGCCGGATGGCGTCACGAACCGCTTCAGCGGCGACCAATCCAGACGGCAGGTTTACCGGCAACTTCCCAAGATCCACCTTGCTGTCATGGATCACGATTCCCCGTGAGACTTCCCCCTCCATGTTGCGGTAAAGCGATACTGTCCCGAGGTTGTTTTCCTTGGCCACATTGATCGCCTGGAGGACGTTGCCTTGCAGGACCTGAACGGGCAGCGCACGACGAAGGCGGGCCATCTGGGTGAATTCGGTCAGGTAATCCTCATTGACCCCTTGTGAAAGACCCGGCCGGAACCGGATCGTCTCCATGTCACGCGAGAGCAGGCGCGAGACAGCCATTGTTTCAGGCTTCGCCATGCCTGGCGAGATCAGCCGGATCTTGTAGGCTGAGGCAAGATCGAAATGGCGGGTCTCCTGCGGCGGGATCAGGTCCACCACAGTGTTCACACGCCGCGCGTCGATATCATCAAGCGTCGGAAACCGCAGCGCGACCCCGGGCTGGAGATTCTCGAGCAGCCAGATCAGGTCCGTCATCTTTCCGTATTGCGTCGCAAACCGGCCAGGGACACCCGTCGGGTTTTGAAGCGCCGCGTCCATTTCATAGCCGTTTGGAAGGTGTGGACGCATCAGGGTTGGCAGGTTCTGCCGGATACGCTCTGCGAAAGGAGTGAATCCGTCCGCACCGTGCAACGTGGCGCAGCGCTCCACCATCGCAATAAGCCTTTCCGCGGTGACGGCCTCATCGGTGAACTCATGCACGCCTGTCGCGATATAGAGCGGTGACAGGAAGACGGAGGTGTCGAGATCCTCTTCCGCCCGCTCCTGACCCGTGAAGATCGCTGTCGCCTTAATGTCGATCCGGCCCGGGAATTCCTTGGGCTTGAGCGGGTTGGCGTTGCGGCTCTCAAGCTCTTCAATCAAAACGTCGAATTCCATGCGGATGCGCTGAACCAGATCGTCCTGTTCGGCGGCAGGCAGTATGATGGAGCGGGCGAGAACCCGGTTCGCCAGACTCTCGATCCCGCTTTTTGCGGTCCCCGACCCCTCGTCCACAAGTCCATCACCGCGGTCTGCCGCGGCTTCAGCTTCAGCAAAATCGGTAAACCCGAGCCGTCGCGAAAGCCCTGGCATCGACAAAAGCACGTTGCGGGTCGCTTCGTCACCCACCTTATTCAGTAGGTCGGGCACGTCATCGAGCAAGAGAGGATGCGAGCGGTTACCGTCCACGGAGGCGCCGAGAGAGCGCAGCTTTCCGTTGCGCTGTTGCATGATCCGCATCTCAGGTGTGAGGCCTGTCATAACGGATACCACTTTCGGATCCTCCACCTGCCCGTAGCGATTCCCGCGCCCCTGGGACTGGACATATTTGATGATGTCGACCGGCGTTTCCAGCTCGATCATGGTCCGACCCCGTTGGTCCTTGAAATCTGGCGAGGCGTGATAGGAACCGCCGGTGGCACCTGCGGAGTTGTAGATCATGACGTCCAGCTCACCAGAGTTGAACGCGTCAATGACCGCCCTGCGATCCCTCTCGTCAATGGATCGCCGCTCAATGCGACCTTCACGGTAGCACAAGGTGCGTCCGGAGATCTCGCCAACTCGCATCCCGTTCGCTTCAAGTTTCTCCTTGAGCGCGTCCACAGGGGAGACTGGAAGGTCCTCGGGAAGCTGATCGATGAGCGCGTCCACCCGGCGCGCAGCATCAGCCACGTCACGGGAAACCTGGCGGGCGTCCTGACGCTCCCCGTTCAAGGTGAACCGGTAAAGCCCGTCATGGATCCGCCGGATCTGGTCTTTCAGACCGAGCGGCGGGATCGCCGCGATCTCCTCATCGCTCATGCGACCCTCATCCGCACGGATCAGCTCGTTGAGCAGGGCGGAATTGGTGGAGTGAAACGTGATCAGCGGCTTGCGGTTCATATCCATCTCGGCCGCGGCTACTTCGACCACCTGGTCGATCTTGAGCGCGTTCATGGTGATCCGCGCCAGGTTGGCAAGCGGTCCCCCGATGGCAAGACTGTATTGCGAGAGCTCATTGGTCCGCTGACGCGCAACATTTTCAGGGACGCCTCTGTTCAACATGGCGCGGAACTCGAGCGCCTGACGGCGTCCGACCAGTTCCCCGATCTGGGTTGACGCATCGATCATGCCCTCCACGATGGGGGAGAAGCGGTTCATAACATCCTGGTAATGCAACATGCGTCGATCATCTGGCAGGTTCACTTGGAACTCGATGTTGCTCAGATCGTGGTCACGCCGAAGCATGACCCCGTCCTCTGCCAGCATGGAAGCAAAGGATTCCTGGGCCACCTCGCCACCGGACTGGATGTTCTCGAGGATGGTTTCGAGCCCACCGCCGGCGGATGCGGGCAGGAGCGGCTTGTAGAGGTTTAGCCCCTGCGGGTTGCGAGCAGGGGTCGCGGTCCCGAAAACCACTTGTCCAGCCGGAATCCGCGCGAGCGCTTGCCGGACGTTCCTGCCGGTGTTGGAACGGGGGTTCAGCGCATTATGCGCCTCATCGAGCACCACCATCGTGTGCTCGTTCATCGCGTTCGCAATCCAGAGAGACGGATCCGCCTCCTCGCGGCAGTTGAACTTCGAATAGGTCGTGATCAAAAGGTTATACTTCTCTGGCCAAACGCCAGACCGGAAGATCTCCTTTTGCTCTTTGTCGGACAAAGACCGAACTTCCTTCGAGATCACATTGCCGGTTTCGGGCTCCACAACCATATCGGTGAACTTGGACCCGGAACTCAAGAAACCCAGGCGGATCTCGGGCCAAGCGCCGACGGCTTTGAGGTCACGGCAAACGTCAGGGACGTTGATCGTCCCGCTCTCGGTGAAGTAAAGTACGCGGTTCTCCGGGCTTGTCCGGATATGGGTGCGCGCCATCGCGGCGAGGCTTCGCCCTTTGCCGACCCCGGTCTGGTCTGCAAGGAGAAAACCACGCCCGCGTTCGGCGGCGTTCAGCCGCATGCCCACCGCGTCCACCTGTTCTGGCGTCAGCAGGAGGCCCAGTTCCACTGGCGCGCGCCCCAAGGCGGCCGCAACAACCGCATCCACTCCCCCCAGAGGATCCATATCCCGGCTGACGCGCTGGAGAGCACGCGATGTCGCCCCTTCAAGCGCGATCGGGATCATCGTGAAAGGCTCCCCCACACGGGAAAGTGGCATATAAGGGCGCTGGCGGACGTTTTCTTCGCGCGTGTCTTCCGCTCGGGCCTCAGCCCTGTCCTGTTCGCCGCGATTGAAATCCCGAATCCGGCTACGGGAACGCAGGATCTCGCGCTCGAGGTTGGGCAGGTCATCATGTGTGGCGACCCGGAACGTACGCAACGCCGCCTGTGGCAGTGCCTCCAGCGGCTCAGGACGTGCATCCCCGATGAAAAACATCATCAGTCCGGTACCGTCCCGGACCCCATCAGCCACACTCGCAGCGAGCTCGGCAACTGCCTCGACGCCATAGGCGCGACCGACGTCCGAGCGCAGCCGCTCATTGACCTCCGCATCTGCGGTCCCTGGAACGATCAACAAAGTAGACCCTTCGGCGGGTCTGCGCGACAGGGCGTTCAGCGCAAAAGCAGAAACCCCGTCCCCGCTCACGTCTGACAGATCAAGCACTTGAAGAGCAGCCCCCTCTTCCCGCATGCGCGGAAGCGCGATGGCGAGATCAGGATGTCCGCGGTAATCGACTCGGTCGTTCCCTTGCGTGATTCGACGTAAAAAGCTGAGCGTGGCAGCAGAGGGACGGATCCCCTGCCCCGGATCTGACCGCCGAGAGAGAACAAATTCCGTGGCGGCACTGAGCCGAAGCGCGCGAATAAGGCCAGCGCGGTCTGTTCCACCCTCGATCGAAACAGCGGTGATCTGGCGCAGCATCGCTGTGCGGACGATATCCAGAGCTTCGTCGCGACCGGTCTCGATCTGCCCGCGCGGTCCTGGCTCGATCGCAGCGTCAATGACCCGGCTCAGGTCGTCCGCATGCAGCGTCCCCTGACGGGCCATCATCAGAAGTCCGGCTGCGATCCCGTCCAGGTCGGTCGTGCGGGTCGCGCGCAGGAAAAGTGGGGCAGCGCCCCCTTCGCCCTCATGGACGAATGAACGGGTGCCGTCCTCTGCGGAAACCCGTCGGAAGAACCGACCTGACCCATCACGCACCACTTCCTCGCCGCGCAGGTTCAGGCCGATAAGCCGCACTGTTTCCGGGTCTGGTGCCGAAGGGATGCGACCCTCCTCACGCTCCGCCTGACGGGGTGCCCGGTTCACCAAATTGACGGTCATTTCTGCCGAGAGAACCCGCTCGAGGCCGATCTCCACGACACTCGCGCCAAGCGCGGCCGCGAGGTCGGGGATCCGTACTGTCTTGTCGGACTGCCCTTTGAAATAGCGAAGAACACGAGGATTGCTGAGGGTCGGCTGAAACCCGTGCTCTTGAGAAATACGGGACAGCTCCGTCCCATGCTCACCGGTCCCGACCAGCAAAATAAGTCCCGTCCGCCCGTCACCGGTGACGACCCGCTTCATGCGCGCTTCCCCGTTGGGGAAGGTGATCCATTTCACGACCTTCTGGGACGTTTCGCTCATGATCTGCTGTCTCCACTGTACGGCGCGTTCAAGTATGACTTTCGGCCATGAGCGAGAAAAGCGGAAGGTGTTTTTCTCGCAAAATAAAAGGGGCGGCAGATGTGCCGCCCCTAGAACTTTTTCGGCCGCGGAGGTCAGACCTGCATATCGGCTTCCTGCACTCCGTCCAAAAGCGCGTCGAGGTCATCAGCATCCATCGCGCTCGGTGCGGGGGCAGCCGGGGTTGCCGCAGGAGCGGCAGCTTTCGGCGCTTCGGCCTCAGCTTTGACCGCGGGGGCCTCAACGACGGTCCGGATCGCGTCCTTGATCTCATCCCGGAAAACGGCGATCGCGTCCTTGCAGGCCGTCACGTTCGGGTACGGGACCGCAAAGTCCTGGCCGAAGGCCTTGATGGCAACACCGTTTTTCAGCAAGACGCTCTGACGCGACCAGCCGGTTTCTGCCCGCTCCTCGATCGCCGTGCCAGCAGTATCGAAAAAGCGGCGCATGTCGTCGTTTGAAACGGCACGCCACCCGTTCTTGTGGAAACTTGCTTTCGCGTCATCGCTGGCGGTCTCGAGGAAACGCTCTTTGAGCCGGTCTGCCGCGTCTTTCGGCAACGGGTTTTCACCCAGGGTCTCGTTCAGCGCATACTGAACCCGAACGCCGGTCGACAAGACCTTGAACTTCTCGGGATCGATCGTGGAAATGGCAACCTGCGTCCCCTTTTCCTTAGCTTCTTCCATCTTCTCCGAGATCATGTCGGCGGTGGTGTTGCCGACCCGAAGCTGGCGCGAGGGGACAATGGAGACGGGGCTTTCAGCCAGGGCCTTCTCGACGGCCGGCAGGTAGTCACCGAACTCTTCGATGATCTTCTTCGCCTGGTCAGCCGAATTGTTGTGGATGTACTCGCCATCGACGAGCGAACCACCGCGGCCGAACGAGAAGGAGGCGACCTTTCCTGCTTCGGTGAAGAACACAAAGGCGCCGTTTGCCTGTTCGAAAGCGGCAGCGATCGCATCGCGCAGTCCGTCGATCGTGGTCGCAGTCTGCTCCTTGTCGGGATAGGCCACGTTCATGACCATCTGGGTATGACCGTCGCGGTTCTTGCCCGGCAGGACGCGCAGGTTTGCAACGCCGTCATAGATCACGTCATGCTCTTCTTGCGGAACCCCGTTGAAAGTCCGCATCCAGCGGGAGTCGTAGATACCCTTTTCGCCCTCTTTGAGGCGCTCGATCCGCAGCGTTCCACCCTTCTCGATGTCGACGAAGGACTTGTGGCCGCTTTTGGTGAATTCCTTGACGCCGACGGACTTGCCGCCATTGTTCGGCACGCCCACTTCGATCTCGGTGCCGGCGGCAGGTCCGGTCAGCACCTCGCCTTTTACGGTGGAGTCGGTGAAGGCCATAGCCTTGAGGATGATATTGCCCTGCGGCTTGGCGGCGCGTGCGCTCAACTTGCGGCGGGACTGGTTAAATGCGGCGGTCAGCTGTGACATGTTTTGGTGCCCTTTCTTACAGCTTTCTGATGTCCGACCCGTGACGTAACGGGTGACGACTCATTTTTCGCACAGCCGGATGAAAATCGCCAATCGTTTTTTCGCAAATCTGTTCAGCGACGGGCCCCAGCTCTTTTCGGTGCGGGCCCGGCAGCCCCGCTTTTCCCGGATCCCATATGCTTATCGATGAAAATAGAACAGGCACGCCCATCCGCGCGAACCGCGGCAGGGAGATCCAACCCTGCCTCTTCCGCAAGCTTCTCGGCGAAAGCGATCTGCTTGTCAGAGGGCGGTCTGGGCGGCGCCGTCTTCAATGTCGCGTCGATCCAGGCAGAAAGCTCACGGGCAGAGGCTCTCGCCGCCTCAGGGAGTTGCACCCCTGCCCGCTCCGCCACCTGCTCAGCGAAGGCGAGTTGCTTCTCGGACGGCCCGAAGGTTGTCCGCTCTGCTTGCTCGCCTTCTGTACGGGGCCCGAAATGTTCGTCAAGAAATGCCCGGCACTTGGCGCTGTCGGTCGTGACGCCCGCAGGCAACTTGATCCCCTTGCGCTCGGCAAGGGAACGGGCGGTCGCCACCATCTTGTCCGTGGGCTTCGAGCTTTTGCCAATGGCGACCTGACGACCCGTCGCGGCGGCGATCCGGGCGATCTCGACCTCGGTCTCCTTCAGGATCCGCGCCACAGCGTCCTGCGCTGTCATCCGGCCCTTCTCAACGAAGTCGAAGGCCATCTCCCATTGCGCGGTTCGGGCAGGATCCACCACGTTCGGGGCAATCTCGTTAAGCAGATCATAGAGGGCCATGCCACCTTCAGAGGGCTGAAGGGTCTTGCCTTTTGCGATAAGCTGCCCTTGTGTCAAGAGGCCCTTGACCACATCGCCACGCGTTGCGGGGGTTCCGATCCCTTTGGCCTCCTTGAGGCGGGCCCGTTTGTCGGGATCATCGACAAGACGCCAGGCCTCCTTCATCACCTTGATGAGAGCCCCTTCCGTGTAGCGGGCAGGTGGCTTTGTCGTAAGAACGCGGACATCTGTCTCCACGATCCTGCCGGTCTCGCCGGGGCGGATGTCAGGAAAGAGAGGCTCCTCTTCTCCTGCCTTCAAGGGCGCGGCACCCGTGATCTCTTTCCAGCCCAAAACCAGAGGAACACGTCCGGATGCCCTGAACGCCCAGTCATGGCCTTGCCAGGGGACCGTCATCTCCACCGTCGTCTGGCGGTACTCGAAGTCCGGGGCGAGAGCCGCGAGGTACTGTCGCGCGATCAGGTCAAAGAGACGGGTCTCGTCAGCGGGCAGGCGCGGGATCACCTCTGAAAAAGTTTCCGCGGTATTCGCGTTCGGAATGATGGCGTAGTGGGACATCCCTTCAAGCGCCTTATCCGAAAAATGGCCAGTCTTGCCTTTTCTGATCTCAGGTTTGGCCAGCAGCGGCCGGTGCGGCCGAAATACGGAAAGTCCGGTCAAAGCCGAGATCATCTTGGGAACATCGGCAATGTTGTTCTCTGGCAAGTATTGCGCTTCGCCACGCGGATAGGTGATCACGGTATAGGTCGCGTAGAGCGCTTGGGCGGTAGAGAGCGTCTTCTCACCGGACCAGCCGAACCTTGCTGATGCCGCCGATTGCAGCGCTGTCAGGTCAAACAGTCGCGGTGGGCCCTGCCGTTTCTTCTCAGAGCGCAGAGAAATGGCCCCCACGTAACCCTTTGCCGCTTTGGCGATACCGTCAGCATACTCTCGCTTCAGGATCTTGCCCCGAAGCGGATCCGCCGCCTCCAGGGCCTCCTCGTCGGCCTCAAGCTCTTCTTCGGCCACCTCCTGCTCGGGCTCTTGTTCTTTCACCACGCTTGCCGGCAGGCGTGCGCAGGTGAGGGTCAGGGGACCTGCCGCCACACGGACCTCAGCGTCGACTTCATAAAGGTCTCGCGGCTTGAACTCGAGGATCTCCTTCTCACGTCGGCAGACGATCCCGAGAACAGGCGTCTTTACCCGGCCGATGCCGATCGCGCCTTTCTGACCGGGCGGCTTGAGGGTCACTGTCGCGGTCCGGGTCAAGCTCAGATTGGTCACCTGATCTGCCTGCTCACGGGCCTGACCGGCCATGTAAAGACCGTGGAACTTCTCGTTTGGGTGCAGCCTGTCAAATGCTTCACGCAAGGATTTTGGATCCTCGGCATTGAAGATGGCACGTTTCACGACACCGCGAAACCCGATGAAATCGACGATCTCACCCCCGATCAGCTGGCCTTCGCGGTCGCAGTCCGTCGCAATAATGATCATGTCAGCACCACTGGCAGCGGCCCGGATGTCATTGAGATATTTCCGTGCGTCCGGGACGGGGGTCTTTTCGTAAAACTGGCCCGGCCACAAAAGCGTTGCAGACCAGTCTTTCCAATCGTCGCGGACCTGCTCCGGCTCTTTGAGTGTCAGGATGTGGCCCCTGGCGGGGAGAACTTCGCCAAAGCGGGTCCCTATCGCTGCCTTGATAGCTTTGGCTTGAGATGGTTTTTCACAGATAACGACGGATTTCCCCACGCGGCTTCCTCACGTTCAGATGTTCATACCAACATAGCTATGCCCGATATGCGCAGAAAGCGGAATGCTTTTTCGCAAATCTTTTTAGATGAGGGGAGGTTCCGTATACCCGATCCGGATGATCGCGACCTGACCTGAAAGTTCCTCGAGAGGGTAAGCCGGATCGCGTTCGTAACGCGCGGCGAGGACCTGATAAGGGGCGGAGGGGTTCGCGCGCAAGGCTTGTGCGAGCCGGAACTCGGAAAGAGATTGCCGCATCGCCGTACCAAGCGGGACGGCAGCAGACAGATGAAGGCGCAGAGCCCGTTCAAGGCACCGACCCCCCGCGAGAGATCCACTCGGTGAGAATGCCCCAAGCAGGTTTTGCGGCGGACCATCAACAGACGCGGGAGCGTCATCGAGATAGTCACGCTCAGCGTCAATCAAGCCGCAGACGGCTTCCGCCAGTTCTTCCCGAACAGTGAGATTTGCGCCAAGCGCCACGAGTGGGGCGATACGTTCCGCGCCCTGCTCGCTCAAGATATTTGCAAGGGTTCGGGCGAGGGCCAAAACCCCGTCGTCATGCGTAACTGTGAAACGGCCGATGTCGCGGCCCAAACGCCCGCACCAGGCTGCGTCGGCGGTCCCGTCCGAGACGCCGCTGCGCGCCTTGTAGATCCAGAGCGCCGATAGAGCGTCGGTGTGAAACGCGGCTTCAAGCTCCATGAGATCGCCGGCCTCGCCCCCAAACAGCAAACCGGCAGAGACCCCTATCGCGTCAGGCCAGGAGGGCTCGCCGCGCAACCACCCGCGGATCCGATCCGCGTCCTGCGTATCAGGCGGGGGTGGGAGCGCTGATGGCAAGCGAACCGGACCCGGGGGGCGCCCCGAAGGCGCAGCAGCAAAAAGAGGAACGGTGATCAGATCACCCTCATCTTGAGAAGAGCGCACAGGAGCATCAAGCACCCTGAACTTGTCAATCTGGGGTTTATGTTCTGCGTGGGGTTTTCCTTCTGGCAAGCGCACAGAGGGGGGTGGGATGACATGGCGATTTGGTGAGGCGATGTTTCCAAGCGAGCCATCCGATTGTGATTGACCCTCAGTCCTGATCTCAGCCTGCCGCATCGCCGCCGACATAGGTTGGTCCGGCAAAGAGACCTGCTGCTCGGGACCCATCGCGATGCTCGCCCTGTCCCGGGGAATCGGGACAGGAGGGTGACCTGTCGTGGGCAGGTGAGGGAGGGCACCGCCATCCAATACGGTGACCAGAGCGGCCAGAACCGGACGAATCCGGATATCGCTGATCCCGCGCTCGACTTCGAGGTAAAGAATACGGGCAATCTGGTCCGCTGACTCTGTCGGCGTTGGCAGAGTGAAGCAGGCCGCCACATCCTCGCCAAAAGCACGGCCAAGGCCGGAAACCAGAGAGCGCAGTTGTACTGCCTGCGCGTCCCGGGAGCCCGACGTCCCCAAGCGCGCCAGAACGGCCTCATAGAAAGCAGGTCTCGCCCTTCCGCTCTTTAGAACATTGAGCAGGCTTTCGGAGGCGTGCTGCGGATCTCCCCCCACCATCACGCGGTCAAACAAGTCTCCCTCGTGACCGGGCCGGACTGGGATGCCGGTTGTCAAAGGTCGACTCCGGAATAATCCAGGCGAGGTGGAAGAGAAATAACGTTGTCGTCCTTGAGGTCAGACCTGCTGCGCAGGATGACATAGTCCCCATCCGACCCTGTCATCACCCGACGCTCTGACGTCAGAAGACGGCCACCGATCATCAAAAAATGCGCCTCGGCCACGACAATACTGCCGGGCGTCGGCACATAGCGGCCCGAGATCGTCAGCCGACCACGTTCCGAGAGCTCCTCAGACAGAAAACGATACAGATCAGACTCGGGTGCCTCGATACCATCTGTGGCGAAAAGGTATCCGGTGCATGCATCGTGGCGCGCCAGCAGAACGTTGTATCCCTGTGTCTGGGTCACGCTTGCCTGAACAGGGACAGGTGCCAACCTGAGACCCGACAGGATGAGCCTTTGGTAGAAAGCGTCCGCGTCTTCGGGAAGTGGGTAGACCAGCGTAACCCCTGTGGGGCTTGTTTTTTTGGCCAGACGCGACATTCGGGGGGGTTATCCTTTTCTGTCTATTCTTCACAAAGCTTGATCATGTGGTTTTCAGAACGGAAGTTCTGGCTGGTCTGATGCTGGTGCCGCGGGTGGCAGGCCAGCCTTGAGGGGTGTTCCAGGGGTCTGATGTTGGAACCTGATCGTGTTCACCGCTTTTTCATCGCTTTCCATTTTCTGCACCAAAGCGTTCCCGATCCGGGCGTCCAACGTTCCTGCAACCGACATGTACCCAATGTCGACGTTGCGCTCCTGCCCGATCCTCCAGATCCGATCTTCGATCTGGATCATGTTCGAGGGCGTCCAATCGGGCTCGACAACCCGCATCCTGGCGGAAGCGGTCAATGTGATCCCGGTGGCGCCCGCGAGGCTGATGATGATGCCGCGCACCTGATCGTCTTGCTGGAACCGGTCGATGATCGGCTGACGTTCTGAGGGTTTCACGCTGCCATCATAGACGAGAAAGCTTCCCGGTAGCCTTTTTTCGCTCTCCTCGAGAATGATATGAATGACATCCTTGTGGTGCGCGAACACCACCGTCTTGGTCCGATTCTCAGGCGCCATGTCCGTCTCATCCTCCAGCTCATCCAGAATGAACTTCGCGCAATGCGGCGCTTTGATCAAGCCAAGGTTACGACGGACGCGGGCCAACTCGTTGAAATTCGGCGTATCAGGGTCAATGAGTGAGATCGCATTTATCACGACCCCTGCTTCTCTGCTCTCACCGACCCGCATGTCGGTACGCGAAATGCGGCTGACAAGCGCCTCGAGGTTCGCTTCGGCCTCACGCAAAAGCTCCTTGTCCTCTTTCGAAAGCTTGACAGCAATCTCGAGCGGAGTCCGAAACTTCGGGGGCAAGTCGGTATCGCGCTTCAAGCGCCGGATGAAGGAGCCGGACCCACGCATCCTGAGCTGGAGCTCTGTCTCCCGTTGCGGTTTTCCCGCCATCGGGATGATCAGTTCCACCTCGCGATTACCACGGCGCATCTTCTTCTTGATCAATACGGGCGACTGGTAGCGGTTGAGGAAGATCTCCCGGGCCTTGGGCCCCCTACCCCATATATCTGGCCGCGAGGACGTCAGGAGGGGCCAGAGTTCGGACACCCGGTTCGGTTTCGGGGTGCCGGTCAGATGCACAAGTTGCCCGTGGTCAGCGAGCGGCAGCATCTGGCCCCCATTGGTATCCATGAGGTCGCCGAGCACCGCCTTGGTGCGCAGCGCCTCCTCGTTTTTCAGGTTGTGGGCCTCATCAGTGAGGATCAGGTCCCAGTTTCTAGCACGCAACTGCTCCAGGTTCTTCTGAAGGATGTCATAATTGATCACCACCACATCAGTCTTCGGGAACTCCGATCCTTCTGCATAACCGACGGTCAGGTTCCGATTGACCATCCACTTGTCGATCTCGCGCGTCCACTTGATCTTCATATTCGCCTGGCAGATGACGAGAATGTTTTTCGCATCTGGCTTCGCGTTCATGAGGCCGATGCCTTGTACCGTTTTTCCAAGCCCCATATCGTCAGCGATGATCCCTGACCGTCCAGAGCGGTTGATCTGATGAATACCTATCTTCTGGAACGGCAGGTAGTCGATATCAGCGGGAACCGGGACGTTGAAGTCCGCGGGGGCTTCTTGTGACTTCGATATCCGGATGTTTGCGGCCGCATCCCTGACCCGATCCTGCAACAGCGCCCGGGCCCGATCTGTCATGAAACCCTCCAGGTTTCCTGCAATGAAGGGGTCCCGCGTGCGGTAGGGACGGGTCCCCATCCGCTCGGCAAGCATCCGCGATGGGGTTTCGACCGGAAGCCAGCCCGCAGCCTCCAGCGCCTCGATACGCAGCGGATGGTCAGCATCGCAGTTCGCCACGAAATCTTCACGGGTCGCCCCCACTTGAAGTGTGCGCTTGCCAGGGCTCACGCCGGCGCCCATACCCAAAAACCTGTCAAGCCCATCTTCTGGCGGTTTTTCGGCAAACGCAAGGTGAGCCATTTCCCGCGCTTCTCGGGTCGGCGTTACGCCAAAACGGAATTTCAGGAGCGGGACCAGGTAGAGCGGCGGACCGCCGATCGAAGGAGGTGCAGTCCAGATCGAGACACCATCCTCTTCCTTCCAAGGGGCGAGGCCCTGTAATTCGAGAAAGCGGCGCAGCTTTGGCCCCAACGTCTCCGTCGGGCCAGACACCACGGCGTTGTAGCGCGGCAAGTCCCCCTTGAACTTGGGTTCTTTGCGCTTGATATTCACCCTCAGGACCATTTTCCCACCCCGTTCACCTCTTGCACGGTGTAACGACAGGCTGTGAAAAGACAAAGCAGCATCCGTCGCGTCTCGGGTAGGTTATAGCGCCTGCGCGCCGGACCAGGAGCGCAAAACACCCTTTGCTTGGCGTAACGTCATCCTGTAATTATTTAATAGATTATTTTTTTCATATACAGCTTCTACTCCAAAACCCGAAAGTTCTCGTGGGTTACGACGCGGAAGTTGTCTGACACCTTGTCGCGGAATTTCGTCCATTCCTGCGGGATGGTTTCACGCATGAATGCAAGGATGGCGTCGGCGAACTGCTTCTGACTTGGGTAGTAGCGATTGTGGGTGACGTATTGATGCAAAACGGCCCAAAGCCGCTCAATCGGATTGAGGTGGGGGCAATAGGGCGGCAGTTGGATCAGATGGATACGGCAGGCTTTCCTTGCAAGGAAAGCTCTGACA
>Ga0209702_10003587_pt1 | contig 24178 bp, 26 predicted proteins | sample FRY01_FD_187210 | JGI IMG/M metagenome (GOLD analysis project Ga0209702, IMG submission 187210) | Freshwater microbial communities from Lake Fryxell liftoff mats and glacier meltwater in Antarctica - FRY-01 (SPAdes) (version 2) | ecosystem: Environmental > Aquatic > Freshwater > Ice > Glacier... | reverse complement strand
GGCGCTATTTCGTCCCGTGACAGGTGGCTAAGATGACCACCCACGAAGCGTTTAGCGTTTGCGTTCAAACCCAGCCCTTTGATCTCGGTCACGAGTACAACCAATTTTTAGTGGGTGATCGCTCAGCCGGTGCGGTCGCCTCGTTTGTGGGTCGAGTCAGAGAGACCAACGATGACCAAAACATCAAACAGCTGGAGCTCGAACACTACCCCGGCATGACAGAAAAAGTCATGCACGAGGTCTTGATCGACGCTCAGGGACGGTGGCCACTGCTTGGCGCGCGCGTCATTCACCGCGTCGGCGCACTGGCACCAGGAGACAACATTGTTTTGGTTTTGACATCTAGCGCGCACCGCCACGCCGCATTAGACGCCTGCGCCTTCATCATGGATCACTTAAAAACGCGCGCCACTTTCTGGAAAAAAGAACAAACACCCGAAGGACAACGCTGGGTCAAAGGTCGCGATAGTGACCAAGAAGCCCAGGCTCGATGGCACGCCAAGGATTGAAGACATGACAACAAATCACCTCACTCATTTCGATGCCAGCGGACAGGCTCACATGGTTGATGTGGGACACAAGTCTTCGACTCACCGACAAGCGATTGCCACTGGTGCCATCCAAATGAACCCACTGGCTTTAGAAAAAGTACTCGCAGGCGACAGCAAAAAAGGTGACGTGCTGGGTATTGCCCGAATAGCTGGCATCATGGCTGCCAAGCAAACGGGGCAAATCATCCCGTTGTGCCACCCGATTGGCCTGACACACGTGGCCATCGACTTCACGATCGATCAAGACAAACGCTTGATCCACTGCCAAGCAACGACTGAAACCGTGGGCCAAACAGGTGTTGAGATGGAGGCAATGACCGCCGTTTCAGCGGCCTTACTAACCATCTACGACATGCTCAAAGCCGTTGACCGCAGCATGGTAATCGCCCCCATACAGTTACAAGAAAAGAAAGGCGGCAAATCTGGGCACTGGATTCGCCAAACCTAAGGGCACCGAGTCTTTCAACCGCTGGAGTCAAGCCAACAAGGCTTGTAACCGGGCAACATCATGAAAAACCACTCGGGCCCCACGCACCGAGATCAAGCCATCGGCAGCCAGTTGCTGCAGTGAACGAGAAAACGTCTCTGGCTGTAACCCCAGTTTAGAAGCAATGGTACGTTTGTAGAATGGCAGTTTTGCTTGGTTTGCGACCCAAGGCTGTCTCAACAGATACGCCGCCACACGTTGCACCGCCGTTAGTAAGCTAACCGACTCCATATCACGCAACAGTGATTCAAAACGCAAGCTCAAATTGGTGATCAATTGCTGCGCAAACGGCGGTACCCTTTCTATGGCAAGACGCACGTCTTCACTTTTAAAAGCGAGAAGCTCGCACGGTGCGTCTCAAGGGCTTGGGCATCGGCCAACAAAAGATGTCCAGGTAACAACGCTGACTCACCAAACGCTTCACCAGGCGATAAAAACTCAATTACCTTATCTTGGCCGCACTCAACGGGAATAGACAACTTGATATGGCCTGAAAGGAGAATAAAAATTTGATCGCAAGCCTGCCCTCGACGAAACAAATACTCGCGCGGCTTGAGTTGGACGTTTTGACCGACGTTAAGCAACCACGCCAACTGACTAGCCTTAACCCCCTCAAAAAGTGGTGAGACGGCGCACTTTTCTTTTTGACTCGGCTTGGCTGTCATGTCACATTAACGGCGACGCGAACCGAATCAATTTTTACTGGCAGGTCGTACGAATGGGCGTGGTTACCGTCTTTTTGCTTGGTCACGGTTTTGTTGCACGCGCAGTCGTCGAAGACCGTGTCACAAAATGGCAAGTTGACGTATGAGGACAGGGGCACATTGACGTCCGCTGCTTGGCGCTCGCTTAAGGCATCAAAAAACTGAATGCTCACGGATTCGTCCACGAACCGATCAGCACCCATGGAAGAGGTGTAACGCAGCCCGCTGCCGTTGTGGTGAGCCATCATGGCGACATCAATTCAAATGGGGTTAAGAGGAAAAGTATCATCCCCTTAAAGTACGTCACTACTAGGCCCTTGGCATAGGGCCTAAGCGTCCTTACCTTTGATATAGAACAATTTTTTGTGAATCACACGCCATTCGAACCGCATCCAGATGACCATCAACCCATCTCTAGTATCGCGACCAATTCATTAATCGCTCAAATCACGTAGAATATTGCCTTGGCGCCCGGGTGGTGAAATTGGTAGACACAGGAGACTTAAAATCTCCCGACCCTGATACGGTTGTACCGGTTCGATTCCGGTCCCGGGCACCAAACTCAAAAGTTAAAAAATATCTTAATACATTGTTTTTAAAGTACTTTTTAACGATTCTTAGCCGCTTCCTTTGGGGAACGGCAAAACGACACCACTATATTTTCCCCGAGCCAGTCATGCACCTAGTACTACAGCTGTGCATACGGGGTAACATTCCGAGCACAGAGAATCCCCTGCATAAAACTGGCAATGCCCACGGCTGACTATCGCCTAAGCCCGGCGGTGGAGCGTGACCGACTAAGGAATTGCCGTGATTCGTGTTCTGCATGACCGTATGGATGCCCCACGCCATCTGTGATATACGGTTCGGGAAGCATCTCGTGTACATCAATGCGGCGCTCATAAGCCGTTTGCAAGGCTAGCCAACTCTGCGCATCGCTGCCAAAGTAACGCTCTAATCACTCCATTCCAACCGCACAGAGCCAAGACTCTGAGTCGGTAATTATTGGCTTCACCCCATATGGGGGCACAGACATCCATTACACTTCTATAACTGTCAACTAAGCGTCGCTGGCTGACTGGTTTGCAGGCTTGTCGATCTCAATTGATCTAACCTCTGCAGTCAACCTCATGAATAGCATCATCATCTTCGAATCTTGCGATCAGGCAGTACAAGTACGGCTTGAGGGTGAGACTGTCTGGCTCACGCAAACACAAATGGCAGAGTTGTTTGGCACGACGACTGACAACATTAGCTTGTACTTAAAGAATGTTTATGCCAGTGAGGAGTTAGAAGAAATAGCAACTACCGAGGATTTCTCGGTAGTTTGTCCGGTTTAACCGGGTTAATTTTCAGTAAGAACGAATACTGGCGTGGCCTAGAGGCCGATTTTATTTGGTGCCGACTTGAATACAAATTCTTCATTTTTGGTTAATTTCCTAGAGGTAAGCTTCACGACAGACTATCGGCAACGGTCACACCCCAAAAACGCACACTGCGTGTGTAACAACGAACAAGCCAAAAACAACCACAAGATGATCCACCGGTGCATACGCGCACTGGGCGGGCTCAATCTTGACGGCATTGAAGCTGCATCTCATTTGAGATACAATATGTCTCAAACAATCTCAAGAGGAGCATGTCATGGCAGCCACAACAATGGTGCATGTACGCATAGATGAAAATATCAAAACACAAGCGGCCGAAACGCTGGCCTCAATGGGGCTAACAGTGTCTGACGCCGTCCGTGTGTTTCTCACACGAGTCGTCGCCGACAAAGAGCTTCCTTTTGTGATCAAAGCCCCAAATGCGCGTAGTCGTGCCGCAATGGCTCAAACCGATGAAATTATCAAGGGCCGTCGTGCTCGCTTCACCAACGCCGATGCTCTGATTGATGACCTCGAAAAAACCAGCCTCAAGTAAACGCGCCAACCTTCCGCGTGCATCCGATTACACCAAAGAATTTCTAAAAGACTGGAAACGACTCTCTCACTCGGGGCGGTATGACATGAACCGACTCAAAGAGGCAATGGCGTTGTTGACTGGTAACGACGGTCCATTACCGCCTGAGTGGCTCGATCACCCGCTAACTGGTGACTGGACGGGATATCGTGAGTGCCATATCGGTAGTGACTTTCTTTTGATTTACAAGCTCGATGACTCTGGCAAGCACGGATTCGTCGTTTTTGTACGCAGCGGCACCCATTCGGAGCTGTTCTCCTAATTCGACGACTGCGGTATGGTGGCTGTCTTGCCCTCATGCTGCGAAGCGGTCACACAAAGCGAGTTTGACCCGCTTTTCCAGATCATCCCAGTTGCGCCCTGCTGACACCGAAGTGAAATTTAAGTGGCTATTCATCTGTCCAGCCCCTAGGACCACGGCAACCCCCGCCCAACGGTTAAGATGAGCCTAATTTAACCCAGCCGGGTTGCTGGGCTATAAAACCCAATCAAGCCAACCCAAGAACCGTTTCACACCATTGATAACCAAAGGGAATAGTGCGTAATGAGTGACCATTTCTACGAACCCAGCCAAGGCCATCGTTTGGCTCACAACCCATTTAAGGCAATCGTGGCACCACGCCCTATCGGCTGGATTTCAAGTTGCAACCAAAAAGGCGAGCTTAACTTAGCGCCTTACAGCTTTTTCAATGGGCTGACAGACGAGCCACCCATGGTGATGTTCAGCACCAATACCCTGCGCAAAGACAGCGTCAGCAACATCGAATTAACCGGCGAATTTGTGGTTAATTTTGTTGGTAAGCATCAAGCCCAACAAATGAATGAAACCGCTGCCTCAGTGCCTAATGGCGTTAGTGAATTCACCCTAGCAGGTCTTGAGCCTGCGCCATCGCGCTTGGTCAAGCCACCGCGGGTTGCCGACGCGATTGCCTCTATGGAATGCAAACTCTGCCAAATCTTGCCATTGAAAGATCACAAAGGCCAGGCTGTTCAATCTTGGGTCACCATTGGCGAAGTGGTGGGCATACACATCAACGAGCGGTTCATCAAAGACGGGCTGTTTGACATCACAGCCGCACGCTCGCTAGCCCGCTGTGGCTATAAAGGTGACTACATCGAAGTCACCGAAGTTTTTGAGATGATCCGCCCCTCATAAGAAAACACTGAGCCTGCCGAACCACCAGAACCTGCCACGCCACCGAGCCCTTACTTTTGGAGTGTCGGCAGCGGCAGTGCTGTTTTGTAGCGCACCTGCTTTAACGCAAAAGCGGAACGTATTTTCTCGATACCGGAAATTGGGGTCAGCTGCTCTAGGATGAAATGCTCGAGCGCCCCAATGTTGGCCACTGCCACACGAATAAGGTAGTCACTGTCACCGGTCATCAAGTAACACTCCATGACCTCATCGTGTTCACTGATACGCTGCTCAAACGCCGCCAGCGCCTCTTTGTTCTGTGACTTCAAACTGATACTGATAAACACATTCAGATCTAGCCCAAGGGCGGCAGGATTGGCTAGCGCAACATAACGGTTGATGACACCATCGGCTTGTAAAGCCCTCACCCGGTTCAAGCACGGTGAAGGACTCAAGTGCACCCGCTTGGCCAACTCAACATTCGATAAACTACCGTCGTTTTGCAGTTCCTGCAAAATCTTCAAATCAATCGCATCCAACTTCATTTTGTGCTTTTAAATTATTAATAAACGATATTTTATGTCGTTTAAACGAATTAAACGTGATTATTTGATATTTAATTCTGACAGTTTTTGAATAGACTGGCAATCATCCATAACGCACTCTAGGCCCCCAACATGAACGCTCCAATCGACCCTCGCTTGAATCAGTGGTTGCTGCACGATAACGACACTGACCCTCTCGAAACACAAGAATGGCGCGAGGCGTTGCTCGCCACCCTCGCTCTAAACGGTCCCGAAAGGGCACGCTACCTGCTCGGCGAGCTGGCCCAACTGGCTCAATCATTGCGGCTTGACTGGCAACCACCACTGTGCACGCCCTACATCAACAGTATCGGGGTCAATGAGCAACCTCCTTTTACCGGCGATTTGGCGGTTGAAGAGCGGCTTTGTGCCATCATGCGTTGGAATGCCTTGGCGATGGTGGTCAAAGCCAATCAAGCCTATGGTGAATTGGGTGGCCACATTGCCAGCTATGCCAGTGGTGCCGATTTGTTTGAAACGGGCTTTAACCACTTCTTTCATGCGCGCCAAGGCATCGAAACCGGCCAACACCGTGGCGACTTGGTGTTTTTACAACCCCACAGCGCACCAGGTGTTTACGCCCGAGCCTTTCTTGAGGGCCGCCTAAGCGAAGAAGACTTAATCCACTTTCGCCAAGAACTGACCGCCACAAAGCACGGTGTCCAAGGGCTATCGAGCTATCCCCATCCCATGCTCATGCCAGATTTCTGGCAGTTTCCAACAGGCTCTATGGGTATCGGTCCGATCAGTTCGATCTACCACGCCCGCTTCATGCGCTATCTCACCCACCGCAACCTACTGGACTGCAGCAAGCGAAAGGTCTGGGGCATGTTTGGTGATGGCGAAATGGACGAGCCCGAATCCATGAGTGCTTTGACGCTAGCCGCACGCGAAGGCTTGGATAATTTGGTGTGGGTCGTGAATTGCAACCTGCAACGCCTTGATGGGCCAGTTCGCGGCAACGGTCGCATCATCGATGAATTGGAGCGACTGTTCAAAGGCGCTGGCTGGAACGTGATCAAGCTGGTTTGGGGCAGTGACTGGGATGGTTTGTTTGCCCGTGACACGTCAGACGCCTTAATCAAAGCCTTTGCCAACACCGTCGACGGTCAAATGCAGACCTTTGCCGCCAAAGATGGCTCTTACAACCGTCAACATTTTTTTGGGCAGAACGACGCTTTGATCAAACTGGCCCAAGGCATGACCGATGATCAAATCGACCGTTTAAAACGCGGCGGTCACGATCTCGTCAAAATCCACGCGGCTTTCACCATGGCCGAACGCCACGTCGGTCAACCGACGGTGATCTTGGCTCAAACCAAGAAAGGCTATGGCATGGGTGCCGCAGGGCAAGGCAAAATGACAACCCATAGCCAAAAGAAGCTCGAACGCGACGATCTCATTGCCTTTAGGAATCATTTCAACTTGCCCTTATCAGACGAACAAGCTGCCTCGCTCGACTTTTACAAACCAGCACCAGACAGTGCAGAGATGCAATACCTGCATGGCAAACGTCAGGCCTTGGGCGGCTACTTGCCGGTTCGCCACACCGAATGCGAAATCGTGAACGTACCCTCGCTTGAACAATACGGCGCTTTTGCCCTACAAGCCAACGGTAAGGAAATGAGCACGACCATGGCTTTTGTGCGCTTGCTGGGCAATCTACTCAAAGACAGCACACTCGGGCCGCGTATCGTACCCATCGTGGCCGATGAAGCCCGCACATTTGGCATGGCGAACTTATTCAAGCAAGTCGGCATATACTCCAGCCTGGGCCAACGCTACGCGCCTGAGGACATCGGATCAGTACTCAGTTATCGAGAGTTGCGTGAAGGCCAAATCTTAGAAGAAGGCATTTCAGAAGCGGGGGCCCTAGCCAGCTGGACCGCTGCTGGCACCAGCTACAGTGTTCACGGCTTGGCCATGTTGCCCTTTTACATTTATTACTCAATGTTTGGTTTTCAGCGGGTGGGTGATCAAATCTGGGCCGCTGCCGACCAATGCACACGCGGATTCCTGATTGGCGCCACATCGGGTCGTACCACCTTGGGTGGCGAAGGACTACAGCACCAAGACGGCACAAGCCAGCTGGTGGCTGGTACCATTCCGAATTGCAAAGCCTACGATCCCGCCTTTGCCGCCGAGCTCGCTGTCATCATCGATCAAGGCATGCAAGAGATGATGGTCGAGCAAAAGGATGTGTTCTACTACATCACCACCATGAATGAAAACTACCCTCAACCCACGGTTGACCCAAGCCTCAGATCAGCGATCCTCAAAGGCGGTTACCTTTACCAACACATGCCTGGCAAACCAGCGCGGGGTAAATCGCACAGCGCAAAACCGGTGTGTTTAATGGGGTCAGGTGCTTTGTTAAATGAAGCCCTAAAAGCGGGACAGCAATTAAGCGAACAGGGGCACGATGTTAGTATTTTTAGCGTGACAAGTTGGAGCGAGTTGTCACGCGATCAGACCGGCTATGTCTCAAAACTCTTGAATGATCACGCAGGACCCATCGTGGCTGTTAGCGACTACGTTCGAGCGGTGCCAGAAGCCATCCGCCAACACATCCCACAAGGCCGGTCGTTTGTCACACTTGGTACCGATGGATTTGGTCGCAGTGACACACGCACTGCCTTGAGAGAGTTTTTTGGTGTTAGCGCACAACACATTATCGATGCCGCCCAGTCTCGTTCTTGATGCTTGCGTTTTAATGTCAGGGGTCTTAAGACCCCTGCTTTTGACGCTCGCCCAAGAAAATTGGTTTGAACCTATTTGGTCAGATCGTATCGGCTCTGAATGGCGGCGCAACGCCGCGCGCCTTTGGCCCATTCAGTCAGGCATCCTTGACCAAGCTTGGCAAGACATGCAAGTCGCTTTTCCTTTGGCCAATAGTTCAACATGGCCCAACAATCACTTAAGCGCCGACAGCGTCGAGCCTGCCCTACGGCACAGCGACCCAAAAGACTGGCATGTCATCATGGCCGGTATTCAAGCCAAACAAATGCAACCCGGGCAAGACGTCACGGTTGTGACCTGGAACATCAAAGATTTCCGGCGCAGTGAATTAAGACAACACGGGTTGAATCTGATCGATCCCGATCGATTGCTCAGTCAATGGTGGGCAACACAGCCCGATGCATTAACCACTCATCTCAATCAGGTCATTGAGTCGCTGATTCAAAGTGGACGCCGCCAACCCGAACCCTTTGAAGCGTTTTTAAAGCGTGAACGATTGTTTCGACTGGGCAAGCTCCATCAGAGCTCGTTACAGCACGTGGGATAAAGATGAGCCTTGTTTGACATCCTCCCCGCCCTGAAGGGCGAGGATTCCTACGGTGCTACGCATTGAAGCCTGACGTGCTTAAAGTTGCTGCATACGGTGTTGCTTTTTAGAGCCACAGAACCTAACATCAGTTTAAATTTAACGTCCGTGAGTACCTATGAAACCATCCTTTGCTTTGCAAAAAAATCGCATCACAATTCGCGAAATTGTTCATAAGCACAGAGCCTGTAATGCGCGAGTTTTCGGCTCTGTACTTCACGGAACCGATCATGACGGAAGCGATCTGGATATCCTAATTGATCCAACATCTGAGACCACCATGTTTGATATCGGAGCGATCCGACATGAGTTACTGCAATTGTTAGGCGTGAATGTGGATGTACTGACGCCAAATTCACTTCCAGACTCTTTTCGTGAAAAAATTATTGCAGAAGCAATACCTGTATGACTAGGGACGCACAACGATTAACCGACTACCTGTCTCACATTATTGAGGCCATCGAGCGCATAGAAGAATACGTTTTAGATATGGATGAAATATCATTCTTGAACAACAAGCTTGTGCAAGATGCAGTCATACGAAACTTTGAAGTAATAGGCGAGTCCAGCAACAATATCGAAAAACGCTTTCCTGAGTTTTCAGCTGCGCACCCTGAGTTACCTTTGAGCTCTGCCTACCAACTGCGAAATGCAGTGGCACATGGTTACTTCAAGGTTGATTTTGAAATTCTATGGAAAACCATTGAACGCGAACTTCCCGAGCTTCATCAGAAGATTCAAAAAATACAGCAAAGTGGTGTCTGAGCAACTAAAAAAGTACACCACTCAATAAAAACACCACGCCTTAGCGTGGTGTTTTTATTGGTGCGCTTCAATCATTAAAAAACGCACCACCTAAACAAACGACTGCCTGTTTACTGCGCAGGCTTGTCTTCGGCTGCTTGCTCTGACGCTACCGCTGCAGGCGCTGCAGACTGAGCAGTAGCCTCAGCCAACGCTGCGGCGCCGCCCGGTGTTTGTAGCTCTATACCACCGATGGCTTTAACCGACAAACGCAGACGACCCTTGTCATCAACTTCCAGGACTTTAACGCGCACAGCCTGACCAACTTTAAGAACGTCGTTGATATTGGCAATCCGGTAGTTGGCGATTTCAGAGATATGCAACAGACCGTCACGACCAGGCAGAACCTGAACAATGGCGCCGAAATCCAGCAGTCGCAACACGCTGCCGTCATATTCCTGACCCACTTCAACGTCTGCCGTCAATTCAGTGATGCGACGCTGTGCTTCACGCGCTTTGTCGAGATCAGCGCTAGAAATCACAATCGTGCCATCGTCTGAAATGTCGATCTGTGCACCAGTCTCTTCGGTCAAACCACGGATGGTGGCGCCGCCCTTACCGATCACGTCACGAATTTTCTCGGGATTGATCTTCATTGACAACATGCGAGGCGCAAAAGCCGACAGCTCTTGTCGCGAACCGTCCATGACTTCGCGCATTTTACCCAGAATGTGCAGACGGCCATCACGGGCTTGCGCCAAGGCGACTTGCATGATTTCTTTGGTGATGCCTTGGATTTTGATATCCATTTGCAGGGCAGTCACACCGGTCTTGGTACCCGCGACTTTGAAATCCATGTCGCCAAGGTGATCTTCATCACCCAAGATGTCAGTCAACACTGCAAATTTACCGTCATCCAAAATCAAACCCATGGCCACGCCAGCGACGTGATCTTTTAAGGGTACGCCAGCATCCATCATCGCCAAAGCGCCACCGCAGACCGACGCCATTGAAGACGAACCGTTCGATTCGGTGATTTCAGACACCACACGGATGGTGTATTGGAAATCAGCGTGATCAGGCATCATCGCAACCAGCGCGCGCTTGGCCAAGCGGCCATGACCGATTTCACGACGCTTTGGCGCACCAAAACGCCCTGCTTCGCCAGTCGCAAAGGGTGGGAAGTTGTAATGCAACATGAAGCGCTCACGGTAGTCGCCAGTGATCGAATCAATGATTTGCTCATCTTGCTTTGTACCCAATGTGGCCACAACCAAGGCCTGTGTCTCACCACGCGTAAACAAGGCACTGCCGTGGGCGCGGGGCAATACACCCGTACGAATTTCGATAGGACGGACAGTGCGTGTGTCACGACCGTCAATGCGTGGCTCACCCGACAAGATTTGCTGGCGAACAATGCGTGACTCCAAGTCGAACAAGACGTTTTCGATGGCGACGTTATCAGGCTTATCCAGACCGCTGCTTGCTGCTTGCTCGGCCAAAGTGGCTTTAACGTTGGCATAGACGTCACGCAAACATGTTGTGCGCTCTTGCTTTTGACGAATTTGATAGGCTGCAACCAATCCTGCTTGAGCCGCCGCTGTCACAGCAGCGATCAATGCCTCATTCTTAGGCTCAGGCTGCCAATCCCACTCTGGTTTGCCAGCTTGACGAACCAACTCGTTAATGGCGTTAATGGCGATCTGCATGCTGTCATGGCCAAACACCACACCACCAAGCATGACTTCTTCGGACAATTCTTTGGCTTCAGACTCAACCATCAAAACAGCTGATTGGGTTCCTGCCACAACCAGATCCATTTTTGACTGGCTCATCTGTGTACCCGTTGGGTTCAAGATGTATTGACCATCGACGTAACCCACGCGAGCAGCACCAATCGGCCCGTTAAACGGAATGCCTGAAATGGCCAATGCAGCAGAAGCACCAATCATGGCGGCAATGTCAGGGTCGATTTCAGGATTGACTGACAGCACTTGAACGATGACTTGAACTTCGTTGTAGAAGCCCTCAGGAAACAAAGGACGCAACGGACGGTCAATCAAGCGGCATGTCAGCGTTTCTTTTTCTGACAAACGACCTTCGCGCTTGAAGAACCCACCGGGGATACGACCAGCAGCATAAGTTTTTTCAACGTAGTCAACCGTCAAAGGGAAGAAGTCTTGCCCGGCACGAGCGTTTTTAGCGCCAACAACTGTTGCTAGCACCACGGTGTCTTCAATTGAAACAACAACGGCACCAGAAGCTTGGCGAGCAATTTCGCCTGTTTCAAGCGTAACGGTGTGTTCACCGTATTGAAAAGATTGTGTCACTTTATTGAACATTGCAATGAGTTCCTTACAAAACAAAAAGACCGCAAAGCAGGCAACTCAATGACGCCCGTTTTACGGTCAGATCATGGGTGATCGTCCTGCGTAAAAATCACTTACGCAGACCAAGTTTTTCGATAAGCGCACGGTATGAGTCAGGGTTACGCCCCTTCAGGTAGTCAAGCAGCTTGCGGCGACGGCTAACCATGCGCAGTAATCCACGACGCGAGTGGTGGTCTTTCTTGTGCTCTTTGAAATGGCCTGTCAACTCGTTAATGCGAGCTGTCAACAGAGCCACTTGGACTTCGGGCGAGCCCGTGTCACCTTGGGCGCGTTGGAAATTGGAAACAATTTCAGACTTCTTAATATCAGCAACAGACATGTTAATCCTCTAATGACAAGCGCATAAACCGAGGTGTTCATGCGTGACAGTTAAACAAAAATTCAGGGAAAATCCCTTTGAACACTTTCAAAACTAAGCGTGATGTAAGCAACCCACGGAACGAAAGAGAAGAGACTTAGTCAGTGGTTATAAGACGTTGTATCGCCTTACTTACCGATTTGCTTACCTCTTTGCCTGCCTATTTACTTGCTTTACTTACAAATATTATTTGAAAAACAGTCGCTTAGAGCATAAAGTATACCGTAATTTGAAGCGAAGGTTGGGGCATCCCATCACGTTAGACAGCCATTAAACAAAGGATTTTCATGAAATTCCCATTCAAACCATCCCTCAAAATCCTCAGTCTGACCGGTCTCATCTCGCTGGCGGGCTGCGGCTCAATGAGCAAAATTCCCCCTGGAACTCCCCTACAATCGGTTATCAGCCAGTACGGTCAACCCTCGGTTGATTGCCAAAACCCCGACGGCAGCAAGCGCGTCGTCTGGACTGAGGAGCCTGCAGGCGAAGAAGCTTGGGCGGCCAACGTTGACGCGAGCGGTGGTGTTTCAGCATTCACCCAAGTCCTCACTGCTGAGCAATTCACGGTACTTGATCAGGGCTCGTGGGACGCCACTCGTGTGAATTGTCACTTTGGCCCACCCTCAAGAATCATGACTTATTCAGACAATCCAAACCAACTCGTTTGGCATTACCAATACATGGGCGGTGGTGATGACGGTTTCATGTTGTTGTACATCAACATTAACAAGGCCTCTAACCGTGTCGCTGGATACTCCACCAGCATGAACCCTGAGCTCAACCCGTTGCTAGCAGGTCAATAACATGTCAAATTATAGATTCTATGCACTGACAGCAGTCATTGCCTCAACGGTGGGGTGTGCACAGATAACTTCAGTTAAGCCAGGGACTGAACTGGCTGCTGTGGAAAAACAATTTGGCGCACCGTCCACCATCTGCCCAGCAGCCGATGGCACCAAAAGAGCCGTCTGGTCTCAACAACCCTTCGGAGAGTTTGCGTTCGCAACAACCATCAGTGCTGACGCCAACGTCGGGAAATTCGAACAGGTTTTAACCGACCAGTCTTTCAATCAGTTGGGTGTTGGGACTTGGACGCCAGAGCGGGTGAAGTGCACCTTTGGACCACCCGAGAACATCAGCTCGGTCGGCCTACCCGGTGATCTAAAAATCGTCTGGTCCTATCGCTATCGCCAAAATGGTGTCTGGTATTCACTGATGTACGTCTTTTTTGACAAAGACACCAACACACTAAACCAATATTTTGCTGGGCCCGACCCGATGTTTGATAACGGCGACTTTAGGCGCGATTGATTAGGGCTCTCGATCAGCGGATCATTTGAAAGACAGCTGCTTGGCGCGCCTAATGCGCCAAGCCCAAACAAACCATCCAGAAAGGCCATAAATTACAAAAAGCGAAAACAAAACCAGCGGCGGATTACTCGAGACAAACACGAAGGTCGCCACCAACGCCAAGATAGCCCAAAATGGCACACTACGTCCCAATGTGAAATTCTTGCCGCTGTAAAACGGAGCATTGGTCACCATCGCAATGCCGGCGTATAACGTCAGACCAAACATCAACCAAGCCAAAATTGCTGGATCAATGATCAGCCGGGCGTCTTGCACCAACCAAACAAACCCCGCCACTAACGCGGCTGCGGCTGGGCTAGGCAACCCTTGAAAAAACCGTTTATCCGTTGACCCGATATTGGTGTTGAAGCGCGCCAAACGAAGCGCAGCACCCGCCACATAAACAAATGCCGCCAACCAACCCCATCGACCCAAGTCGTTCATCGCGAACTCGTAAGCCACGAGCGCTGGCGCCACGCCAAATGACGTCATGTCTGAGAGCGAGTCGTATTGCTCGCCAAACGCCGACTGTGTATTGGTTAAACGGGCAACGCGCCCATCCATGCCATCGAGCACAAGTGCCGCAAAGATCGCAATGGCTGCGAGCTCGAACTTGCCATTCATAGCCTGAACAACCGCAAAAAAACCCGCGAATAACGCCGCTGTCGTGAACGCATTTGGCAACAAGTAAATGGCGCGGCGGCGCTTTTCCCGATCATGCTGCTCAGCAGCGGGCTCTGACTGCTTTTCTGGTTGGTCAAGCATGTTCATCAGGCAATTCAGCCAGCACAGTCGTTGTTGCGCTCACCCGATCGCCAATTGACACCCGTGGTCGAGCACCCAGTGGCAGGTAAACGTCAACACGAGAACCGAACCGAATAAAACCGTAACGTTCACCACGCCCGAGCGTTTGGCCAACTTTGGCATAGCAAAGAATCCGTTTGGCCACCAGACCGGCCACTTGAACAGCGGTCACCGTATGGCCTTGCGTGGTTTTAATGAGCATTGCGTTTCGCTCGTTTTCAAGAGACGCTTTATCCAACGCGGCATTGAAAAACTTGCCAGGAAAATAGGTTACTTTTTTAACCGTGCCATCAACGGGCGAACGATTACTGTGCACGTTAAAGACATTCATAAAAACGCTGATCTTTAAAGCCCGTCGCTCTGCGTAAGGATCATCGACTTCGGCAATCACAACAATTCGACCATCGGCTGGGCTCAAAACCGCATTGGCAGCGGTCGATCCTTGTCTAGGGGGATCTCTAAAAAACTGCACCACAAATATAACCACAATCCAAAGTGGGATTGACCAGCCAATAGACCAAAAGCTAACCAACAGTGCCAGCACCACTGATCCGGCGATAAAAGGCCAACCCTCTCGGGCAATGATGGGATGGGGGTAAGAAGGTGTGTTCATATCAACCGAAGGTTAACCCAAAAAAAGCGCCCTGACTGTGATCGGTTTCAGATCTGATCAGGGCGCGGTACTTTAGCAATCGGTGTCCCTTTTTCTAGCTTAGGGATACAAACCGCTCAAGCTTAGTTCTTACTCTTGTCTACCAGCTTATTGGCGGCGATCCAAGGCATCATGGCACGCAACTGGCTACCAACTTTTTCGATTTGCGAATCAGCATCGATGCGACGACGTGAAATAAGTGACGGTCCGCCGGCCTTGCTTTCGAGAATGAAGTTCTTGGCGTACTCCCCTGTCTGGATATCTTTCAACGCCTGGCGCATGGCTTTGCGTGTCTCATCGGTCACAATCCGGGGACCAGTCACATACTCACCATATTCAGCATTGTTGGAAATGGAGTAGTTCATGTTGGCAATACCGCCTTCGTAGATCAGGTCCACAATAAGCTTTAATTCGTGCAAGCACTCAAAGTAGGCCATTTCTGGAGCGTAGCCGGCTTCGACCAATGTCTCGAAACCAGCTTTGATCAGTTCAACCGCACCACCGCACAGCACAGCCTGCTCACCGAACAGATCCGTTTCAGTCTCTTCACGGAAGTTTGTCTCGATAATGCCAGCACGGCCGCTACCAATCGCACAAGCATATGACAGCGCAACATCACGGGCGGCGCCCGATGTGTCTTGATGCACAGCGACCAGTGATGGCACACCACCACCTTGCGAGTAGGTACTGCGAACCGTGTGGCCCGGCGCTTTAGGCGCAATCATGATGACATCAATGTCTGCGCGAGGGATAACTTGACCATAATGCACGTTAAAACCATGCGCAAATGCCAAAGCAGCACCCGCCTTGATGTTGGCGTGAACTTCGTCGCTGTAAACCTGACCGATGTTTTCGTCGGGCAACAACATCATGACCAAATCGGCTTGTTTGACCGCATCAGCGACCTCAGCGACTTTCAAGCCAGCGTTTGCCGCTTTTGACCACGACGCACCGTTTTTGCGCAGACCAACCAGCACATTGACACCAGACTCATGCAAGTTCAAGGCGTGTGCGTGACCTTGTGAACCGTAACCGATGATGGCTACTGTTTTGCCTTTAATCAGGGACAGGTCGCAATCTTTGTCGTAAAAAACCTTCATTGAAAACTCCAAAAAATTGTTTTGTATTGTTAGTCGTGTTGTTTCGATTAAAACTTAAAGGCGCAAAACACGCTCGCCGCGCCCAATACCACAAGCACCCGTGCGAACAGTCTCTAAAATCGCCGTTGGATCAAGTGCTTCAATAAAAGCTTGAATTTTCTCATGATCACCCGTCAACTCAACCGTGTAGGTTTTGTCGGTGACGTCCACAATGTGCCCACGGAAAATATCGGTCATGCGCTTGATTTCTTCACGCTCTTTGCCAACAGCCCTGACTTTTATCAGCATCAACTCACGTTCAATGTGTGGGCCATCTGACAAATCAACCATTTTGACCACATCGATGAGGCGATTGAGATGCTTGGTGACTTGCTCAATCACGGCATCCGAACCAGCTGTTGTCACTGTTAAACGCGATAGTGTGGCATCTTCAGTGGGTGCCACTGTCAATGTTTCGATGTTGTAGCCACGCGCCGAGAACAGACCAACCACCCGCGAGAGTGCACCAGGTTCGTTTTCCATCAGAACTGAAATAATGTGTTTCATGTCAGCCCCTTATAGATCTTCAGAACCGAGCAACATTTCGGTCAAACCTTTGCCAGCTTTCACCATTGGCCAGACATTCTCTGACTGATCAGTGATGAAATCCATGAAGACAAGTCGGTCTTTCATTGCAAAAGCTTCCCTCAAGGCGCCGTCCACATCACCAGGCTTGTCGATACGCATGCCAACGTGACCGTAGGCTTCAACCAAAGCCACGAAGTCGGGCAATGCATCCATGTAGGACTCTGAGTAACGCGAGCCATAATCAATTTGCTGCCATTGCCGCACCATGCCTAAAAAGCGATTGTTCAAGCAAATCACTTTAGGGCTTAGACGGTACTGCTTGCACGTTGACAGCTCTTGAATATTCATCTGGATAGATCCCTCACCCGTGATGCAAGCAACAGTCGCATCAGGGTTGGCCATCTGAACACCCATGGCATAGGGCAAACCGACACCCATGGTTCCCAAACCGCCTGAATTAATCCAGCGTCTTGGCTTATCAAAGCCATAGTACTGGGCAGCCCACATTTGGTGCTGGCCCACATCCGAGGTTATGAACGCATCACCTTGGGTCACTTCCCAAACCTTTTGAACCACAGACTGAGGCTTTATGAATTCGTCAGATAGCGCGAATTTCAAGCAATCGATGCCGCGCCACTGCTCGACTTGTTCCCACCATTTACCCAATGCAACTTTATTGGGAGGGGTATCAATCGCGGCCGCCTCGTACTGCGCAATCAACTCATTGAGAACGTCTTTGACGTTACCCACGATCGGCACATCCACTTTCACGCGCTTAGAAATCGAAGAGGGATCAATGTCCAAATGAATGATCTTGCGTGGTGCTTGCGCAAAATGCTTTGGGTTTCCAATCACGCGATCATCAAAACGGGCACCAACAGCGACCAACACGTCGCAATGTTGCATTGACATGTTGGCTTCATAGGTGCCATGCATACCAGGCATACCCACAAACTGTGGGTCTGTCGATGGAAATGCGCCCAAACCCATCAGGGTGTTGGTGCAAGGCGCACCCAACATTTTGACCAATGTGCGCAACTGCTCTGAAGCATTCGCTAGAATCACGCCACCACCGCTGTAAATCATGGGGCGTTCGGCTTGCAGCAACATCTGAACGGCTTTCTTAATTTGCCCTTGATGGCCTTTCACCACTGGCGAGTAAGACCGCATGACAACGTCGCCCTTGGGCGGACTAAATTTGGTCTTCGCAAAGGTGATGTCTTTGGGGATATCCACCAACACCGGTCCTGGGCGTCCAGTGCGCGCGATGTAAAAAGCGCGCCGAATCGTATCAGCGAGGTCACGAACGTCACGGACCAAGAAGTTGTGCTTCACGCACGGCCGGGTGATACCCACCGTATCGCACTCTTGAAAAGCATCTTCACCAATCGCGTGCGTGGGCACTTGACCGCTGATGATGACCATTGGGACTGAGTCCATGTACGCTGTGGCGATACCGGTCACAGCGTTAGTCACACCAGGGCCGCTTGTCACAAGTGCAACGCCGACCTTTTCAGAGGACCGAGCGTAAGCGTCAGCAGCGTGAACCGCCGCTTGTTCGTGGCGAACCAAGATGTGTTGAAATTTGTTTTGGGTAAAAATTGCGTCGTAAATATAGAGCACTGCGCCGCCCGGATAACCAAAGACGTGTTCCACGCCCTCTTCAGCCAGACAGTTCACGACGATATCGGCGCCTGTCATTTCCATGATTGATATTTCCTTTCGTTACCGGCTTCGCCAAACCAATTGCTCGCCCATTCTCGGGTTAGCCAAGTCCGCATAGAGATCCACCACATGAACAGCGCTTTCAGACTCACGGAGCCTGTCCACCTGATCACATCGCAATCCCTGCACAGCCTTTTGATTCGCTAGGCACGCACCCATTGGTGCACTGGATTGAAACGGATGAGTCAACGATCCGCTTGTGGCGGCGTTAACAACATTTATGATTAGTCGAAACTGGCCTCGGCGTGTCGCCCAGCCAGACACAACTCTTACTTGTCGAGAGTTAACCGTTGACAAACAAGAAGACTAATGTAGCTTTTTCTGCAGTGCAGCGCAAATGATATAGAGTAGTAACCATGCTTGGAGCCCGCCTTAACCGCCTGCAGCGCTTTGTGTACAGCCACCACTTTGTGGGCGGGCTGCGTCGATGCTCAGGTGTTGTGGTGGCGTTTGCGCTTGTCACGCTTGCGCTCGGCAACCCCACTGCTGGCCTGATCGCTGCCCTCGGGGCGCTCTGCGTGGCATTAATCGACCAACCTGGCCCCGTTTCGGTGCGTATTCGAGAAATGCTCGGTGGTTTGGTGCTTGGCGCCGGCGCCGTTGGCATCACGGGCTTGGCCTCTCAGAACCCGATCCTCTTACTGATTGTGGTGGTAGCGCAGAGTTTTTTCTTTTCGTTGTTTTCTGTTTACGGTAAAAGGGGCGGCATCATCGGCCTGGCTTGCTTGGTGCTAACCGTTGTCACCATGCACTCATCCCTAACACCGGTTCAGGCCGGTCTACACACGCTTATCTCTGTCAGCGGGGCGGTGATTTATATTTTGGTTAGCCTGCTCAGCAGCCGTCCTTTGCAAGTGCGCGAGGAGGAGCAAGCCCTCTCAGTGGCGCTTTTTGCCACGGCTGATTATGTCGCCGCCCGTGCCGATATGTACGAGCCTCGAGCTGATATTGACGAGGGTTACCGGCGCCTGATTGACCGTCAATCAAAAATGACTGAGCAGCACCAAGCCGCCCGCGACATGATCTTGCGCAGCATCAGCCCCGCCGCGCTAGAACGATCGCCTCGGCGAACAGTCGTCTGGAACGTTTTTATCGACATGGTCAATATGCTCGACATGTTAGTGAGCACCCACACCGACTACACCCTACTGCATCGCACCTTGGACGATGCCGACATCATGATTTTCAGTCGTGACGCGCTAGACAAAATGGCACTTGAATTAGAGCGCATCGCAAAGGCCGTCACCCGTGAGAAAGCCCTCTCTCGGCGAAATAGCGTCAAAGCGGAACTGCGAGCCATTGAGTTTGAGTTAGAGCAAATGAAGCGCGATGGCTTTGCTGTCAGTGAGCCTGAAACCTACACCATTGGCGTACAAATTTTCAGACGCCTGAGAAATGTCAATCGACTGATTGAACGAATGTTGGATCAAACACGCTTTCCCTCGCACAACGAGCCACTGAACCCGGCTCAACTCGACGCCTCTTTGATCGATTTTCTTTCACGCCAGTCGTTTCATCCGCGCTTGCTATCGAGCAACTTACGACTGGACTCACCACCTTGCCGCTTCGCTTTACGCGTGGCCCTAGCGACAGCCATTGGGCTTGGATTGGGTTTGCTGCTACCCGATGTGGCTGAACATGGTTATTGGATTGTGCTGACTATTATTATCATCATGAAACCCGCATTCTCTTTGACCAAACAGCGCAACAACGCGCGGCTGAGTGGCACTTTGGTGGGCTGTGGATTGGCCTATGTGCTGTTTTCCCTAACAACTGACACCCACTGGCTTTTGGTTGCCCTATTTCTCAGTCTTGTGTCGGGCTTTTCGTTCTTACTGGTCAACTACCTCATTGCCTCTGTTTTCAACACCTTGGCTCTTCTGCTGGCGCTGCACTTTGTATTTCCCAGCACTTTTGCCCTAATCAATGAAAGGGCAATTGATACCGTGATTGGCTCTTTGGTTGCATTCGCTTGCAGTTATTTCCTGCCATGGTGGGAGTCGCGTTCGCTGCCGAGCTTGGCGCAAGCAGCGGTGCGTGCCAATCAGACCTTTTTACAGACTGCGGTGGATTTGCTTGAGAAGCAAGGCCAAAACCAAAACCAGGCTCAAACCGCCACCATTCGCCCCAACGCTTGGCCATTGGCCAGACGCAACACACTGGTCGCCTTTAGTAATTTTGCTGAAGCGTTCTACCGGATGATGGGTGAACCGCATTCACGTCAGCGCCATGTGGCCGAATACAATCATTTGTTGATACAAAATCACGTCTTAGCCGCTGAAATCCTGACCATCGTGTCGCAACTGCGGGCACAGCCTGAACAAGCCGCTAAAGCCATTGCTTTTATGCAAGCCCTTGATCAAGCCCTTGCCAATCGGGACTTAAAAGCGGCTGGTTTGCCCGCACCGACCTTTGACAAAGAAAGCACGCCAGCTGACTGGCTTTATCCACTGAAGCAGATGCAGCGGGCCGTGCAAGGCATCATTCGGGAATCAACTGCGATTCAAACGACGACCCAGACGACCCAGACGGCCAAGGCGGCACAGGCCACCATAAACTAAGGCTGTTCTTATCGGCTGAAGCCCCAACTACCGGCCCTGGTTGTCTTTTTTTACCAAGCCTTACACTTGTTGATGTCATCCATTGCGCTTATTCTCTGTGCTTGGTATTCGCGTCGTATGCCTAATTCGTCGTACGCCTAATTATTATTTGGAGAGTGAATTGAAGATTGCTGACATCAAAGCCAACGCTTACTCAATGCCATTTGTGAGCCCCTCTTATCCAAAGGGACCCTACCATTTTGTGGATCGCGAGTTTTTTATTATTTCTTATCGCACCGACGAAAAACTGCTGCGCCAAATGGTGCCAGAGCCATTGACCATTGATGATCCAATCGTGAGTTTCGAGTTCATTCGGATGCCAGACTCATCTGGTTTTGGCAGTTACACCGAATCAGGCCAAGTCATTTCGATCATCGACGAACAAGGCCGCAAAGGTGGTTACAGCCACATGATGTACCTTGATGATGAATCACCAATTGCTGGAGGGCGTGAACTGTGGGGCTTCCCAAAGAAATATGCAGCGCCTAAGCTTGAAGTTGCCACAGACACCCTGATTGGTACGCTTGACTACGGTCCGCTGCGAATCGCCACAGGCACGATGGGCTACAAATATGAAACTTTGGATATGGCTCTAGAGCAGAAAAAGATGGCGGAATCACCAAATTATCTGCTTAAGATCATCCCCCATGTTGATGGCACCGCTCGCATTTGTGAATTGAATCGCTATTACTCACAAAACGTAAAAATCAAAGGCGCATGGACTGGACCAGCAAAACTGGCATTATTCCAACATGCGCTAGCGCCAGTGGCCGACTTACCCGTGCTTGAGATCGTCGGCGCCAAGCATTTGTTGTGCGACCTTACTTTGGGTTTCGGCGAGGTGGCGTTTGATTACTTGAAGGCGTAACAGTCTTTTTAACAGCCTTTTTGACGGCCTTTTTTACAACCTGTTTGCGAGCAGTGGTCTGACGTACGGGAGCCTTTTTGGCTCCCGTTGGTTTTTTAACATCCGGTTTTGTGTCCAAAGTTGGGGCGCCCCGAAACTGAGCCGATGACTGGCGCACGTGCGTGTGAATATCAAAAGTTACAAAATTTTCACCTTCGGCTGGCATTTCCAGACAAGGTGCATAAGCAATCGTTTCGTCCATATTAGCCAGACCTGTTTGCCAGTGCATGCGCATCGACTCAGCACTGAACTGGTAGTCTTTGTAGTGCCCTTCGGATTGCTTATTTTTGTAGATAAGATGGATCACGTTATAGCGAGCACCCAGCATGTGGCGTTGCATTTGATCAAACCACGGATCTTTTTCTTTGACTGAGGCTGGAATGCGCTCTAGTGTCTCGTAAAACACTTTGCGCATGTGTTGCATCATGTGAACGGCGTTAGTCATTGTTCGAGTGCGACTGGAGTACTGAATATCCTTTTGACGCTCCGTCACTGTCAAGATATCGGTGGGCAACGCACCCTGCGAACTCCAGACATCGACTTGGAACACCAAGGTGTCACGTCGCTGGGGGTCACCAAGCACGTATTCCAGAGGCGTGTTGGAGACGCAACCACCATCCCAATAGTATTCGCCGTCAATCTCAGTCGCCGCAAAGCCTGGTGGCAATGATCCAGAAGCCACAAAATGTTTGGGGGTCAGCGTTTGTGTCTTTGAATCAAAATAGACAAAGTTGCCTGTCGCGACATTGGTTACCCCCAAAGACACACGGGTTTCACCGCTGTTGATTCGATCAAAGTCAGCAAACTTCTCTAGCGTTGCGATCAGTGGTGTGGTGTCATAGAAGCTGATTTGGTCGGGGGTACCACTGCCTGGCGCCATAAACCTGGGTTTAAAAAAACCTTCTTGCCCATTCATCATCGCTGACATGGCTGCCATCGAACGAAACATGCTCTGACCCATGTTTCCCATCGTACTGCCCATGGGCAAACCCGGAGCGCCGAGTAGGTCCTGTTGTTCGTGAGTATGTGCTTGCGTCCACGGCTGCGTAAACACCGGTGGACTACAAATCGTGTCCCAGAAGTCGTGCAAGCGCTGAACTCGATCTTTGGGCGCATTACCTGCAATAATCGCGCAATTTAGCGCACCAATCGAAATGCCTGCTACCCAGTTGGGATGAATGCCGGCATTGGCCAAACCCTCGTAGACCCCCGCTTGGTAGGAACCCAACGCTCCTCCGCCTTGCAGCACCATGGCTATTCGATGGTAGTCGGGTAAATTGAGCGTCGTTTTTTTCATGCGGGAAACTCCCATTATTAAGACCTGCGAAATACCAAACGATCGGGGGTCGACGCTTCAGGCGAGAAACCATAACCATCGCTATCAAACATCGATAGCTTTTCAGGGTTATCAATCCGGTTTTCGACAACGAAGCGCGTCATCAGACCTCGAGCCCGTTTGGCATAGAAACTGATGATCTTCCAAGCATCACTTTTTTTATCTTGAAACACACAGTCGATCACTCTTGCTTTTAACACTTTTCTGTTGACAGATTTAAAGTACTCTTCCGATGCCAAGTTAACGACCACGGGTTTTTTGTCTTGTGCCAATTGGTCGTTTAAGTACGGTGCGATCTTATCCTTCCAAAAATCGTAGAGGCTTTTACCCGCCGGATTGGGCAGTTTTGTACCCATCTCGAGCCGATAGGGTTGCATCAAATCGAGCGGCCGCAGCACCCCATACAAACCGCTCAAAATGGCAACATGATCCTGAGCCCAACTTAAATCATCCTCAGATAGCGTCGACGCTTGAAACCCTTCGTAGACATCACCATTAAACGCCAGCGCGGCAGGCCGGGCGTTGGATTGCGTGAATTTTTCAGACCAACCCGCATAGCGGTCAACGTTGAGTTGTGCCAACGCCGGGCTCAACGACATCAAGCCCGCCACTTCCGACGCACTTTTCTTTTTCAGCACATCAATCAACACGCGCGCCTCAGGCACAAACAGTGGATCTGTGTGAAGCCGGGTTGGTAGCGGTGAGTCGTAATCCAATTTTTTGGCAGGAGAAAGAAGATAAAGCATCAAAACACCCCATAAATCGCATGAATAAGTAAAGATAACAAACCTTTGACGAAGAATTAGCCAAGGCCGCGGAAGTTGACCCACTTCTGCCTCTAAATGCAATCGTGTTTCTGCTAAGATGCGAGCTCGAGCGGAGAGGTGGCAGAGTGGT
>Ga0209702_10003586_pt1 | contig 24181 bp, 51 predicted proteins | sample FRY01_FD_187210 | JGI IMG/M metagenome (GOLD analysis project Ga0209702, IMG submission 187210) | Freshwater microbial communities from Lake Fryxell liftoff mats and glacier meltwater in Antarctica - FRY-01 (SPAdes) (version 2) | ecosystem: Environmental > Aquatic > Freshwater > Ice > Glacier... | reverse complement strand
TTAGGATACTTTATATTGTTATCAAAAATAATCTTACCGCTATCCATTAAAGGCTTTAATGTACGCCAAGTATGACCAAAGGTTTTCTCAAAGTGAGGAGCATCTTTAAACGACTTCCAATCACCACCCCAAGACCATCCTTTAGATTTAAAATAGTCAACTATCTCTCTCCAATCTGACTTACCATCTTTATCAAAATCCCTTGTCTGACTCCAACTAGCTTCTTCAAACTTCCCGTCCCCATCATTGTCATATAATAGGACAATGTCAAAAGCTAAACCATAATTATGTATAGACTGCCAAGCCTTAGCATTAGTTACCTTCGGTCTTTTTTTATACAAGGCATCTTGTTCTTCGGCTGTCCTTAAAACATAAGCAAACCTTAATCTTGACCCCTTACCAAGTAGGTTGTTAGCTTCAAGATATTGAGCCTTTAACTCTTCCCTAATTTTTGGATGCGCTAATTCAATACGTTTTAATGTAATACTATCCATAATCTTTTATTATAAACTAGCAATGGTTACAAAAGCAGAAAAACTTGTAGTAGTAGAATTATATATTACAACTTTAGATATTAAATATTCAGTCGGGTTAGCAATAAAATAAGCATTAATAGCTGCTACTAATAAAGTACTGGTTACTGCTTCAAAAAGGACCTCCTCTGTATTCTTTAATTGATTAAGAGATAGTCCTTGAAGCATTTTTAACTGCCAAGGAAAATTATTTCCTTTGTTTCCATAATCTTTTAAATTTCCTATTGACATGATTTATATTTTAATGAGAATATATTATAGTATAATATAGTTAAAAAAATCAGTATATGCAAAAAAAACCCTAGATGCTTTGTCTAAGGTTTTTTACTTTCTAGAGTAAATGTTATGCAATAATAGTAAAATGAATTTTAACCGGTGCATCTAATGCAACAGTTCCTACATTTGTTACTATTATCTTAGCTCCACCAGTATCAAGACTATGAACAGTCGCCACAGGAAGACCCGCCCCTAGATAAGCTACTGATAATAATACTATTGAATTAGCTGTAATTACACTGTCTGTGAGAACAAAAGTTGCAGAAGTATCTACAGCTAGCAGAGAAGGTACTGTAGTAATTACTCCTGAATGTGTATTTAAAGTAACATCTGTAACATCTGATGTAATTTGTGTTACAACCCCTTTATCATAAAGGTTAGGAATTAATGATTTTGGTGTCATTGCATAAGTTTGGTAAGAGTCTCCTCTTGTTAACCAACCTACATTTGCACCTAAAGCAATTAAATCTGTAGAAGCTTTATTAACTTCTGTTTTAATAAGGTTTGACTTTTTTACAAAAATCCAATTTAAAATATCCATGGTCTTAATTTTTATATATATATATACAATAATATACAAAAAAATAATGAATAAAAAAAACCTTTAGCTTGGAACTAAAGGTTTTGTTTATTTTTTAAAGTTTATTTTACTATATAACCAAATAAAAAAGAAAGTAAAATAATAAATAGTATTGCTATATTACTCGATCTTCTATCAAATACGCTTTCTTCCCACTCGTAATAAGGAGTAGTAACTACTATTGATATCATCCATAAAAAATAAATCAATAATACAATTAGTACACAGCTTATTATTTTAAACGCTATCATAATGTGGCTATTCTTCTTTGTAAATAAACTAATGCTTTTTCTAAATCCTCTTTTTCTGTCAATTCATTTTTCTTGCTTGCTCTTGCAATATATTTAATAACATTACCCAGATAAAAATCTTTATCTAAACCCCATGCCTCAAGTACATTAAATACTTCATATGTTGCATCTTTACCACCATAATAGTCAGGTCTAGTAGATAAAATATTATCTATAACTTTTTTATTATAGTCATCACAAAAAGCTGTAGTCTTGGAAATGTCATGTAATGTAGATGGCATACCATTACTATAAGTTGATGCATAATAAGTTTTTAAATAGGATTCCTCTGTTATATTACTCATAATTACCAAACAATTACTACATCCCCTTCGTTAAGTACAAACTTAACTCCACCGTCAATATCTATTCTTTCAACTGATTCTAAGTTTAATGCACTTGTACGAATATATACTTTGTCACCAGCAGCAACGTCTTCTACTTTGTCACCAACTGCATATACAGTTAATTTATTCCAAAGTTTCATAGCATCTTTCATAACCTGATCTTCATCCTTTTCAGATAACTTAATAGCTGATTCTTTTCTTTGAGGTACATCAACTAAGATAGTACGGCCTCTTAACATTTTAAAGGTTGACATAATTAATTTTTAAATGTGATTACTTTTACTATAGCCATTTGAGCACTTACTATTTCTCCAACAGCATGATCAAATAACAAACTTTTTACAGGAGACTTATCCCCGTCATTATATTCTTCTAAAACTATATTAGTTAATTCGGCCATTAAGTTTTTTACTTTAATCGCCTTATCTTCTGATTCAATACTAAAATCTGTACCAATTAAAATCTCACCAAAAGATAGAATTTTAGTTTCTTTAAAGCTTACGTTAGTTTCTTCATTCATATTACTGGGTTATAAGTTAAATTAAAAATACTTTCTTTACAAGGATAGAAATCATTTTCTATTCCTTTAATAATATAATCTCCTATTGAAGCCTTCTTAGTTCCTTCTAGAGTAACGATAAACAATTCTTTATTCGTAATAAAACATCTATTACAAAATAATAACATAACCTTTGCATTACTCCCTGTCCATTGCTCAACTTCAAGTACTACAGGTTTATTACTGTATAACTCAGGCATCCCCTACAGTTTGCTGTTCTGTATTTTGTGCAGCATGTTGACGGATTATATCAAACTTAATTTGCTCTAATAAACCAACAAGAGTGATGGCATTTATATCACCTTTATCTGCATTAATTTCAATTTCTATACCACTGTTCTCATGAAGGTAAATGGCTAACAATACTTTTTTCTCTGACATATATACTGATTTCTACAAATATAATATTTATTTATATATAAAACAAAAATCCCCAAAAAAAACCGGGGACTTTCCTTACCTAAATGTTAGAAGATGTAAATATACTAAAATTATTTTTATAGGGCGATATAAATAACCCCCGGTTCTCTTTACCAAGAAAAACACCCCCCCCCTAAACGTATACCAAAATATATTGCCGGCTAAACAAATAATTCCCCTACTATATAGCAGCATGTAGTGGGGCCTTACTAAATCAACCCCCCAACTTTTTAAAAAGAGTGGTACCCCCTATTGTTTCTACAGAGTAAATCACTTTTCTAAAACAATTTTAAGATTTAATTACTGGGAGAAAGAGTTATTATATATTCTTAGTAAGTACAACTTTATACTGTTGTTAAGTATAGTACTTATTATTATATATACTACAGTGAGTTAATTAAGAATTAACTTTCAGTATATATATAGTACTGGAGTATCTTAGTGCTATATAAAGCCTGCGGCAGCCTGTTTTTTTTACAACTTTTTACTAATCTTAATTTATTATTATGATTAGAGTAGATATTTTTAGTTTTCTTGCATCAGATGCAGGAGAACTACTTAAGATGCAAACGCGTCTTAACCAGTGGTTAACTGCTGGTACATTAAAAAAATATAAGGTGTATACAACTGCAACTCATATTATATTTAATGTTGCAAGATTAAAAGACCAAGCTTAGGCTTGGTTTTTTTTCTTTTAGCCTGCGGCAGCTTTCTTTTACAGCTTTATACTGTTATTAATTAATTAATTTAATTATTATGATTGTACAGCATATGATTGAAGAGATAGAAGGTATCATGCTCCTTCTATCAATAAAGCCTAACACAAGAGTGTTAACGGCTTTAAGTGGCTTACCTGCTAAAGAAGTTAAAGAGTATAGAGACTCTTTAGCTAAAGAATGGGAAGTGTTACATAAGGGTAAAAGATTACTCTTAGAAGATTAACTAATAAGGGGTGTAAGTCCCCTTTTTTTTGCTTAAGCCTGCGGCAGCCTTTTATACAGCTTTTTACTTTTAGGGATATATATATTGTTTAATCCATTTAAAATAATCTCATGGAAACTATTAAAACTCAAGGTAAATTAATCTTTGTTGCTGATGCAATTAAAGAATGCGACAATGCTAACCGTACTAAATTTAGAACCTGTACTGTTGAAATTAAAGGTAAAGAATACTTTGCAAAGATTTGGGAGAAGTCCTTCCAAAACGGTGTTGTTGTTGGCACTGATTACACTTGCGAATTACAAGCAGATGGTGATACCGTTTGGATTACTTTGCTAAACGGTAGTTCTGCAGCTATTGCAACTATGGCTGATTTTGCAGACTTATTTGCTGAAATTACTGTATAATAACATTCAAAGCATATCCTTAATTGGGTATGCTTTGTTTTCTTTTAAAGGGCGTTCTGTAGACTATTATGTTAGTCCGAAGCTTGTCTCCACCGTGTGCAAATTAGCACTTTGGTATTGAAAATCAAGTAGTTATGAAAAAGATTAATTTTAAAAAGGCTTGGATTATGCTATTATTTATCTATTGGCTTAAGTCTGCAGTGATAATTTACATAATATATAAGCTATTCTTTGCTTAAAACTTATAACACATACGCAGTTTGAAGATGAGATAAACTTGTCTGAAAAACTGTGTAATATTTTCTGAAAAGCAGTGAGAGTAAGGGTTGTAGAGGTGTTGAGAATAAACCTCTCCTCTATTCTTTGGTAGTTTCTATCTTGAAAAATACCCACATTCACTTAATTATAATTAATATAGCTAACAGCCTTAGTATATACTCATCTACACCTTATATACACTATTACTTATTCTTATCTTTCTTATCTCTTATAATGAGAGTATCATACTAACATATTCCGGAATTAATAAAATAAATAATATTTACAATTAAACTATATACTATGATGAATTTTTTATTCGGTATTTATTTAATGCTAGGCATTGTAATACCACAAGATGATGTAGATGGTAGAGTCATATACTCTATACATACTAAGAAAGTAAATATAGACTATGCCTATAAAGGTGAAGTTAAACAATGGCTCCGGTCAAAAGAGTTCAAATATAATGAAGACATACAAGATTAATTAATATTGTATACCTTTGTTCTAGGTTTACTCTTATTCTTAAGAGATATTTCAGATATTTAAAAAGTCCAACAAGAACAAAAGTTCGGGAAGAATATAGAATAATAGGTTTTGGTTCTATCTTTTTAAGTATTAAACAAATCAACTAACATTACAATCATGAGAACATTATTTTACCTCCTTTACGGTATGTTATTAACATATGGGTTTATGGGTGCTATATATTACATATCAGGCATTACAAACCTTTATATATTATTATCAGCAGGGTTATTGTGTTATACAGGCCTTATTATTATTTACAACTATTTAAAACACACGTAATGACTTTAACAGAAGTGATATTAAAAATAAGTATAAGCTTACTAGTAGGTATTGGTTTACAATATTTTTTTGTAGGTCTTTTTACTATGGCAACTCTAGATTTTTATAACTTTAACATATTACAATGGGTGCTTGAGATAATTTATATTACCTTTTTGGTAACTTTACCTTTAGCAATTGATTAATCAAAGCTCCTGAAAAGGAGTTTTATAAACTTAAATATATGATTTATAGACCACTTAAGAAATTAAAAAAAGAAAAGGAAAATGCAGAAAATGCACTAAAAAGTGTAGACTATGTTAATGCACCAGATGATTTAATTAATGAATATAAACAAACTCTCTTATATCAAATATATAAGCTTGAGGAAAACATTAAGTTTGAAAAAAAGATGTTACCTTTTTATTATATGATAGTACTATACTTAATAGTATCTGGATTATCATTACTTGCACTATTAATATTGATTTAACTATATTAGCTTAAATTAAAAACTATCTTATGAAAGTATTAATTAACTCAGCTCTTGGTTTTGACTTTAATGCTAAAACTATAGATCTTAAAAATAAACCTATATTAACAGGATATAAAACTATCTATGAAGATACAGATGAATTACCTAAAATTAGTACAAGATTAGGTGGTGAAAAATGGTTTACTAATTTCGATGAAGGCCTCCTTAAGAAAATTAGAAATTATAAACAGTTAAATGATTAAAGATGAGTATATCAGTAAATTTTGATGAAACAGATATTACTAAAATGTTTGAATCTATAATCCAACATCATAATAAAGAAGAATTAATAAAATTATTAACCCCTCTATTATGTACAAGTTCAGAAGGTTCTAAATATTTTATAAAACTTATGCATTTTGGTAAATTACCTGAAATAATTCAAAACGGTACTTTATGTAAAATAGACGTTAGTTATGTAAGCTATGGAGAGTCAAGAGAATTGCTTAAAAATAATAACTTAATTGATATAGATAATAATGTAGTTGTTACAGTAGACAACTTTAGAGGATTTCATGAATATTCTCCTTATTGTGTTAAGTACAGAGCAATTAAAGAAAATGGAGATTTTTATACTGAAACAACATATGTAGCATCTGATAAATTAAATGTTATAGATGAAATTTAAAATTGTATGTTTAAACATACTTTTCCTAAATAATAAGGAGGCTCCGGTCTCCTTTTTATTGTTTTAGCTATATAATACAATAATTTATAATCTTACTTAATATAAGTAAGATATAAAGCATATATTTATAATATTATTATAAGTTGTAACATATGTTGTATCAATTAGCAAATGGAAAAGTGATATATTTGACAGTAGATCAATACTTAGATTTAACAGATTTAGATATACAATACTTAATATCACAAAACTCCGGCAATTATATTGCAAATCCATTTGCAGATTCGGTAATTACAACAAATCCCAAAGATCATTCATATGATTTTGATTATCGGCCTGATGATGAAATATCTGATGATGAATCCTTTGATGACCCTATAGATTTATCTAATTTTTAGATAATAATTTCCAAAAGAAATAACACTTACTTTTTGCTTGAGCAACTAAAGTAGAGTAATCTGCTCACAATTTATTTATTTATTTATTTATTTTAATTTATTTAGTTATGAACTCTAAAGTAGTTATTGTAGCAGACGCTACTACAGGTGCAATTATTAATGTATCCAGCAAAAATTCCGATTATGGTTATGTAAAATTACAACAAGTAAGAGTGTTAATTGATGATAATGGTTTTCTAAGAAGACAGACTGTATCAGCTTTAATTCAAGCTCCTATTGATATTTTATTAGAAATGAATTATACACCACATCAAATTTTAGATGGTAAAATAGTTATTAAAGAATCTTTGACTCCATTTAACAAAAAAAATCCAGGAAGAGACCTTAAAATTGCAGGTAAAACAGGTATAATTTGTTCTTTTGAAGGACAACCTATCTATCGTAAAACTGTATATAATATTTCAGGTAATGCTACTGATATCACAGTTCAACATGATAATGTAGATGAACTAAGAGAAGCATATAATGCACACAATGCGGTTAGCAGTACAATTAAACCAAGTGAAGATTTTACAATATAAAAACTAATCACTAACTGAGAGAGAGAGACACTCACGTCCCTCTCTCATTTTTTATTTATGATTAAACATATATATTATGGAAAAGTTAAAACAAAACATTAAAGATTATCAAATGCGGTCACATACAGTGATGGCTTATGAACAAGATAACTATAACAGTTATCAAAACTATTTATACAAAAGAGCTTTGTATGGCTTAAACTCTTTAGAACAAAGTGAATTACTTACTTTATGCAGTAAGAAAAAACAAAGAATAGTAAATGTTTATAAAAAAGCTCAAGTAGTTTTAAATAAACTTAAACAAGAAATTACTATAAAATATTCTAATTTTATATTTGAATCTTTGTTTCCTGAAAGTCCTATTACTAAGTTTTTAATTTTAAATACTGAAACTGATGATAAGTTTGTTAACACTTTAACTTTTAAAGATTTAAATATTAATAAACAACAAATTATTAGTATATTTATTGTTGAAGGAGTGTTGCCTAAAAACTTTTTAAGTTTAACAACACCTCAAAATCAGTTACCAAGATTAAAAAATGCTCAAAAAGCTTAAAGAATGTGATAGCTGTAATAAACTATCTGTTATTTGGAAGAACCATGAGGGATTTAAATACTGTAAATATTGCTGGAGTTGTCAAAAAGCCCTAAATACTAACAGTTCACAGAAACCAACTGATTATAAAATTCCTCTGGTTTCTTCTAAAAGGAAAAAGAAAGATCTTGAGTATCTTAAGTTAAGAGAAATATTTCTTATTCAAAATCCGATATGTCAGGTCTCTGTGGACGGATGTATGCATGGTGTTCATGATGTTCATCATATATACTCCGGTTCCAACAGAGATACTTTTTATTTAGTTCAGTCTACTTGGAAAGCTGTTTGTCGTAGTTGTCATAACTGGATTCATCTGAATCCAAAAAAGTCTAGAATATTAGGTTATTTAAAGTGAAAGATTAACTTAATCATAAAACAGATGGAATTATTAATTAAATTAATTCTTGTAATTATAATAATAAAATTGCTTTTTTATAATAAAAAGGTATAAAATAAACAAATTATGGAAAGTCCCTCAGATGAAATCTTTAATGATATTAAAGAAGCTTGTAAAAGAGTATGGAATACAAAAGATAATACCTACGGGTATGTAACCGAAAAACTTGAAAGAGTTGACTCACTTACAAACAATGGAAATGAAATAGTAACCTGTTATAGAATGTTTGATAGTGAAAATCAAAGATTAATGAGACATGAACTATCAAGTGCATCACTTAGTTATATTTATGATAATCTATAATTAAAAGGTATGAAACTTATATATATGGGTTGTACATTAAATTTAATGGCACAAACAAATATAGAAAAGGTTAATCTTATTGTTTCTACAGGAAATGTAGAGCAAAAAGAATTTGGAAATTATTTAGTTATAATACAAAATTACCCTGAAGAGGTTGATACTTTATGATTAAAAGTAAAATAAAAAATATGATTATGAAGGTTATTGGAAAAACGGATTTAAAAATCAAATTTGCTAAAATGGATAAGTTTACTACTTTGCCCATGAACAGAGCAATTGATAGTCCTCAAGTTCAAAAATTAATAACATCTGTACGTAATATGGGTGTTCTTAGAGTGGTAATAGTAACTTATACTAATATAATTGATGGTATTTGGAGATATTATATTATTGACGGTCAACATTTAGCTACAGCTTTATCAGCAATAGGTGACGATATTCCTTATATATTAGTTGATATTATTGATGAAAAAGATTTAGTTGATAAAATGGCACTTTTAAATAGTTCTTCAAAATCTTGGGTATTAATGGATTATGTATATGCATACAGAACTGTTAATCCGGAATATATGAAACTACTTAAATTTAAAAATATGTTTAATATTGAGCCGTTAATGTTAGTTTCATTAGCTAATAATAGTAACAATAATGCACATAGAAATAGTAGAATCATCAAGTCAGGTGAATTTAAAATAAATAATCCTAATATGGAGATTATGTGTAAAGATTTTAATGAATTCTTTTTAAAGATTGGTCAAGCTGACCGTTGGGTTAAACATCAATTCTTAAATGTTTTTATACAAGCATATGGTAAATATAATCATCAACAAGCTTTAGATAATTTAGATAAAAATTTAGCTATTATTAAAGGAATGAGTGACGCAACCTATGCTGAAAAATTTATTGCAACAAAAATATTTAATGTATAAACTATAGATTAAATTTAATAGTACAATAATAAAAAACTAGAATATATGTTTACAATTACTAGAAATACATTAACAGGAAAACAAGAAGTATTAACAGAAAAAGGATTCAAAACTAGAGAATGGATTTTAGACAATAATGCAAGCGAAAGTTTATTAGCCTTTGATAAAAAAGAGGGTTCTTTAAAAGTTAAATCTTTAAAGGCAGATTGTAGAATTGTATCAATTAAAAAATCAATCATGCTTAACTACGCATAAGTAAATTAAAAATAATAGGGGTTGTTGGCTAACCGTGTTGACTAGAAGTTGCAAACTTAAATCATTAGCTATCCATAAAGGTAGACACAACAACTCCTATTATTTTTATAACAAAATTCTAATTACCCCAATTTCAGTGTAATTAACTTTAAAATAAAAACTAAACAAATAATGAGAAGAGGTGAAAAAGTACTAATTGATTTTTTAGAGACTACACGACTTGAAACAGCAGCTCTTAAATATACAAAATTTAAATTTACAAAAGAAGAACTTGTTGAATTATACTATAATAATACAGCCTTTAGATCAAAAGTATTATTTACTAAAGATGCTGAAAAGAAAAAAAACTTACAAGCACTATTAGACTTACCTTATGGATTAAAAGAAAATGATGTATTTTTAGCAAGCGGTTACTTGAAAGAAAGACTATTAAAAAAAAGTAATAAGTCTCAATTTGCAATTGCAAGATATTTTATAATGGCTTATTATTATGGTTATACAAATAAAAGATTATCAGAAGTTGCTGGAATGTTTAATAAAGATCACGCAACACTAATATACGGTATAAAACAAGTTGAAAACTTTTTAAGTCAAAAATATGATAATGATTATAAAAAGTTTTTAGTTCAGTTTAAACTTAATATTTCAGTAAATTAAAAAATTATGCATAATATAAGATTAAAGTCAGTAGTTAGATTAAAAAAAAGTCATGTTTGGCAAAATATACTTTATTTACATTGGTTAAAAGATACTCAACGTAAATTAAAAAACCTTTTTAAAAAACATTATACTAATGATGAAGGTGTAGATTAAATTAATATAAAAACAAATATAATGATTAGAGAAAATATACAAAAAGATGCTTTAAATGCAACTGATACTAAACATAGATGTTCTCTTGTATTAGCTACAGGTATAGGTAAAACCCTTATTGGATTAAACTATATTGAAAGAAATAGTACTTCTCTGATGAAAATACTTATAGCAGCTCCAACAAAAGCTATTATACAATCCTGGAAAGAAGAAGCTGATAAATTTAAAATGAGTCATTTATTAGAAAGAATTGTATTTACTACATACCGTAGTTTAAATAAGAGAGATCCTAAAAATTTTGATATACTATGTTTAGATGAATGTCATAATTTATTAGATAATCATAAAAGTTTTTTAGATAACTATTTCGGAAAAATACTTGGTTTAACAGGTACTCCTCCTAAATATACAAATTCTGAAAAAGGAAAGCTTATGTCAGAATTTTATCCTATAGCTTATACTTTTAAAACAGATGACGCTATTGAGCATGGAATTCTAAATGATTATAAAATAATTGTTCATGAAATTTATTTAAGTACTATAGCTAATTATGCAGTAAACACTAAAAATAAAAGTTTTATTACATCTGAAGAAAAAAATTATCATTATTGGACTGATAGATTAAACAATGGTTCTGGCCCAATACATATACTTAGAATCATGAGAATGAAAGCTATGATGGAATATGCGTCTAAAGAAAAATATTCTAAAATTTTATTTAAAGATATTAAAACTAAATGCATTTTATTTGCTAATACGCAAGAACAAGCTGATAGATTATGTGCAGAAAGTTACCATAGTGGTAACATAAAATCTAAAGAAAATCTTGAAAATTTTAAACTTGGTAAAGTTAATAAGCTTTCTACAGTGTTACAATTAAGCGAAGGTGTAAACATACCAGATTTAAAACAAGGTATAATTATGCATGCTTATGGTAATGAACGTAAAAGTTCACAAAGGATAGGTAGGCTGTTACGCTTAAATCCGGATGATAAAGCTATTGTACATATATTATGTTACATGAACACTGTAGATGAAAAATGGGTCACAGAAGCTTTAGAAAGTTTTGATCAAACTAAAATTACATGGAAGAATTTTAATATACCGCTTTAAATGATAGATATAATTCCAACACACACCGTCATAATGCATGATGATAATCATAATGATTTTCAATACGTTATGGCTTGTTTAGTTAAATTCTGTAAACATGAAGCTTTACAAGCAGAACAATGTGCTTTAATTACACATTATACTAAAAAGTGCAATGTTAAAGAAGGTGGTTTACAAGACATGTATTATATAAGTGAAAGCTTATTAAATGCAGGTCTTACAGTTACTTTAGAAAAATATACACAAATTAATTAATTATGGGAAAAATGAAAGAAATCTACATGCAAATCATGCAGGAGAATGCAGGACTACCTGAAGAAATGACAATAAATGATATAATGCAAATGAAAAAATTAGAAATCTACAATTGGGAAAAATATGATTTAGAACAAAAAAAACTAAAAAATATGTTAATAATAGATGAATTTAAAATTAAACAAACTTAAAAATTAAAAAATGAAAGCAATACTGAAATTTAATTTAGACAATCCAGAAGATAGAAAGGAACATATGATGTGTATGAAATCTTCAAATATGGCATCTTTTATTTGGGAACTTCAACATAATTTTTGGAGACAATGGAAACATGATGAAGACAATTTTACATTAGATAATTATAAGGATGCATTACTTCAATTATTAAATGACCATAATATTAATGTAGATAAATTAGTAGATTAATTTTAAAAGTTATGAGAAATTTTGAGTGGATGAAGAGTTACAACTCTCCCTTTAAACCACCAACACCTAAATTTTACATTGGTAAAATAGCAATAGGTACACCGTACTTCTTTCCAAGAATTACAAGAAAAAGTAAAACAAAATCCGGTTATCTGGAGTTTATACCTAAAAAAATAGGGTTTGACTTCGTATCTTTAGGTTGGAAAACTAAATGGGAACCTGATGATTATAGATTTGAATGGAGTCCTGTGTGGTCTTTTGTATTTTTCAAATGGCAGATAGCAGTAACATTTATTGTACCTGAAAGATATCAATATTGGGAATGCTGGTTAAATTATTATTATGAAACTGATAAAACAAAAACTACTTCGGAAAGACTAGAGCAAGCAAAAAAACAATTTCCATGTGTGTATACAATTCATAATGGTAAAGGGAATGAAGAAACAGTATGTTACTGGGATTTAATTTTAAGAAATAAGTATACTAAATTAAAATAAAAAATTATGAAAAAATTATTATTAATATTAGCAATAACATCAATGATGTTTAGCTGTAAAAAAGACACATATGAACCAACACAACCAGAACCATCAACACCAACAATCCAATGTAATTGTGGATTAATACTATCTGATGATCCTGTAGATTATTCAATCATGGTAAGAAATGATTGTAGTGAAAATGTAAAGAAATTCATATTATACCCCGGTGATTGGATGAATGCTTTTGTTGGTAATAAAATATGTTTTTCAAATAACAATACTTGGTAGAGTAATGAGCTTATTAGTACAATTTATATAAAACAAATGAAAGAACAGAACTTAATAAATCTAGGATTTAAGAAAAATACAGAAACTCCTGAATCATCTGGAAGCACTACTACATGGCACTATTATACCTTACAAATAGGAGATATTACATTAATAAGTAATGCAAGTGATGAGATCAGTAAAGACGGTTGGGAAGTACATATATTTAATTCAAATACGACCCGAATTATAAAAGTAAACTTATTAAAAAAATTAATAGAAATCTTATCTATATCTTAAAATATAAATAAGTAAATAAAAGTTATGGGAACCAATTATTATAGAATACCGAAAGCATCTGATATAGCTAAAAGAAAGAGCTTATTGTTATCTAAGATATGTAAATTAGATATGTCTCCTAGTAATGTAAATTCTGAATTTAGAGATATTCCAACCAGCGATTATGAAAATCAATCACCTTGGGATGAATTTATAGAGGGTATGAATGTACATATAGGTAAGCGGAGCAGTGGTTGGAAGTTTCTCTGGAACTTTAATGATAATAAACACTATAACAGCAAACAATCACTGATAGAATATATCTACTCAGGTAGAGTAGTCAATGAGTATGGAGAAGAGCAAGAGCCAAATGTATTTATTGAAATGACACTTACTTGGTGTACTGATGGGTATGATTTAGAAAGATACTACACAGAAAATCCTTTAGAAATAAGCAAATATTCTAGACCAGAATTATATATAGATGGATTGAGAGTATCTGATTCAGATGATTTTAGTTAAATAAAAATTACGAATACAAATTAAGTTAAACGATAATTTCAGACAGCTGAACGATCAGTTGATGGAGGGAATGTAACGCCCAAATAAAAGCCGTTTCAATGAATTTTATAAGGTGTTATGACAAAGTAAAGTGATTAAAAAACAGGACAAAAAATAAATAAATTATGAAAACAGCTCACGAATTATTTGATGGAAGCGACCACGAATTAATACCAGACGTAAATTTAAAAAAGATGAATACAGTTGAACTATTAGAAGAAATAAAAAATGACTATGTTGGCAAATTTGACAATGACCCTATCATTAAAAGAGTGTGTAATGTAGTAATTAATGAATATAAAAATAGAATTAAAGAATTACTTTCACTTACTGCTGACGCACAAAGAGAATTATTAAATGATTTTTTGGATTGGGAAGACACTAATGCGAGTGGCAAGGTAAATGGTAGAAATGAGAATAATAAATATATAACTGATTTTTTAAAAACTATTGAAAAATAAAAAATAAAAAAATGCTTTTTTAGCTACCCATACCATTTTTTGTGTATAAAAAATCAGCATAACTAACTGATTTATAAATATTTAATAGCATAGTTGTAGAAAGGTAGTACTATATATAGTAGTTTTCTACAAAAAATTCTATTAGATATATGGTTTGTAAATTTAAAAGAAATTAAAATATTGAATTAAACAAATAAACAAAACAAAATGAAAAAATTATTATTATTATTAGTATTAAGCATTAGCTCTATAACAAAGGCACAATGGATAAACAAAAAAGTTGATAATGCCTTTGATGACCCATATAAAATTTGTTATAATCTTTCTAATGAAGATAAGTCAGTTGCATTAAAATTAGAAAATGTAGATGGAGATGTTGTAATGTATATTTTAAGTAGTTATTTTTGTGATGTTGATATTACATGTGACTTATCTTTTTATGTTAATGGAGCTTATGACAAATATTATATAGAAGATTTAACAATATCTGAAGATCAAACAGCTTTATTTATTTTAAATAATTTAACAGCTTCGAATGGATTTGTTCCTTTTAAAAAATGTACACATGTTAAAATTAGAATTAATGAAGGTTATTGTGGCTCAAAAACGTATACATTTCCTATGAAAGGTAGCACAAATTCTTATAATTTTGTTTTAAATCAGTGAAAACTTTTATAAAATTCCTGTTGGTATGGGTAAGTCAAAACTTATCTATACCTTTTTGGATGATCGGGCATGTACATTTGATGACAACTATTTATGAAGATATTCATGAAATATTAATATCTTTGGGGATGAATATAATTGTAGCTATAGGTTTCATTATTGATTATAAAGATATAATTAAAAAATAAATTGTTATGAAAAATATTTATATTGGAGACATTCACGGTAGAAAATCTTGGAAGAACATAGTTGAAGATCATCCTGATGTGGATAATATTATATTTATAGGTGATTATTTTGATTCATTTAATGTTGAACCTGTTGTTCAATTACATAATGCTAAAGAAATTGTTGAATTTAAAAAGTGGAGAGAATTAGACCCTACTAAAAAGGTATATTTATTAACTGGTAATCATGACCATCATTATTGGCCAGGTGTTAAGTTTACAGGAAATACTTCAGGTTTTCAAGCAACAATGTGGTATCAATTTAATGAATTTTTTATACAAGAAGAAAAAATGTTCCAGATGGCTGTTTTAATTGGAAAAAACTTATGTACACATGCCGGAGTAAGTTCTACATTTATAGAAGATGAGGGTTATTGGGAAAAAAATAAAAATGAAAACAATATAGCTGATTTTTTAAATGATTTATTTCATCATAAACCAAATCATTTTGGATTTGATTCATATTTTGATAAAGGATACGGATATGCTGATGGTTATGGTAATGATATATGGCAAACACCTATTTGGATAAGACCTAAAGCATTACAACATTCTAATAAAAAAACAACATTATTAAAAAATTATATTCAAATAATAGGACATACACCACAACCAAGTCTTGATATTAAAGGTAAAGCAAATAATACAGGAGGTAAGTATTATTATATTGATTGTCTATCTAAAAAAGAATATTTAATTGAAATTGATAATGTATTTTCAGTAGGTGTAATTAATAACTAAAATAAAAATTAATAATGCAAAAAACATACATGTCTCAACATAAGACACATATAAAAAATATAGTAGATGAACATTATAGATTATCATCTCAAGACTCAAATCTTAATTATTTATGGTATTTATATTCTAAAGGTAATAAAAAAGGTGAATATGCTTTATTTATAATTATAGCTGAGTTACAGTTATTAAAAACAATGAATTACATAACTAAAGAAGAAATGAATAATATTCTTAATATGTTAGAATCTAATGATGAAGATAATTTATCTATAGCTATGTATTCATTAATTAATCTTAGAAAAAAAAGAATAAGTGATCATGGAGAATATGGTATTATAAACAATACTAATTATGATAAGATTATTAAAAACTACTCTTATGAAATATTAAATCATGAAATACTTTTAACTTTAAAAAATAAAACATGACAGAACAAGATTTAATTGATTTAAACTTTACTAAAACTATTATTACTAATGAAGAAAGCGGTAATGGTTTTACTTATTATCTTTATAATTATAAAATTTTTGATAACTTAATATTATCTTCAATTGATAGTGATCAAGTTATAAATAACAACTGGAGCATTGTAAATTTTGATTGGCCTAAAACTTTTAAACTGAATACTAAACAGGATCTAAATCAGTTTCTTCAAGTGATTCTTCAAACCCCTTGTACAATTTAGATTTCTCTGCTAATAAATTAAACAATATCATAGCTGCTGCTGATTTCCAGCATTCATCTATTGCTTGGGATACAATATCAAGAGGAGAAGGCGTTGTTAACACTTCTCCTGTTTTTAAATGTATCTTTGTCCCTGCATCAGGATTCATTTGATTAACAAAAGATATTCTAGTAATATGACTCACATTTAAGTGTTCAATATATGGACCATCATGGTCTCTAAAAGTTATAGGTAAAAACATTAAAGTAGTTGATTATTTTCAATTTTATAATTATTTACTATTACTATTTTATCTTTTTTCTTCATGATAGCAAAACCATGATTCCATTCATTTATTTCCATATAATCAGGATTTAAATCACACATACAACCTAAACTATAAGCTTTTATAGTAGTTGGGCCTTCTGCTCCAAAAACTCTTTGTAAGCTTTCACTTGACTTATGAAAATGATTCACAATAGCGTTTGTTTTTAATCTAATTAATAAAGTTCTAGCAGGAACTACTCCTCCGGCACCTGATAATTTATCACCGTGCTCTATTACATAGTTACCAAAAGAAACATTACTTCTAAAAGGTATAAAATGTACACCATATTCAGCTACATGTAAAATAACATCTAATCTGAATTCATCCATATCTAATAACTCAGAAGCTTTAATTCTTAAATATCTTTCAAATCTGTTTTCATGATTACCTGGTATATAATAAATAGGAATACCTGGAAATCTATCACGCATATAAGCTAAAAATTCTTTTCCTGCCTCAATTTCATCTTTAAAATGAACTTGTCTTGGGTCTTTTTCATGAAATGAAAGTTGATAAAAGTCTAAAAGATCTCCATTAATTAAAATGGCATCTACTTTTTCTTCTTCAAATTTAGTAAACATGACTTCTAAAGCATCATTATCATGAAAAGGTATATGAACATCACCAAAAACACCAAGTGTCTTACAAGCTATGGGAAAAACAAATTTAAGACGTGTTTTAGTATGAGATTCAGGCAAACTAAGTTTAGTATGCATAATTTTACTTTTTAAAGGTTTTTGAAATAATTTATTACTTATATTTTCTCTTGATTTTTTTCCAAGCTGTCCTCTATAATATCTAACTCTACTATATACAACATCCCATGTATCAAAGTATTTAGATTGTTCACTATAAATCTTTTTAGCTAATGTTTTGCTTGGGGCATTTGGAAATTTTGTTAAATACTCAAATACAATTTTAGTGTTAACTTTGAGTGCACTATTACTTATTTTTTTTAAACTCATATAATAAATATTATAACATGTTAACAGTAACATTAATCAAACAAGGGGGAAAGTTAATATATCCAAATGATAAATCAAAATTAAAATATGAAATATTTGTAGATAAACTAAATGAAGGTCAAGAAATAGAAATGTTTATGGACTTAACTTCAAGTGATGCAACAACTCCCCAAATAGCAAAAGTACATGCTTGTATTAGAGAATTAGCAAAAGAATCAGGATACAACTTTGAAGAAATGAAGTTTATCATTAAACAACGGTCTGGTTTATGCTATAGAACAAAAGCTGCTGATGTATGTAAATCTTTTGCTGATTGCAGTAAAGATGAAATTGCATTAGCTATTGAAGCTTGTATAGCAATCGGAAGAGATAATTATAACATGGATCTTACGTAGGAATTACATAACCTACATCCCCAGGTTGAAGCATATCTTTTTCTATAAAATGTCCTTGAGCAACTGTTTCTTTTTCAATTTCTCCTAATAATAAAGCAACAGTATAGAAAGATTTTTGTAAATCATCCAAATCTTCATAGGCCTTAGTAAGAGTGTCTTTTAGATAAGCTTCTTTATCAGGAACATCTATTAACATAAACAAATAAAAAGATAACCCTTTTGTCATATAGTAAAAAGACCTGTTAACTTTAATGGAAACAATAGCTGTTTCACTCATTTCTTTAACTTTAATTGCCATAATAATAATTTTATAACAAATCTAATAAAAAAATATGAAAGAGAAACTTGATATTGAGGATATTAAAAATAAACTTTATGAAAAATTAAAAGAATCTGGTTGGGATATTAAATTAAGATCATATATATATAGTAGTGATTTTGATAATATAATAAAACAATTAGCTAGATTATCTTTAGATGGTAAAAGGTTTACACCTCCGTTAAGTAAAATATTTAATAGTTTTATTGAATGTCCTTTGGATAAATTAAAAGTTGTTATAGTAAGTTCAGATCCTTATTCTCAATTTGGTATAGCTGATGGTATAGCATTTAGTTGCGGAAATACTTTAGAAAAACAACCTCCTTTAATTGCTATATTAGATGAAATAAATAAAGATGTTTATTCTAATAAACCAAAATCAATTGAGCCTAATTTAGCAAGATGGTCAAGACAAGGTGTTCTTTTACTCAACACGGCTTTAACAACTACTGTAAATAGAAATAATCAACATTATGCTATATGGAAATCTTTTATGGCTTATTTATTTGATTATTTAACATGGAACGTTAATGGATTAGTTTATATTTATATGGGAAAAGAAGCAAGTAATTGGGCAGATGGTGTAAATGATAATAATTATAAATATCATGTATCAAATCCATCACTTGTAGGTTATGATAAAACAACCACCTGGGATTCTGAAAATGTATTTAACAAAATAAATAAAATTCTTGAAGAAAACTATGGTACTAAAATTATTTGGTGATGACTGAAATATTCAACAGACTTGTAAAAGAAAATATTACCCCCAATGCTTATTATGTATTACATTGTATAAAAGATAAAATAGTACCTCAAAAGTTTATTAATAAAGAATTGCAGGTAGAAAAGTTAAAAAGAGATAATTGGTTAAATGAAAATTTGACACTAACGCCTAAAAGCATTATCTTTATAGAAGAACTCAATGGATTTTTTAAGAAATCTAAAAAGAAAACATCTCAAATCCTACTAGGACAAGACTTTATTGATAAAATCCAGGAGTATGTAGAAATATTTCCTAATAGAAAACTCTCCTCTGGAAAATATGCAAGAGTCCATGCTAAAAATCTTGAAGTAAGCTTCAGATGGTTTTTTGAGAATTATGATTATGAATGGCAAGCCATACTATTAGCTACTGAAAAGTATGTTGATGAATATAGCATAAGAAACTATGAATATATGAGAACAGCACAGTATTTTATCAGAAAACAAAGCATAGATAAATCCTTTGAATCTGATCTAGCAACTTACTGTGACTTAATCAATAACTCTTCTGAAGAAGATACTTTTTATTTTAAAGATAATGTAGTATAATGAATATTAAACAAACTGTAATTTTAACTTTAATAGCATTATTAGGAAGCGTCATAGGCTTCTTTGTAATAAACATTTTTATTACATCTCTGTCAATAAGTTCATATATTGGAATAGAACTTATAATCAGTTTATTACACGCTATGTATAATAAAGCTAAAATTCAGACTTTTAAAAATTAAATTATGGCAGAATTATTTAATGGAGCCAGGCCTTTTAAACCTGTAAGTGAAAGGGATGCTTTAAGAAAAGCAATTTTAAAAATTAAAGCAAGAAGAAAAGGAGAATTAAAATCCTTAAGTAGTGCATGGCCCAAATTTAATGATGCTTTTTGTGATGGATTAGAATGGAGAACTATCACCGTAGTAGGTGCTAGACCAGGAACAGGGAAAACTTTATTTATGGAACAGTTGATTAGTGATATAATTGTACACAACGCTGACCAAGAATTCAGAATACTTAAGTTCCAAATGGAAATGGTTGATGAGACCAATGGCGTGAGAAAATTAAGTTTGAACACAGGAGCTGATTACAACACTCTGATGAGTAAAGGGGGTAACCCTGTTGATGAAAAAATATTCTATAAATGTGTGGATTATTATGAAAAATCAGAAGAACATGATTTTATTAATGTTGTTTATGATGCATGTACTATTGATGAAATGTGTGCTACTGTTCATTATGAAATGGAACGCAACAAAAAAGATGATGGTACATATATAAACATGTTAGTCACAATGGATCACTCAGCTCTGTTTAGAGTTGGTAGAGGACAAAAAAATAAATTTGAGATGTTGAATAGTTTAGGTGAAGCTTTAACTATGATGAAAAAGAAATATCCGGTTGCTTTTGTAGTACTTAGTCAGTTAAACAGAAATATAGATTCCCCTGATAGGCAAAGAGATGGTGAATATGGAAATTATGTCTTAGATTCAGATATCTATGGGTCAGATGCTTTATTACAACATGCTGATGTAGTTTTAGGAATTAACAAGCCTTCTATTAGAAAAATTAGACAATATGGTCCAGAAAGATTTATTATAAATGATGAAGACATATTAGTATTTCATTTTCTTAAATCTAGAAATGGAACTACAAGAATTAGTTTTTTCAAATTAGATAGAAGCACAATGAGAATAGTTGAGATAGATACACCTGCTCAAGCAACAAAGAAAATGTCAATTTAATAAAATAAAAATGAATGTAAGAAAAGAAAAAGAAAAAGAGTTTTTTATCCATCACGTGGATACATTTAAAGCAATTGGTAATCAAGATCCATTATTTATTATTAAAACAGCTTTTTTTCAAAAAGGTAAATATGGAAGATTTCTTCAACTTTTTGAATCTGAGATTGGAAAAGGAGAAGATATCTATATTGAGTTTTGTGATAATGTTAATAATGCTAATGGAGAATTAGTAAATATTGTTCCTTTCTCAGAGGATAGACAATTATTTAAATATAAGTATAATCCTTTTTATACAGAAGAATATGAAACAAAGAATGGTACAAATTTTAAGGGAGAACCTTATGTTTTGTATACAGTTCCTATTTCTGAAATGATTGCAGTTCTTAAAGATGCTACTGAAATAACACATGCTCTTTATGAAAAAAGAAAAACTGAGACTATGATTAATCTAAAAAAAGAAGAGTTAGAACTTCCCAAACTACAAAGTAGTTTATTTCCTGATTTTGAAGAAGCTTTTGTTTCTGATAAAGAAGAAATGAAACTTGATGCAGCTAGTGAAGATTGTCCTTTGTCAGAAATGACTGTTAAGGACTTAGCAGCAATCATGTTAATGAAACCTGTTAGTGATAAGTCTTGGTTAAATATTATTATAAAAACAGTAAAAGATGAATTATGAGTATAGTACTTCCAACTAAAAAAGTAAAAGCGGAAAGAATTAACCCAAAAAGGTTAATTATTTATTCTAAGCCTAAAACAGGTAAAACAAGTGCTTTTGCAGGTTTAGAAAATAATCTATTAATAGATTTAGAAAATGGAGCTGATTATGTAGAAGCTTTAAAAATTAAAGTAAGCACATTGGCAGAACTTCTAGAAGCAGGTAAAGCAATTAAAGAAGCAGGTAAACCTTATAAATATGTTACTATAGATACAGTAACTTCATTAGAAGATATGGTCATGCCTCTTGCAATAAAGCTTTACAAAAATACATCTATGGGTAAGAACTATGATGGTGAAAATGTATTATCCTTACCAAATGGTGCGGGTTATTTATATTTAAGACAAGCTTTCTTTCAAGTTCTAGATTTTATTGATACTTTAGCACCCTATATTATTTTATCAGGACATCTTAAAGATAAACAAGTAGATGATAAAGGTGAAATGGTGTTAGCTGCAAATATTGATTTAACAGGTAAAATAAAATCTCTTATATGTGCTCATTCTGACGCTATAGGATATATGTTTAGAAAAGGTAACCAAACTATTTTATCATTTAAAACTAATGATGAAGTTACATGTGGAGCAAGACCTGAACACTTAAGAAATGAAGAAATAGTAATTTCTGAAATGAATGAAAATGGTGAATTAGAATTTCACTGGGAAAAGATTTACAAATAATAATAAATAAAAACAAAAAGAAAAATGGCTTTAAGTACAACAGATTTAGGAACAGGTGGAACAGGTATGGCAAAAACAATTGCCCCAGGTAATCACACTTTAAAACTTAACAATATCTTTTTAGATGATTTTAAATTCATTGATGGTGCAAAACATTTAATGTTAAATTTAGAGACAGAACCAATTGAAGGTTTTGAAGGATTTATGATTGATAAAGATGATGAAAGTAAAGGTCATTACAAAGGTCAAATTGGTAGAGTAAAAGCTAGTCAATATGCGTTTGCAGATGGAGAAACTAAATCTGGAATCAAAATTCAAAGAGACCGCTCTATTTTAATATTTTTACAAAACTTTTGCAAAGCCTTAGATATTAATGAATGGTTTACTCAACAAGACGGTAAACATGAAACTATTGATGCTTTTATTGATGCTTTTAATGCTAATGCACAATTCCAAGATATTTATATGGATTTTTGTGTTGCAGGTAAAGAATATATGGGCAAAACAGGTTATATTAATTATGATATGAATATAGCAAAAGCTGATAGAGGAGCCTATGGCTTTGGTGCTAAAGGCAACTCTAAAGTAATAGTTTATAATGAAGCACTTCATTTAAAGAAAACTGAAGTAAAAACTGTTACTGCATTTGGTGATGATGATGATGATTTATCTATCCCTTCTAAAGCATCTTCTGATTTTAGTTTAGATTAACATCTATTAATTAAAGAGGATGTTAACAATAATGTCCTCTTTAATTTTTTAATTACTTTTATGATTTCAACAAAAAATATAATAGCCAGTTTAAAAGATGTCCCAAAAGAATGGGTATTTGAGTATTATTTAAATCTGAAAGAAAAATTAACAGGACAAGATATTAAAATATTGTCAGCATTTAATTCTAAAGACAAAGTGCCTTCAATGTTTATTTATTTTGACTTGAAATCCGATTCTTATAAGTTTAAAGATTTTTCTTCAGGTTTTCAAGGGGATACTATTGAACTAATTAAACATTTGTATAATTTTACTGATAGAAGTTTTGCAGTAGCTAAAATTTTTAATGATTATCAAGAATATATAATTACACATAAAGTAAGTGAAAAAAAAGTAATGCAGTTTCATGATAAATTTAAAGTAATAGATTTTGAAATGAGACACTGGACTAATTTAGATGCCACTTACTGGAAAGAATATAAAATCAATTCTAAAATTCTAGAAGAATATAATGTAAGACCTTTGTCTTATTTTACAATGGAAAAAAAAGAATTAGATACAACAGTAACTACATTTAAATTTGAAAAAGC
>Ga0209702_10003585_pt1 | contig 24195 bp, 20 predicted proteins | sample FRY01_FD_187210 | JGI IMG/M metagenome (GOLD analysis project Ga0209702, IMG submission 187210) | Freshwater microbial communities from Lake Fryxell liftoff mats and glacier meltwater in Antarctica - FRY-01 (SPAdes) (version 2) | ecosystem: Environmental > Aquatic > Freshwater > Ice > Glacier... | reverse complement strand
AAAAGGTCACGCATCGTCTCGATGAATTGAACAAGCCAGGAGGATCGGGGGAGGGAGGTATCTGCATTCGGAAGACAAAGCGAACCTTGAAGAGATTTATTTCATGAACCTTAACTAAATGGCAGTGAGGCCACGCCCACCCCGGACCAGTTCGGTTGATCAATCACACGCAGTCCATCAGTATCGCCGTGGGGCATGAAGAGGCGGACGGTGTAGGCGAGTTTGTTGCAGCGTTCGGGAGGCATAGAGCTAGGAGAACGCGGTTCGGAATGAAACGGACAGCACAACGCATTCCACGGAAGGCAGATGAATCCACCCTTCTGTGCGTGCTCAGGCCTGACTCATTTCGAGGGCTTCTTGAGCCATTTTATACTCGTTCATTCGCAGGCCGGAACGGTTGGCATCAAGCATGGATTCCACGATCACAGGCGTCATTCTCACTGCCCGGCCAAGAACTTGGCGGTAATCCATCACGGCTCCCCGCGACATGGGTTGATGGCGGCACATCGAATCCAGTTCACTGATGTGAACTTCTCCAATGCGATCCGAGAAACGGCGCACGATGTCCCACAGCAGCATCAGGGTTGTGTCCAGTTGCCGGGCCTGGGCGACATCCAGGCAGAGTCGCGCTTTGGGCAGTTGTTTAAACAGATCTCTCAATTCAGCCGAAGTCCGCCCAAGCGCTTTACGACGATCCATGTTCTCGATCAGCAATTGTTCACCAAAGCTCGACCAACGACTTGGCGTATAAATCACGTCAGGGTGAACAATGATATTCCAACCACGCTTGCGCACGGGTTGCAGCAGCTCGATCACATGTTCCTCTTTGTCCTTTTCAAAAGAACTGGGCGCATGGAAAGACACATATTTGAAACTTTCCAGCGGCAGATCATTCAGGCTCTTCACCAGTGGCGGCAATTCATCGAAGCGCAGGGCGGACAATTCGACGGTATGAATGCCGTTGGCCACCATCCATGCGACGGCTTGACGAAAGTCCCTGCGCTCAAGCGCGCCCGTGGAAAATCCCACTTGGTGACTGCTTTCGTTAAAACGCGACATATTCGAGGCTCAGGTCGGCGATAGGATCTGTATTCTTCTCGCGATTGAAGAATAGCAATTTGAGGCCAGACGCAAACGCTGATCCAATTTTTCGAGTCTTCGCTGTCCTGAGTGGGTAGCGCAGGGAGATCGCCGCCGGAGTGAAGCCTGGCCCACCAAGGTATTGAACGTCAATGGACTGCATCAATTGGGCGGAACTGTGCTCTTCTCGAATCCCCATAATGACGGCATGCCGATGGGGATTCGAGGAGGGCGCAGTCGTGGTGCGGAGCAAACTGGGCCAAGGCTTTAAAAGTCCTTTTGGGTGGGGAGAGACCATTTTGGGGCTTCCTCTACCCACCCAAGACAGCGAAGCGCCAATTTGGCGCTTCGCTGTTTCGGGTGGGTATGGAACGGGTGAGTTCGGCAGGGGAAAGGGTGGCGAGAGGACGAAAGGACAGGCTTCGCGGCTCCGCTCCCACACTGCATTCCCCTCGAAAACCCATAGGCAAGCCGTCGTTATGGGGCTTCGAGAGGAATGCAGTTCCTGCCCAAAGACTACCCGGATGAATGCCGCACATGGATCTATGGCTTTCCTGGGCTACCCACTCAGGACAGCGAAGACTCCATAAAATAAACCGGCCGGCAGACCGATAACGGCCTCCAGCCAGCCGCGCTCGATGAAGTATTTGCGCGCCTCTTTTTCTTCACCGCCCCGGAAGAGCACGCCATGCGGCATGACGGTGGCCATTTTCCCGTCCGCCTTCAGCACAGCGATCATGTGCTGCACGAACATGAGGTCGGCCTTCTTGCCCTTCTCCGGCAGCCAGACGACAAAGCGCCCCGGTTTGTCGATGTCCTTCTTGATGTAGTTCTGCGAGAAGGGCGGATTCGCCGCGACGCGGTCGAAGCGCTTCAGCTCACCGCCATCCGCCTTGTGCTGCGGGTGGCGCAGGGTGTCCTCCTGCCGGATGTCGGCGTGCGGGATGCCATGCAGGAGCATGTTCATTTTGCAGATGGACCAGGTGGTGCCGATGCTCTCCTGGCCATTGAGCGAGAGGTCGCGCGGATCGCCGCCACACTCGCGCACGTAGTCGCGTGTCTGGATCAACATGCCGCCGGAGCCGCACGTCGGGTCGTAGATGCTCATGCCGGGCTCGGGCGCGAGGATCTTCGTGATGACGCGCACGACATCCGCCGGGGTGTAAAACTCGCCCGCCTTCTTGCCTGCGGAGTCGGCGAAGAACTTGATGAGGTATTCATAGGCCGCACCGAGGAGATCGGGGAACTCGAAGTTCTCGTCCCGCAGCGGGATCTTCTCGAAGTTCTGCACGAAATTCGAGAGCGTGTCGTCGTCGAGGGTGCGCTGGCCGATCTTGCGGTTGAAGTTGATGTGCTTGAGCACGTACTCCAGGCTCTCGACATTGGCATCTTCGATGGCTTCGAGCGCCTTGTTCAAAGCGGTGCCGACATTGGTCTTGAGATGGCGGATGTGGGCCCACCGAGCCTCGGGCGGAACAAAGAAGGTGTATTTGTCGGGATTGGCGAGCTGGGCTTCATGCCGCGCTCTTTGAGATCCTTGGCGAGCTTTTCCTGCTCCTGGTCGAAGAGATCGCTCAGCCGCTTCAGGAACAACATGCCGAAGATGTATTCCTTGTACTCCGAGGCATCCATATTCCCGCGCAGATCATCGCAGGCGCGGAAGAGGAGGCTGGAAAGCTGGGAGAGGGTGAGCTTGGCGGGCATGAAGGAAGGCGGGCGGGGGATCAGCGCATAAAAACAAAAAGGGCAGAAAAAGGAACCCTTGTTTCTGCCCTCGTTGGATGCGTGGTCAAAGGCAGATCACTTCACCTTGATCAACTCCACGTCGAAAATCAGCGCCTCATTCGGGCCGATGTCGCGACCCGCGCCACGCGGGCCGTAGGCGAGTTTGGAAGGGATGTAGAAGCGATACTTCGCGCCTTCCTGCATGAGCTGCACGCCTTCGGTCCAGCCGGCGATGACACCATTCAGGGGGAACTCGATGGTTTCTTTCCGGCGGTAGCTGCTGTCGAAGACGGTGCCGTCGATCAGCGTGCCTTCGTAGTGGACTTCGACGGTGTCGGTGGCCTTCGGGCTCTTGCCGGTGCTGGGGGTGATGACTTTGTATTGCAGGCCACTGGCGGTGACGGTCACGCCTTCTTTAGCGGCGTTGTCTGCGAGAAATTTTTCACCTTTGGCGAGAGCGATGTCGGACATGATATGTGTGGGTAATGGGTTGAGTTGGGAGGCGGAGGCTAACGATTTGCGGGCGGCAATCAAGCCATTCACTCCAGCCCCGCCTCAATCAAGTTGTTGAAGCGGTCCACCGGCTCCTGCACGCTCCACGCGATGCCGCGCAGAACGAGCGTGCGGAAGAGCGGGTCATCGAAATTCCAGGAGTAGTGGCCGCCGAGGGTCACGAAGATGCGGCCGCCGCCGGCGGGCTCCTGCGTCCACATCTGCGGATGATCGTCGGACTGTGCGAAGGCTTGCACCGGGGTCTTGTCCGATGGCACGAGGTTCCAGTAAATCTCGTCGGTGAAATCAGCGCGGGTGAAGTTCCGGGCGATGGGATGCGTGTCGAAGACTAGGCTCAGCGGGCCGTGGCGGTACTTGGTCTGCTTCCGATCCGACGCCAGACCAAGCCGATGGGCGAGAGCGGGCGCTTGATCGCCCGCTTCGAGGCTCCAATGGATGAAAGTGGCACCGCCGCCGCGCTTGAGAAAGGCGTCGAAATCCTGCGCTCGCTCGGCGGACCAGTCGCCTTTGCGGAAAAACACGACGGCATCGGCTTGCTGCCACTGCTCGGCGCTGGGCCAGTCTTCCGCGAGGGAGATCGAAGTTTTTTCTGCCAGCGTGAAGAGGCGTGACCAAACCTGCCGCCAGCGCGGGTAATCATGCTCGCCCAGGCCGTGATCCTTCTTCCCGGAAACGAGCACGACATGCAGCGGACGCATCGCTAGCGGTGGATTCGGCGCTCCCACCAGCACGCCGTCAATTTCCGCGCGTGTGCGTTTCGCCGGCATCGGCTCGGCAGTGGAATAACTGCCCATCAGCGGCGGTTCGGTGAGCAGGTAGGCCATGAGATCGCGAAAATCGGCCGCGCCGAGCACCGCATCGAGCTTTGGGATCATGAGCGAGGCTTTGAGCGCCTTTTGTTCGGCAATGTCGTCGCGTTTCACGCGCATCTCCACACCCGCGCCGAGACCGAGGATGACCTCCGTGCCATCATCACGCAGCACGGCGGTGTGGGTGCTGCCGTTCTTCAGTTTGACCTCCTGTGTGAGATATTCGGGATTCAGCGACGCGCTGGGATCAACGATGTCGCGCTTCACGCTGTTGTAATCGCGGCTGGTGAGGTTGCTCAGATCAGGGCCGATCTTGCCGCCGCTGCCGCGCACGCTGTGACACTTCGAGCAGAGCGCTTTGTCGCTGAAAAACAGCTCGCGGCCATGCTTCCAGTCGCCGCCCTGGATTTCTGGTCGCGGGATCGCGGTGGTGATGCCGGGCGTCTCCTCCGGGCGTGCCCACGGGAGCAAAAAACGGCGCAGCGGCAGGGCGCGATCACGCCTGGGGTCTTGCTTGGTGCGGTAGGTGATGCGGAAATCGGGCCAGTCGTCAGTCCTGAAACTGATGCGTAAATCAAGCGGCGTGTTTGGCCGTGGCACGAACGTGTGCATCACATCATGCGTGATCTGCCCGAGCTGGGAGGCGTGCTCTTTGCCACCGATCTGCGCGGTGAAGGGCGTCTTGGAGTTGGAAATCCAGATCGTCACCTCTTCCGGCTCCGGTTCGTAATCGAGCGCCGCGCCTGGTTGAATCGCAGGCTGCAGCATTTTCCAAAGATCCAGCCGCGTCAGCAACGTTGTCTCATGATGCTGATGCAGCGCCGGCAACTGGCCGCCGAGCAGTTCCTTCGACACTTGTGGATCGAGATGCGGCATCCAATGGCCATCCAGTTCGCCCGACCACACGGCCACGCCGCGCAGTTCGACCTCTACCTCCGACTCTGCGCCCAATTGAACGGCAAAATGCTCCACCGCGCTTTGCTTCGGCACTTCAAAGGACAATAGATTTTCATACTGTCGGATGTCCGTCGCCTTCACCTGCGTCACTGGCATGGCCTGCTGCAGCTGGATGACCTCGTAGCCGGGCCACATGGTTTCAAAGCGATCTCCGGGCCGAGTGAACAGCCCGCGTGCGAGCCTGACCTCCTTGACCTCGGCCTTCAATGGTTTGTCGAATTGTACCTCAAAGCGATTCGCCTCCGTCGCATACGCCAGCACCGCCTGCGGCGCGGCTTTGTCGGTATATTGGATGACGAAAATGTTGCCGATGCCTTCCGGTCCCGTGCCCCAGTCAGGATCGCCGCTGTGCGTGGCGACGAGCAAATCGCCACGCGGCGAGACGGTGACATCCACCGCGAGCTGGTTCATGCACGCGATGATGCTGTTGTGTGCGACATAGCCTGCGGGTGTTTTGACCAGCTTGGTGCGGTAAATTTTGCCGCGTGACTCGGCAGCGACGAGCGCATCGCCCTTCCAAAATTCGGGGCCGAAGTGCGGGCCGCCGTTCACGCCTTCATTGAAACGCAGACCGCAGGTGGACTGATGCTGCGGAACATAGTCATAGACGCTCGGCTCATCCACCACATCCGGCAGATGCTGCGGATGTCGTGGCGGAAAGCCGTAGTGCTTGCCGCGCTCGATGAGCAGCAGTTCATCGAAGGGATTGCCGTTCGGCAGCCACGTCGCGCCTTCTTGATCGGTGCAAAACAGATCGCCGTTCGCGTTGAAACGCAACCCGATGGGCCAGCGCACGCCGGTGCAGAGTTTTTCACGCGATTTGAAGTCGGGCGCGATGCGCAGGATCGCGCCGCGTTCGCTGCTGAGATCGTTGTGCGCCTTGCCGAAGGCATCGAACTCGTAGGCGTTGTTGTAGAGACGCACACCGAGACCAAAGAACACCGCGCCGTCTTTTGGATCATAGCAAACGCTCGCCGTGTCCACCCCGGCAAATGCCAGCGGCCAGCCTTCGGCGATGATTTTTTCCTCTTCGGCCTTCCCATCGCCATGACGATCCGTGACCATCATGACCTTGCCCTTGCAGGCGAAAAACACCGCGTCTCCATGCGGCGTGCCCTTTGGCGCGAGATCCATGCCAATGGGCGCGGTGACCTTGCCCTTGCCCGCCCAAAACAACGTGGCGTTGTCTTCGAGTCCATCGCCATCCGTGTCCCGCAGCAGATGAATGTTGCCGTTGTAGCCGAGCGCCACCAGCACGCCGTCATGACGGTATTGCAGGTTCACCAGGTTCGTGAGCTTGACGGGCAGTTCTTTGATTTCAAAGCCAGGCACCAGCATGCGCAGCTCCGGCGGCGCATCCTTGGGGCGCTTGGTGCGCGGCGTTTGTGCGGTGGCCGCGATGGACAGGGCGAGGAGGCAAAAAAGGATGCGCATGAGGATGGAACGTCGGCTCGGGGCGGTCTATTGTCAGCAGCATGAACCGTGACCGCCTCTTTTCACAGCTCGCCGCCCAAAGCGGGCCGTTTGACATCGCCATCATCGGCGGCGGGGCCACGGGCCTCGGCGCGGCGGTGGATGCGGCATCACGCGGCCATTCGGTGGTGCTCATCGAGCAGTCGGATTTTGCCAAGGGCACTTCCAGTCGCAGCACGAAGCTGGTGCATGGCGGCGTGCGTTATTTGAAGCAGGGGAACGTCTCGCTGGTGCTGGAGGCCCTGCGGGAGCGTGGCTTGCTGGTGCGCAATGCGCCGCATCTCGTCCACAGCCTGCCCTTTGTCATTCCGAGCTACCACTGGTGGGAAGGGCCGTTCTACGGCATCGGCTTGAAGGTCTATGACACGCTGGCTGGCCAGCTCGGGCTGGAGCCGTCGCGGTATCTCACGCGGGAGGAAATCATCGAGCAACTGCCCACGCTGGAGACGGAAGGCCTCGACGGCGGCGTGATCTATCATGACGGTCAGTTCGACGACGCACGGCTCGCCATCCACCTCGCCCGCACGGCGGTGAATCACGGTGCGGTGGCGCTCAATCACACGCGCTGCGTGGGGTTGATGAAGGAAAACGGCCATGTCATCGGCGTGCGGGCCGAATGCGTGGAAACCGGCGCGCAGCACGAGATCCGCGCGAAGTGCGTGATCAACGCCACCGGCGTGTTTGTGGATGCCGTGCGCCAGATGGACGATCAAAAGGCGGAAAACATCGTGGCACCGAGCCAGGGCGTGCATCTGGTGCTGCCGCGCGAGTTTTTACCGGGTGCTTCGGCCATCATGATCCCGAAGACGGATGACGGGCGTGTGTTGTTCGCCGTGCCGTGGCATGGCCGCGTCATCATCGGCACCACCGACACGCCGGTGGAGCGCGTCAGCGTCGAACCACGGGCACTGCCGGAGGAAATCGAGTTTTTGATGACCCACGCCGCACGCTACCTCACCCGCGATCCGCGTCCGCGCGATGTGCTGAGCATTTACGCCGGCCTGCGCCCGCTGGTGGCGATGAAGAACGCCGACTCCACCGCCGCGCTCTCTCGCGACCACACCATCCTCGTATCCGACTCCGGCCTCATCACCATCACTGGCGGCAAATGGACGACATATCGCCGCATGGCGGAGGATGTCATCGACCACGCCGAGATGATCGGCGGTATCGGCCTCAAGCGCTGTGTCACGCATGAGCTGATGATCCACGGCAGCGCCACCGTGCTCGATCAAACCGACCCTCTGGCCGTTTATGGCAGCGATGCGGCGGAGATTCGCGATTTGATGCGTCAGCAGCCCGCCCTAGCCGAAAAAGTGCATCCCAAGCTGGAACTCACCGCCGCCGAAGTCGTCTTCCATGTGCGCCACGAGATGGCCCGCACTGTGGGCGATGTCCTCGCCCGCCGCAGCCGCTCACTTCTCTTCGACGCGCAGTCCAGCATGGCCGCCGCGCCACGCGTGGGGGCGCTCATGGCCGCTGAACTCGGCTGGGACGCGGAAAAGACCGCGCATGAGGTGAGTCGCTTTCAGACTCTCGCCACCGGCTACCTGCTGGAAGGCTAACCCTTCGGTTTGTGTGCCACCCGTTCCCAGGCGGCGAGCTCTTCCGGCGGCGTGGCAGTCGAATCGGCTTTGCAGCAGGCTTTCCAGACCTTCATGGCGATGTCGGCCCAATCAGCCACGAATTCAGGCTCCAACTGCGAGGAAGACTCGGCGAGGATTTGCCGCCAGCCTTCACGCGCATGCTCCAGCGCATCCGTCGGTCGTTGCTGTCGCAAACGAATGCTGATCATGGCCTCCACATCCTCCAGGCGGTTTTTATGAGTGGCGTTGTGCGCGGCATGCAGCTCATAGCGCTCATGATGAAACTGCCAGCTTTCCTCCAGATGGCCGGCAGACTCATGCGACTGCGCCAGTGCGAGCAGCGCCCGGCTGCGCAGCGTTTGATTGCCACCCTGCTTCGCCACCTGTAGCGCCTCCTGCGCCGTGGCGATGGCCTCGTCCGGCTGCTTCAGGCTGCGATGCGCGGCCGCCTTGATCTCAAATGCCTTCAACATCTCCTCCCGCAGCGTGTTGCCCCCCACGTCATCCGTCGGCGCGGCGGCATTGCGCGCGTTGATGAGATCAAGGGCTTCGCGCGCGTGGGCAATGGCTGCGGCGTGACGACGTGCATGGTTTTCGAGGTCTGCCAGCCAGAGCATCTGATTGAGCAGGCTGGTTTCGAACGGCTGTGATTTGTGCCGGTTCACGACCTCCTCCTGCAAGTCGGCCGCCTTGGCATGGTCGCCACTGTGGTCCTGGATCTCCACCCGGCGCATGTCGAACTCCGCCCTGTGCGTGGCGAAGTCGCCGCGCTCCTTGGCAAGGGCGATGCATTCATCGACCTGCTGGTCAGCGGCCTGAAACTCGTGCGCCGCATCCAACGCTTCCGCGCGAGACATGAGCACGACGTGCAGGGCCGTGCCGTCGATTTTGTGCCGCCGTGCCTCGTCTGCTGCTGCGGTGGCGACCTGCACCGCATCTTGGCCGCGGCGCAGTTTGATCCACGCGCGCACGAGCAAGCTTTGCGCCTTGAACCAGTTTTCGCTGCCGCGTCCCTCATGCTGCTCGATGTTCGCGAGCAGATCCTTGAGCAGGCCCACGGCTTCGATTCTGTTGCCATGATCGACCACCATGAAAATGAGGCGGAAGGCGGCAGCGCGGGCCGTGGCGCTTTCTGCCCCATGGCGCGCGGTGGTCAGCTCTGCGCATTTGCCCAGCGCATTCACGCAGAGCCTGCGGTCACTCATGGCGTCAAACAGGCGCGCGACCTGGCCCATGAGCTCGATTTGTAAATCCGCGTCCTGACGCATCTGCTCAATGCGCTGCTGGCTGCTGATGAGCGCCAGCCGCAGCGCCTCGGGATTGCGGCCATTACGTACCTCATTGGCGACACCGGCAAGCATGTGAGTGAGGAAATCCGCTGTCTCACGGCTGCGCTCGGATTCAGCCTCGGCACGCGTCTGGGCCGCACGGGCCAGCCCGGCCTGCCACACCGCCACCCCGGTGCCGACGATGAGAGCCAGTGCGCTCACGCAGGCTGCCGCGAAGGCGATGCGATGCCGCAGCATCCAGCGCGTGGCGATGTAACGCCTGCTGGGCGGATGCGCGGCGACCGGCGCATGATCCAAAAAGCGCTGCAAATCGGTGGCAAACTCCGTGGCACTCTGGTAGCGACGTGACGGTTCTTTTTCGAGCGCGCACAGCGTGATCCAGTCCAGATCGGCCGGCAGCCGCGTGCGGTCTGCCTGCCGCGCCTCCGGCAGCGCGGCGATCCGGCGGGTGCTCAGGCGGGTGGAAGGCCGTTTCGGCCGCAGCTCACGCACCATGCGCCGCATTTCCTGCGCTCCCGCCGAGCGCATTTTTTCCGGGTCAAAGGGCGGGCTGCCGGTGAGCATCTCGTACAAGAGCGCGCCGAGCGCATAGATGTCGCTGCGAGTGTCCACGCTGCCCAGATCGGCGATCTGCTCGGGGGACATGTACTGCGGCGTGCCGAGGATGACATCCGCTTGCAGCGAGAGCGTGAGCGCCGCCATGCGGTCCGTGGCCAGCGCTTTGGCGATGCCAAAGTCGATGATCTTCGGCACGGGGCGGCCATCCAGCTCGGTCACCAGGATGTTCGACGGCTTGAGATCACGGTGGATGACCCCTTTCTGATGCGCGTGCTGCACGCCGAGACAAACCTCCCGAAACAACGTGATGCGCTGCCGCAGGGGCAGCTCATGCTCGTCGCAGAAGGTGGTGATCGCCACCCCACGCACCAGCTCCATCACAAAATACGGCCGACCGTCCGGGGCTACTCCTGCGTCGAACATCATGGCGATGCCGGGGTGCTCCATGGTGGCCAGCACCCGGCGTTCCTGCTCAAACCGTGCCAGCACCTGACGCGAGTCCATGCCCAGTTTCAGCAGCTTCAGCGCCACCTCACGCTGCACCGGCTGCGTCTGTTCCGCGCGCCACACGATGCCAAAGCCGCCCTCGCCCAGTTTTTCGATCAGTCGATAAGCGCCCATGACATCGCCGGCCTGCTCGCTGCCGTATTCTTTCGGCAGCAGCACATCCTCCAGCAATGCAGCGGCGGCGGCATCGGTGAGGGAATCAGCGGTTGCGAACATGGTGTTTCTGGAAAGACTTCATCCATAGGAACGCGCTGCGTGTCAAAGAATGTCCGTGACTTCCACTGCCTTAAACCGATGACGCCTGCCTTCCATACGACCTGCTGGACGATGGTGCTCGATGCGGGCAAAAGCTGCCCAGAGGAGAGTCGTCCGGCCTTGGAGGAACTCTGCGGCTTGTATTGGGCACCGCTGCATGCATTTCTGAAGCGCCATGGCCTCGGTGCCGAAGACGCGGCGGACATGACGCAGTCCTTTTTCGCGCATTTTTTGGAAAAAAACCTGCCAGGCCGGGCCGATCCGCAGTTGGGCCGGTTCCGCTGCTTCTTGCTCACCGCCGTGCGCAATTTCGCCCACAGCGCCCGTCTCAGTGCACACTCACAACGGCGCGGCGGTTTCAACAGCACGCATCTGAGCTTGCAGGATGATCAATTCGACCTCGCCAACGAACTCAGCACCACCGAAACGCCAGAGCGCGCCTTCGAACGCAAATGGGCCCACACCTTGATCCAGATCGTGCTGGACCGCCTCGCCACCGAACAGGCGGAACTGGGAAACAGGGAACGTTTCAGCGCCCTGAGTCCGCTGCTACTTGATCCCACGCGCGACGCCGCCAGACAGGCTGAACTGAGTCAGCAGCTAGGCATGTCGGACGGCGCGATCCGCACCGCTCTGAGCCGCCTCCGCACCCGCTTCCGCGAACTCATTCGCGCTGAAGTCGCCCGCCTAGTGGACGACCCTGCGGAGGTGGACGACGAGCTCACCCATCTGCTGCGCGCGCTGCGCGGATGACGCGCCATCTGCATTGACCATGCGTGCCTGCGCGGCTTCTATGGCCGCGCATGACCCCACTCCACCAACTCCGCGCTGGCATCATCGGCACCGGCTTCATCGGCCCCGTTCACATTGAAGCGCTCAAACGGCTCGGCGTCACCGTGAACGGCATCTGTGCCTCCACCAAAAGCGCACGCAAAATCGGCAATCTGTGGGGCATTCCCGAGATCTACGGCGACTATGATTACGAGGCGATGCATTCCTCGCCAAACATCGACGTGGTTCACATCACCTCGCCGAACAAGGTTCACGTCGAGCAATGCCTGAACGCGCTCGAAATGGGCAAGCACGTCATCTGTGAAAAGCCGCTGGGCATGACGACCGAGGAAACCGCGCTCGTCGTCGATGCAGTGCGCAAAGGCGGCAAAAAGGGACCCGTGTTCGCGGTGAACTACATGTGCCGCTTCTTCCCCGCCATCCTGCAAATGCGCGCGATGGTGGCGCGTGGCGACCTCGGTAAGATCATGCACGTGCAGGGGCACTTCTTCCAAGACTGGCTGATGTATGAGACCGACTACAACTGGCGCATCCTCGCCAGCGAAGGCGGCAAACTGCGTGCGGTGGGCGATGTCGGCACGCATTGGATCGACGCCGTCGGTTTCGTGCTCGGCTCCAAGGCGGAGAGCGTCTTTGCCCACATCGAGACCTTTCACAAGACCCGCACGCGCCCAAAAGGCGAGGTGCAGACCTTTGCGAAGATCGATCCGAAAAAGATGATCGACTACAAGGTCGATACTGAGGACTTCGGCAGCGTGCTGTTGAAGTTCGGCAAGGCGAAACACGGCTTCGCCGACGGCGTACATGCGAACGCGAGCATCTCCCAAGTCGCCGCCGGTTGGAAATGCAGCCTGAGCTTCGGCATCTACGGCACCAAAGGCAGCGTGCGCTGGGACTTGCAGCAGCCAAATGAGATCACCCTCGGTCGTCGTGATGAACCGAATCAAATTCTCCAACGCGGCACGCCCGGCTTCCTCGAAGACGTCGCCAATTTCACCGACTATCCCCCCGGCCACGCCGAAGGCTTCAGCGACGGCCACAAGATGCACTACCGCGCCATTTACGAGCACATTGCCAGCGGCAAAAAAACCGAACCCCTCTTCGCCACCGCCGCCGACGGCCACCACGAAATCAAACTTTGTGAAGCCATTCTGGAAAGCAGCAAGGCGAAGAGCTGGGTGAAGGTGTGAATATTTTTTTGCAAAATGATGAGGTGGCAAAATCATAGCGGGAAGGACACACCTCCCGCTGGGTGAAAGCGGGGGATTGAAACAAGTCAATTTATGCAGCCGCCAGCCAATCTCGCCCTCAACTGCCCCGCGTGATTATTTTGCCACCTCATCATTTTTGCAAAACCATCAGCCAATCCCCAGCGCCTGCCGAATCGCGAGCGCATCCTTGAGCGCTTGATCAATCGTGTCACCCAGCACGGTGAAATGTCCATCTTGCGGCGGGAGCGGGCTTCGCGTTTGCCGTAGAGGTGGAGTTTGGCGCGGGGATGGTTTTGAATGAGACTCCAGCGACTAAAAGCATGTTCTTGAAAAAGAGCTTCGAAGAACGACTGTCCGTTCATGCAGACACAACCACAGGAACAAACCAAAGCTTGGGAAAGTCATCCCGATGTACTAGGCGGCGAATTGGTGTTCACCGGCACGCGAGTTTCAGTGCGCAGCCTGTTTGATCATCTGGAGGCCGGCGACTCGCTGGATGATTTTCTCGAAGGATTTCCAAGTGTGACGAAGGCCCAGGCGGTTGCAGCTTTGGAAACATGCTGGCGGAGGGCGGGGGATGAAGATTTTGCTAGATGAAAATCTCGACTGGCGGCTCGGACGCGAGTTAACAAGCCATGAAGTGGATTCGGTTCCCAAGATCGGCTGGGCGGGCGTGAAAAACGGCGAACTGCTGCGCCGTGCCAACACCGCTTATGACGTGCTCATCACGATGGACAAGGGCATCTACCATCAACAGAATTTAAATGGACTGCGGCTGGCGATCATCGCATTACGAGCCAAGACCAATCGACTGGCTGAAACGCGGCTGCTGATGCCGGATGTGCTGCGCCTCATGCCAAGCATTCAGCCCGGCGGCTTTTACTCGCTGCCTTGATTCAGCCAATCCCCAGCGCTTTCCGAATCGCGAGCGCATCCTTGAGCGCCTGATCAATCGTGTCGCCCAGCACCGTGAAGTGGCCCATCTTGCGGCGGGAGCGGGCTTCGCGTTTACCGTAGAGGTGGAGTTTGGCGCGGGGATGATTGAGGACGGGGGACCAGTCGGGATGGATGAGCGGGGCGGGCCAGACATCGCCGAGGAGGTTGATCATGACGGCGGGCGTGTGCTGCGAGGCATCGCCGAGCGGGAGGCCGCAGACGGCACGCTGCTGCTGCTGGAACTGGTTCGTGCGGCAGGCGTCGATGGTGTAGTGGCCGCTATTGTGCGGACGCGGGGCGATCTCGTTGACGATGACTTTGCCATCGGCGGTGACGAACAACTCGACGGCCATGGTGCCAACGTAATCGAGGCCTTCGGCGACGGCTTGCCACAGCTCGATGGCTTGCGCGACGATCTGCGGTTCCACGCGGGCGGGAGCGATGGTGACATCAAGAATGTGATGCGTGTGCTGGTTCTCGACGCAGCCGTGCGTGGCCATGCTGCCATCAACGCTGCGGGCGCCAACGACGGAGACTTCGCAGACGAAGCTGACCCATTGCTCAACGACGGCACGCTGGCCGACGAAGCCGCTCCATGCTTCGGCGAGCTTTGTTTCAGCGGTGACTTTGCACTGGCCTTTGCCATCGTAGCCGAAGGCGGCGGTTTTGATGACGCAGGGGCGACCGAGTTCGGTCACAGCGGCTTCGAGACCGGCGAGATCATCGACGACGCGGAACGGCGCGCAGGCGATGCCTTGGTCGCGCAGGAAGTTTTTTTCGCGTTCGCGATGCTGCGTGGTGAACAGAGCCTTCGCCCCAGGGCGCAGCGGTTTGACTGCCTCGACGGCGGCCAAGCATGCGGCGGGGATGTTTTCGAATTCGGCGGTGACGACATCGACCTGCTGCAAAAAGCGGTTTAGGGCCGCAGCGTCATCGTAGGCGGCGTTGATCTCGATGTCGGCGAACTGTCCGGCAGGGCAGCCCTGCGGTTCGTCGGTGAAGATGGCGATGCGATGACCGGCGCGGCGCGCCTCCAGCGCAAACATGCGCCCGAGCTGACCGCCGCCGAGGACTCCGATGGTCGAAGGGGGCGGAAACATCATTGCTTCGGTTCGACTTCGAGTTCCTGCTGACTTTCGAGCACCTTTTGCGTCTGCCGTTCGCGGAAGGTCTTCAGTTTGGCGGCGAGATCAGGATTTTCGTTGGCGAGCATCGCGACGGCGAAGAGTCCGGCGTTCAACGCGCCCGCGTTGCCAATCGCGAAGGTGGCGACGGGGATGCCGCCGGGCATTTGCACGATGGAGTAGAGGCTGTCCACGCCGCTGAGCGCGCGGCTTTGCACCGGCACACCGAGAACGGGGATGGTGGTCATGCTGGCGGTCATGCCGGGCAGATGCGCCGCACCGCCGGCACCGGCGATGATGCACTTCAGTCCGCGCTGGGAGGCGGTGGTGGCGTAATCGTAAAGAAGCTGCGGCGTGCGGTGCGCGCTGACGACTTTCTTTTCAAAGGGCACGCCGAAGTCCTGCAGCACCTGGGCGGCGTTTTGGAGCGTGGGCCAGTCGGAACTGGACCCCATGATGATGCCCACGAGAGGCTTGATGGCGGGTTCTTTGCTCATCGGGAAAGCGGGCAGGATGGCGGGCGGCGGGGCAGCGTCAAATCTTCGATTTGGCGCGGGCGAAAAGCCGTGCGAAGAGAGTGGCGCATGACTTTTCTCGACAAACTGAATCAACGCATCGCCCAGACCGGATCGAACCTCTGCGTGGGGCTGGATGTGCGGGCGGAAAACGCGGAAGAATCGACGAAGCGGTGGATTCTCGATGTGATCGAGCAGACCGCGCCGTTTGCGGCGGCGTTCAAGCCGAACTCGGCCTACTTCGAGGCGCTGGGCTGGCGTGGGGTGAAGATGCTGGAGGAGATTTTGCAGGAGATCCCGAAGGAGATCCCAATCGTGCTGGATGTGAAGCGCGGCGACATTGGCGAAACGCAGGGCTACTACGCCAAGGCCTGCTTTGACGTGATGAACGTGGATGCGGTGACGCTGAATGCCTACATGGGCCGAGATACGCTGGAGCCGTTCCTCAAATACACGGACAAGGGGCTGTATCTGCTCGGCGTGACCTCGAATCTGGGTGCGCAGGACATCGAACTGCAACAGACGGGAGATCGGCAGGTCTATGAACTCGTCGCGGAGATGACGAAAGGACACCCGCAGGCGGGTTTGGTGGTCGGTTTGACGAATGCCGCGCCGGATGTGCTGGATCACATCCCCGACGTGCCGCTGCTAATTCCAGGCCTCGGTGCCCAAGGTGGTGATTTGACAGCACTGAAAGGCAGCGGGCGGAAAGCACCGCTGCTGGTGAATGTGTCGCGAGGTGTTCTGTATCAAAAGGATGACCTGAGCTTCGCGCAACGTGCGGCGCACTGGATGCGGCAGATTCAGCAGGCGCTGCGCTGATTGGCACCGTTAAAATGACAAAATTGCCGCACGGAAGCTACTTGCTTGCGACGTATTCGTGAGGATGAATCAGCCCGTTAACATCCCCCCAACCCTCTGACGACTCTCATGGTCTTCGATCTCAGTGAGCATCTCAAAACCCCCCTTCAGCGCCGGATTTACCGGCTGCTCGGGCCCACCGTGGAAAATGCGCTGGGCCTGCGTGGCTTCGACGAGTTCTACCAGGAGTCCGCGCGGCTCTTCCGCGCCCATCCGCAGCATCCGCAGGTGTTTGCGTGGTTTGATTCGGTGGCACACGCGCTGAAGCTGCAGGAGGAGGTGGCTTTGCCACCGGAGTTTGAGTTTCCGCAGCAGGGACCGCTGATCATCGTGGCGAACCACCCCTTTGGCGTGATCGATCCGGTCATGCTGGCACGCTGGGCGGCACAGTTCCGGCCTGATCTGAAAGTGATGACCAACTCGCTGATGCTGGCGATGAAGGAGCTGGAGGGACATGTGATTCCGGTGGACCCCTTCGGCGGTGAAGCGGCCTCGAAACGCAATCTAGCGCCGATGAAGGAGGCAATCCGCCTGCTGCGTGGCGGCGGCGCATTGATCATCTTTCCAGCGGGCGAGGTGGCGTCCTACAAGCCAGGACGCGGCTTGGACGAGCCGAAGTGGAGCAATCATCTCGGCTCGCTGGTGCGGCGCACCCAGGCGACAGTGCTGCCGGTGTACTTTCCAGGATCAAACAGTGCGCTGTTTCACGCCGCCGGGCTGATCCATCCGCGCCTGCGCACCAGTCTGCTGCTGCGCGAGTTCTGCAACCGCGCGAACACGGTGGTGCCGATGTGTGTGGGCCAGCCCATTCCGTACTCACGCCTGAAAAAATTTGAGGATGATGAGCAGCTCACCCGCTACCTCCGCGTGCGCACGTTCGTGCTGCACCAGCGGGGCAAAGAGACCGGCTCAAAGCTGACGGTGGAGGGGGAGAACATCACCCTCACGCCACCGACCGCAATCCAGCAGGAGCACATGGTCGAGGAGATCGACCGCCTGCGCGCGCGTGGCGGGCGGCTCGTCGGCCAGGGCATGCTGTCCGTTTATCAAGCGTACTCCCACGAAATCCCCGCTCTGTTGCCGGAGATCGGGCGGCTGCGGGAGATCACCTTCCGCGATGTGGGGGAAGGATCGGGCAATGACATCGACCTCGACAAATACGACCGCTATTACGAGCACCTCATTCTGTGGGATGAGGAAAAAGAGCAGGTGGCGGGCGCTTACCGTCTCGGTAGGGCCGACGTGATTCTGCGAGAGTACGGGCCAAAAGGGCTGTACACGAACACGCTATTCCGGTTTGAAAAACCCTTCCTCGCGAACCTTGAGGCGGCGGTGGAGATGGGCCGCAGCTTCATCATTAAGGCGTATCAGCGCAACATGAGCTCCCTGCCACTGCTGTGGAAAGGCATCGGCCACTGGATTGCGCGCAATCCGCGCTACAAGAAGCTGTTTGGCCCGGTGAGTATCAGCAAGGACTACAGCAGCCTGTCGCGGCGGATGATCGTGGAGTTTTTGCAGGACAACCGCATGCACCCGCACCTCGCCAGCTTTGTGAAAGCGCGGAATCCGTTCCGCTACCTGCGAACCCGCAAGATGATGCGCGAGTTCATCAGCGCCGACCTGCAAAACGTGGACGACTGCTCCGCGCTGATCTCCAGTCTGGAGACCGACGGCAAGGGCATCCCCACGCTGTTGAAGCATTATTTGCGGCTGAACGCGACGCTGCTGAGCTTCAACGTGGACAAGGATTTCTCCTCCGTCGTGGACGGCCTGATCATGGTGGATTTCACGGAGACCGACCCGCGCCTGTTGGCGAAGTACATGGGCGACGAAAACTGCCGCCAGTATCTCATCAGCCACAAAAAAGCGGCGGCCTAAAGTCAGGCCGCCGCGTGATTGGGTTGCTCGAAACTGCGGTTACTTCGCGACGTCGTTGGCGGTGCTGATCTCCGGCTCGATGAGGCCATAGTCGCCGTCCTTGCGGCGGAACAGGATGGCTAGGCGGTGGGTCTTCTGGTTGTGGAACAGCACGAACGGACGGTCGCTGATTTCCAGGTCCATGATGGCTTCATCAGCATACAGCGGACGGATTTTGTAAGGCTCCTTGTGCATGTAGGCCGGCTCAATGTGCTCGTCCTCGGTGTGCAGCACTTCCTGGTGGTACACCTGCTCTTCCAGATGGCGGATGTTGTCCTCCTTGCGCGGGCGGTGGTTCTTGAGCAGGCGCGTTTTGTACTTGCGCATGCGGCGGGCGATCTTGGAGATGCTTTCGTCGATGGAGGCGTAAATGTCCTCGGTGGTGGACTTGACCTCAATGACGATGTGATCGGCGCAGAAGAGAATGATTTCAGCCATCTGCTGGCGGTGGTTCTGCACATCCAGAATGACCTTGGCTTCAATAATCCGTGGATAATCGAGATGGAGACTCTCCACTTTCTTGTGGGAGTAGTCGCGCATCGCCTCGGTGACGTCCATGTGACGTGCGGTGACGATGATAGGGAGGTTGACGTTGTGTTTTTGCATGGTGGGTTCTCCGTTGGTTGGGGTTAATGTTACATGGTGAAGCCCTCGCCCAGGTAGAGGCGGCGGGCTTCGTCGTCATTGACGAGAAATTCTTTGCTCCCGTGGCGGCGCACCTGGCCCTCGAAAATGAGGTAGGCACGGTCCACGATGTTGAGGGTTTCGCGCACGTTGTGGTCGGTGATGAGAATGGCTAGGCCGGCCTGGCGCAGCATGCGGATGATGTCCTGAATCTCGCTGACAGCGATGGGATCGACGCCGCTGAAGGGTTCGTCGAGCATGAGCAGCTTCGGCGAGGTGACGAGCGAGCGGGCGATAGTGAGGCGGCGCTTCTCACCGCCGGAAAGAGTGATGGCGAGATTGTCGGCCACATGGTCGATGCCAAATTTCTCCATCAACGACTGAGTCTGCTCCTCGCCCTCTTTGCGCGAGTAGGGCTGGGTCTCCATGACCGCCATGATGTTCTCACGGACGGTGAGACGGCGGAAGATAGACTCTTCCTGTGGCAGGTAGCCCATGCCATGCCGGGCGCGCATGAACATCGGCTCATGCGTGGCATCCTTGCCATCAAACATGACCTTGCCGCCGTCCGGCTGCACCAAGCCGACGATCATGTAGAAGGTGGTTGTCTTGCCAGCGCCATTCGGGCCGAGCAGGCCGACGATTTCGCCGCTTTTCACCTCAATATCGACGCCGTTGACGACGGCACGGCCATCGTAGATTTTTTTCAGCCCGTCCGTGTGCAGCAGGATGTTTCCCACAGGGCTTTCCGCCACAGCGTCCGCTGTCGTTGTGGTGGCCTGCACCATCGTGTCATCCCAGGAAAATATGGATTCCTGACCGGCTACCGCCGCTTTCGATTTTTTCTTTTTTGCGGCCATGGTCACTGCGGTGCGGAGGTCATGCCGCTGCGGCTTTTCGGCGTGGCCTCATCTCCCTGGAGAATGATGGTTTCGTTGCCGCCATGGGTGGTGAGCTTGCCCTTTTTATCAATGATCATAACACAGCCCGGCTCGGTGGATTTGTGCAGTTGATTGCCCACCTGCACCTGCGGCCACTCATAGAGCGTGGTGATGCCGGTTTTGCCGTCATGGATCAGATGCTTGCAGCGGCCGATCTGCAGCTCTCCGTCCTCGGCGACTTTTTCGACCGTGACCATCGGGCCGCGGGCGTCCGCCTTCTCGATGGGACTCTCGCCCGCAGGCTTTTTGGCGGGAGCCAGGATGTCCGCGTCTTTCCCCACGGGGTTGGCTGGTTTGGGCTTGAGCGCTCCTCCCTCCTGCTTTGCCATCCAAATTTCGAGTTCCTCACACTCGATGTACATTTGCGGATGCCTAGCTTTCACATTGCCAGTATAGATGCCATAGCCCTCATTAGCATCAAAAAAGGCGCTCTTTTGCGCGGTGATGAGAATCTGGCCCTTGGTGGCTTTGGGAGCCTCATCTAGGTTCAGCGGCTGCAGCGGCTTGGGCTGCGGCCCGACTGGCGGAGGAGGTGGTGCTTCGACCACCGGGATGGCGGGTGATGCGGCGGCTGTTTCTGGGGCGGTGGCTGGAGAAGAGGCACCTGTGGCCGCCTTCATCAGTTCCTGGGCGGCCTGGAGCGCCTTCTGGCGCATGTCGGCGGTTTCCGGAGCGGTCAGCAGTTCCTTCGCCTTGTCTTTTACCTCGTCCGGGACCTGTTTGACCACAGACTTGGCCGCATCAATGGCCTTAGCTTTCGTGCTCTCGTCCACTTTCTTTTTGCGAAAGTCCAACAGCGGGCGCGTGCCCGGTCCCTGCGCCAGCACAACCACGCTGCTGATGAGCAGGGCGGCGCCGAGGATGAGAGGCGTTTTCATGTCACTTCGAGGGTTTGGGTTCGGGGGGGAGGATTCCCTCGCCGCTGACAGCGCTCGTGTCAAAGATCACCATACGGATGTTTCCGGTCATGCGGCCCTGGTTCTTCACGGTGTCGAAGATCAGGCTGTCGCCCTCGATCTCGAAGTCGGCACGGCTCACGCGGCTGCGTTCCGTGCTGCGCAGGATGCCACCGGCCATCTGGTAAAAGGCGGTCTGCAAATCAATGCGCACATCGTTCTGCGGGTCGGCATTGAACATCTGCACGACCAGTTTCTCCGCCCACAAGCGGCCATCGTCGATCCGGCGCACCACGGCGGCGGTGATGAGCGAGGTGCGGCGGCCCAACTCGTCGAAGGAGGGGATCACCGCGCCTTTGCTCTCGGCACCCAAGGGCACCATTTGCATGAAATTACCCAGACCGGAATCTGCGGGCGCTGGCTGCTGGGCACTGGCGAACATGACCAGCCCTGCCACCACGCCGAGCACGGTGGAAGACGCCAGCCTGCGGCGGCGAAGCTGCTCAAGTGATGTCACGAACCAGGGCATGAATTTGCCGGAGTTTTTCCACCACTTCCGCGATCTGCGAAAGCGGGATTTGATTGGGACCGTCGGAAAATGCTTTGGCCGGATCAGGATGCGTCTCCATGAACACCGCGTCACAACCCGTCGCCACTGCTGCACGCGCCAAAACGGGGGCCAACTTGCCATCGCCACCCGTGGTGGTGCCCTGGCCGCCGGGACGCTGCACGCTGTGCGTCGCGTCCATCACCACGCGGTAGCCCAGCTCACGCATCCAGTAGAGGGAACGCATGTCGGCCACGAGGTTGTTATAGCCAAAGGTCGTGCCACGCTCAGTGAACATGAAATTCTCGCAGCCGACGCTCACCAGCTTGTCGCCGATGTTTTTCACATCCCAGGGGGCGAGAAACTGGCCCTTTTTCACATTCACCGCCCGGCCGGTTTCGCCAGCGGCGACGATCAAATCCGTCTGACGGCAGAGAAAGGCGGGGATTTGCAGCAGATCAATGTGTTCTGCCGCCTGCCGTGCCTCCTCGGCAGTGTGGATGTCCGTCGTCACCGGCACACCGAGCTTTGCGCCGATCTGCGCCAGCAGCTTGCACCCCGCCTCACAGCCGAGACCACGATAGGAGGAAATGGCGCTGCGGTTGGCCTTGTCATACGAGGCTTTGAAAATCCAGCGCCAGCCGTGCTGCTGCGCCATGGCACCGAGCTTTTCCGCCACGTCCCAGATGAATTCCTCGCTCTCGATCACGCAGGGACCGAGTATCAGCACCGGCTCCGTGCCATCCATCGACACCGACCCTATTTTCACCACCGGAAGAGAGAACTTTCCCATAAAACTTGAATTTGATCCTGTGAGCGCCGCTCCAGAATCGGTTTTGAAGTTCTCCAAGCCCGTTGCGCTGCCCGCTGGTTAAAGTGTAGCGGGGAGGGCCGGGGAAAACAATGGAAGATTCGGCACCTGCCTAGCTTTTTAGCCACCATCAATGCGCGCACAGTCGCGAGTTGATCATTTCGCTGGTTTTAATTCGCGCAAAGTTTTGAGCAGGCTTTCCGCGTCTGCGGACGGCATCAATTTATGTTTTTGATAACTCTCTGCTGTTTCGAGAGCCTCATCCCAGCGTCCCTGCATGGCTTCAAAAAGAATGCAGTTTTTGGTCAAAGTAAGGCGGTTTTCATCAAATGCCGCCCCTTGGCGTCGTAGCAGGTCTTTGGCTTTCTCAAACAGGACCTCGGCCTTTTTGATGCCGTCGTCCGAGCTGTCCTGTCGAAGGCTGAGGACGGCTTTTTGATTCCAGAGCGCGTAATCGTCCGGGGTTTCCTTGAGACTCTGCTCGATGAACGCCTCGGCCCGCTGCCACATCTGCAGTCTGTCCGCAAAAGCGGCGCAATACCTGCGCTGCTGGATTGTGGGATCAAGCGCGAGCTGAAGCTCCAGAATGGCGAGTCCTAGTCGGACATCTTCCCATGACGCCTCGTTGATAGCGATGAGGAAAGACCATAAGACGTGGCGTTCTGGATCAGCACGCAGACCGTCCGTCAAATGGGAGACATGCAATTGAAACCGGCCGCCTAACAGCCCGATCATTTCTGCACGACAAATAACCTCATGAATCCTGGCTTTCTCGATGTCTGAACCGGTTTTGAGCCAACTTCGAAGATGTGCCACGACTCGTTCGACCGCCGCTTGGTTTTCCGCTCCCAGATCAAGTTTCGCATCAAACTTGGACTCCTTGCGTTTGCCAGTTGTGGTGTCGTCAAATAGCATCGTGGCGATGGCTGCGTCTTTGCTACCTTGAGCGGCTGTTGTTGGGTCCGTTAGACGCTGGAGGGCCGCGCTTTTGAGCCAGCTCAGGAAAATGGCACCATAGGCCTCGATATTTTTGTCGGCCAGACGCAGCGCGGACTCCATGTTTTGATGGTTCAGGAAGTATGTGGGCATTTCCAGCATGGCCAGGGTCTGCACGGCCTGAGTGTTTCTCGGAGTGTCCGGCCTTCGTGAGATCTCAGCTTGTTTGATTTTCGACAAAACCCAAACACGCAGGCCGGCAGAGCGCAGCAGTAGGACGAGATCAGCGGCGGCATCCGTCATGAGCGCATCGGCTTGTGCCGCGAGTTTTCTTCCTACGTTCGCGAATTGATCAAATTCCGTCTCTGCCATCGCGTTTTTGATCAAGCGGTCCAGAAAAACATCGTGCGTGCGGGACTCGGCCTCATTTGCAGGGCCTCTCGCGAGATCCAGCCAGCGAAGACACTCAAGCTGTAGCAACACCAAGCGCGCCCCGAGATTGTCCTTTTGAATCCCGAGGGCTGTTTCAGCGGCTGCTTTTGCCGCCGGTAGTTCTTCTTCCTCTAAATGCGCGAGCGCATCCGCCAGCATGGCGTGTCCTGCGGCATCACTGGGATTCGTCTTCAGATGAAGCCTGCAAAGTTGAACCAGTCGGTCGAGGTGCTCTTCTCTCTCCGTCTTTAGCCCGAGGCTATCACTCAGGTCGTAGAGCGCTGCTTCGCGCTCCCAGTCTTGCAGAAAGCCGGACGCCGTAGACCCCGCCAAGGCCACAAGCTGTCGCCGCCGTGTGGCACTGCTTGTGTCCAGTTCATAGCCGGAGAAACCGTTGCCAATCTGGGAAGTCGCAAAGCTAAAGCTGAACACCACCTGAGTCATGGCTACCTTCAATTTAGTGCGAGTGTCGTCGTTATTGCCATTTAGAGGTTCGGGCGTGGCCAAAATATCCTTCACTCTTTGCGCTAGCCCTTGGGCGTCTGCATTAACACCAACATATTGGGCCTCGACGTGTTGCGCCGCGTCACGCACGAGTTTGCGAGCGACGGCGATGTCCGGCAGTTCCAAATCGTAAGGCGTTTTCGATTTTTCGCCCTTCACGGACAAGGCTGGCAGGACGCAGATTGCCCAATACAGAAGCGTGTGAGTTTGCATGAGGACACTGTGCCCCGAGGGCCGACGGCTGGCAATCGCCAATTCGGCATGGTCCTGGGAAACGGGGTCAGGCTGCAACTGGCTGACAGGATCGTCATCATCATTGGTTCGGTGCATCGGCTTCGTCCAAAAACGTCTTCATCGTCTCGGGAACCATTCCCAGCGCACGCTTCCGGTCAAGGC
>Ga0209702_10003584_pt1 | contig 24196 bp, 17 predicted proteins | sample FRY01_FD_187210 | JGI IMG/M metagenome (GOLD analysis project Ga0209702, IMG submission 187210) | Freshwater microbial communities from Lake Fryxell liftoff mats and glacier meltwater in Antarctica - FRY-01 (SPAdes) (version 2) | ecosystem: Environmental > Aquatic > Freshwater > Ice > Glacier... | reverse complement strand
TTTTAAATCTTTCTAGAAAAATTACCTTATATTTGCTCCCTCCTAGCTCATTGTGATTTAATAAACGCACACGTTATTATTATATTTAAATTTATATATTTAATTTAAATTTAATACAATACTATCAAATGGTAAGTTTTTTTGAAAATTTGTTAAATCTTTAGGTTAAATAAAGTAAAATATAATCAATAACTTTTTTGTAAGAATCAAAATGAAAGATTAGTTAAAGTTTCTAAAATTATTGGTCGAACAGGATCTAGGGGTGGTGTAACACAAGTTAAAGTAGAATTTTTAGATGATAAAACAAGAGTACTCGTGAGAAATATAAAAGGACCAGTTAGAGAAGGTGATATTTTAGTTTTGCTAGAGTCAGAACGAGAAGCTAGAAAATTGAGGTAAATTATATAAGATTAACTCAAATTTTAAATAAGAAAATATTTAATTGTTTAGTAACGAACTGCTAGAGCTTCCATACTTCCATTTTACCGGGATCGTATTTTTTCGTTTATAATATCTAGATAATCTATGTATTTTACTTTCTATTAATATAAGACGAAACCTAGAATCTTTATCTTTCTTATTTCTTTCTAGGTGTTTTCGTACATTTATAGCTTTTTTTATTAAAAAATATAAGTCTTCAGGGATTTCAGGTGCAATTTTTTTTCCTTTCAGTATTCTTATTATTTTTTTTCCTGTAACATTTTTTGTCTGGGGAATCCCTTTGCAATCCCGGAGATATATACCAATTTGTGAAGGAACTAAACCTTTTTTAGCTAATTTACAGATCAAAGGAGTTAATTGTTCTAATGTTGAGTTAGACCATTTTGGTGATGATCTTTTAAAAGGTATTGTGGTTTTTGAAATTCCGTTTCTATAATATAAATTTTCTGACTAAATAAAATTTGAATAAACTATATACTAGTTGTACTTACTTTTTTGCATGCATGGTATTAATTTAAACTAAAAATAGTTTACTGATTAATAATCTACCACGTCTTGTTTATAATATATGAGGGAAGTTATTTCACTCCATATCGGACAGGCTGGGGTACAAGTAGCCAATGCCTGTTGGGAACTCTATTGTCTTGAACATGGAATTAATCCAGATGGTTCTGTTTCGTATGAAAAAACCAAAAAAAGTAATGATGAAGCCTTTACTACATTTTTTAGTGAAACCAGTTCAGGAAAAAGGGTTCCTCGGTGTATATTTCTGGATTTAGAACCAGGAGTAATAGACGAAGTAAAAAACAGCAAATATAAACAATTGTACCATCCAGAACAACTCATTTCTGGAAAAGAAGATGCAGCAAATAATTATGCTAGAGGACATTATACTGTTGGAAAGGAAATAATTGAAATAACTATGGAAAGAATTAGAAAACTATCAGAAAATTGTTCCGGGTTACAAGGCTTTCTGGTTTTCCATTCTGTTGGAGGAGGTACCGGTTCAGGTTTGGGATCACTATTATTGGAAAGACTTAGTATTGAATTTGGAAAAAAATCCAAATTAGGATTTACTGTTTACCCTTCTCCACAAGTCTCAACGGCAGTAGTAGAACCATATAATTCAGTGCTCGCAACTCATTCCTTACTCGAACATACTGATGTTGCTGTTGTATTAGATAACGAAGCTATCTATGAGATATGTCAAAAGTCTCTAAACATCGAAAGACCTACATACACTAATCTAAATAGGCTTATAGCTCAGGTAATATCCTCCATTACCGCATCACTAAGGTTTGATGGTGCTTTAAATGTTGATATTACAGAATTTCAAACTAATTTAGTTCCTTATCCGAGGATTCATTTTATGCTTTCTTCTTATGCTCCAGTTATCTCAACAGAAAAGGCAACTCATGAGCAGCTTTCTGCTTCAGAAATAACTAATTCAGCATTTGAACCAAGTTCTATGATGGCTAAATGTGATCCAAGAAGAGGAAAATATATGGCTTGCTGTTTAATGTATAGAGGAAATATAGCTCCAAAAGATGTAAATGGTGCTGTTGCTGCAATCAAAACAAAAAAAACCATTCAGTTTGTAGATTGGTGTCCTACAGGTTTCAAGTGTGGAATAAATTATCAAGCTCCTACACTCGTTCCTGGTGGTGATTTAGCTAAAGTTCAAAGAGCTGTCTGCATGATATCAAACAGCACTGCCATTGCGGATGTTTTTTCACGAATAAATCAAAAATTTGATCTTATGTATTCCAAACGTGCATTTGTACATTGGTATGTAGGGGAAGGTATGGAAGAAGGTGAGTTTAATGAAGCTCGAGAGGATCTAGCAGCTCTAGAAAAAGATTATGAGGAAGTAGGAACTGAAACCCATGATATTGATACTGAGAATGAATATTAGAAAAAAATTACGAAAAATAACCACAAAATTTTTAGAAATTATTGGTACATTTCAAATTTTGTACTTAAAAAAATTTTTTATCTTATAAACAGTTTTTGATAAATTTAATAGCTATAGTTCATATTAATATAAAATAATTTGTATAAGACAAAAAAAAACCTTACAATATCATAGGAATAAGCATAATTTTTGATGTAAAATTTTTTATAAAAAATATCAAAGATTTCATATACTAAATCTTCTTTTAATGAATCTTGGGCTAAGGAAAAACTAAATGAAGGATTTTTCTTAGTTTTTCTTAGTTTTTCTATAATTTTTCGAATCTTTTGAAATTTTTCTATCGTTTTATTTATCTTTACATCAAATATAAAATAAAAACGATAACTATCTATTATGTTCTCCAGATCAATTGAATTTAATGCAAGAGAATTGAAAAAGGATGGTCGTTTAAAAGTATTAGATTTAAAAATTTTTGAATCTATTGATTTTACCGGTATTTCTTTTCGGTTTGAATTGACAATTTTTGTCAAACAAACAAACGATATTTTTAAAACCTTTTGCTGGTGAAAAACGTAGCCTGATCTTATGAATGTCTCCCATTTTAGATAATAATAAAGTTTTTTATTTATTTGAATAAAACTAGTTTTTGGTTTATTTGAACAAACCTCAACATAGAATAACTTATTTCTTTGAATTAAATGCTTTTTTTTTCTTACTAATTTATTATTTTTGAAATGCCTTAGAAAATAATCAGTGATTTTTTTTATTTTTCCAATTTTTTTTAGCGACATATATCCTGGAAATTTTGATTTTCCGACACAACTATTAACAAAACTCAAAAATTTTTTAGATATTAGTACTCTTGATAGAATTCTTTTATTCTTTTTAGGTACACTAAATTTTTGAATAAACTGGATTCTTTTTGCTAAAAGTATGCTTTTAGAATTTTTTTTTTTTTTATTATTTGAAGTTCTAATTCCTTTTTTATTAAGAATATTTTGATCAATTTCTCCAATTTTACAATTATTGTCAAAATCAATTGAATTAAATGTTGGTCTACTTATCTTTTCGGTTAGCTTCTTTGATATTCGAATAGATGAAAGAAAAGAAAGAGAAAAAGAAGCTTTAAATTTCGAGAAAAAATACCAAAAAAATGTCTCAGAATTTCTATACCAATGTTTTTTTTTATTTTCAGAAAGCATTTTCCAAAAAATGAAAGTATGACTAATCTTAAATGAATCTAGATTTTTTAGAATTTCTTTTATTTCGTATTTAAAATCAAAAAAACTTGATTTATTAAAATTAAGAGATTTAAAACTAAATAATTGAGAATTTAAAAAACTAGACTTAGAAATTAAGTGAAGAATTAAATTACTTTCTTTTAGAAAAAAAGATTTTGTTCCTGAAAAGAATTTTGAAGAATGGGTATATAGGAGGGAAATATTAGGTAACTGTTTAAAATTAAAGGTATTTAATAATGTTCCATTTATTATTCTAAATTTCCAGCCCAAACCAAAAGAAAATGTGGCTAAAAAATTGAAAAAAAATTTTTTTTCAGGTAAAAAAGTAACAATTAAATTTGCTGTTTCATGAAAAAATTTTAGTCTGGATCGTTTATCACCATTTTCTTTTAAACTTTTTCTCCTGTATTTTAAATAAATAGTCTTTAAAAAAAATTTCAAAGATACATATTGATTATTAGCTAATTTTTCGCAAGTTGAATTGTAAAAATTGTTTGGGTATCCTTTACAAAAATTTTTAATTAGATCTATTTTTTCATCCGAAAAAAAGGAAAGAAAGAAAAAAATAAGTTTGAAATCATTAATAATTCTATTTATTTTTTTAGGTAGAATTGCTAGTCCTAATTCAAATTCTTTTTTGTAAAAAAAATCAAATTTTAAATCTTGATTTTTTCTTTTTACTATATCTTTAACTTTCAAAGATCTTGTAAATAAAATAATATTTCTTTTAAAAATTAGCAATGAAATTAAAAACTTTGTTGAGAACTGCTGGACAGTCTTGCCCCTAATGGGTTTTCTTTTTATGTAAAAACAATTCAAATTTTTATAAGAATAGTAATTTTTGTTTAAACAACAGGTTTTTGATTTTATTCTAATTAATAAATTTTTTTGATAAATAGAAAAAACTTTGCATTTTCTTATTTTTTTAAAATCACTTGTTATATTCCTTCTTAAGACAAGAAGGTTAAATTCTCTATGTGTTAATAAATTTTTGGACTTTTTTTCAGTAGCTTTGAAATAGATTGAAAATTTTGTAAATTTTAGATTCATCGAATCTTCTACTTCTCCTTCATTTTTTTCAGATTTTAAAAAAACTAATTTAAATATTTTTAGAAATGTTTTTTGGAAATGATTGATAAGCTTTGGAATTTTCCTAAAATTCCAAAGCTTATCGATTTTTTTATTCATAATGTGTGATTCCATCTTAAATATAATAATTTAATAAAATTTTTAGAAACTTGAAGTCTTATTTAATTATAAGGACTATATTTGAAAAAACCAATAAATATTATTAATATATATTTAATTCAAAGGTTATTAAATAAATCGATCATTTAATGTTAAAAAAAATAACAATTTTCTGCTTGAAAAACAAATTTTTTTGGATTAAAAAAGCAGATGAAATTATGCGTCTAAGAAACCAATTTAGAATTATAGGAAATTTGATTAGAATTCCTCTATTCAATCAGAAAAAGAATTTCTTTTTATTCTTGAGTTTGGAAGAGATCATGTTAGGAATAGAAATAGGTTTTTTGAGATTAAAATTTTTCACTTCACAAAAAAGATATATTTTAAGTTTTTTATTGAAAAATTTTGATAAGGATAGATTTTTTAATAAAAAAAATTATCCAAGAAAGATCCTACAATATTCAAACTTACTCCTCAAAAGATCTGAAACAATTAAAAAATGGAGAGAAATTGGTGAAATTGTTTCTAAAATTTGCAATTACAACTTTATAAATTTAGACTTTTGGAAAGTGAAAAAATTTTCAAAAATATACTCCAGTAAAAAACATAACAGGGGAACAAAAAAAATATTTTTATTAATTCGCTTTGAAAATCTTATTAAAAATTTTAAAGAAAATGATTTTTTTAAATATTCTATTTTTAAAAATTTTTGGCAAAGAGGATTCAGTTTATCTTGTGGAATGAAATTTGGTTGTTCTTACTTGGCTTATGCTGGAAATATCATGGATGTACATTCTTATTTATCAATTTTAACTATCCCCATTCAATATAATTCAATAACTCCCAAACTGATGATAGCTTTTGGTAGAGTTGGGACTATTACCAAAAAATTTAATATTTTGGTTAATTTAAATAAATACTATTCAATTAAATGTAGTACATTAAGATGGCACAACTTTTTACCTTAAATTACTTTTATTAATTCAAATGTATATTAGTTTTTTTCTTTTTTTTAATTATTAATTTAAATAAAAATGGTTAAGCATAGAAATTCTATCTCAAATGGTCATTTTAGAAAACATTGGCAGAAATTTGTGAAAACAGATTTTGACAAATCATCAAACAAAAAAAGGAGGAAAATTGAAAGAATATCAAAACTGACAAGTACAAGAAGGTATAATTTCTCGCCTAATAATTTACTAAAGCCCATCGTTCATAATCCAACTAAAATGTATAATCTAAAAATACGTCTTGGAAGGGGATTTTCCTTAAGTGAGTTAAATAAATCAGATATACCGAGAAAATTAGCTTGTTCAGTTGGAATTTCTATTGACAAGAGGCGTAGAGGAGATGAACTTAAAGAGTCTTCGAATATAATCAGACTTAATAATTATATGAAAAAACTCAATCTGGTACCATTAAAAAAAAATTCAGTTGAAAATTTGATTTTCAAAAAAATATCAAATTATAATTTTTCAGAAAAACAAATCAAGAATAAGGTCTTCGAGAAAAATATAAAGTCATCAAAGAGAATTGAATTCGATAATATACCAATGATAGATAGCTTTCAAACATTACGATCAATTAAATAGTAATCTTTTAAAAATACATTTTTTATAAATTTATTTAATAAAATATTTTCTCTCCAAAATAAAGTAACCAAGATGTATTTGTAGAGGTTAATCCTCTCACTGAAATCCTTTGTAAAATTATTAGCTCATGAAATAAAATTAATATTCTTCTTTTTAATTTATTTTTAATAAATTTGTTTATATTTACTAGAATACCACTTGATATAATTTGTAAGTTTCCAGTTTCCCCGAAAATTCTACCCGAATTCTGAAAAAAACCACTAGTAAAACAATATCTAAATCCATCTAGAGTCCCTTGAAGATTTAAAATATCTTTTTGATCTAGATGAAAATGATTTCTAGAAATTTTGTTAATCTCAATTAACTGTTTACTTATGTTAAAAGCTAACTTAAGTATGTTAAAATCAAACTTTTGATGATTACACCAATACCGCTTATTAGAATTTTTTTTTATATTGACGAATTTTTTCAAAATAGTAGCTAATATATAACATTCTTCATTTGTGTTATGTAAATTTTGGTTTTGACAATTATTGGAAATAGCAGTTTGGGTGTTTAATTTATGAAAATCATGATTCAATGAAAGCATTGAACAGCTTAACAACACATACAATTTTATTTTTTCATTTTTCATTTTTAAAGATTCCATTATACATCTAGAAAGTTTTATATCAATTGGATAAATTGTTAAAATTTTACCAGCACGAGTTAGTCTAGCTTTTTGATTAATTGCACCTAATATAAAAAGATTTTCAAATGAACGTTTTACCAACCAAGATGGTGGCATATCAATAAAATCCAAACAAAATAATGCGGAAAAATTAGATGTCAAAATATGAAGAAATAAAGAAGATAATTCAGACCTTTGGATTTCAGGCCTTGGGTAATTCAAAAACCTGGAATATTCCAAGTATGTAAATAACCGGAAACATTTTCCATTACTATTTCTCCCTGCTCTACCTGATCTTTGTTTTGCTTCGCTTTTTGATATTGGAGAAATCTTGTATAAATCTAGACCAGTTTTCCAATTTAAGATTTTTTGTTTAGAAAGTCCACAGTCCAATACAAATTTTATACCTTTTATAGTTAAACTTGATTCCGCAATATTTGTAGCTAAAATAACCTTTCTATGTCTCAGAATGATTAAATTTATCAATATCATTTGCTCATGAAGGGGTAAGTTTGAATGGAGTTTGAATATTGAAAAATTATTGTATTCTTTTTTTAATATAAAATTAAGCATTTTTTCACAATCTAAAATTTCTTTATAACCTGGAAAAAATATTAAAAAACCTGCATTTATGTCTTCTTGTAAATGTAATTTTGATATAGTTGCGCACAATGAGATAATAAAGTCTTTTTGAGGAAATTTTGTATAAAAAGTGTTAATTTTGAATATGCTACCAGGAATATCAAGTTTTCCAATATTTTTATTGAAGTATTCTGCTAGCTTAAATGAATTTCCCGAAGCAGACATAAAAATTAACTTTAGGTCTTTTCTAAGAATTAAAATTTGTTTTAACATACAAATTAACAAATCTGTGTTTATCGTTCTTTCGTGAAATTCATCCAAAATAATACATGTGTTTTTTTCAAAAATAAAATTGTTTATTAATTTTTGAAAAAGTATTCCGTCAGTTACAAATTTTATCTTAGTATCAATACCAGATTTATTTTCAAATCTAACTGAATAACCAATTAAATCACCCAATTTTTCATTCATAGAAGATGATAAAAACTTAGCAGCTCCAATAGTTGCTACTCGTTTGGTCTGACTTATAATAATTTTTTTGAACAATTTTGATAGATAAAAGATTTTAGGAACATATATTGTTTTTCCAGATCCAGTTTCTGCTTGTACAATTGTAATCTGGAATCTTTTTATTGAATTTAATAATTTCTCTTTATAATATTCGATTGGAACTATTTTTGGATAAAATGGAAAACCAAAACCCATAAATTTATCTTTTAATTGAGAACCTTCATGTCTACGAGTAATAATACTCATTTATAAAATGATTAATTGGAAGCAATTGTTACTATTAAATGGGAATAAAGGTTTAAACATGTCAATGATTAAATATAAATTTACAGATATTCTGGATTTTAGGGCAATTAATTGTTTATTTTTACAGACAAAAAAAAGGCCATTCTGTTTCATAAATAATACAGTTGGTTATACAAGAACTGCAGAAATAAGCTGTAGGTGGGAATTTTCACGACAACAACATTTAAGAAATTCTATTTTATATAATCCAAGGCTTGGTGAAATTTGTTGTCAAATATTACAAAAAATTTTTTTTTCTGGTTGCAACGGAATTTATCAACATATAATTGGAACTGAAATAGGACTTCAAGCAAGAGATATTCATCATCATATCGACAGACTCATAAAAATTGGACTTGTAGTGAAAAAAAAATTTACAATTAAATTTAGATCAAAATTAAATAGTGCAATTCAACTAAAATGCATCATTTTCGAAAATTCTAACAAAAAAGACAATTTTTATAAAAATTTATTTAATCTGAAAGACTTTGAATTAATTAGAAGATCAATTCAAATTGTTTCTAGAATTGACCGGGAAATTAGACAAAAAGATATAAAATATGGCATATTAAACTGCAAGAATTTTTTGTATGCAGAAAAAAGATGTCTACATAGAAATTGGCAAAAAATAAAACAAAAGTTTTTGAAAGCAAATATAAATATTACAAAGATTAATAATTATATATCATTTGATAAGCAGATAGTCTTCTTTAGTAGAACTGAAATAGTTCAAAAAGAAGGGGGTGGTCCAGTAATATATGCTTATAGATACTTTACTAATAATATTCATCCTATTATATTATTTCTTTTCTCGCCAGAAATTCAAATAAAAAATGCACTACGATTTAATAGAGAACTTGGGATATCTTCTCCTTTTATGTTAGAAAAATTTAGAGGCTATGTAAATTATAAAATTATTCAAACTATTCTAAAAAGTATGGAGGAAAAAGGTTATCTCTTTAAAAACCTAGAGCAAAAAGGGAGGCAGAGAATAATAAATTATCGACTAGATATAAGAATTTTAACTGAATATGAAAAAAAATTAAAATATGGTGTTACTAGCCAAGTTGCAAATAGAAGGCTTATATTGTTATCATGGGTTGAAACTCAAATTTTATTAGTAAAAGATCTTGGAAGAAAAATTGCTCAAAAAGAGAAAAAGGGACTGAGGAAGGTTGATTCAAAGGTAGTTCGTAGAGTATTGCGAGATTTGATTGAGAAAGGGTTTTTAAAAATATTCAAAATAAATATTCAAATCTTAAACGCAAATTCAAAAGCTATCGAAATAATAACTAAAAAAGATTTTGATAACACAAACTTCAACTTTATTTTTTATTTCGAACGGTTACAAAAAAATTTGAAAAAATATATAAAAAAAAAAGAAGAATTGATCAGACAAAAAATAAATCTATCAAGCCCTATAATATTAAGCATCATGGCTCCTGTCAATAATTTTAAAAATTTGTCTCTTTTAACGAAAAATATTGAGTTTATCCCATATTTTTATTTGAAAATAGAAAATATCTTTGAACTTGTAATCTCAAATTTCCTAGATTTAGAAATATATGGTACATTAGCAAGTTTTTGTTCTCGTTATTTTCATATAACTAAACTAATAGTTTTACGAACTAAGAAAAATTTTTTGTTTGAAAACTTTAGCATTCATAATGGAATCAGGAACTTTTTGAAAAAAAATTATTTACCTTTAAAAATTTTTAAGTTTAATAAAAATCCTTACTATTTGAAAAAAATTGGATCTAAAAGAAATATATATAATAATACTGAAAAAACTGAAAAGCTCACGTCTTTTTTATTTATATTAAAACTTGATAAACTTACTTTCCATATTCCTAAAAATTCTTATAAATATCCACAAGATAGTGGAAACAAGGTTCAGCAATTAGATTTTAAAACACATACGCTTAATTTCACTGGTTCTTTAAATTTTATCAAAAATTTGAGATACAAGAAAAAACTTCCCAAGCTTCTTAAATTTATTCCGGTTGGAAATAATGCTGACTCAACAATATTATTAGAAAAATGGGATTCTGAATTAGATGTAAAACTTCTTGAAAGATATCTAATCGATAAAGTGACTCAATTAAAGAATAACGTAAAATATCAAAAAAAAAGAACATTTATTAGACGCTTAAATAGAATATTAATTGTTGCAAATGTTAAACTAGCTATCTCCTTCTTTTACGAATTTTCAAAATTTAAATTTTCTGATTTTTTAATAATGATAACCTTTACTCCTAAAAATATTTTAAAGCGGGCATTAGAATTTTCTAAGTTTAATTTTAATTTTAGTTTAAATAAAGTAATTTGTACAGAAAATTTAGGAAAAACTATATCTATTAATCGTTTCAATTCAATTGAAAAAAATTGTGATAAATTGTTTATGGATCTTTTTGAGAATACTTGTAGAAAAAATTATCTTTTTTTAAGGATATCAAAAGATAAAATCTTATTTAATAGGTTATTTTGGAAATTTTCTTGGTTAATATTCACAACTTATAACTTAAAATTTTATTTAGATTTCAACATATTAAAAAAGGTTATTAGGGTAAGGGAAAAATATAAAAAAAACGATTGGTTGAAAAAAATAACAGGTATACGTTTATTAAGAAAAAATCAGAAAAATTTTTTTCCTCCTAGTTTTCAAATTTTAGATTTATTTAAGAAAATCAATTTGTCGATTCTTTTTTTTAAAATAGAACGAGATTACTTTGGTATAACACCCTTCTTTTTAAATAAGATCTCGAGTGATTATATTAAACCTGAAAATGAAATCGAATCGAATTTGAAAAAAAATAATTACCTAAGTTTTAATCCTCAAGGGAAAATTGCAAAACCAATGGAGATACGAATAAAAAGGATAATTTCTTCATTTACAAAAATTTTTAAACTAACAGACAATTCTGTGAACAATTTTAAATGTTTTTTTTCAATAAAAAAAACAATGATTTCCTTTTTCGTAAAATTAAATTTTGTTAAACAAAATGCATACCAAATACTTCCATGGACATACAAATTACCAGATTTTTTAACTGGAAAAAAATCGGAAGTTGAAGCTTCAAGGAAGAAAAATTGGTTTTCTCGAGAGATGTTTTTTGAATTTTTACCTTGGACTGATCTGATAAATTATTTTATTGAAAAAAGTGCTAAAATTTTCAATTTCGTATTATTTTTAAAAATTACAGGCAAGCTTTTAAATAATCAAGTAAGATTCAAAAAGTCAAATTTTTTAAATAAAAATTGGTTTTTATTTTTTAAAAATTTAAACTGGTTTTTTTTATCTGATTTTTTTTTGAATTTAAAATCAAAAAAGTGTTTTTTTATAATAGACAAAACTTTAAATGAAAACTTAATTGAATTGCCATTTGGCAGTAAAAAAAATTTATTTATAAAATCAAAAGGATCAATTTTAAAAATTTATTTAAAAAAAAGTTTATTTTATTATCATTAAGTATTAAATATTCTTGGCTATTAGCTTTTGATATCAATTGTTAATGTATATATTTTATTGAGAATTTTTATTACCTTGTATGGAAAATTGACTAAAAATAGTTGTAATGTAAGTTTCACTAAAGTTTAAAAAAACTTAAAAATTACAATAGTTTTTTAATTATTGTACAATTATTTACCAAAGTTTTTAATTAAATTGGTTAATAGATATTAGATTTTAGATACAAATTCTTGAAACAAAATTTTAGTAGATATAAAAACTACGATTAAATCCTTTTTATAATTAATTATCTATTTCTCCAAGTTTAAACTTGGGGTAACAACTTTAATACTTTTGAATTAATAATTGATTATTGATTATTGATTATTAATTATTAATTTCCTGTTGTTTTTTTTTTATTTTGTTAAACACTCAATACTAAAGTTATTTATTAAAAAAAATAATGGATAATAAAATTATAACTTGGACACCAATTGGTTTTTTAGTTTTAAGTCAATTGAAAGAACTCTTAGATCCAGAGTATCCAATTGAATTAGTAAATCTTGGTATTCTAAAAATAGAAAAAATCGAAAATAAGGGTAATAATTGGTCTCAAGTTACGTTGATAGGACTTGAATTTTTACCAACTTACGGTCAATGCAAAATGGCACCGTTACTAGGAATTACCCTATTTGCGGCAGTATTTAAACGATGGTTAATTTTATTAGTAATGAAAATAAAAAACAAACGGTGGCTTGTATTTTATAAAATAAAGGTAAGTAAGAAAGATCATCATAGTGGTGAAATTATCACACAGCAACTTAATGATCAAGAGCGTCTTTCAGCAGCATTAGAAAATACAGCTATTCGATTGGCAATACTGAATTGTACAAACTCAAATCAAGTCCAAAGTAGATTGGATTTAAAATGAAATTATAATTCCAGTCTCTCTCAATAAAATTTGGTGATTTTTTCCAACTTATTCAATGCCTACTGTATAAAAAAGAATTATTCTAGTTTGGAGCTCATCAACTTTTATTAAAAAATTCGATAATGGGAACAAAAGTGTTTGTGATTTTAACTGCAACGGACAGTCGTTTTTTAGTCGGTGAATAACATCCAAAAATTCCTATCATCTAATGAATCATATTCGTGGATTTAGATGGTACCCTAAACTTTCAGACTTCAAAGCTTTATTTCTTCACGTCCTCCACATCGCATCTGTCCATTTCGATGTATGTTATACCTTTTAAAAAATCTAGTGTTTTCTTTTTAAAACGAGTAGCTGAGTCAATGTAAATACTAATACTAAAAAAGGTATAAACTGCTAATGTCCATTTTATGAATTTATCTAATTGAATTCAGCTCCTACTGAATTTGTAGATAGTTTATTATACTTATTATACTTATTATACTTATTATACTTATTCTAGTATTGATAAATAATAGTATATATAACTAGTTTTACAAACATTTCTCCATGGTAAATGAAAGAGGAATAGGATTTTGTTTGATTTTAAAGGTTGAGGGATTAAACTGTGGTATTTATGAAAAAGATTTTTACTGGTGTGGTGTAAGAGACTTATACTCAACTTAAAGTGAAGCTAAAAAATTTGGGTTATCCAGGGATGCATTTTTCGGGTTTTCGAGAATTTTATCGATAATTCCATATTCTACAGCTTCTTGGGGAGATAGATATTTTGTCCTACTTGCATCTTTCATTACTTTTTGAAGCGACTGCCCAGAGGTCTCTGCTATTATTTCGAAACACTGTTTTCTGTTATAAAGAACTTCTCTCGCTTTAATTGCGATATCTGAAGCTTGCCCCCTTGCCCTAGATGTAGGTTGATGGATCATAATTGTTGCGTTGGGTAATGCAGACCTGTAAGTTGGCTCACCTGAAGAAAGCAACATAGCACATGTACCGAAAGCTTGACCAACACATATGGTATGTACAGGAGGCTTGATGTAATTCATAGTATCTGCTATAGCAAATGCTTCTGTCTCAAATCCAGCTGATGTCCCATCAGGATTGCTAGTACCGGTTGAGTTTAAATACATAAATACTGGTTTTTCAGAATTTTCATATTGTAAATACAGAAATTCCGCAACAATCAATTCGGTTACTGCAGGAACTAAAGGCATACCAAGATAAACAATTCGATTGTTTAAAAGTAAAGAAGGTAAATCTGGAGGAGGGCCTATTCTTACCCCATCATAATTTTGTGCACCTGTTTGCATAGCTTTGACTGAAATACTGTTTTTTTTTTCAGGACCATAACCATTATGTTTCCCCCATTTTATAAAGTTTTTTGATTTTGAAGAAATTGAGTACGTTGATTTAATATTAATAAATGCCATTTTATTTATAATTTTATTTAAAAAAATTAGCTTTATTAAGAATGATACAGTTCTAGTTTATCGGGTATTAGAGTTATAATTTCAATACACGATATAAAATAGAAAACAAAAAACAAAAAACATACTAATTTATATTTAAAAATATTAATTATGAAAAAAAAACGCACATAAATACGATTAAAAAAAATTAAAATTATTATACTTACCTGGCAATATACTTTTTCCTTAAGGGGATTTAGTATCCTGCTGTATTTTTTACGCACCATAAGTATTAAAAAAAATATGGTGGGATTTTTTTTGAATCTGAAAAAAATGTTGTAAAATTTTTTTATTTATATTATTAAATTTTAATTAGTCCTCAAATAATTCGTCTGATTTAATCGACTCAGAAATTAATAAAAATGCTAAACGAACATCTTCGACTGACATTAATTTTGACAAACGAAACATAGAAAAACTTGATGCTATAATTTTTACAATTTCAAAAAAATTTTTATTGGTTTTCGATGTTTTCTTTAATTTTAGCCTTGTTAAAATTTTCAATATATTTCCTATTTTAATAACTTCGCTTATAGAAAAAAATGGCATGAAGTTTTCATCATAGCTTCTTTTAAAATCTAGGATGTACCGAGTTCCTTTTGATTTAAACCCGACCCTTTCTAGTTTAATATAACTTAACCATTTTTTTCTAATTTTATCATGAAAAATATATGTAAAATATTTCAATAAATAATTTTGAAAAAAGTCTGTTATTGGTGATTTAAAAACATATGAAATTTCGAACAAGTTTATTAAAGAATAAATATTCTTGTCTATTGGTTTAGAGTTAAATTTACTAATTACTGTATTTTCAACATCTTTAATTATCGCTACGATTGAACCTGGTGCTTCTAATAAACAGTTTAACCCCGGTTTAACAATTGAAATTTTCTGGTTCATTATCATTTCTTTCAAAACAAAAAACATATCGGTATCAAGGAGATTCATATTGTTAATGCAAAAAACTTTGTACTTTCCATAAAATAATTTTCCTTTATATAGTTTTGTTTCATTTAATTCATCCTGTAAATTAAAGGAAAATAATATTTGCTTTTCCTCTTCTATTTTTAAATCAATATAAACACATTGTTTAAGAAAACTGAACATATTTTTAAAAATTTCGGAATTATTTTGTGTATTTTTATCTTTAATTAATAAATTTATTCCATTCCTATTATTAAAATCAAAATTCCTTTTGCTGTAACTATTTTTATAGTAAATTGACACTAATGTTTTTTTAATACTTTCAATTCCAAACTGCTCACTAAAAGATGAATCTTGAAAAAAATAATAAAAATTTAAATTTTCAGTCAAACACCTCAACATTATTCTATTGTTTCTAGATTTAATCGAAAAATTCAAAAATGATTTCTGAATAAAACAACCTTTGAAATCATTGGTGACACAAATTGTCTTTTTACTTTTAAAAATACAAAGAGAATCCAAATATGTACTGAAAAATACAGAATCTAATCTTTTTGTTTTATCAAAATAGGGATTGATTCGTAGTATTCCAGTAATTTTGATAGTGTCACCTACAATTAGTTTTTCGGAAAAATGATTTCGAGAAATAACGAATAGTTCCATATTATAGTTTTTTTTCAAAGAATTTAGTGAACTTGTATGAATTTTAAGAAATGCAACTTTGTTAAAATTACATCGACTTGGAAAAATCTGAAAAGAATTAAAATTTTTACATAAAAAGCAATATACAGGCTCCTTAATATTTCCAATTTCTCCCAATGAGTATGCTTCAAAATCACACACTTCACATTTAAATAAAATGGTAGACAATTCGGAAAAATTTTTGGTTAATTTAATTATTTGACCGTAAACTGAAACAAGCTTGTTTATAAAATTGGGGGAAATTTTTTCTAAATAGAAAATATTGAATGATTTTTGACGCCAAAAACTTACTTTAATTTTGTTTTGTTTTCCATTCTTCTTAAAAATACTTTCGCTTTCAAAATAGTTGTTAAGAATATAATCAAAAAAACCAATTAATTCATTGGGATGTTCGGATATTTTAATGTACAATTGAGGATCATATTGTACGATATGAACCAGATTTATATTCAAAATAAGGTTTTTTTTTACGAATTTTTTAATAATATTTTCAAAACTATATGGTTTTTTTCCATTTGAGAGTGTAAATTTGGTTAAAAATCTAAAAAAGCGAAATTTTATATTCAATCTTTTGTAATTATTCTTATCATTCATGATTTTTTTTGATTGCTTTATTGTAAAATTTATTTTAAAAAAATTAATAATAAAAGAAAATTTAATAACTTTATTATTTAATCCGATTTATAATGTTCGATTTAAATTCCTTATTGATTATAATTATAAAAAAATATACAAAATTAAATTTTAAAAGCCCGAAAAAAGTTATAATGTTTAGATTATTTTCAATTATTAGACTTCTTTGCTTTAACATTCCAAATACAAGTATCTTTCTAAAAGAAAAAACACATTTGAATAAAAAAAATAAAAAAATTTTCCTTTATTTATTTATTTTTGAGGTGTTTGTACTTAACTTTTTACTCGGACCCTATCCGATAGAAGTGATCTGGGGTTTTTATATGACAGGATTACTGGATAATCTAAATGATATGATTAATTAATACTTTCTCGTAAAACAAATTTTATAGGATCTTTTCTTAACTCCTGCTCAAATGATATTTTGCTTTAAATCAGATTTAATTAGCCTAAAATAGGAGAATTTATTTTTTGTAAGAAAGAAATATATATTTAGATTAATTAATTTAAATAGTTTTAAAATTTTACCAAATTTCAAAAAAAATAGATTTTCTTCACAGACATCAAAGAGAATTACTTGATTAAAAAGTTCCAATTTTTTTGGACATTGAGATGTATAGTATTGAACAAACTTATCAAAATTTACAATTATGTAAAAATTTTGGTTCATAGTAATAATTTGAAAATTTTTACATTTTAATTTAAATTTTCTATTTGATTTAATCATTAAATTACAGTATAATAAGCACCTTCCCCATGAATTGGAAATAATTACTTTTGATTGCTTAAATTCAGTACAAAGTTTTATTATTTTGTGAATTTTTATAAATTGATTTACTGAAATATCTAAAATTTGATTATTTGAAAAATAAGAATCATTCAAAAGTCTTTCAAAGTTTGGAACAAGTTGAAAATTTTTTTTTAATAAAGTTGTAATAAAAACCTTACTACTAAAAAATAAAACTTTTTGCAAATACTTACAGTTAAAAAATTTGAACTTTTTTAATTTTACCAAAATTAAATGATAGTCCGGTATAAAATATTCACCCTTAATAAAAACACATCCATAAAAATTTATAGATTGAGGTTTGAAACCTAAAGAAAAAAATTTCTCGGGTACTAAATTAACAAAAAAATCCTTATTTGTTGATATCGAAATTTTTCCTCCCCCTACCCCGAAAAAAATTATTGAAAAAAATTCTAACACGTATGATAGTGATAATATCAATTGTAATCGGTCTTCTTTGGAAGAAATAACTAGTAAAAAACCTTTTTTTCTCAAAATCAATAAATATTTATTTTTATAACTAATCCACAACTTAGATAGAACACCAAATATAATGTTTGTATTAAATCCCGACCCTAATGAATGGATTTTAAGTATATTTGAATTGAACAAAATCCCTTTTAAATAATGGCCTTCCTTTGTAAAATAATCTTTGCCAACATTTAATTCAATTGAATAAAGGATTATTTCTGAAACCAAGTTAACTTTTGCATGAAAAAAATGTTCTCTTTTTTTAATTTTAATCTTAAGAAGTCTATTTAAAATATACATAAAATCTTTTTTAGTATTCACAACATATTTGGTAAAAGTTAAAAAACTTAATATAACCTTATCTTGTTTAACCACCAAAAATTTTTTCATTTGCTAAATTGAAATATTAATAGATTGAGAAATTTTTTTTTCAAATAACCTGTTTTAATTAATAAATATCATTATAAAAATAAATAAATTACTTTTTTGGTATTTAAAATGAATGAATCAAATAATTTTTCTTCAGACGGTAGGCTTATTCAACTGGAATATGCTACAGAAGCAATTAAATTAGGGTCAATAATATTAGGAATAAATACTAAATCTTGCGTATTTTTAATTCTTGAAAAAAGAAAAGATGATACTTTAAACGAATCTATAATTGGACAAAAAATGATTAAATTTAACAAATCTCTATGTTGCGTTATTTCGGGTTTGACCTCTGATGTAAGGTTTTTAATAGAACAAATACAAATTAAACTATCAAACTATTTTTTCGTTTCTAATGAACACACCAATGTTGAAAATTGTGGAAAAATTATCTTTAATTCAGCATCTTTATTTGATAATAGTAATGGACAAAAATATTTTAAAAGTCGTCCATTGGGTGTTGCATTTTTATTATGTGGTATAGATCAAGATGGGTCTAGCTTAATCCAGATTGATCCTTCAGGGACCATTAAGAAAAAAAAATATGCCTCTTTGGGAAGTGGTCAAGAAGAATCTTTATTTATGTTAAAGGAAAGTTACAGGAAAAACATGTCATCTAAAGAAGCTCTAATTTTAGGTGAAAAGATTTTGCGAATATTAATAGAAAAGAATTTTAATTTGGATAATCATGAATTTTGTTTATTAGTTTGTTAATTTGGAATATTTCAAAAAAAAATTTTTAAATGATAAAAGAAGGATTAAGTAAATTTTTATATTTGAATATTTTTATAAATTAAAATATTTTCTTCAATGAGTCAAATCTACCTATTTAATAAATGGAGTTACAAAGACCTAGAAATAAAAGACATTTCCTTATATCCTTATCTAGCAATTGGTGAAAAATATTCAACTTACTTACCACACACGGTTGGTCGATATAATTCCAAAAAATTTCACAAGGCATCTTGTCCGTTGGTAGAAAGACTTGTTTGTGGATTGATGATGCATGGTAGAAATAATGGAAAAAAATTGAAAGCTATACGAATGTTAAAACACTCTTTCGATATTATCTATTTATTGACCGAAGAAAACCCAATCCAAATCCTTATCAATGCTGTTATTAATTCGGGTCCAAGAGAAGATTCTACCAGAGTTGGTTATACTGGAACAGCAAGAAGGCAAGCTGTAGACGTTTCTCCTTTACGGAGAATAAATACAGCAATCCAACTTTTAACAATGGGGGCAAGGGAATCGGCTTTTAGAAATGTAAAAACCTTCTCAGAATGTTTATCGGACGAACTTATTAATGCGGCAAGAGGATCTTCCAATTCGTATGCAATAAAAAAAAAGGATGAGATTGAAAGGGTTGCACGAGCAAATCGTTAAATAACTTATATTTCTTCGTTAAAAAAATTCGTTCCTGTTTCTGTACACTCATCCAATAAAAATGAATTTAGAAGTGATTCTTTGGTAATTATGGATTTTATGTATTTTTTTCGATCCCTATTAAATTTTCTAGTTTTTGAAATTGTTTTTTTATGATTAATTAATGACTCAAAATTCAATTTTGCTCCTGAATTCAGACCCATAAACAAAAGTATTCTTCCACTATTATATAAAATTTCTAAATACAACGAATCAGTGTAACAATTTTTTTGTAGAATAATATGGATGATAAAATATCTTAAAATTTTGTATCTAAAAAAGAAACATAGACATAATAAAATCGCACGTCCTTTAGATCTAATCAGTCTATTGATCGAGCCATTGAGGTATTGAATAGAAATGGATAAATTTAAAAAAGGAGAATTATTTTTCCATCTGTATGCTTGAAAAAATTCTGCAAGAGCATAACCATTACTTCCAAATATCGAACATAGATTTCCTGCAAATATAATTCCAGGAAGCGAATCTGGAAATTTTTTTATTATCCTCAGCGTAAATCGTAGAGTTTTGGAAACTGAAATACCTATTTCTTTTTCAACCAATGATAATAACTGCCAGGATTGAACAGAATTTGGAGTATTAGAACAATATAGACGTAGTAAATTATAGGCTTTAACATATTTCTTTTTTTTAATTGCTAAAATAATAAACGTGGGTTTGAGATGAGTTTGGTTAAATTTTGCAAAAATTTTGCTTGTGATCACAGACTCTAATATTTTATCAGACAAGAATTTCTTTTGAGTACTTTTTCTTTTGAGCACCCTGTGAATTAAAATTTTGTACAAAAGGTGAAAATTCTCATTTGTGATAATATTTACGTTTTCGCTTTTGGAGGTGTTCTGTTTATTAAATAACACTTTTTTAACAGGATCCTCACCAAATATAAGTTTTTTGTAATTTCCACCACTCCTAAATAATACTGATAATTTGAAATTTGTTAAAATAAGCATAAGAGAAATTTTGAGTAAAGTATTAATTTTCTTTTTTTCGTAGGATTCTTCTGTGGTTAAATTTAGTTTTATTATGATTTCTTTATTAAGATTAATTAATTTTTTTTCGATCTTTACAGTAGGAATAAACAATAATGGATTTGGTGTATTTTTTCGAATCCCTAATTTCTGTTGAATCTGTAGGAATTTATAAAGTTCTGTTGGATTTCTTTTATTAAATGACACAATATAATTTATCATTTTTACCATTAGTTTTTGAACTTCGAAATCACAAGCTTTTTTTTGTAACTTTATGATAAAAATTAATTTATTTTTTAAATTTCTATTAAAATTACTATAACTATCAACTAAATTTAAAAACTTCCTAAACATATTTATAAGTATTGAAAATTCTCCTAAAACTGGACTTCTCAGAAAGGAATTTTTTTTGAGCTGACTTAGATAGAATTTTATGTCTGATGTAATAAATTGTTCAATTAATTTATAGATTTTTTGTACAGTACTGATATGTTTTTCGGAATATGCTAGTAATTCAATAATTCTGGGTATTTCATTTTTTTCTCTTAATCTTTTACAGTTCAAAGATAAGTTTTCAAATTTATTAATTCCTTTAAATTTAGTTTTAAAGTGAATTAAAATTCTACATGTAATCCAAAATCCAGTTTTACTACTATCAATATTGTTTCTAATTTTATGGAAGATTTTACTAATGTTTAATATCTTTGAAAGTTTGTTTTTTACAAGAATTAGAAGTCTGGTAGTATTGTTAAAAATATAAATATTAAAATTAAATTTATTAAAAGAGCCATTGTTTTTAAAAAATTTTTGACCAGTAAAACTAGCATATCTTTCAATTAGATCTAAACTCAGGGAAAATTGACCAGTATATTGATAATACTTGTGTAAAAATGAAATTGTATCTAAATTAAACCAATTTATTAAATAGTTTAGTTTAATTAAATTTAAACTTCGTTTTTTTAATAAATTAACCCAATGACAGCAACAAAATAGTCTGGAATTTATTTTCGATTTTAAATAAAAAGTTTTTAAAGAAATCATATATATTTTTAATGAAGTTCTTACTTTACCAGAATACTCATGTTGTAGGCCTGTTTGTATATATAGTTTTTTCCGTGTGAGCTTTTTCATCACACTTTAATACTTCAGCAAAATTAAAAAAATATATTTCTACAATTAAAATATTAAAATATTTTTTATTTAAAAATCAGTATATATTAGGATCATCAATCTTTAAATCTTTACTTAAATTTAATCCAGAGTTACAGGAATTTAAAAAATATTGAAATTTTTATTTCTGAAACTTCCTTGTATTTTATATGATTGTATTTTCTTTTTAAAGATGTTAATTTCTTTTTTTCGTTCTGATTCAAAATTAACAAACTATTGGTCATCGGCAAACAACCGTTTAAACTTTGAATATTCAAGAGTCCTCTACTTAATTTTAAAAAAATCCTACCAGGCTTTATAAAGTCATTTAAATTGTTGAGTAAAGATATTGAATTCAATAATGAACTAATCGAAATAATATCAGTTTGAAAAAAAATACAATCATAATCAAGTAAATGGAGATCAAGTATATAAGATGCAAAGATAATTTCTTCTTGAGAAGCATTAAAAACTTTAGACCATTCTGCAATAAAAATTAATGGAGAAGGTATGTGAAATACATAGTCTAAAGTCGTACAGATTAGAATCTCCATATTAAAAATATCTTCTTTTGAATATGCATTATCAGATATGTAAACAAAATCTCTGGTTTCTGGTGCATAAATTTCTTCATATTTAGATGCTAAGAGCATCGATGAAATACCTAATAATTGAAGTTTTTGTCGCACCATGATTTGTAAACTTAAGAATCGGTCAATCGAATTTACTGTAAGATATAAAGTGGCCGGTACTAGTTTAAATTTACAATGAACATCTATTAACCAATCAATTAAAATTGCCCTCATTTTTCGATTAATATCAAATTGAAGGTCAATATACAACGGTTTCGAAGAAATTTTTACAGAATCTTTTATCAATTTGTGTTCTATAGTAGGGATAGATTTACAAAATGCTAGAATATTCCCGTATTCAAATTCAAATTTTTTTTGACTGGAAATGATTATTTCTATCTTTTTATTTTTTAACTTAAATTTTTTAATTAAAGTGTTTTTATTATAAAAAACTAAGAAATCCCAAATTTTTTTAAGTTGATAAAACTTGAAACCAATGGAATATTCCAATGAATTAAATATTTCAGTTTTAATATCGGCCTTTAGAGAATAATTACCATCGATATTTCCATTAATATTGTATTGATTGATCTCTTTAAATTTTCGCATATTAATTGTAAATTTAATTATTCATTTTTTTTAGTTTATTTAACTAATTTTTTATTCAATATGCTTTTTAAGTTTAATTAATAATTAAAAAAACTTTTCATAAAACAAACTTAAGAAATTGTTTTTTAAAGTAAGTAAATAGTTTAAATTAAATAATTATTATTTAATGATTTATATGTTTTTTTTCATTCTTTAAGAAATTTTCTCAGTAAAAAATAATATGTATTCTAAACTAAAATATGCTCTCATTAAGATCTACATGTTAATGTAAACCAAAAATAAAGAAATTTAAAAAAAAATTGCTTTTGCTGTTTTTTCATAAAAATTTTTTTGGATAGCAAAATTTCCCTAAAATTTGTAACAAAAGAATAATAAAAAACCAACCTTAGAATTTTATTATGATTTTTTTCATGAAATGTTTTCCTTGTTAGGATAAAATTATCTACAGAAGATCTAAATTCTTTACTTGAATTTCTTCTCGAAAGATAAATCAGATCTTCAACAAATTTTAAAGAGTCTGGAAATTTTTTTTGAAATTGAAAATTGAACTTAGTTTTAAACGAAGGAGAATTGAAATTAATTTTATCAATATTTGAGTAGATCAAAATAGATATTGGGAAAAAGATAAATTTCTTTTCTAAACATTTTTTAATAAAAAAATTTTTCCCAATTTCTTGGGAAAATTGGTATAAACCGCAAAATATTTTTAAACATTGGAATCTAGGAAGAATTATGATAGAACAAATAAAATTAAGATTATAGTTATCAACTGGTTGACCTATAATCAAAATAAGTCGGTTGTTATATCTTTTGAAATCATCGATGAAATCAATAAGATTTTTAAAATTGAAATGATGCCTTTTTTCAAAATGATAAATTTTAAGGTTTAATCTTTTATATTTAATATTTTTTAAAATTTGACTAATTTTAGAGATGTTAGATGATGAGATTAATATTGAGCAGAAAATTCTATCTACAACTGAAGGAATTTCTTTAAGTTTTTTATTTGAATATATGAGCCTTCTATGATAAATGGCATTTAAGAACAAATGATCAGGTTTTGAAGTGATTGTTTTCAATTTTAAAGAAAACTTATTATTATGGAAGATCATTTCCTTGGATCCACAAATATTTAAATGATATAATCGTTTAAAACTTTTTCTGCTAACTTTATTAATTTCAAATATGTTTTTTTTTTTTTTTTAATTATTAAATTCAAATTTAAATTTTTTTT
>Ga0209702_10003583_pt1 | contig 24197 bp, 30 predicted proteins | sample FRY01_FD_187210 | JGI IMG/M metagenome (GOLD analysis project Ga0209702, IMG submission 187210) | Freshwater microbial communities from Lake Fryxell liftoff mats and glacier meltwater in Antarctica - FRY-01 (SPAdes) (version 2) | ecosystem: Environmental > Aquatic > Freshwater > Ice > Glacier... | reverse complement strand
TTGAGTTGCGCCCGCTGACGTTGGCATCGTTGGCCCCGATCATCGGCTACACGCCGCGGCACGTCGCCCGGCTCTATGAGCGCTGGGCCGCGCGCCAGCATGACCCGACGATGCCGCGCACGACCACTGTGCACGTCGTCGGCGGCAACGGCGCGAGGCAGACCGCGCGCGCCGTGCTTTGGCCGGTGGCTGCGTGATGGCGCGCGAAGCTTCACCCCCCGCGCCCGCACCCGCCGCGGTCTACGTCCACGTCAGCGAGCTGCGGCCCAACGCCAAGAACCCGCGCGCCCACGGGGGCGAAGTCACCCGCCTCGCTCGCACGATCCTCCGCACCGCCTGGGGCGCTCCGATCGTGGCGCAACTCCGCTCGCGGCGGATCATCGCAGGCCACGGCCGCCACGCCGCGGCGCTCCTGATCCTCGCTGGCCTAGAGCTCGACGGCGAGGCTCGCGGCGGCGCAGAGCATCGCTTCGACCCCGCAGCCCCCGGCCCTGGGATGGTGCCGGTGCGCTTCGTTGACGTGTCCGACGCCGAGGCCGACGCGATGACCGTCGCCGACAACGCCACGGGGCTCCAGGGCGTCGACGACGCCGCGGCGCTTCTCGCGATGCTGTCGGGCTTCGGTCGCGGAACCGACCTGCTCGCAGAGATCGGGTACGACGACGCGGCCCTCGACGCGCTGGTCAAGGGCGCGGGGAACGCTGTGCTGTCCGCCGCCCCTCCGTCGTCGACCTCCGCGTCGGGCGACGTCGAGCGACACGAGATCATCGGCGACGCGCCGCCCTACCGCGGCGACCCGGACGGGCGCGAGTACGACGAGAGCGTTGAGGCCGACGTGCCTTCGATCGACTGCCCGCACTGCGGCGGCAAGGTGCCCCGTGGCTGACGGCGCGACCCCGCGACTCCAGCGGATCACAGACTACCCGGCGTTGCTCGACGCCGCCTGGGCGCAGGCCCACGCGCCCCGCGCTGCCAACGCACCGACGGTGATCAGCACGTTCGCCGGCTGCGGTGGTTCGTCGCTTGGCTACGCGATGGCGGGCTACCGCGAACTCCTCGCCGTCGAGTGGGAGCAGAACGCCGCCGAGACGTTCCGACTGAACTTCCCCGCCGTCCCTCTCTACCACGGCGACATCGCCAAGCTTTCCGTTGAGGAGTGCCTGCAACGCGCTGCTATCGCGCCCGGAGAGCTCGACGTGTTCGATGGGTCGCCGCCCTGTCAGGGCTTCTCGACAGTGGGCAAGCGCGATGTGGGCGACTCGCGCAACCAGCTCTTTCGCGAGTACACGCGGCTGCTCTCCGGCCTGCGCCCCCGGGCGTTCGTCATGGAGAACGTCAGCGGGATGGTGAAGGGCGACTTCAAGCTGGTGTTCGCCGCGATCCTTCGCGCGCTCAAGACTTGCGGCTACCGCGTCAAGGCGCGGCTTCTCGGCGCTCACTTCTATGGCGTGCCGCAGGAGCGCGAACGCATGATCTTCGTGGGCATTCGCGACGACGTTGCGGCAGAGCCGTCGCACCCGAGCGGGTGGTCGGAGCCTGTGTCGCTCGTCGCTGGCCTCGCTGGCCTCGCTGGCCTCGCTGGCGTGCGTGAAGGCTTCGGCCCGACGCACCTTGCGGGCGTTCGCAACGAAGACTTCGAGAACAAGTGGCGCTCTCCGCTTCGCCCGTGCTGCACTGTCGTCAAGTCGCGCCCTCCCATCCTGTCGTTTACGGTCGGCGATCAGCGCGAGATGACGCCTCGCGAATGCGCTCGCGTCGGCTCGTTCCCTGACGGGTTCCAGTTCATCGGGGGCGCATCGAAGGCCGTCGAGCGCATCGGCAACAGCGTCCCTCCGCTCCTCATGCGCTCGATCGCCGCGCACGTTCGCACGCTCCTCCCATGCCTCAGCCCCTGACCTACACCGACGCGGCGCGAGAGCACGTTCTCATGGCCCTGCGCGCGGGCTCGTCGATGCGCGACGCGGTGGGCTTCGCGGGCGTCGAGTGGCGCACCTTCCTCCACTGGCTCAAGGCCGGTCGCCGCTACGTCGAGCTGGGCGCCGACGCTGACGGCGCTGACGTCCGCTTCGCGCAGCTCGCTCGCGAGGTCGACCAGGCCATGCACGCGTCGAGCGTCGCGCTCACCAGCATCATGCGCACGGCTGCGAACGCCGGCGACTGGCGCGCGGCGGACCGGCTGCTCACCCACCGCTCGGAGCGGCAGCGCGCCCGCGCCGACCTGCGCCGCGCTCGCGCCGACGCCACCGTGGCCGAGCAGCGCGCTGCCGGGACGCTGATCGACCGCACCGATGTCACCAGCGGCGGCGCCCCGATGCTGGCGTTCTACGTGCCCCGCAAGCGCGCCGACGACGACGATGGAAGCCCCCCCGACGACCCAGCGCCAGTGGCGACCGAATAGCGCGCCCCAGGAGCAGTACCTCACCTACGGCGGATTCGAGGGCGGGTACGGCGGCGCGGCCGGCGGCGGGAAGTCCGAAGCGCTCCTGATCGATGCGCTCTACGGCATCGATCACCCGTCGTACCGGGCGATTCTGTTCCGTCGCACCTTCGACGAACTCAAGAAGAGCCTGATCGACCGCGCCCGCGACTTCTACCCGCACCTCGGCGGCGTCGAGCACAAGACCGACCACGTCTGGACTTTCCCGTCGGGCGCGCAGGTCGGCTTCAGCCACATGGCAGAGATGACGGACTATCGCCGCTTCGACTCGGCGGAGTTCCAGTACGTCGCCTTTGACGAGCTCACGAGTTTCTACCGCGAGCAGTACATCTTCATGGCCTCTCGCCTCCGCTCCTCCAAGGGGCTGCGGTCGCGTCTCCGGTGGGCCACCAACCCGGGCGGGGTCGGTCACGAGTGGGTGTTCGCGCGCTTCGCCCCGTGGCTCGACACGCGGCCCGAGTACGAGGGCGCGCGGGCCGAGTACGGCGAGGTGCTCCACTTCGCGCGCGACGAGGCGCATCCCGATGGCGATGGGATGGTGGTGCCGCGCGGCACGCCCGGGGCGCTCCCCCGCACCTTCGTGCGCGCCCTCGGCACCGACAACCCCAACATCGACCCCGAGTATCTCTACCAGCTCGACCTCCTCGACCGCGTCACCCGCGCGCAGAAGAAGCTCGGCGACTGGCTCGTCAAGTCCGGCAGAGGGCTGTATTTCCAGCGCCCATGGTGGCGCATCCTCGACGCGGCGCCGCCCCGGAGCGACTGGCGCGCGGCCGTCCGCTCCTGGGACCTCGCGGCAACTGCGGACGGCGACTGGACCGTCGGCGTCCTCACCGTCCACGTCCCCACGGCGCTTCAGCCGTGGATCACCGCTGACGTCGTGCGCTTCCGCGGCACCCCCGCCGAGGTGCACGCGAAGGTGCGCGCGACCGCCGAAGCGGACGGCGCGGCCGTCACGGTGCTGATCCCCCAGGACCCCGGGCAAGCCGGCGTCGAGCAGCGCGATGGGTACGCCCGACGCCTCGCGGGTTTCACGCTTCGCACGCACCGGCCCACGGGCTCGAAGGTGTTGCGCGCGAGCGGGCACTCCTCGCAGGTCGAGCACGGCCAGGTCGCCATCGTGCGGGGCGACTGGAACGCCGTCTGGATTGAAGAGCACCAGGATTTCCCGACGCGGGGCATCCCGGACGATCAGGTCGACGCGGGCGCCGACGCGTTCAACTACCTGAGCGGCCGGCTGAACACCTACGACGCCGACGCGATCTTCGCCGAGATGCGGGACGTCGCTCCCCGCCGTGACGGCGGCATCTGGCGCGCCCCACGCTCCGACGACGATGACGACGACGCCGACACCTTCTCCCGCCGCGAATGACCCCCACTCCTCCACCGAAGCGCGTGCGCGGCACCAAGCCGGCCGCCCCTGACGTCGCCATGCTCCCCGGCGCCGTCCAGGGCGACCCCACGCCTGGGACCGGCGCCACGCCCGCGACGCCCTCGCAGCAGGAGCCGCTCGCCACGACCACGGTGGCGGCGCTGCGGGCGATGCTCGACGAGCACGACCGGGGGATCTTCGTCCGCTCCGGGCTCCTCGCCGACCTCATGCGGCGCGACCCGGACATTTACGGCGCCCTCCAGCAGCGGCTGACGGCCCTGCTCTCGCACCCGGTGTGCTTCGACGCCGCGGACGGCACTCCCGGCGCCCTTGAAGCCCGCGACGAGCTCGCGGCCGACTGGGCGCGCATCCTCACGCCCGGGGCCGCCTGCGACCTCGCCACCGACGAGATTCTCATGGGGTTCGGGCTCGCGCAGGTCGTCTGGCGCTGGCACGACGAGCACCACGCCATGCGGCAGACCGTCGAGCCGTGGCCGTCGCACGCCGTCGAGTACGACCGCTTCTTCTGCCGCTGGTACGTCCTCACGGCCACCGCCGGCCGCATCGCGATCACGCCCGGCGACGGGCAATGGCTGCTCTTCGCGCCGCGCTCGGACCGTGCCCCCTGGCTATGGGGCGCGATCCGCCCGACGGCGCAGTGGTACCTCCGCGGCGACTACGCGGCGGGCGACGCCTCGCGCTCGGCCGAGGTCACCGGCTCGCCCATCTGGAAGGCGTCCATGCCCCTCGGCGCGCGCTTGAGCGACGAGGGCAAGGGGTTCATTCGCTCGCTCCGCACGATGGGCCGCAACGCGGTGATCCCCATCCCGAAGGGGCGCACCGCGGAGGAGAGCTACGACGTCGAGCTCGTGCAGGCGCAGGTCGACGCCTACCGAATCTTTGAGTTCTTGATGAGGGCGGGCGGCGGGAAAATCCGCCTCGCGATCCTCGGCCAGGACCTCACCTCGCAGAACAACAGCGTCGGCACCAACGCGTCGTCGAGCACCGGCGAGAACGTCACGCGGGCCGTCGTCGAGGCGCAGGCCCGCGGGCTTTCCGCGTGCGTCACCGCCGCCGTCGCCGACCCCCGCGCGGCGTACCTCGGCGCACCCCGCACGCGCGTCCGCATCGACGCCGAACCCGAAGCCGACCGCAAGGCCGCCGCCGAGGCGCAGACGGCAGAGGCCGCCGCCGTCACCGCCTGGGAGGTCCTGGGCGTCGACGTCGACGTCGCCCACCACGCGGCGAAAGCAGGTGTCCACCTGCGCTCGACCACGATCACGAAGGCCCCCGCACCATGAGCACCACCCCGCCGCCCACCAAGCGCTTCGGCGCGCCCTTCGAGGCTCTGTCGATCGACGAGGCCGCGCTTGCGCGCGACTTCGAGCCCTCGTCCTTCGGCTTCTTCTACGACGACGAGGCCCGCCCGAAGCCCTACCGCATGGCGGGCGACGTGGCCGTGGTCGACGTCGTGGGCGCGCTCGACACCCGCGCCGGCTGGTGGTGGGACGGCTACGACGCGATCGTTGAGCGGGCCGCCGCCGCCCTCGCTGACCCGAAGGTCCGCGCGCTGGTGCTGTCGATGGACTCCCCCGGTGGCATGGCCGCGGGCAACCTCGACGCGTGCCACGCCCTGCGCGCCGTCGCCGATGCCTCGGGCAAGCCCGTCGTGGCCCACGCCGGCACCATGGCCGCGAGCGCCGCCTACGCCCTCGCCTGCGCCGCCGACCAGATCCTCGTCACCAGCGACGGCGTGGTCGGCTCCATCGGCACCATCGCCACGGTCTACGACCGCACGGCGCTGAACGAGAAGATTGGCCTCGACGTCCGCGTCGTGCGCTCGGGCAACCTCAAGGCCGACCCGCACCCGGACGTCGCGCTCACCGACGCCAGCGTGGCGAGGGTTCGCGCGAGGGTCAACGAGCTCGCGCAGATGTTCGCGGCGCACGTCGCCGCGCGTCGCCCCCAGGCGGGCGACCCGCTCGCTCTCCAGGGCGCGTGCTTCTACGGCGCCGACGCCGTCACCAGAGGCCTCGCCGACGCGGTCGGCACGCTCGCCGACGCCATCACCACCGCCGCGCATCTCGCGGCCGATAGCCGAAAGACGAACACCATGGACCCCACCGCCACGAAGGCCGTCGAGATCACCACCGCGCTCTGCGCTGCCACCGGCGCGACCACGGTCGACGAGCTCGTCGCCACCGTCGCCACCCTGCGCCAGCGCGCGGGCCAGGTCGACGCGCAGGCCGTCGAGCTCACCGCCCTGCGCCAGCAGCTCGCCGACCGCGACGCCGCGGCCATCGCCTCCGCCCGCGCCGACGTGCTCTCGAAGCACCGCGTGCGCGGCGCCTTCACCCCCGCGATGGAGGCTGACGCGGAGTACATGGGCGACCTCGCGCCGCTCTCGCCCGCCGCCCTCGACCGGGTGCTCTCGAAGCTGCCCGCGATGCCCGCCGCCGTCGCCCCGCGCGCGGTCGGTGCGGTCGACCCGGGCGCCGTCGACGCGGACCCCGGGGCGATCGACCTCACCGCCGAGGACAAGGCGTGGTGCGCGAGCGTCGGCGTCTCCGAGGCGTCGATGCTCGTCACGAAGCGCCTCGACGCCACCAGGCGCGCCGCCCGTCAGGGCTGATCGCTCGCACCGTAGCCCCCGCACCGCCCCTCACCGGAGATCACCACCATGACCGCTCTCGCTCTCAACTTTTCCCGCGCCCGCGAGGGCGTCCACGCCGTCTGCGCACTCCAGGGGGGCTTCCCGCTCGCCGCGGCTGCGCGCCTCTACGTCGGCTCGCTCGTCGCGGTGAACCCCGCCGGCTACGCCGTCCCCGCGTCCGCCGACTCGACGCTCTTCGTGATCGGCGTGGCCGAGGCCGAGGCCAACAACTCCGCGGGCGCGGCGGGCGCCGTCACCCTGTCCGAGATCCGCCGCGGCGCCTTCATGTTCACCAACAGCGCGACCACCGGCGCCGTGACGGACGCCGACATCGGCCGCCCCTGCTTCGTCGTCGACGACAACACCGTTTCGCGTATCTCGCTGGACGGCGCCCGGCCGCCCGCGGGCATCGTCCGCCGCGTCGACGCCTCGGGCCTCGTCTCCGTCGAGGTCGGGCTCGCGTCGCGCAACGCCATCGAGGGCGTCACGGATTACCTCTACCCCGCGGGCGCGGACCTGAGCACCACGGGCCAGTACCTCTTCGTGAAGCTGGACGGCTCCTCGGCGATCGTGCTGGCGAGCGCCGCGGGTGAGTCCGCCCTGGGCGTGTTGCAGAACGCGCCCGCGTCCGCCGCCATCGCGATCGTGCGTCGCCGAGGCCCCTCGCGCGTCGTCGCTGGCGCGTCCATCGCTGACGGCGCCCTGCTCGCCGTGCAGGTCACCACCGGCCGCGCCAAGGCCGCGGTCGCCTGCACCGTCGCTGGCGGCGCGGGCGACCCCGCCAACGACGCGTTGGTCGGATCCTTCTGCATGGGCATGGCCCTGAGCGACGGCGCGTCCGCCGCCGCGATGATGATCGACGTCCACCCCATGGGCGCCATCCCCACGACCGCGGCCTGATCGGGCCCGCACCCACCCCACAGCCCACAGACCCCGGAGACCACCCCCACCATGGCCACCCAGTTCAAGTCATCTGACCTCGCCGCGCTCGACCGCACGGTCCGCGCTTCGTTCACCGAGGCGTTCAGCGCGAAGGCAAATTACACCCCGTGGTGCGCGCGCGTCGGATCGCGCGAGACCTCGACCAGCGCCGCGAACCTCTACCACTTCGGCATCGACTCGGGGAACTTCCGCGAGTGGACCGAGGGCGAGCGCATCATCAACTCCGTCGGCGCGGGGTCCATGACCGTCACCAACGTCAAGCGCGAGCTGACCTACGGCGTGAAGCGCGAGGCGCTCGACGACGACGCCACGGGCGCCCTGCGCTCGGTCGTGTCGCGCGTGCGCAGCGCCGCGGGCAAGCTCCTGCGCCTGCCCGACCGCCTCATGGCGGCGGCGCTCGCGGCCAACCCGACGTCGCTCTCGGGCTCGGCCCTCTTCGCCGACTCGCACGTCATTCCCGGCACGGCGAGGACGTTCGACAACAACTTCACCGCGACGGCGCTCACCCGCGACAACGCCGTCGCGATGCGCGCGCAGATGCTCTCGATCCGCGGGTCGGACGACGACATCATCAACACCGACCCGCGCATCCTGCTGGTGCCGCCGGAGCTCGAGGACGTCGCAATCGAGATCGCGTTCGGCGGCCTCAAGGTCAAGGCGGGCACCTCGACCACGAACATCAGCACGGTGCTGGAGAACTCGGCGCGCGGGCTCTTCGAGCCGATCGTGGCGCCGCAGCTCTCGCAGTACAGCGCGACGACCTGGTACCTGATCGACGCGTCCGACCTGTACGACCGCGCCCTGATCCACCAGGTGCGCGAGGAGGCCGAGCTCGTCGCGATGTTCGCGCCGACCGACCCGGAAGCCTTCATGCGCGACGAGTACATCTGGGGCTTGCGCGAGCGCTCCACGGTGGCGGCGGGCAACCCCGTTCGCATCGGTCGCGGCACCGCCTGAGCGGCGCTGAGACGCCATGAGCGCCGACATCACCCGCGCCGAGCTCGCCAGCCTCGGGCTGCGGGCGGCGGCGCTCACGGGCATCTCGACGGGCGATCAGGACGCGGCGTGCGAGTCGGCCACGGCCACCGCGCGGAGCTACCTGCGCGCCCGCTACCCCGCCGCGGGGACCATCGCGGACCCCGGGTACAAGCAGGCCGTCGCGCGCATTGCTGCGCACGAACTGCTCTCCACGCGCGGCTTCGACCCGTCGGGCTCCCGCTCGGACGAAGCCGTGCAGCTCAACCGCGACGCCGCGGTGAAGTGGCTGCGCGACGTCTCCAACGGCATCGCGCACCTCGACCTCACTGAGACCGTCGCCGAGACCTTCGCGCCCACCCTCGGGGGCGACGGCATCCTCTCCGACCCGCCCCGGGGCTGGTGACCCTCCGGCAGACCGGCACCCCCCTCGACGTGCTGCTCGATAGCCTCGCCGCGTGGGCGGACGGCACCGTGCAGCACGACGTCGCCGTAGCCCTCGCGCAGTCGGGCGCGGGGTTGGTGCGCGACGGCTTCGCCCGGTCGAAGACCCCCGACGGCCAGCGCTGGGCGCCGCTGAAGCGCCCGCGCCCGGGCGGCCGCGTGCTCGTGAAGACCGGCCGGCTTCTCGCCGCCGCGCCGTTTTACCGGGTCGACCGCACCGGCTTCGTGATGGACGCCGTCGACCGCGTCACCACCTACGGGGGCCTCCACATGACCGGCACCCGCACCATGCCCGCCCGCCCCTTCTACCCACAAGGCCAGCTCTCGACGGGCTGGTCGATCGTCCTCGCTGACGCGGCGGACGCCGCTGCGCGCATCCACATCCCCCGATGAGCACTGCCACCACCACGCTGCGCGCCGAGGTCACGGCGGTCATGGCGGACGTTGCGGTCGACGTGCCCGGCGTCGCCACGACCATCGGCCGGCGCGAGGTCGCGGCGCACCAGAGCCCGCCAATGGTCGGGTGGCTGCTCGCCTCCGAGCAGCCCACGGGCGCGCGCAAAAACGCCTTTCCGGGCGGGCGGCGCGAGATCTACTCCTCGCTGCTCACCCTCACGGTGCGTTGCTGGGGGATCGCCGCGACGCCCGATCGCACCTACGCCACCGACGACGTCGAGGCGGTGTTGCTCCTGCGCGAAAGCGTCATCGCGTGCCTGCACCGGCGCTTCCCTGGCGTCGCCGTGTGGAGCCGCGCAACATACGTGACCGACCCCTCCGCTTCGGACCTCGGCGAGCTCGTCGACCTCGCGATCACCCTCCCGGTCGGCGTGCTCGACCGCGCCCCGCTCCGCGCCACCGTCACCACCGCCACCCTCGCCCCCCCCGCCGTGCCCTTCGCGGACGGCCTTCTATCGCCCGGAGAAACCGCGTGACCACCCTCCTCAACGTCCTCACCATCCTCGACGGCGGCCTCGGCGTCGTCGCCCCCGGCGGCAGTCCCGTCGCCGTCGTCGGCTGCTGCTCGGCGGGCACCGTCGCCACGCCCGTGACCTGCTACACGCCGGCGCAGCTCGTCGCCGCGGGCGGGTACGGCCCCGCGGTCGACGACGCCGCGATCATCCTCGATCGGTCGGGCGGTCCCGTCATCCTCTGCCGCGCGGCGACCGTCACCGCGGCCGTGCTCGGCGGATTCAGCCAGAGCGGCGCCGGGTCGGGCGCGGCGGGCACCATCGCGGCGGGCGGCGGGAACACCTCAACGGCCGTCTTCTCGCTCACCGGCACCGCCACCCAGCGCGTGGCGGTGGCGATCAAGGTCACCACCGCGGGCGCCAACCTCGCGGGCTCGCCTGCCATCGCGATCAGCTTCGACGGCGGGGTGTCCTACCTCGCGCCGCAGGTCGCGCTCGCGGGCCCCACGGTCATCGGCTTCGGGCTCTCGCTCACCATCGTCGACGGCACCTTCGTGCTCGCCGACACCTTCAGCGCGGTCGGCGCGTCCTGCCCGACGCCCGCCGACGCCACCGGCACCAGCGTCCCGGCGTTCAGCGGCACGCCCCTCAGCGCGTTCCACATCGTCGCGCAGGTGATGACCGCCGCGGTGTCGCTGTCCGTGCTCACCGCCGCGGTGCGTTTCTCCCTCGACGGCGGGCGCTCCTACGGCGCCGCGGTGGGCATCCCCGCGACCGGGGTCTACGTGCTCCCGAACACCGGCATTACGGTGACCTTCGCCGCGGGCACCTTCGTGGTCGGCGACACCTTCGAGGTGCAGTCCGCGCCGCCGCTCTTCTCAACCACCACGCTTCGCGCGGCCCTCGACGGCCTCGCGACGGTGCGAGGCAGGTACGAGTTCGCGCACGTCGCTGGCGCCATCGACGTGACCCACGCCGCCCCGATGAGGGCCTGGGCCGTCGCGCGCGAGGCTCTCGGCGAGTACGTGTTCGCCCTCGGCGGCACGCGCGATCAGGCCACGGGCGAGAGCGCGGTCACCTGGTACACGGCGCTTGGCGGCGCTTCCCCGGGCTTCACTGGCTACGACGGGGGCCGCTACCTCGACGTGCACGCCTCTCACGGCTACGTCGAGAGCGCGATCTACCCGGGCAGCTACTTCCGCCGCAACCTCTCGGTGCTGCGGTCGGCGCGGCTCGCGAGCATCCCCCTCCAGGAGCACCCCGGGCGCGTGAAGTCGGGCGCGATCGTCGGCCTCATGGCCGATGGCGACGAGTCCAGCCTGATCCACGACGGCGCCGTGCTCACGGTCCTCGACGCGAGCCGCTTCAGCACCTCGCAGTCGGTGCTCGGTCAGCCGCGCGGGTCGTACTTCTTCACCAGCCGCACGCTGGCGCTGACCACGTCGGACTTCGGCGAGGTCCAGCGCATCCGCGTGATGTGCGTCGGCGCCGCCGCCGCGCTCTACGCGATGAGCCTCTACGTCGGCGAAGACCTGGAGACGAAGACGGACGGGTCGGGCCAGCTCGCTGAAGCCGCCGCCGCCGTCATCGACGAGGAGGTCACTGCCGCCATGAAGCGCGCCATCGTCGACGCGCCCAATGCCTTCGCGACGCGCGTCACGGTCGCGGCCGACCGCACCATCGACCTGCTCTCCACCGGCCAGATCGCCGCCGCGGTCTCCATCGTCCCGCGCGGAAGCGTCAACGCGGTCACCACCACCATCACCTTCTCGCGGAGCTGATCGAGATGAACATCAACGGCAACGAATATTCGTGGGCGTCGCTCGTCGCGCGCTTCGGCGGCGCCGAGGTCACCGACATCAAGTCCGTGAAGTACGCCGATGAGGTCGAGGGCGGCGAGGTCGTCTACGGCACGGGTCGTCACCCGCGCGGCCGCACGTCGGGGCGCTACAAGCCCGGCGACGCAAGCGTCACGTTCTTCAAGAGCGGCTGGAAGAAGCTGCTAGCGGGCCTCCCCAGCGGGTACGCCGACGTGCGCGGCACGATCACGGTGCAGTACCGGGAGGGTTCCGACATCCACACCGACGTGCTCGAAGACGTCCGCATCATGGGCGTCGACGAGTCCGCCGAAGACGGCACCGACGCGCTCGAAGTCGAAGTCAAGCTCTCGATCCTGCGCATCCGGCGCAACGGCAAGTACCTCGTCGCGAAGCGGGGGGAGTGATGGACGACCGCGAAGCCACCCTCACCGACGCCGAGCACCAGAGTCTCGCGGCGCGCTACGGCGCGAGCGTGAGGGTGTGGGAGCTCAACGGCCGCCGCTTCGCCCTGCGCAAGCCCAAGCGGGGCGAGTGGCAGGCCCACAAGTGCGATGCGGGGAGCGCCGACCCGACCACGAAGGCGGACGCCCAGGTGCAACTCGCGCGCACCGTGCTTGTGCCGATCGATCCCTCGGGGTCGGTCGATGTCGAGCGCGCGGCCTTCGATGCGCTCGGCGAGGAGTACCCCGCCCTGCTCGACCTACTCGGCGCGCTCGCCGAAGGCCTCGCGGCGGGCCCTTTGGCCGTGCGCGAGGTCAAGCCGCCGCCCTCTACGCCGCTGGTCTGAAAGACCCCGACGTCGCCGCCGACGCCCTGATCTCGCTGCTCCGCGCCGACCACGACGACCCCGAGGCGCGCGCGGGCGCGTACCTCGTCGTCGAGTTCTTCGGCGGGTTCCGCTCGTTGCTCAAGGGCCTCTCCGCACCCGCGAAGAAGGCCCCGCGCCGCCGCTCGTAGCCCACCCATGAACACCACCTGGACCCTCGCACTCAAGGACGCCGCAGCGTCGCGCACGGCGAAGCGGATCGCCGCCGCCGTGACGCCGCTGACGGCGGCCCTGCGCGCGCTGACGTCCGTCGCCCCCGCGGCGCAAGCGGCGCTCTCTCGCGTCGCCCCCGCGGGGACCGCGGTGCAGATCCGCGCGGTGACGGGCGCGCTCAAGGCGCAGTCCAAGGCCCTGCGCGAGCTCAACGGGATCGCGAGCCGAGCGCCGCGGGGTGCCCGGGCATCGGCCCCGCGCGCGGTGTCTTCGACCGCGGCGACGCTGGCCGGCGGCGTGCGTTTCGCCGGGGCGCCTACGGGCCGCACCCGCGTCGAGGCGTCGAGCACCGACCCGCGCCAACTGGCGCAGGGCGTGGCGTTCCAGCGGCGCGCGCTGGCGTTGCAGTCGGCCTACCGCACGCGCCAAGGGGCGCAGCAGGTGGCGCAGACGCAGCGCGACCGCGCGACGGAGATGCGCGCTCACCAGAGCTATTTCCAGCGGCTCTCGCGCCTGACGCAGGCGTCGTTCCGCGAGAGCACGCGACTCGCCGCGCAGCAGCGGCGTGCGACGGAGTCCGCCGGTCGCGCCCGCGTCCAGTCGCAGCAGCGTGAGGCGCAGTCGAGCCGCGCCCTCCTCGGCACCGTCGCTGGCGTGGGCCTCGGCGCCGTCGCCGCGCTCGCAGGCATCGCCACGGCCTTTGCGGGCGTGGGCTTCGCGGCGTCGCAGGCCGTCATCGAGGTCGCCAGCTTCCGCGAGTCGTCGCTTGTCGCGCTCGAAGCGGTGCTCGGTTCCTCAGCCGCGGCGGGGCGGCAGTTCCGCAACGCGGTCACGGTCGCGAATCAGACGCCGCTCGACACGCGCGACGTCATTACGCAGACGCAGAGCTTCGCCGTCGCGGGCTTCGGCGAGCGCGAGATTGCGCCGCTGATCGCCGCGTCCGCCGACCTCGGCGCGGCGTTCGGGCAGCGCTCGTCGGAGGGCTTCGCGCTCGCGCTCTCGCAGATCCGCGCGACGGGCACGTTGCAGGGGCAGGAGCTGCTCCAGCTCACCAACGCCAACGTGAGCCGGATGGCGGTCCTCGACAGCGTCGCCCGCCAGATGAACCTCGGCCATGGGGAGGTCGGGCGCCGCGCGGCCATCAGCGCCATCTCTCAGCGCCGCGTATCCTCGGGCGTCGGCGAGCAGGCCGCGCTCGACGCGGTGCGCGGACGGCTCGACCAGGGCGGCCAGCTCGGGAGCTTCGCGCGGCGGCAGTCGGAGACCCTCACGGGCGCGATCAGCAACGCGCGCAACGCCATCTTCAACCTCATGATCGGGATCGACTTCGGGAACGTCCCCGGAATCGTCGCCTTCAAAAACGTCCTACTCCAGGTCACCGCCGCGCTGACCAGCGGCTCGCCCGCCGCGGCGTCGCTCCGCGCTGGCATCACCGGGGCGGCCAACGCCATCGGCGGCCTGCTCGCGCGCGCCGTGAATCCCGCGACGATCGCCGCGACCATCACCACGCTCAGCAGCGGGTTCGCCACGGTGCAGCGCGTCGCGGCGATGGCGTGGCCCGTGGTGCAGTCCTTCATTCGCGGCGTGGGTCCCGGCTTCGCGGCGGGCGTCGCGCCCCTTCGCGCCCTCTTCGCGCAGCTCTCCGCGGGCGGCGGTCCATCGGCCGGCACCATGCTCGTGATCACGCGCGCCGCCCTGGGCCTCGGGCAGGTGCTCGGCTTCGCTGGCGGCGCCGCGGTCGCCTTCACGGGTGCCATCGGCACCTTCGCGAGCGTCACCGCCGCCGTCTTCACCACGGTGGTCGGGCTGGTCGGGAGCGTGCTCCTGCCCATCCGACAGGCCTTCCTGGGCGTCGGGACGAATATCGTCGGCGGCATCATCGACGGCATCCGCGGCGGTGTCGGGGCCATGACCGGCGCCGTGACTGGCCTCGGCGCGTCGGCCATCGCCAGCGCGCGCGCGGCCCTCGGCATTCGCTCGCCGTCGCGCGTCTTCGCGGATCTCATCGGCGCGCAGATCCCCGCGGGCATCGCCATGGGCGTCAACGCAGGCGCCCCCGCGGCCAACGACGCCGTGAGCGGCATCGTGAACCCCAGCGTTCCGGCCCTCGGCGGCCGCGGAGGGGCGAGCGTCAGCCTCACGATCAACGTCACGGGCGGCGGCCAGCCCGGCGAGACCGCGCGCGCCATCCGTGCGGAGGTTGAAGACGCGCTCGGGTCGATCTTCGGCCAGATGGCCGAGGCCGCGGCGTGAGCATCCCATCGCCCTTCGACGACGCGGAGACCTGGGACACGCTGGTCATCGGAGGCGTCCTCTTTCGGGGCACCTTCGAGTGGGGCGGCGACCTCATCAAGCGGAAGCTGGACCAGCGCCACGCCCCGGGCCGCGACGGCGCGCGCGTGCGGGACAAGGGCTACGACCTCGCCGAGATCGACTTAACGCTCACGGTGATCGACACGCCGCAGTGGGAGGACCTCCAGGCGATCATCGGCGTGGTCTTCCCGCGCGGCACCTCGCCGACCCCTCGCAACGCGCTCTCGTGTCTGCACCCCCAGCTCGCCGTCGCCGGCATCACGAAGCTCTACGGCACGTCGATGGGGCCGCTCTCGCAGGCGGGGCCCACGAAGTGGACCGCCACGTTGAAGTTCGTCGAGTTCCGCGCCTCGGCGCAGGTCTCGCGCAACGTCTCTCGCACCCCGCCCGCGGCCCCTGACATCGGCGCGAATCGCACGGCCTTCACCGGCACCGAGACCGCGCCCGCACCCACGCCGCCGCCCACGCCGGGCCCCGGACGGAGACCCACCCCATGAGCGAACTCACCTTGAACGGCGGCGCCGCGATCCTGCGCGCCGTCGTGCACCTTCCCCTCGCGGGCGTGTGGTCGGCAGACCTCGACGTGGACTCCGCGGAGTCCATCACCGGCGCTGTCTCCGTCGAGGTCGACGGCGTCCCAACGCTGCTCGGCACCGTCGTCGAAGGCGGCGTCACGCACGGGCTCTGGCGAGGCCGCATCGTCGGCGGCGCGGGCGGCCTGCGCGGCACGATCCCGGCGCGGGCGTACCGCGACATCACCCTGGCCGACGTCGTGCGCGACGCGCTCGCCGAGTCGGGCGAGACGCTCTCCTCGACCTCCGCCGACCTGTCGGCCGTGCGCCGCCTCTGGCACCGGGCCGAGGGCGCCGCCGCCCGCACCCTGACAGCGGTGGCCGACGCCGCGGGCTACGGCTGGCGCGTGCTCCCCGGCGGGGACGTGTGGGTCGGCGCCGAGACCTGGCCCGACGCGCCCGAGGCCGACCTTTCGCTGATCGACCGCGACCCGTCGCAGCGCCGGTACACCCTCGGCGGCGACGTCCTCGGGCTCCGCCCCGGGACGTTGCTCCAGCTGCGCGACGAGGGGGCCGATGTCTTCGTGCGCCTCGGCGCGCTGCGGCTCGACCTCGCGTCCGACACCTTCACCGCGACCGTGTGGTCGGCGCCGTGAGCAGCCTGAGCCCGCTCGACGCGCTCCGCCGCCTCGTCGACGGGTGGGTCTCGCCGCGCCTCGACCGGCTCGCGCTCTACCCCGCTCGGGTGGTGTCGCAGGCCGCGGACGGCACGCTCGACCTGGTGCCCGACGACCCCCGCATCCCGCCGTGCACCGGCGTTCCGGTTCGGCTGGGCCTCCCCGGCGCCCGCGCCACGGTCCCGGCCGGCGAGCGGGTGCTCCTGGGGTACGAGGGCGCCGACCCCGCCGCTCCCTACGCCGCCCTCTGGACCGCTGGCGCCGTGACGGTGCTCACGATCAACAGCGGCGCCGTGAAGGTGGCGCGCGACGGCGAGGCCGTCGTCAGCAGCGGCGCCATGGGCGCGTGGATCACTGCCGTCTCGGCGCTGCTCAACAGCCCCGGCGCCGTCATCGGAGCGCCCGGCGCGGTGACCCCACCCACGGGCGCCATCGGCGCGGTGTCGGGCGGTAGCGACGTGCTCAAGGTTCCATGACCACTATCTCCACCCCGATCAACGCCGATGGCGTCGTCGACCTCGATCCCGCGATGCGGCTGGCCTCGGGCCGACTCGCGCTGGCGCAGGCCATCGCCCGTCGCGTCACCACGCGCGCCGGGCTGCTCGCGCGCATCGGCGACGATCCCGCGTGGGGCCTCGACGTCCGCGACTACCTCGGCGCCGACACCGACGACCGCACGGCCTTCGTGATCGCGGCCGAGGTGCAGGCCGAGGTGATGCTCGACGAGCGCGTGCGCGGCGCCGACGTGTCCGCGACCCTCGCAGCCGGCGTGATCACCCTCACCATCCTGCTCGCCGACTCGGCCGGTCCTTTCCGCTTCGTCCTGGCCGTCTCGGCCGTCACCGTCGAGATCCTGAGGAGTTTCTGATGGTCGCCAGCATCACCGAGCTCACCACCCCGCGCACGGCCGACCAGATCGTCACCGCCGAGCTCGCCACGCTCACCAGCGGGGGTTTCGCGGTCGACGCCTGGGCACCGGGCGATCCCGCGCGCACGCTGATCCTCGCCGACGCGCAGGCCCTCACCGTCGCCGAGGGCACCGTCGCGTCGCTGGCCCTCGGCGCCTACGGCTCGACCGCGGCCCAGGCCGGAGAGGGCTGGCTCGACGTCTTCATGGCCAGCCGCTTCGACCTCGCGCGCGTCGAGGCCACCTACGCGGTCGGCCAGGTGCGCCTCACCGTCGCGAGCGGCGCCGGGCCCTACACCATCCCCGCGGGCGCGCTGCTCGTGTCCGATGGCACGCTGCGCTGGCGGAGCACGAACACCATCGGGGTGAACATCACCTCCGCGGCGGCGGTGAACATCAGCGTGCGCGCCGAGATCGCAGGCACCGGCGGTAACGTCGCGAACGGGTCGATCACCCGCATCCTGTCGCCCGCGAACGCAGGGGTGACCTGCGCAAACCCCGTTATCGGCGCGACCTCGACGTGGCTGTCCGCGAACGCCATCGACCGCGAGGGCGACGGCGCGTATCTCGCCCGCGGGGTCGCCCGCTGGGCGACGCTGGGCAGCGGATTCACTCGCGACGCGGTGGCCTACTGGTGTCGCTCGGCGACGCTGGACGGCACCCCTGCGACCGCGAACGCGGGATGCACGCGGATCGCGTTCGGGCCGGTGACGGGGGACGGGGCGTACACGGTGTACGTCGCGAACGCCACGGGGCCGCTCGGCGGCGCGTCCGTCGTCGCGGTGCAAGCCGAACTCGACCTACGGAAGCCCCTCACCGACACGCCGACGGTGGCCGCGGCGACGCAGAGCACCATCACGGTGACGGGGACGGTCGCCTTTCGGTCGGCGAGCACGTCAGGGGAGCGCGCCGCCGTGCTCGCGGCGATCCGGGCCTACGTCGATGCTCTGGAGATGCCCGACGACGGGGACACCACCACGGTCGACCTCGCGGGCATCCACGCCGCGATCTACGGCGCCGCACCCGGTCGCATCGCCGACGTCGACCTGTCGAGCCCCGCCGCGGACGTCAGCGTCACGCTGGGGAGCGTCGCGGTGGCAGACACGTCGGGTGTGACCTTCCCCTGACCGGCTACCGCTCGCAGGCGCAGTTCACGCAGAACTCGCCCGCCGAGCAGCTGACCCCGCACCCGCCGCAGTGGTAGGTGCGGCCGCCGTCCTGCTCCCCGCCCTGGACGTTCACGCTGCGCCCGTCGCACGTCGCGAGCACCCCGCGGCACACCTCGCTCTGGCGCGGGTCGACGTCGCGCGGCACGTCCGCCCCCGCATCGGCCACGCCCGCGTCGACGCCCACGTCCACCACCGTGAGCACGTCCACCGACGCCCCGCGATCCACCGCGACCGGCACGTCGGCACCCGCATCGACCGCCACGCACGCTCCCTCCGCACACACCGTCCCGAGGCCACAGGCGCCCCCGCAAGGCCCCGCGTCGGGCACCCCCGAGGCATCGGGCAGGAGCACCGGGTCAGCGGCGCAGGAGAGGGCGAGGAGAGCGAGGGCGAGTAGGTGGCGCATCCCCGGACCCTACGGCACCCACGGCCCGGACATCCACAGGCACCCATGACCACCGCCCCCGCCACCTTCGCGGTCTACCAGGCCGACATCATGCCCCTGCGCGGCCGCTACGCCCTCGCGTGGGCGTCGGCGATGGGCGCCGAGAAGGACGTCACCGTCGAGCGCGCGCGACAGGCCGTGCTCGCGGGCGCCGTCACCGACGCCCCCGGGGACGCGCTCCCTCTCCTCGGCGCCGACGCCGCGCTCGAGCAGCTCCCCGGCGAGTCGGACACCTCCTACCGCGCCCGCATCCTCGGGGCCTGGGACACCTGGCCGTGGGCGGGGACGCGACAGGGGCTGGGGGCGGTCTTCACGCTACTCGGCCTCACGGTCACCCTCGCGACCGCCACCGAACTCGGGCGCGCGCCGTGGGCGCAGTGGTACGCGTTCGCGTCCGCGACCGGATGGACCCGTCGCACCTGGCAAGCGGGTAGCGAGGTGTGGGGCTCCGGCGTGTGGGGATCTACCGCCACTCGCGACGACGTGCGACGCATCCGCCGCTTCTCCCGCCGCTTCTCGAACGCGCGCGACCGCGGATGGGTCGTCATCCTTCAATCGTCCCCCGGCGTCTGGGGCGCACCGAGCACCTGGGGTGCGCCGGGCGTCTGGGGCGCCCGCAACCCCCGCTGGAGAATCTGATCCATGGCCAACGTCATCACCCCCGCGATCTCCTACGACACGGCAGGTGTCATCACCGCGCCCGAGGACGGCGACGATCTCGACGCATCGGTGATTGAGATCGACCTCCAGGTGCTCGCCGACCGCGCGCGCTTCGCGCAGTACGTACTCCGCGCGCACATCGTGTGGGACGGGGCGTTCGGCGTGCGCTCTGGCGGCACGCTCACCAGCTTCACTGTTGACGTGGGGGCCATCGACCTCGCGGCGCTCGTGAACGGCACGGTCTCGTCGGCCTACAACGCGTCGGCGACCACCGTCACCGCGGCCAGCATCGAAGGGGGCGGCGTCACGCTCGGGGCTGTCGCGCGATGGTGGTACGTCTACGCCTACGCATCCGCCGGCATCGGCTATCAGGTGAGCCAGACCGCTCCCGCGGCCGGACGTCGCTACAAGACTGGCGCGACCACCCACGTCTACCTGGGATGCTTTCGCACGACCGCCGCCGGCTCCCCGCTCCCGGGCCGCCAGAGCAACGGCCGGTGGGTCTACCGCCGGAGCGCTCTCGCGGGCAACGAAACGAGGGTCCTGAATGTCAGCGCGAGTGGGGGTCCTGCGGACCTCGACCTCTCGGCGCTGGTGCCTCCGCACGCGCGCCTCGCCACCCTGGCCCTCGCGTGCGTCGGCGGGGATGGCGGCTTCAGCCTGAGCATCTACGCCGACGGAGACACCTCGGACGTCGCGCTATTCCATCGCGCGGAGATCGGGCTCACCAGCCCGTCGATCACGGGCGACGTCGAATGCACGGCTTCGCAGGTGGTCGATTACCAGACCGTCCGCAGCGGCACGACTGGCGGAGCCACCGCGCACGTACACGGCTTCTACGAGTAACGCTCCCGCCACCCACGCCCCCCCACGCCGCGGCGCCCCTCGGGCCGCATCGGAGCCCCATGCCCGCGTACCTCTCCCGCATCGCCGTCGCCCACACCCTCGTCGCAGGCGTCGCGCTCGCCATCGACCTCCCCGTCGACGGAGCGACGAACGCGCTCTACGTCGTGAAGAACACCGGTGCGAACCCCGTCACCGCTATGTCCGTCGCGCGCGCCCCCCTGGGCGTCGCGGAGCTCATCGAGACCGCCGTCGCCGTCGTCACGGGCATCCCCCTCGCGGCGGGGGCGTCGCTCCCGGTGCAGCTCACCAGCGAGCCCATCACCACGCTGCGCATCACGCTCACCTCGACGTCGGGCACCACCGTCCGCATCGCCGGGGGTGGCTGGTGATCAGCGTCGGCGGCGTCGTCGTCATCGGCGGCAGCGGTAGCGGCCTCCCCGCGGGCGCCCTCAACGGCCAGGTGATCCGAGACGTGGGCGGCGTCCCGACGTGGGTCGGCCCCGACGAGGTCGTCGGGGGTGGCCTTAGCGCCCTCCTCGCCGCCGACCTGTTGGGGACGACGATTATCGCAGACGGCCTGGGCTCCGCCACGGCGACCAGCGTCGCGGTAGGCGCGCTGCTTGGCGCCGCCGACGCGGCTGCGATGCGGACGGCGCTGGCGTTCGCCCCCTCGACCCTCGCCGCGCAGGCACGCCTCGTCGCCGCCACGCGTCGAGGCCCCGTCGCCGCGGGCGGGTGGTCGGATACGGCCTACGTCGGGTCAGTCGCCGCGCCAGCCGCTGGCGCGCAGCCTTCGATCGTGCGCGGCAGCACCTTCGTAATCACCCTCTATGTGCCCTCCTCGTCGGCGGGCGCGGGCGCGCACCTCGCGACGTCGGCGGACGGCGCCAGCCGCGGGTGGCTGATCGCGGAGGGCACCGGGGGCGGCGCGGGCGACCTCATCCTCTACAGCTGGTCAGATGCCGTCGCGGTCACGCTGCCCGGCGTCCTCACGACGGCGGGGTGGCACACGAACGCTGTCTCCGTCTCCGTGGGTGGCGTCGTGCGCTACAGCCTCGACGGAGGCGCGGCAGCCGCCGCCACAGGCACACCGGCTCTGACGGTGCGCGACGCGGACGCCGTCCGGATCGGGAGGGGCATCGGAGGCGGCGCGTCGGGCGGCCTCACGGCGCTCGCGTACCTCGCCACCTGGGCGTCGGTGCTCGCCGACTCCGCTCTCGTGACGCTCTCGACGTCTCCCACCGCGGGCGCTCCCACGCTCCCGTCGGCGCCCGCGTGGGAGTGGGCGGCGGCGGCTCACCTCGGGTGCGGGCGCGTGACCGTCGGCGCGACCGTCTACGCCGTCACCGGGACGCCCTACCTGTGGATGCCATGAACACGCAGCAGCACCTCTCGCCGTGGGCTATCGCGCTCGCGGAGATCAGCGCGGGCGCGCTCGCAGCGTCCGAGGGGCACCCGCACGTCCCGGCGTGGCTCGCGGGCGCGCTCGCTGCGCTCGTCGTCGGCATGGCGCTGCGGCTCATGGACCCGACGCTCAAGCTTCGTGGCGAGCGCCTCGCGCGTCGGCTGTCGGAGCCCCCCACCGCGCCGCTCACGCGGTCGGTGCTCGTCGTCGATGACGTCGCGGCCGTGCGCGAGCTCATGGCGATGGTCCTCCGCGACGCGCTCACCGTCCCGGTCTACGTCGCTTCGAGCGCAGCCGAGGCCCGCGCGATGTGGAACGCTCACCGCTGCGCCGTCGTCGTGTGCGACCTGATGCTGCCCGACGGCCTCGGCGACGAGGTGTTGTCCGCCCTCCCGCGCCGCGTGCGGGCCGTGCTGACGAGCGGCGTGGCCGACGAGTCGGCCCTCCACGCCAGCGCGACGGCGTGCCGCGCGACCCCGATGCACAAGCCGCTTGATCCTAGCGCGCTGCTCGCCGTCGTGCGAACGATGCTCGGATGAGCACCCCCCAGGAGCACCATGCCCACGCTGACCACCACTGGATCGACACGCACCCGCTCGACGGCCGGTGCGCGGTGACGCTCGCGGGCGCCATCGCGCTGCTCCCGCCCCGCTGGCGATGGACCGTCCACAACCTCATCGCGCACCCGCTCTCCGAGCTGCTCTTCCAGGTCGGCGCTGAGCGCCTCGGCACCCGCATCCACGACGCAACCATCCCCGCGGTCGGTGCCCCCGACCCCCGCGGCTGACAGGAGCCCCATGCCCACGCTGACCGCCATCACCCGTTGGATCGACGCCCACGCGCTGTCCCTCCCCCTCTACCTCGCGCTCGCCACCGGCCTCCTGCGCGCGGCCTACGCGCTCGCGTCGCGCATCCTCGCGCCGTACCCGCGCGCTCGCGCCGCCGTCGAGGCCTGCGCCGCGCTCGCGCCCGACGTGCTGCGCTTCATGCAGCAGGTCTTCCTGCTGCTGACGGGCCGCCCGATGCCCTCGACGCAGCCGGTGAGCGTGGTCCCCGCGCCGCCCGCCGATGACACCCCGGCCGACGGCGACCGGCACGCGAGCATCGTCCCGCCGCCCCCGTCGCCGCTGCGCGCGGTCACCATCCGACACCGCCCGCCCCCTGCGCCCGACGGGCAGCGGGGGAGCGCGAGCGTGCGGGCGCTGATCGTCTTCGTGGTGGCGCTCACCGTGGTGCTCCCCCTCGGGGCCGCGCTCACCGGCTGCCCCAACTGGCAGCGCCCTGTGTGCCCCGCGCCCGGCGTGTACGCCTGCGTCGCTGACCAGCCCGCGGTGTGCAGCCCCAGCGGCGAGCAGACGCCCATCGGCGACGAGCCGTGCTCGGCGCAGGGCCGCGTGTGCGTCCTCCGCGCCGACGGCGTCGCCTACTGCGCCCGATCGACGGACGGGGGTGCGCTGTGATCCCCGCCGCTCGTCTCGAAGAGGTCGCCGCGCAACTCGAAGCCGCGCTCTGCGCCGAGCTCGGCGCCACCGTCGTCACGAAGCGCGAGAGCTTCGGGCACCGGGGCATCGCGTTCGCGTTCGACGCCGTCGCCGCTGGCGCGTCCAAGCTGTTCGAGCTCGCCACGCTCGTGTCGATCAACCCGCCGCTGTTCGGTCTGCCGAGCGGCGCGCAGTACCTCGACGACTACGCCACCACGATTGCCACCGAGATCGCGCTGCCCGCGGCGTGGCGCGCTCCCGCTGGCGCCGTCACGCGGCTGATCGTCGAGCCACACGAGGGCGTCCACGTCGAGCAGCACAAGCGCGGCGTCGAAGCCGGCTGGTGGCCCCGCAAGGTGGGGCACAGCGTGCTCTACCTGTGCAGCATCGCGACCGATGACGCCGCGGAGTACCTCGGGCACGTCGAGGCCGACGCGTACGCCACGACGGAGTGCGTGCGCGCCTGGCTGACTGGCGGCCCGCGGCGCCCCATCGCGGAGATCGTCGACAGCCTGCGCCGCCACTACGCGCTGCGCCCCGCTGGCGCCGCCGTCGCGGAGGCCACGCTGCGGTCGCACTACGCCACGATGGATGACGGGGGCGTGCCACCGGTCACGGTGTGCCGCTGGACGATCGCGTGGCTCGACGAGCACGCGCCCGACCTGCGCGGACAGGTGAGCGCGTGAGCGACCGTCGCCCGTTCTGGCAGGAGATCGCGCTGGCCGTCGTCGCGCCTGTCGCCGCGGAGGTGTGCGGGGCGCTTCGGGAGCACCGACGCGCGGAGCACGCAGATCAAGTGAGCCACCGCGTCGCCATGCGCGAGACCTACCGCGGCGTCAACGAGCCCGCGAAGGTGATCGCGTGACGCCCGCCGAGGTCGCCGCCGTCGAGCGCGAGCTCGTCAGCATCCGATTCCTCGGGAGTTCGTGTCGCGTCGTTCCGCGCTTCGCGGCGAAGCTCAAGTACGTCGAGACGCTTTTGCGCGAGGAGTACGTACTCACGATGCTCACGCTCCCTGGGGGCGCTGCGACGCCGACGTTCGCCGAGTGGCACGGCATCCGATCCGTCGGCGGATACCGCGCCCGCGCAGGCTGGCACGGTCGCGGCAGGGCCGTGGATCTGAATTATTACAGGAACGGGTATGCGGCGTGCCGCACCGTCCTCGCGAGCGGGCGCGTGGTCTACGGCGGCGAGGCGTCGCCCCTCCCCATGCGCCCCGCGCGCGAGGCGTTCGCTGACGCCTGCGACCGCG
>Ga0209702_10003582_pt1 | contig 24201 bp, 31 predicted proteins | sample FRY01_FD_187210 | JGI IMG/M metagenome (GOLD analysis project Ga0209702, IMG submission 187210) | Freshwater microbial communities from Lake Fryxell liftoff mats and glacier meltwater in Antarctica - FRY-01 (SPAdes) (version 2) | ecosystem: Environmental > Aquatic > Freshwater > Ice > Glacier... | reverse complement strand
TTATTATTATACTTAAGACATTTTACTACACATTTTAAACCTCTCCATTTAGCATTATTTATAACACCATTTCCACCTTCGGCAATAATACCTTCTAACAATATATCTTTATGTTTTAATTCCCACATTTCGGTTCTACCTCGCATTCTTAAAGGAATGTCTTCCAAATCTAAAACAAATGACGAAGATGTTGAATATGTATCTTCGTCGTTTATCATATTATTAAATATATACTTAATAATTTATCATCAATTTTTTTCAAATATTATATATAATTATTAGATCTGGTTAAATCAGCTTTTGGAACCTCCATAACATAATATGGTGTATTATTCAACATTGGTGAATTAAAAGTTATTTCACTTGGGATATTATAAATATCTCTTAATCTACTTCCTACAACTATTTCGTCTGTTAATGGAATTTTGATATCATTATTATTATCAGTCGGTTTCATATAAAAGTCAGATATATGTCTATCTTTTTGCCTCGCGAATAACTTCCAACTATTTCCACCTGTATCTTTATCATCGGAATTGTTTGTTAAATATGCTACTAATCTATACGTATCATTTAGGTCATTTGTTCTAATATACATATCGCGTCTATTTATTTTTTGAACCATATCTGTATGTGTTCTATTATCTGAACGATTTAATGGTGGATATAATGGGTCATTTAGAACCTTATAATCTCGATCAATTGTATGATTTGTTTTTATTTCTTCTACATTATCTTTAGCATCATTATTAACATTATTTTTAAGTTTGTTATATTCATCTAATGTTAGACAAACTTTGTTTATTGGTAGGGTCTCTTGTATAGGTGGTATAGAGATGTGTTCTCTTTTATTTTTTATAACAACTTCTCCGATATCATAATAGTATATGTATATATAAGCAATTATTATAATTATCAAAATTATAAAACTGGCGACTATTATATATGGTATATATTTATTAATACCCATTGTCTATAATTTAATTATAAAAATAAAATATATAAATATTATAGAAAAATATGAATAATATAGTGTCTAAGGTTATTGAAAAAGAAAAAGAAGAACCTTTGTGTAAAAAATCAACGTTTCGTAGATCAAATGCTATGACCGATAATATTAAAAAAGATGTTGGAATCGCGATTAAACAATATTTAAAAAAAGATGTTGAAAAATATGTTGAATCAAATGTAAAAAATACGTAATTTTTATATATTATCTGACAATTCTTGTCTATCTATGGCATTTGGTATAATATTATTTTTTTCTAAAGATTTTTCTTTTTGTTTATCGAAATTAACCTTGTCTTCTTCTGTTATTATAGTTGATAATCCTATTATTTTGCGATTTAATATATATTCAATTACAAAAAATGAAATAAATATTGTCGAAATCCATACCAACAATATAGACATAAAATTATAAAGAAATATAAAAAATTCATATAGTATGGGATATTTTTTATAGGTAATTGTGATATTTTTAAAAAATATATAGATAGTGTTATACTCGCGGGTTTAAAAATATCATGCATTAAACTTTTTATAAAGTCTATAGTTGATATACCTATCGCGAATCCAGATGCAGCAATTAATACTTGATTTTTATATGTATATTCTCTTGAAAGTCTTTATAAAACTTTTTTAAAAAAATATCATAATTTGAATTTACGTTGGCAATATTTTCTTCATTATTTTTAACCATGTTTAATATGATATTTTATTATATTTTATTATATTTTATTATATTTTAGATATATAAATATAATTTGAATATATAATATATATAATATGATTTTTAACAATGAACTTATTCAATATACAACATCACCTATGATAATATCTTGTTCTACATTAGCATATTTTTTAACAATAAATATGTTTATAAATCACATGAATAAAAAGAATATAATATATTCTTTGAAAAAAACGATGTATATATATAATGTTTCACAGATTATACTTAATTCATACATGATATACGGATTATATGAAATAATATCATTTCCTAATGTTTTTGGTATTAATGCAATTTATACTGATAATATAAGATATTATACATACATACATTATATTTCGAAATATCTAGATTATTGCGACACATTTTTTATAATACTTCGTAATAAAAATAAACAACAATTATCATTTTTGCATGTATATCATCATAGTAGTATAGGTATAATATGGGGGTATTTATTACATCAAGGACATGGAAATGGCACTGTTTCATACGGATGTTTTATAAATAGTGTTGTACATTTGATAATGTATAGTCATTATTTATTAACATCTATGGGTTATAAAAATCCTTTTAAAAAACATATAACTCAAATACAAATTTTTCAATTTTTAAGTTGTATAATACACTCGTGTGTTGTAATTAAATATGAAAATATAGTTCCTAAAAAATATGCATTTTTAGAGTTTTTCTATCATATAAGTATGATATTGTTATTTTACGACTTTTATAGAAAGAAATATAAAGTAATTACATAATATATAAAATGGATATAACAATAAGACGCTATATACATATAGCTCACAGGCACAATTTATTAAACTACATTAATAATGCAAAATCGTTATAACAAGAGATCTAATTTTGACGAACTACGTAAAAACGACCTAACATCTCGCGCTGGTTTTGGTTGGGAATCTGGTGAAGAAGATAGACTACTCACTATGCGTTCGGAAAAAAACTCTTACGATGAAATAGCCGCAGAACTTAAGAGAACATCAAGGAGTATTCAAACCCGCCTTTATCAACATATTTGCAAACTAACTGATATAGATATTATTCAAGGAAGTGAATTATTTGAAAAATATGATGTTTCAGAAGAAGAACTTACTGAATTTAAAACTAAACGAGATGAACATAATGGTAAAATGCTAAATAAAAAAAGAGGTAATAATAACAATAGAGACGAATCTCTTCCTTATATTCCAAGAGATACACGAAATAACCAATATGATGTTAGAAATGAACTAAATGTTCTACGACAAGAAGTAAGAGACTTACGACGCGAACTTAGAGATCTAAGTGAAAAAGTTCAATGAATATTAAATACATTCATTAATATAGATAATGCACTTATAAAAGCATCTAAGTTTTTAATATCATATTTAACAACATTATTATTATTATAAGTGTTATCATTTTTATCTAATTCTACAACAAGCGTATCGTTCTGTGTAGATATTTTTATATATTTAACATTAGATACATCAACTTTTATATTTGACAATAACAATGTTTTAGCGATTAATTTATTGTTATCAATAAAGCTATTATTTTCTGCAATAAATATTTTTTCTTCGTGTATAACATTTTCTACTTTTATATTTGAATTATTTACAATATTTGTAACTAAATTGATTAGTTTTATAATATCGTTATTAGATCCATTTTTTATTGTTTTTTTAACTTTTCTTAAACTTATAAGATAAGTTTTATATATATACTTTTCGTTACAAATAATATAATTGTTTTTTTTTTGAGTATTTAATACAACATTATTACTTTTTTTATAGAATGGTTTTTGCATTAATGTGCTAATATAAGCCTCGGTTGTAATTGCTAATGATATAATAAGTATTGCAATAATTCTCATATTTGTTAATATCAATATCAACATTAATCAATTTTTATATAAAAAATATATTCTTATATAAAAATTGATTATTCTTATATATATAATATTAATATTTGTCAAACATACAATGGACGAAGAAGATATTTGGTTTCTTTTTGACGAAATTAAAAAAGAAGAAAAAACACAGATTGATATAATAAAAAATAAAGGTGTTGTTGAAATTGAAAGAGAAAATGTTATATGTTCGTGTGGTTGTGATCAATTAATTATTGAAGATAATATGCATATTTGTAAAAGATGTAGTTCTATAGTTACAAAATTAATTGAAAATACGGCTGAATGGAGATTTTATGGAAATGATGATAATCGCGACGGTGATCCATCAAGATGTGGAATGCCTACAAACAATCTTTTGCCAAAATCTTCAATTGGTTCAATGATAGGATGTGGTTACAAAGATAATATAGACATACGAAGAATTCGTATGTTTCAAATGTGGAATAGTATGCCTTACGACGAAAGAACATTATGGAATGTATTTGATAAAATGACAGCAAATACTATAAATAATGGTATTCCTCAAAAAGTTATTGATAACGCCAAGGTTTTGTATAAAAAAGCATCAGAGAAAAAAATATCACGCGGTGATAATAAAGAAGGTTTGATCGCATCTTGTATTTATCATTCATGTTTGCTAAACAAAATACCAAAAAGTTCTAAAGATATAGCAGCTATGTTTAATATATCACATGTAACATTAAATAAAGGAAACTCACGATTTCAAACCTTATTGCAAATAAATGTTTCATCTCCAAATCCTATAGACTTTATTTCGCAGTATGGTAATAATCTTAATATGTGTATAAATGATATTAATAAATGTAAGTTATTGGTTGAACTTATTGAAGAAAATGAGATTATGAATGATAATTCACCTACATCTTCCGCAGCAGGTATATTATATTATTATGCTTCTGTTAAAAACTTAGGTTATACAAAGAAAAAGTTTGCTAAAGCGTGTAATGTTTCAGAGGTTACAATAGTAAAATGTTATAAAATTATTAACAATTATCATAAATTCATTATATCACATAAAAGTGCTATTTTTGAATGAAATATATAAAAATAATATTTTATTCGTTTATAATACTTATTATTTAATCACATGTTATTATAAATGTTATTATGAATAATGAACTTTTTACATCAATATGTAAAGGTGATATACAAAATAGTATTTTATTAAGTACTAAAATACTATTTTTTGATGATTCAATTGATAGTTTAGAAATTATATATATTGATATATGTTCGTATATTGGGACATATATATCTATATATGATATCAGTAAATTGATAGATATATATAGCAATACAAAAAAATTAATAGAATCAGATAAAATTGTAATTAAAGATATATACATATTAATCACAAAAATGTGCATATTATGTGATATATATAATAAAAACCCTAGTTCTAAATGTGGTAATATGCCTATATCGACATTGAAAAATAAGATTAAATCGTTACTTGATTGTAGTGAAATGAAATTATCTATAAATGGAGTTATAAGATTTGAAGGTATAATACCTCCAAACGACAATGAAAATTATACATTGTCTTTAAAAATAATAGCAGTCATTATAAAAACAATTAAATCAGCTGACGATATTTCATTTGATAATTCAGATAAAGTATTAGATATAGCTAATAGTATTAGATTTTTAATTGACTATATATTAAGAAAAAAATATAAACTTGAAACTAAGTTTTATAGTTCAGATAACGATACATCTTGGTTTATATGGGGTATTTTTAGCGTTCTTTACAAAGACGATGTATTTAATGATGCATTTATTCTATATAATCACGAATATAAAAAAAAGTATAAAACAAAAAGGATCGGAATAATATGGTCTTTGGGTATAATAGCTATATATACACATCGAAAAAACATATCGAACGGTTGGTCTAATAAAGAAAAAATTGTAATAGAAAAGATAGATGATATATCTATTGATCTATACAATGAAATTAAAAAGAATATTATGAAGGATAATCCTAAATTATCAGAAAAGAGAGATAAAGAAAAAATTGAAATTGAAAAAAATGACGGATTAGACTATTTTCTTAAATACGTACCTTTTATATCTTGTGATGAAATTATTCAATCATCACAAGAAAATAATTATTCTTATAAAAAAGAAGATATTGATGATAATACCAGAATTATTATATCATCTTAATTTTATTATATTTATATATAATATCCTGTTTTGATATACTATATGGTCCTATATTTTTTGTTTTATCATATTTCAAACTATTGAGTTTTAATAATAATTTTTTTGTTATAGGTATATTTATTTTCATAAACCAATTTGTATTAATATTATCACTTTTACTATATTCTTTAACTTTTCCTATACTAAAACCTACACGTTTTATAGTTAAATTACAGTCTGTATTTTTTGCAAAATTATACCAAAATGCAGGGTATATTTTTTTTATAATTAATCTATCATAATCTCTTCTTTCCCATATTTGAAAAATAGTTTTAACATATTCTATATTTTTATTGTGTAAAAAAGTATTAAATGGAAGTACTTTCTCATATAGTAAGTGATAATTCATAGGAAATGACTTTTTAAAACTATTTTTATGAAAACTTACAGGTAATATGAAAGATATTGTTTTAGCATTCAAAAAAGCAGAATGTTTAATGAACTTTATAGCCAATGATGCTTTATTTCCAAAAGGAGGATTTCCTATAATATGTGCATTATCGGTGTATTTTAACTTTAAAAAGTCTTGCTTTTTAATATCTGGATGTTCGGGATTTATATCATAAAACTTATATATATTAGTTAGTTTTTTTATCGAGGGTATAAAAGCACCATCTCCAGCACTAGGTTCTATTATTAGGTCTGTTTTATATATTTTAATATTATTTTTTATTGCTTCATAGCATATTAGTATATTTTCATTCGTTGTATAGAATTTATCCAATGACTTTGAATATTTTGTATTTATCATATTATATTAATATATATAAAGTTTTCACAGATATATTAATGAAATATGATAAATCATACTTTTTTTAAAGATATTGATACACCATACAAAACTTATTTATATGGATTAATACTTTTTAATATTAAAGAAAATGTTATAAATGATAGTTGTTTAAAGATAGAAATTACAATAGATTTTATTTTTGATATTAAAACTAATATGAAATTATCTTATCAAGATTATAAAACACAATATATAAATGATAAAAACTTATATCTTTATTATAGAAATATCGATATTATTATTGATAATTTATCACAAATAGGAGATGTTAATGATGATTATCATAATAATATTGTATTAATTATAACATCGAAAACAATCATAAAAGATATATACAAACATATTAATAGTAAATCATTAAATAATCTTTACCAAACTGATTTATCAGGATTATTTGAAATGTCTAATAATTTTGTTTTTTCTTATATAGAAAGATTTGGAAATATTATTAATGACAATCTATATATAACATTTTATAATATTAATAATATGAATAAATTTACAAAATTATATAATATACCACATACTATTAACAAACATTTAAACTTTTTTACAATTATATTTGAAAATGTGAATATGATAGATTTATTAGGATTGATAAATAATAAAACGCATTTTGCATATATTAATAATAGTATTTTTAATTTTAATAATAAAGACGGAAATAGTGTAGTACAATCATTGAAAGTTTTTAAAGATGTTGAAGAAGCCGTTATTCCTTCAAAGACATCATATTCAGATGCCGGATTTGACATTACTATAATAAAAGAACATAAACGTTTAAATAGCGATACAGTTTTATATGATACGGGTATAAAACTTGATATACCAAATGGATACTATGTCGAAATTGTACCAAGAAGTTCAATAAGTCGTTCGGGGTATATGTTAGCAAATAATGTTGGTATTATAGACCAAGGATATCGTGGAAATATTTTTATCGCATTAAGAAAAATTAATAAGGATTGTGATGATTTGGTTATGCCTTGGAAATGTTGTCAAATGTTAATAAAAAAACAGTTATATTGTAATTTAGTTATATCATCTACAGAAGCATCTACATCACATAGAGGAGATAGAGGATTTGGTAGTACTGATACCAAATCTTAAATGTATAATATATCATACATATAACAATATAATTTATTATAAATAATACAGATAATAATAAAATAATTGGAACTGTTGTTGTCATAATAATATCAAGATTAAAATAATCAATATATATATACCAGTAATTACGAAGGACTTCTATATTTATAAAGTTTATTATTCCATTTAAAATGTTGTTTATTTCATCATTTATAAATGAATATTCCATTTTTGAAATAAACAATGTTATTTGTTAATGAAAGTATAATTTAATCTTATCATTTTTTATATAAAATTATGAAACTAAATTTGACATTTTATTTTTTATTTTGACATGTATATCATCAAATGTTTCAAGAGAATAATTTGCAAAAAATGGATTTTTTGAGTAAGATTCGCTACACACATATATTTGATTGAATAGTGACATTATTTTTTCATTAACAACAACATTGTTTATTCCAATGTCCCAAAGATACATATAATATTTTTTGATAGGACATACTATATGTGTATTATCGAGAAGGTGTGTTTTTATATCATATTCTTCTTGTACGTATTTATCATTATATAAATGTTCGCAATTTATATTATGTTTTGTAACACAGTTTAATATTTTTTTTTGTTCTTTATTAAATAATTTGAAACGTAATAAATTATCTTTTGATAATGTTAATATAATGATTTTAGAAATATATGTGTTGTTTTTTGATGATACGAAAATATCTTTATTATAGATAATCTTTCGTATTTCTAAATTATAATTAAACTTTACATTTTTTGATAATAAAAAATCTGTCATTCTATCTACCAAAACACTTACATTATCAGATAAAATATAATATTCATTTTTCTTATTTATATATTGAGAGAAAAGAGATATCGCGTACATTGATGATATATTATTATAAACATGTTCAAACCCTTCAATGTTTGTTTTTAAAATGTTATATTCATTTGCATTTAAAAATGTTTTGCAAAACTTTACAAAAGATTGATTGTTTAAACTTCTATTTGGTATTAACTTTGACTTATTTATAATATTTGCCAATACATTATATGTCCTATCATTATACTTAAGTATATAATTTGAATATTTGATATTAAATCTATTTAATAAATCTAAATATGATGTATGTTTTTTATTAAAAACCCTATTGTTATTTCGTTTATCATTAAAACTACTTTTCTTTTCAATTATATTGACACTATATCCATCATCTACACATTTGATAGCAGAATATAATCCTATTAAATTGCTACCTATTATAATTATATTATTATTCATTATAATTAATTAATAATAAATATACGATATATTTTTATATACGCGTAATAGAAAATACATTTATTAACTATATATAAAATAATAGAGGTATTTATGTTATGGGAGCAAAATCTTCGCGTCAATATACATATCAACAATATTATAAAGCAATGCAACAAAGTGGTGAAGTAAATAGTATGGATTTTAAAAATATAGATTTAGAAACAATTGATCCATATGAGGTTTTAAATCTACCTAAAACTTTTACATTGAATGAATTAAAAGAATCATATCGTGCATTAGCAAAAATTACACATCCTGATAAGCCTGGGGGGAATAAATATCTTTTTAATATAGTAACATATAGTTTGAAAAAACTTGATAAAGAATATAAAAAAAGAGAAAAAGATTTATCTCACAAAGAACTTAAAAATAATTCAGAACTTTATTTTAATAATTTTTCAACTGAAAAAAATGAAACATCAGATGAAATAAATGAAAATAATACAGGAGAGAGTTTTACAACAAAGTTTAATAATAATTTTGAAAAATGTAAAATGGAAGATGATTGTATAGACTTTGGTTATGGTCCAAATATGGAAGAGTCCACAAAAATAAGAGAAGATATAAATATAGATAAAATTTCAAAAAAAAAAATAAATAACAAAAGTTTCAATGAATTGTTTAATAAAAATGTACCTGTTTATAAACAATTAGTAAAGTATGTCGAGCCCGAAGCAATGATATTAACAAAATCTCTTAATTATACTGAATTAGGTGGTAAAAAACCCGATGATTATAGTAGTGGTGATAAAAATAATTCATTAGCATATACAGACTATATGCGAGCACACGATGGAACACGTCTTGTAGATCCATCAATTATAAAAAATGTTAAAAAGTTTAATAACGTAGAAGATTATGAATCTTATAGTAACGATAATACTAAAAAAATAATGTCACCAAAAGAGTTGATGTTTCAAGAAAAAAATAAATTAAAATTGGAAAAAGAAGAGTTGAAAAGGTTAGAACGTCTAGAAAAATATGATAGTAGAGTAGAAAAAACTTTCGAAAAGTCAAATAAATTATTCTTAAGATAAACTTTTATTTATATATTTAAGCATTAACTTTCTATTTTTATATGTATCTTCCCATCCATATTCAAATAACTCTTTAGACCTATTTTTATCTATAAATAAAAAATTAGAACTGGTGAAATTTCTACCCCACATATCTTTATTTATATTTAATTCATTCGTTTCCGACAATTGATTATTAGAACTTGTAATTTGTCCATCAATATAAAATTTATCATTATATTTTTTATAAAAACTTTCACCTGAAATATATGGTATATATGAACTACAAGAACAAATATCTATTAAATGGTCAATATCTCTAAATGATGATATTTTTTCACTTTTCATTTTATATAGCTTGCCTACATTTGTTGCAATTATACTAATTTTATCTAATTTTAATGGAATATGATATCTATATCTTAATTTTAAATTAGTTTCTATGTTTTTATGAATTAAATCATGATTATATAATGATATGTTTGTTATATGTTTTCCAATTATCATATCCCATAATTTATCATGGTTTGATAAATCTTTTTCTTGTGTGTATAACAATGAACACCATGCCCCACCGGAAGTACCTGTTATATTATAATTATCAATAGTATAATGTTTTTTTATACAACCAACTATACCAAGATAATAAGGTAGATACAATCCTGTACCACATATATTTATATTTATAAGGGCATTTGTAATAAGTAGAAGAGACATTGTAAAAATAAATCTCATATGATATATTTTTAATATTATATAAAGTTTTTTATTTATATGTTTGTTACTTTTAATTTTTACTCCATTTTGACTTTTCATTTTCTAAATTTCTATTTCTCATATATGTGAAAAAGTTTTTTATATTATTCTCATTTCCTTCTGAAAAAAAAGTATTTAGTTCATTAATAGCACTTTGTTTTTTCATAATACATGTCATTATAATATTATTCATATTTATCTTATATTTATCGCTTATAAAAGGAGGTTGTTCTATTAACCATTCTTCACGCATTTTTATATAAGATTCTTTATTAATTGGAATAATCTCAATTTCATCGTTATTATAATGAACCCTGATATCAGTATTCAATATATCAACAGAGGTTATTTCACTTTCTATATTTTCCATTTATGTAATATAAATAATATATGTTTATATATATTAGTAGTATATATAAAATGGAAACAGGTATTGTTATGTTAGTACATTCATTCATAATTGGATTAATAATATATATGTTCATGGTTTTAATTCTAAAACAAAAACCTCTTGTCGCAGAAAATAGAAGTATAATTATAGGTTCTTTAATATTAATATACATGATTGTATTTGGTCATGATATTCCTAAAAATATAAATCCTAATTTATAGATGGATTAATAATTTATTTTTTATAAGTATATACTAACATATATACATTTGTATTTTTTTCTAAAAAATTATCTACTTTACTAATATGCAAATCGTTATATAGATAATAGCTTTCGTCGTTATTGCATATAGCTGTATAATGTCCTCCATTAACAGAACCTATATGTAATGCCATTGAAGATAAATAGTATTTTTTATCTATTGATGTATTATTTAATATAGTACCTTTATTAAAACAAATATTTTCATTTATACATATGGGGGTATTATTCTTAATGTTTAAACTTACAAACCTATTAATAACTATGAATAATACATCTGGAAGACACCATATTTTTGTAGATTTATAATATTCGTGGGTTTCATCACATATATCACATTTCCAATCTCCGTATTTTAATTCTTCTTTATAATTTTGTATTATCATATCTGCCACTGAAGGTGTTTTGTCATTAGGTATATTTATATTGAGAGTTGTAAATGGTTCAAAATTATATAAAACATTTTTACATTCAGAACATTTAGTTATATTGAGAAAAAATCCTTGTGTTGTAATTTGCAATTTTGATGTCTTATTATCATTAAGTTTAACATTATAATAATCAAATTTATCTTTAAGACTATTGCTATTTAGCAAAGAATATGTAAATTCTCTATCATTTTTATAAACTATACCTTTTATTAATTTATCTTTAATAAGTTTCTTATCATTTATTCTATAAAAATGTGATGGTTCTTCGTTGATTTCTTCTATTATTTTTCCATATAAAAATATCCACAATTCATATATATCTAATTGTTCGCCAAATATAAATATGCCTTCAAAAGTATCAAATATTTTTTTAACAAACTTTCTAGGTATAAGTGATTTATCGTTTATATACATTGCTATTAAAATCTCTTTTAAATGCGAAGTTAATGTGTAATCTGGTAAATTATAGTTGATAATTATATCTCGTAATGTATCATTTCTACATATCATTTGTACGAGACTATTTATTGCACAAGTTGCACCAATATTTTTTAACCCTTGCATTTAATTATAGATAATGATTTATATTTATATATGATAAATGTAATAAAAATATACATAATAAATAGTATAAAATGGATAAATCAAGTGGTAAATCAAGTGGTAAATCAAGTGGTAAATCAATAAATAAATCAAGTGGTAAATCAAGTGGTAAATCAAGTGGTAAATCAAGTGGTAAATCAAGTGATTTATTTTCGCAAATTAATAATAAATCAAATAATATTTATGAATCTGGAACATTTGTATTTTTTGTTATTATTATAACTACAATTGTTTTGATAATAAATTTAAATGCAATTATGTGGATTCAAAAATTAGAAAAAATAAACTGTGCGTGCAGCGAACATTGGATGCGTAAATATATAGAATATTATCTATATGCTATCATACCAATACAATTTATAAATATATTTATTTATCTGTATCTATATTCAACAAATAATATGAAATTATTTAATTCAAACAATACAGCTTTAAATATGTATTTATCCTTTGTAAAGTTTGTAGGATTTTTTGGTGCTATTAATATATTTATAGTTATAATATTTATTAATAAATTAAAAGAAATAAATTGCTATTGTAGCGAAGATATTAAAAGAGATGTTTATTATATTTATAATATTGTTCAATTATCAATTATAAGCATGTACTTATTCTTCGCTATCTTGGGAACAGGATTATTTATATATAATTATAAAAATTAGTCCAATTCAGATTCATCAGACGTATCATGTTCTTTACCTTCAGGCATTCCTCCAGGCATTCCTCCTGACATTCCGCCTGACATTCCATCAGGCATTCCTCCAGGCATTCCTCCTGACATTCCATCAGGCATTCCTCCGGGGGCGCCTTGACTATATAGTTTTTGCATTAAAGGATTAATAATAGTTTCCAATTCTTTTTGTTTGTTTTTATATGTATCAATATCAGCTTTGTTATTTTCTTCCAACCATTTAATACCTTCATCAATTAGAGGATCAAGTTCTGTTTTAATTTCATCCAATACAGGAGGTGAGTCTTCACGTTTAATAATACTATTTTTAAGATTATATAGATAGTTTTCAAGACCATTCTTTGCGTCAATTAATTCTTTTGTTTTATCATCTTCTTCTTTAAACTCTTCGGCTTTTTTAATCATTTCTTCAATTTGTTCTTTTGAAAGACGTCCTTTGTCATTTGAAATTGTAATGTTATTAGTTTTTTTAGTTGATTTTTCTTCTGCAGTAATATTCATAATTCCATTAGCGTCAATATCAAAAGATACCTCAATTTGAGCTTGTCCGCGAGGCATAGGTGGGATTCCATCTAAATGAAAACTTCCAAGAAGATTATTATCTTTAGTAAAACCTCTTTCACCTTCGTAAATTTTGATATCAACACCAGGTTGATTATCAGAATATGTTGAAAAAACTTGCGACTTTTTAGTTGGAATTGTTGTATTTCTTTCAATAATTTTAGTCATAACTCCACCTGCTGTCTCAATCCCAAGAGAAAGAGGTGCAACATCTAAAAGAAGAAGTTCGCTTGTTTTTTTATTTCCTTGTCCTGTCAAAATTGAAGCTTGTACGGCTGCACCGTATGCTACGGCTTCGTCTGGATTTAGAGATTTGTTCAATTGTTTTCCGTTGAAATAATTAGATAAGATTTCTTGAATTTTTGGAATACGAGTTGTTCCACCTACAAGAACAATCTCGTTAATATCTCCTTTACTCATCTTAGCATCTTTAAGAAGACGGTCAATTGGTAAAAGTGTTTTTTGAAAGACTTTGTCTGCAAGAAGTTCAAACTTAGCCCTTGTTAGTGTAGTATTATAATCAACGCCGTCCAATAGTGAATCAATTTCAATTGTAGTTGTAGAACATACCGATAGATTTTTCTTAGCATTTTCTGCCGCCATATTTAGACGCTTTAGTGCTCTTGCATTTTCTCTCACATCTTTTTTCATTCTTTTTTTGATATCATCACATAACCAATCGACAATTAGATTATCAATATCTGAACCACCCAAATGAGTATCACCACCCGTAGATTTAACTTCAAAAATACCACCATCTAATGTTAGAATTGATACGTCATGAGTACCACCACCACAATCAAATACAAGAATATTTTTTTCAGTTTTATCATCAGTTTTATCAAGTCCATATGCAATAGCAGCTGCTGTAGGTTCATTGATGATACGAAGTACCTCTAATCCGGCAATAGATCCTGCGTCTTTTGTTGCTTGACGCTGTGAATCATTAAAATATGCTGGAACTGTAATAACAACTTTTTTAAGAGGATGTCCAAGAAATGCTTCGGTTGTTTCTTTGAGACGTTGAATCACCATAGCAGAAATTTCTTCAGGGTGAAAACTTTTACTTTCAGTTTTATATTTAACTTGGATTAAAGGTTTATCATCTTTATCTCCTTCTACTGAAAAAGACCATAATTTCAAATCATCTTGAACGGATTGATCACTGAACTTTCTTCCAATTAACCTTTTTGTTTCATATACAGTATTTTTAGGGTTCATTGTTGATTGATTTTTTGCGGCTTCACCGACAAGTTTTTCATCTTCACTGAATGAAACATATGAAGGGATAATACGAGAACCGGTTTGAGTGTCTGGAATAATCTCAACTCTATCATTAATCCAGATAGCAGCACAACTTGTTGTAGTACCGATGTCAAAACCCGCGGCGATGTCTTCGTTATTTGTCATAATACTTGATTTTCTTTTATAAATATATATAGCATAAAATCTTTATATATTTTTTATATAAAATATGCATCTAAATTATATATAAATATATAAGTTTATAGTAAAAGATAGTATTTATAATTATGCAAGTAAGCTTGGATAATACTAAAGATTACGATAAAGTAATAATGTACATAAACTCTAAAAATGGTATTTTTCAAAATGATGACTTTAATTTTTATATTAATATTGGTGAACCTATAAAAAATATTGTATGTATTAAGTTGATAAATATACAAGTTATTACAAATACTGAATACAACCACGATGATATTTTTTATATTGAATTGAATAATTATGATAGAGTAGTTTCTTACATTAAAAACACAGATAATGAATTTAATGTTATAAAATACTTTGATAATGTTCAATATACTGGCGATGTTTTAGCTAATTTAAAATATTCTTCTGCAGTATCATATCAATCAGGATCTTTTGATTGGTCTGACACATCTTTATATTTTTTAAATCCTCCTGAACCAAGTTTGCATAGATTTGATATTACTTTACGAGACAAAGACTATAAAATTATTAATAAAAGTAATATAGACGCGTTAAAATTAAGTATTTGCTTATATTATATTAAGAAAAATGTATTATATAAATAAATATATAAGGATGTTACATCATTTATAATTAAAAATATATGACATTTACAATTTTTAAGAATTATAAAAACATTTATTATAGTTTTCTTGTAAATTTTTATTTATGTTTAAATATTATATTTCCTTATTACGACGAAGTAATTATCAGTTTTTTAAATCATTCATTAAAGACTATAACGTGTGAAGATAATATTAAAAGAGAAAGAATGATAAAATATATATATAGTTTTAAAGATGATGATAAAATTTTATTAGAAAAAGAAACAAATATTATTACAATAGAATGTTGTTCTATTAATAATAGTGAAAACAGTTCAGATAGTTATAGCGATAGCGATTCTAGTTCATGTAAAGATATTTCGTATTGTATCATAAAGAGAATAGATGATGTTATCAGAGAAAGACTTTTAGAAAAACATAATAATGAACGTAAATCACATCTTATATCAAATATTTGATATCTTTTTAACAGTCATTTTTTTATCCCATAATTTTTTTATTATTTGTTCATTATTTATATCACCATAACATTGTATTTTTAATCTTTTATCTACATTCTTTTTAATATTATTTTTAATATAATTGTCATATTGATTTATATAATATAAATTGTCTTGATACTTTTTCTTATCATTTTTAAATATTCTATTTGATACATAATCACTATATAGAAAATATAAACAAGTATCTATACTTCCTATTGTATATCCTTTCATTTTATTAATGGAAAAACATTCATTTTTGATTAATATTATTTTAACAATATTAAATATTTTTTTCGTTTTATTATTTATTATTTGTAATTTATAACTATGAAAAGTATTTTCATTTGTTGAAATTTCATGATTACAGATTATTTCATAAGAATTAATATCATTATCATTCAACACTTTATTTAAAATTTTTATTATATCATCTTTGCATTTATCATAATTATCCGATAGTATTGTAATATAGGTTGATCCTTTATTTAAACGATAGCAGCAATTTTCTGAATTTTCATATAACTTCAATGAAAAACTGTCAATAATTGGATTGTTATTACTTTTAATATACTTTAATAAATAATCTACAGATGAACTAAATTCTTTATCAATTGGCAAACATTTATAAACCTTTTTACTCTTAATAGAAGGATATGTCTGTATTAATAACATTAATCTATTATATATTTTTTCCCATCTATGCCCGGATTGTTCAGGTCTTGATAATTCATAATATAAGTTTTTTTTAATTATATCCAATGGCAATATGTTGTATTCACTTTTATAATATTTAATACTTTTCTTTTCCATATTAGAAAATTTTAAATATGCTTCGTATGTATCATTATCTATTATAGATATATCAAATATTTGCTTACCATATACAACTACCTTATATGTACCATTATGAATAGCTCTTTTTATTTTAATGTATTTATAGCCTTTTTCTTCAATTATTTTAGCTAATTCAAAGGAATCTTTTAATGGGTTTTTAGAATAACAATCATAATCATTCATAGTATAATCTTTGTAAAATCTAAGTTTAGGTGGCAATATTAAGTTTATTACAAGACCACCATATAATATCAAATTTTTAGATATTATAAATTCTGAAATTATTTTTATTACATTATCAAATTCTATTTGTATTTTTTTAAGTTTTGCAACTTCTATATTATTAACAATATTTTCTATTTTATTTAACATATAAATAAGTATCTCCTTATAATATATTCGTATATTTATTTTTTAATTTTATTTTATACAATATCTTCATATTCTCTATATTCAAATTTAGGCATTATACTACCAACTTGTGTATTATTAATAGCTTCATCCAGATCTGTACCGTTAAATAATGTTCTAGAATTTACAAATATGGGGTTTACAACTTGTTTTGTACCATACGAACAAACATTTGGTCTATAACGAGGATCTCCTCTATATTGTTGTTTGTATGTTATAGGATCATAAATACGATTTGCTTTATTTTCATTTTTATTAATATCAACATTTTGATTTTGACTTTCATTTTTATTAGAATATGGATAGCTTTTATTTAGATCATTTTCACCCAATACTATATTTATATTAAATATATTATCACTATTTTTAACAATATCATTTATATGTTTTTCACTATTTAATTTTGTTTCTTCACTATCAATGCTTGCAGATGCTGATGTAGCAACATTATTATTCAAATTTCGTATTGCTATCGGTGTAGATAAAGCTTTGCGTTTTAATAAATCAACTCTTTTTAATTCATTCGCTATAAGTCTCAATTCGTGTAATATAAAGTTTTCATTAAATAGTTTAAGAAGTTTTGGGTCTGTCATAATATATTCTCTTATAATTGCTTTTTCGAATAATAAAAAATTATCGTGAATTATTAATGCTTTAAATAAATAATCATTATATTGTAAATGAATATAGCATCTATATAGAGGATATAGCATTTTTTCATGAGGTTTTTTATTTAGATATTCTTCATATATTTCATTCAATAAATCGTTTATTTGATCTTGTGATATAAATGTAACTAATCCTGGTTCAATATCATTTGATTGCATTTTTACAATAATTTTATATTCATTTGAATTATAGATTTGCATTTTAAGTTTATCTTCATCCATATTATTTTCATAAAATCTTTGTAGATTTTTTCTTAATTCGCTCGCGATAGGTTGTCTATCCAACAATGTTTTGTATATATTAATAATTGCAAATTCATTTATTTTATTTTCAGATATAAATGTTATATCATCTGAGTAATGCTTGTCTGTATAAGGCAAATATTTATCATCAATAGGGTTTAATATTGATTCTTCTATATCTTCATTTTTTGCTCTATGGTTGAATATAACGGTATCTGCATTTAATTCTGCATTGGAAACACCACTATTGTTATAAACTGTATTATCATTTAATTCGTATGTTCTTACACTTGTAGAATTTGTATATGATTTATCAAAAGAGTTTTTTAATAATTCGTTTAAATTGAAGTTTGCGTGATTTTGAGGTCTTATTTCTATTTCATAATAAGGTTGGAATAAAATATTATCTATACCAACTTTGATATAAGAATCATATGTTAATGCATCGCTTTTATGATTTTCTTTATTAAATAGTTCCATTGTTTCAATACGTGTGAAAATTATAATATTTTCACCTTCTATATTTTCAAAAGGACCTTTTGAAATTCTTTTTTCTAATTCACTTTCAAGTTTTACATTTTCTATTAAATTGTAATATTTAACAACATGATCATCCGTTTTTTTCCCAAGACTTCTCCATTTTAAACCAATATTATGATCTATTATATTGCTATTATATGGTTTATAATACCCATTACCTATAGATATATAACTGTCGTATGATAGTGTTGTTAAATTCATTTGCAACAATTCTTCTTTTGTAATTATAACTGGAGATACTGTAGATACATTTAGTATATCATATAGATTTTTATTATTAATTCTATCACCAAAAGAAGGTGCAAAATCGCCATTATATATCCATTTCAATCCAATATCATTAGATATAGATTCAAAACCTTCAAATGTTTTTTTAAATAATATTTTTTTAATATTTTCTTCAAAATAAATAATAGAAACTATAATTATTAATATTGTTATTAATATTAATAATTCAAATAGATTCATAACCTCTCTCTATTATAAATAATAATATTTATAATATTTAATAGTCTTCAACATTATATATAAATAAAAATTGACTTATAAGTACAAATAATTTTACAATCTATAATGGTATATATATTAGAAAAATATATTCCATATAAAAAACATATTGTAAAATTTCAAAAAACATTTAGAGGGCATATTTATAGACTGAAGCAATTACCATTAATAATGTATAAAATAAAAAAACATATAAAAGAGCAAACTTTAAAATTATCTACAAGTAATGAAGATGGTAGAATAAATAGTTGCTTTGATGAAGATATTGTAATTAAACTACTAATAGCTAATTTTGGAGATAAAATACAAAAACCAGAAAAAAGACATTGGTATGATATATTAGCATATGATTATATATATGGATGGATCCCTATTAATATTAAAAGTACTACAACATTGACTTCTGACAATACGGGAAATTTGGCTATGTGCGTATATGCTTATACCAACGAAGTGTTAAATACAGATACTAGTATAAAATATCAAAATGGAAAAATGAGTGAAATGATAATTGATAAACTAACAAATAAAAAATATAATAGAAACTATAAAAAAGATTATTATTTCGTAGTATTAAATAAAACAAATAAAGAAGATGTAATAGTAAATAGTGTAAAAGGTTTGACTATATTAACACCTAATAACAATAATCTACCATTTCAAGTTTGTTGGGATAAAAATAGAGTTTTTGATTATAAGAATATTAAAAAAAATGTAAATATGTTTATAGATTGTTTAAAAAAACCAACGCCGTGTTGGAAAGAAATATTTATGACAGATGTCAGAAGATTAGAATTATAAACAATTATTAGGAATATTAGAATTGCATATTTGACGATGTCCGATTTTAAATCTTCCAGAATAAATAAAATTATCTTTAAATGTATCACTATTCATATAATCTACTATTTTTTCTAAATCGCATTTTATTTTTGGTTTTATCATTATCAATCCTCCTCCAAAATAACTTACTTTTCCTAAAAAAGAAACTTTTTTTTTTCTTGTTAAATTACTTATATAAATGCATTCTTTGCCAATATTTTTATTTATTGTGCTAATATTTCTTGGTGCACCCCATTCAAACCAATTATTTTCATTAAACTTTCTTATCTCTCTTTCAATTAGTTCTTTTTTATTATCTAATAAATGTTTATTAATATTATCATTATCACAAGGATATTTATCAATATAAATATATTTATCAACCTTATTCTCGGCATTTAAAACTTCAATATTTCCATATTCTTCATTTTTATAAACTTTCTCTTTACCAGATACAAGTCCTACATAAACATCAAAGTAATCTCGGAATGTATAATTATTATCATTTATTTCTTCACAAAATGTTATTAAACCTTTGCAATTCGCAATATAACGTATTTTATTATTGTATAAAACTTTTTTATCAATTGACGCATTTTTGCAATATCTAAAAATAATTATATCAATAGAAGCATTTTCAAACATTTTTTCATTATGTGGATGAAAAATATGTGTAAATGTTCCATTTATCATCATATTATCAAGTAGTTTTGCAGCACTTGTTAATTTAAGAAAATCTGATGGAACTATAAATATCAATTCACCATTATCAGTTAATAAATCATAACATTTTTCTGTAAAGTCTATATATAAATTACTTTTTTTTGTTTTTATATAAGGCGGGTTTCCTATAATTGTATCATATTTTTTTGTAATTTGTTTTACCATAAAGTCAGTGTATATAACATTATCTTTTTCTATATTTTCTAATAATGTTATATTATTATCTATTTCATACATATCAAAAATAATATTAGGTCTTTTATCATTTACAAATGATACCAAATCGCCTTGTCCTATCGAAGGTTCTAATATACACAATGGTCCATTTAATATAAACTCATATACTTTTTCTTTTAATTCTTTATGTGTTGTAAAATATTGACCTAAATTATTTTTGTTTTTCATACCTTAATATTTATGTAATTCTTATGTTATTATTTAAATCATTTTTTATTTTTTTTAGAAGGTATTGTATTATAATAATATCATATCTATATAGAATATGATATTTAATAATAATAGAATTAAAATTTTACTAATTTTAATTCCTTTCGTTATATATATTTTTATTAATGGGTATTTTAAATGTAAGGTACGAAATGAGTTTTATATTAAATATGATATTTTTTGTAAAAATTATAATTTTACAAATATAAAAATACTAGATAATTATTTAGAAGGGTGGGCATTATCTCATTTAGTATTATATTTTTTACTAGCATATTTTTATCCTTCCGAATGGCTATTTTTAATAATAATAGGTGTTGCATGGGAGGCATTAGAATATATATTATCTTTTGAATATTTTAATTTTGATTGTGAATTAGGAGGGGATTCTGAAAAATATAATACTTGGTGGTATGCTCAATATGAAGATGTAATTATGAATATGATAGGAATTGCAGGTGCATTACTGTTATTAAAATTTAAGAAGACATTATAAATATGACTACTAATATTTGGAATAATTTTAATAAACCTATACCTATAATACAAATCCATCTAATATTGATAAATATGGTAAATAATAAATACGCTGTAGATAATATCAGCGAAGGTTCTTATTATTAGAACAATATAAATCAATATTATATTCAATTTTTTCCAATCTATCTATAATATTTATCAATAGTTCATTACATTTGTGGTTTCTTGATTTGTTTCTATTTTTATTTTCTGTTATCAGTCTTTCTTCAGATATATTTTTTTTATTATCTAAACATTTTCGCAAATTTTCAATATTATTGTACTTATATTTTTTAGCCAATTCATTGACATTTATAGAATTATATTCCATAAATATGATTTTATCCAATACTCTTGATCTAATGTTTCCTATACTTCTTTTAAACTCGATACCTATATCGTCATAAGATTTATTTTCTTCTATATATTTTATTAATTTTAAATCTTCTTCTTTATTCCAATTTTTACTATTAACAACATTATTATACATTATGTATTAAATATAACAACTTACATCTAATATCATTTTTTAAAAAAATAATATTGTTTTTTATGTGTAAATATTCCAATCAGACCATATTTCTTTCATATCGTCTTCTGTTATTCGTCTAAAAGGTCTAATATTATAAAGTTTATTCATTTTTTCATCGTATTTATCTTGCGGTCGTTTAACAAAAATAGCCTTTTTTCTATAGCCTTCTTCACACGCTCCTAATTTATTTTTTTCAGGTTTTGATATCAATGGTGATACATAATATAAAGCTAATGTTTTTCTATAAATGTTTTCAGGACAATTAATTATATCAGGAACACCATGCCAACTCATTTCTGTTGTTTCAAATATAATTACTTTATTTTTACTAGGATAACATTTAGTTATACATTTTGTCATATCTTCATTCCATAGTTCTGTCGCACCATTCCATTCTTCTTTCCATTCATCATTTAAATAAAATATAATATTAATTCTTCTTTGCTTATCTTCTAATATAGGGTGTTTTTCATAATCCAGATGAATATTCAATCTACCGCGATTTGGGTGATAATGTATTCCAGACCCATGTAATGTATTATCAATTTCTATATCATATATTTTAAATATTTCTCTTATTTTATCAATGAAATCTTCATTTGATAAATGATTTATTAATTCATTTATTTCATTGCTAATATGCTCTTTTTTATCTAAAACATATTTTACCTCAATTGGATTATGATATTTCCAAAAATTCTCATTTATACTTTTTGGTATGCTATCAATAATTGTATTATAATATTTGTCACTCAAAAAATTATCAATTATTATATGATTAAAGGGGGTTTCATTTACTTTAATTTCATTATTAAACCATTCGCCAAATATGCTCATAATAACTTTACTATGATTATCATGATTATTTTTTATATAATGTTGAATAAAATGAGTACATAATTTATTTATTTCTATAACTTTTTAACTTTTTAAATATTCTTGAAATAAATAAATTATGTACTCAAAAAATATATAAAAATGATATATTATTATATTTAAAAGGTAATAAAATATATGGCTAATTATCAAGAAATAATTTATGAAATCATTAAAAATTACGACGATATTAGTAAATGCAACTTTTACGAATTAGCAACACCATTTGAATATTATTCTGCTATTATGTTAAGTGATAAATATTCTAAAAATTCTATCATTATAATGATTTAGATATAATTTACAAAGAAGATAATAATTTATCGAAGAATGATACAGGTATTGATTTATGTGATAAAATTAATACACTCGTACAAGTTAAATTAAGAAATGATACTTTAAATTGGCGAGAACTTTCTACTTTCATTGCAAGTCAAAACCAGTATGACCCTATAACGCGATTACCTTATATAAAATGGATAAATCTTATATTAACACGCAATTCTTGTTCTAAATTAGCAAATAATTTATTAACAGATTCACCTTACGATTTAGAACAATTTTATAATTATTGCAATGATTTGAAAAATAACCCACCTATTACTACAGATATTAATCTTGCAATAGAAGATAGAGATTATCAAACATATTCTATAGATTTAATAAAAAATAATTCAGATAAAAATATATACTTTTGTCTTCCAACAGGTTCTGGAAAAACTTATATATTTATTA
>Ga0209702_10003577_pt1 | contig 24229 bp, 23 predicted proteins | sample FRY01_FD_187210 | JGI IMG/M metagenome (GOLD analysis project Ga0209702, IMG submission 187210) | Freshwater microbial communities from Lake Fryxell liftoff mats and glacier meltwater in Antarctica - FRY-01 (SPAdes) (version 2) | ecosystem: Environmental > Aquatic > Freshwater > Ice > Glacier... | reverse complement strand
CGATCCTCTCACCCACCGAGTCGGGCCGCATGCACGACCGGGCCTTGGCCGAGCTCTACCCCATCGAGTTGCCCGCTGGCTCGACGCTCAAGCAGGACCTGGGATTTCTGGGCCACGCGCCAGCGGGGGTCTGCATCGAGCAGCCTTTCAAGAAGCCCAAGGGCGATCAGCTTACCCACGGCCAGAAGATATATAACACCATCCTGAGCTCGACCAGGGTTGTCATTAAGCACGCAAACAGCGGCATCAAGCGGCTCAGGATGCTGCGGGACACTATTAGGATTCACGATTCCCAGATTCGGGATCAAGTCAGAGTGCTGGCTTGTGGCATGCACAATCTCAGGGTTCAGGCAGTGGACCCCGAAAGACTGTATCAGGCAAGCTCGCGGGCACAGGCGTACGAGGTCAATATTTCCAAATAAAGTCTAATGTGTTCGAAGACATAAACAGATTATACATTCCAGATCAGAGTCAAAAGCCGATGGCCGAAAGCCAGTAGCCGACCGCCTTACTTCACATAGACTACTTTTTCGCGGGCTTCCACCAGCTTCCCGATGGGTTCGGCTTCAATCCCATAGTCGGCTAGTACTTTCTCCACTTCTTTTTGACCCTCAGGAGTAACAGCAATCAGAAGTCCACCGCTGGTCTGCGGATCAGCCAGAATATAGCGCTGGGTTTCGGTTAGTTCGCTCACTTTATGTCCGTAGCTATTCCAGTTGCGGACGGTACCTCCCGGAAATGATTTCTGAGCCAGATAATCCTCTATATAAGGTAGGGTAGGAACTTTGTCAAACTCTAATATAGCGGTAAGGCCGCTACCCTGCGCCACTTCAATCAAATGACCAAGTACACCGAAGCCTGTGACATCAGTCAACGCCTTTACTTCTGCTATTTGGCCAAGAGCAGCACCTACCTTATTCAACTGACGCATTTGGTCGGGGGCAATGTGGGCGTGTTCGGGCTTCAAAATACCTTTCTTTTGTGCTGTGGTGAGGATACCTACTCCCACTTTTTTGGTCAGGTACAGAATACAGCCTTCGGTGGCCGTGTCATTGCGTTTTAGATTCTCAATGGCAACGCGTCCCGTTACGGCAAGACCAAAAATAGGTTCGGGGCTGTCAATACTATGGCCGCCGGCCAAAGGAATACCCGCCTCGGCGCATATTGCCCTACTTCCCTCAATAACGCGGGCCGCTACCTCCGGGGCGAGCTTGTCAATGGGCCACCCTAAAATCGCAATAGCCATGATGGGCTGCCCGCCCATGGCATATACATCGGATATAGCATTAGCGGAGGCGATACGTCCAAAATCATACGCATCGTCTACGATGGGCATAAAGAAATCAGTGGTACTGATGATGGCTTCTCCATTGCCTAGGTCAATGACTGCGGCGTCGTCGCGGGAGCTGTTTCCTACCAGTAAAGTAGAGGTGTCAAACGAGGGTAGCGATGGACTACTGCCGGTCGATTCGTTACCGTGTAAAATTTTATCAAGAATTTGTGGGGAAATTTTGCACCCGCACCCGGCACCGTGACTATATTGGGTAAGAAGGATCGGTTCTTCGATGGAATTCATCATGTTCAATTGGAAGGTGAATGCTAAGAAAAATAAGTGTGCTAAATGGTTGAGAAAAGAGACGTATAGTGATATATCCTTTGGTCTACTTCAAGATGGGCGAAATTCAATTCTTTTTAACCTAAAAAGTGCTTCTTAAAAAACCTTTTTAGCTTCAAAAAGTTCAAGTATTGACTCTAAATTCTACTATTGAATGGTAACAAAAACTTAACATAGTAAATATTGAAGTATTAAGATAGTATAATGTATTATTTCAATAAATCAGCTAGTTAGGTCAATTAATATAGTATTTTAGTAGGATAGTAGTCATTGTTTGTAAGTAAAATTTAAACTTTATTTGCGAGCAAATTCAAAAACCTATCTATTTGTAGTGAAACAACAAACATTTCTAACCAAATCCCAAAATCCAATGAACAGAAAAGGTTTACTTTTCAAGGCAGCGTGTTTAACGCTGTTTGCGTTCGTATTGATCTCCTTGAGCGGACAGGTGCAAGCCCAGGTAACGTCTTCTTCCATTAGCGGTCAGGTGACTGACAACAAGGGAGCAGCATTGCCCGGTGCTACCGTAGTGGCTACTCACTTACCCTCAGGATCACAGTACGGTACAGTAACAAATGAATCAGGACGCTACACAATTCCTTCGGTACGTGTAGGTGGACCTTACAAGGTAGTAGTAACGTACGTAGGCTACAACGAGCAAGTGAAAGAAAATATCTTTGCCAACCTCGGTACGGCTGCTAACGTAAGCTTCAATATGCTGGACGAAGGTACTCAACTCGGTGAGGTGACTGTTTCATCTTCACGCAGTGATATATTTAGTTCCGAGCGTACGGGTGCTGCCACAACAATTTCAAAGGAGCTCTTAAACTCATTACCTACGGTTGGTCGTACGATTAATGATTTCACTCGTCTGACTCCTCAGGGTAACGGACGTTCTTTTGGTGGACAGGATAGCCGTTTGAACAACATTACAATTGATGGTGCCGTCTTTAATAATGGTTTCGGTTTAGGTGATCAACCTGGTGGTCGTACTGGTGTTGCTCCTATTTCCTTGGACGCCATCGAAGAAGTACAGGTTAACATAGCACCTTTTGACGTTCGTCAGTCAGGCTTTACTGGTGCGGGTATCAACGCGGTAACGCGTTCGGGTACTAACCAAATTACGGGCTCGGTATTCCATTTGTTTTCAAACAACAAAATGGTAGGTACTAAAGCTGGTGAACAGGACTTCACTGCATCTGATTTTACTAAGCAGGTAACTGGCTTCCGCATTGGCGCTCCTCTCATAAAGAATAAGTTATTCCTTTTCGTTAATGGTGAGTGGGAAAAGCGGGTTGATCCTGCCGACTTAAACAACTGGGTAGCTGATCGCGGACAAGGTGGTAACAACGTTACCCGCGTAAAAGCTACTGACCTAGATGCCTTGAGTACATTCATGAGAGACAAGTACGGTTTGGAGACTGGCGGCTACGAAAACCTTAACCTTAATACCATGGGTAATAAGTTTTTGGCTCGTCTGGACTGGAACATCAACCGTAATCACAAATTCAATGTACGTTTCTCTTACCTTAATGGTGGTTCCGAAAACTTGATCTCTAATAGTTCATCCGCTGGCTTTGGTAGTCGTCGTACGAATGCTAACTCGATGTCATTTAAGAATTCGGGTTATGTGTTGAACGAAGATATCCTATCCTTAGTGGGTGAATTGAGCTCAAACTTCGGTGGCAAGCTTTCTAACAGCCTGATCATGGGCTTTACTTCTAACAACGAAGATCGTTCGTATTTGACTCCTGGTTTGTTTCCAACGATTGATATCCTGGAAAACGGAAGTACCTATATGTCAGTGGGTATGGATCCATTTACTCCAAACAACCTTTTGAACTATAAGACCTTCCAGTTTATCGATAACTTGTCATATTACGTCGGTAAGCACACTATTACCGCTGGTATCAGCGTGGAGCGTTTTACTTCAAACAACTCCTTCTACTCCGCCTCTAACGGTGTTTGGGTATACAATTCTTTGGCAGATTTCTATGCTTCGGCCAACGGGGCTACAAACGTTAATACCAGAAGATTCCAATACCGTTATTCATTGCAAGGTGGCGATGTACCTCCGTTGCAACAGTTGAAAGTATTGTACCCCGGTGCCTACATTCAGGATGAGTTTCAGGCTACGCCTAACTTGAAGTTGACCGCTGGTATTCGTGTTGACGTTCCTATATTTGGGAACACTGCTTTGGAGAACCCAATTACCCGTGACTACAACTTTCGATTGCCTGATGGTGCTTCGGTACAGACCAACACTGCCAATCTGCCCGATGCACGTCCATTATGGTCTCCTCGGGTTGGTTTCAACTGGGACGTGACGGGTGAGAAAATTACCCAAATTCGTGGTGGAACTGGTGTATTCTCTGGCCGTCCCCCATTTGTGTGGATTTCTAACCAAATTGGTAATAACGGTGTATTGACTGGCTTCTTGGATTCACAGAATGCTACTGCTTTTCCGTTTACTACGGACCCTGGAAAGTACGCTCCCACAACAACCGACATTTCAAGAGCTACTTTTGATTTGGCTACCACAGATAAGGCCTATAAATTTCCACAAATCTGGCGTACTAACTTTGCAGTAGATCAGAAACTACCCGGTGGTTTGATCGGTACTTTTGAAGTAATTATTGATAAGAACGTAAACGTAACGAAGTACTATAATATCAATCAAAAGGATATCGGAACCACTACGTTTGCTGGTCCTGATAATCGCCCCCGTTATGCTGGCAATGCTGCCGCTAACCGTTTGAATACTAACGTAACCCGTAACATCTACTTGACAAACAGTAATAAGGGTGGTTCATCCATGTTTACTTTCAAGCTCGAAAGACCCTTCACCAAGGGACTCTATGCAATGGGTGCTTACACCTACGGTAATACGAAAGATCTTACCAGCGCTGGTTCAATTGCATCGGGTTCATTTGAAGGAAATCCAACGGTTAACGGTAATAACTTTGCTGGCCTTTCTTTCTCAAACGGTGATCAACGCCATCGTGCCATCGCTTCGGTATCTTACCGTATCAATTACGGTGGTGACTTTGGTGGATCAACTCAGTTTGGTTTTTTCTACGAAGGACGTAATCAGGGCCGTTATAACTACTCTTACAATGGTGATATGAACGGAGATGGTATCTTCAACAATGACCTGATCTTCGTACCAAAGAACGCTAGCGATTTGCGTTTTTTACCTTTGACTACCGGTGGACAGACGTTTTCTCCTGAGCAGCAGGCTACCGCATACGAAGCGTTTATTAAGCAAGATCCTTATCTGAGTTCGATTCGTGGTCAGTATTCTGAGCGTAATGGTGGAATTGCCCCATGGCGCCACACATTTGATTTCAGCGTAGTGCAGGAATTCTACATCAACATCGCTGGAACACGTAATACTTTCCAGCTACGTGCTGACATCCTGCGCGCAGGTAATGCTATCAACCGCAACTGGGGCATCGGTGATAACCTGGTAAACAGCCGTCCTATTACTTCTGCCGGCACTGCCGCTGACGGTACTCCACAGTTCCGTATGACTACTCAGAACAAGAATGGTCAGGCAGTATTGATTCAGGATACTTTCGTGAAGAGCTCCGGTATTGGTGATGTATGGCAAGCCCAAATCGGTCTGCGTTATACGTTTAACTAAATCGATAATCCGAAAGGAAATAGTTATAAGCAGAAAAACCCGCACTCCTCAGTGCGGGTTTTTCTGCTTATAACTCAGCTACAATAACCGATTATTTACTGGTAAGTACTAATGCATAATTAGTTTGTATTATTAATTTAGTCAAATTACTGGCTAATATTCTATATATCAAATATTTACAAAAAGGTAACAGCTACAAGCTAATAGCTGTCAGCTACTTAGACTGAGCTGCTTGCTTTGCTCTCTTAATTATACCGAGCCCTACTTGGTATCCGTCCAGAATCAATCTTGTTATGTCCTCGGAGGTGAATCGCTGTAAATCGAGCATGAGAGGTTCTTCCGGGCGAATGACGGTCAGTTTGATCGGTTCGCCACGTAGTACTGAGCGCTCAGCGTAGCTTTCGGCCCACTCAATATCGTTGTTTACTATTTGATTCACGGTAATATCCTTCACCCGCTCAATAAGGCTGATAATATTTTGGGAGTTAAAATTTTCGCGGTTGTAGAGTTGCTTGGCGTGGCAGGAAATTAGCACTATTTCGGTTGCTCCGTCTTCAATTGCCTGATGAATAGGCGCAACCACTCTGAGTCCACCATCCAGATACATTTCAGTAGTTGAGCCAATAGGAACAGCGGGCATGAGCATTGGTAAGGATGAACTGGCGCGAACGTAATCCATAAAAAACTCATGGTCAGGAGATGCGTATACCATATTGCCGTTGGTAACATTTACCGCCCCAACTTTCAGTTTTATCGGGCTGTTACGAAGTATAAATGGATCAACATTTTCCCGCATTAAATTATGAAGCGGAGCAGGGTCGAGTAAACCGTCAAAACGGCTCATGAGGGTATTGAAGCCCATCGATACCCGCGAATGTAGGATCGCTATATCTTGTGGTTGGGTAATATTCTTGATCCAAAATGACATGAGTTTTCTAGCCACTATCGGCCAGTCAATTACTTCCTTTTCTATATGTTGTTTGCCTACCTCATTGACAAGGTATGTTGAATTGAGTGCTCCGACTGATACACCGTAGATCATATCAGGTTCAAAACCATCTTCTAATACAGCCTTAATGGCTCCTACTTGAAAGGCTCCCTTCATAGAGCCCCCACCGAGTACTAATGCTTTCATGAAAGTATATCTGGTATTTTTTGGTTATGGTCTTGACTTTCACCGCTGCTATTTTCGTTCCAGATAATGTAATCCTTGCGGGTATCTGAACTGCTTTTTCTGCTATACTAAACATTTTGGACGAAAAATAGGTATAAACAGAAGATTTTGTGGCAATTTTAGGCACGAAAAGTTTTATGCCTGCCCTGTCTTCATACTTTGTCCAATCATAGCCCAAACAGGGCGTTGAATGGTTCCTTTTGTTATTACTTTATGATCCTTTCGATACAAGAGATACAAGCGCCCATTCAAAACGAAATGAAAGCCTTTGAGCAAAAGTTTCGTTCGTTTATGAAAAGTGACGTTCGGCTTCTCGACCAAATAATGAATTATATTATCCGCCGTAAGGGAAAACAGATTCGACCGATGTTCGTTTTTTTGTCGGCGGGTGTGAATGGTACGATTGCTGACTCTACCTACCGTGGTGCCGCCCTCATTGAGCTGTTGCACACCGCTACCTTGGTGCACGACGACGTCGTGGACGACTCCAACTACCGCCGTGGTTTTTTCTCCGTAAATGCTCTTTGGAAAAATAAGATAGCGGTACTCGTGGGCGATTACCTTCTTTCCCGAGGGTTATTGCTTTCCGTGGATAATGGTGATTTTGACTTGCTCAAAATAGTCTCCCGAGCCGTTCGTGAGTTGAGCGAGGGAGAACTATTGCAGATTGAGAAAGCGCGTCGCCTCGATATCAATGAAGAAGTATACTACGAGATCATTCGTCAGAAAACGGCTTCTCTTATTGCTTCCTGTTGCGCGGTAGGCGCTAGTTCGGTACAGGCAGACCCGGAAGTAGTGACCCGGATGCATACTTTTGGCGAAAAAGTAGGGATTGCTTTTCAGATCAAAGACGACCTGTTCGACTATGGTGATGCTGAGGTTGGAAAACCGTTGGGGATTGACATTAAGGAGAAAAAAATGACCCTACCGCTTATTTATGCATTAAACAAATCGACTTGGTTGGAAAAACGGCGGATTATCAATGTCGTGCGGAACGAGAGCCATAAACCTCGGAAAGTAGCAGAGGTTATTGCCTACGTGAAAGATTCCGGAGGAATTGAATACGCCCAACGGGTGATGCATCGCTACGTGGAAGAAGCAAGCGAGCTTCTTAATACTTTCCCACCATCAGAATACCGGGACTCTCTGGGACAGCTGGTGCAGTTTACCATCGAGCGAACGAAATGAGTTATGAATGCTTAATCCTGAGTTGAGTCGTTGGCTTCTGGAAAGGATATCAACTCAATTAATTAAATTCTATAATTCAGCATTTAGTATTCAGAATTCCTTTGCCGTCAATTCCCGCGCTTTTGGTAGTCTCCACCAAGGTAGGTAAGGGTAGGCGTGGTGTTCCATGTGATACCCAAAGAAGTAACATGTTATGAATGCCCATACGTGATTTAACGTTTGGCTACGTGCGTTCAACGGCGCATTATGGTGTTCACCGCGATGAGGTAGGTACGTACCGAAGAAAAAAAGCTGAAACGTACTGAGGAAAGCGGGTATCATCCAGAAAACGACCAGATTTTCCCAGGGGAACACCAATTTTAGCAAATTGTACGTAACGGCCATAAAAAGTATCTGCTTCCAGGAAACGTACTCCATCAGGAAACTATAATACCACATTACAAAGTTCGGGTTACCCTCGTGGTAATCAGGATCGTCAAAGGTACCGGAGTACTTGTGGTGTAAATGATGCTTTCCCGAAAGGACTTTATAATTATTGTAGGCGAAAACCTTGGCTGATATCCATCCGAGGGCATAATTGAGCTTTGGGTTTCCGGGTGCTACTACTCCGTGAATAGCATCATGGGCGGTAATGAACACCCCCGTGTATAGGTGCATTTGCACCAGAACGAATACATAGACGAAAGGGTCTGTAAGGGACAACGGATAGGTAAGCAAAAAGGCGAGGGATATAAACCATAAGGTTAAAATAGTAACTCCGGCCCAGATTCCTTTTTTACCAATAGCGGAAGGCGATATACGGGGTAATGATTGCATGAAAACGATTAGTCGATAATACAGTGCAAACGAAACGTATTGTAAAGAGGAATGGTTTGGGATGGGCTATAAATGAATGTGAGTTTTATCATATTGGGGAGTACTCATCAAAAATGATAAGACGTAAACCCGTATCTGTCCCAAATACCTTTACTTTGCCTTAGGTGAACCAAAAAGTAATTTTCTTTCGGGTAGTCTTCCAATACGTTATAAATTTGCAACGTTATCTCTTAACTAGTTTTACGCTCTATAAATTTTACTATGCTCGTTTCAACGAATAAACTAACCGTACTGCTGCTCGGAATACTTCTGACCGGATTTTCTGGTTTTGCTCAAACAACTACTAACTCGACGGCTCCGCTGGCCCGACCAAAGCTGGTGGTAGGAATTGTGGTAGACCAGATGCGCTATGATTACTTGTACCGATACTATAATAAATACAAGGAAGGAGGCTTCAAACGCCTTCTAAATGACGGCTTTAATTGTCGAAATAACCATTATCACTACGCTCTGACCGTGACGGCTGCGGGTCACTCGGCCGTGTATACTGGCTCAATACCAGCCATTAACGGTATCGTGGGTAATGATTGGTTTGATCCCATTCAGGGCAAAGGAGTATACTGCGCCGAAGACAATACGGTGGAAACGGTGGGTAGTACCAACGTAAGTGCTGGTAAAATGTCGCCCCGTAACTTATTGACAAGTACCATTACGGATCAATTGCAGATCGGTACTAACTTCCGTTCTAAAACCATCGGAATTGCCATCAAAGACCGGGGTGCTATCCTGCCTGCTGGTCATACTGCCACCGGTGCTTATTGGTTTGATTCCCGCACGGGAAACTGGATCACCAGTACATACTACACCAAGGAGCTACCGAAGTGGGCACAGGACGTGAATGATAAAAAGCTCGCTACCGAGTACATGAAGCGAGGCTGGAATACCTTGCTTCCGATTGAGCAATACGTAGAGAGTACCGCTGATAATAAGCCTTACGAATCTAAGTTGCCTGGTGCTGCAACCCCAACTTTTCCGTATGATTTGGCGGGTCTTTCCGGAGATGCTTTCGGAATAGTTGCGACTACTCCTTGGGGAAATACCATTACCAAAGATATGGCAATTGCTGCCATCAAAGGGGAAAACATGGGCAAAGGGTCAGAAACGGATTTTCTGGCGGTAAGCTTTTCGTCTCCTGACTACGTAGGGCACGCCTTTGGCCCTAACTCCATCGAAGTAGAGGACACTTATCTACGGTTAGATCGTGAGTTTGCTGAGTTATTTTCGTTTCTGGATAGCTGGACGGGCAAAGGGAACTATACCGTATTTCTGACGGCAGACCACGGTGTGATGGACGTCCCCGCCTTTTGGGAAGAGCATCATTTACCCGCCGGTGTATTAGATACCGGGTTGCTCCAGGCAAAAATCAATGAATCTCTAACCGATGTATTTGGTAAAGGTGATTACATTCGTGCCAACGAAAATTACCAACTCTACCTAAATCGTGCTACGCTTAAACAAAAAAAGATTGACGTAGAAGATGTGTACGAAGTAGTACGTGAGGCGATATTACCCATTGATGGAGTGGCCGATGTGATTAACCTGAAAGACTTAGGAAAAACGCATTTGAATAGCTATCAGACCGAACTATACAAGAACGGGGTGAATGCAAAACGGAGTGGTGATATTCAGATCGTAACCCAGCCGGGTTGGTTTTCGGGTCGCACAACGGGTACGACCCATGGTTCGCCCTATAACTACGATACCCATGTTCCGCTGTTGTTTTATGGCTGGGGTGTTCCCAAGGGCGAAACCATCCGCCGGACTACCATTGCGGATATAGCGCCTACCATGGCGGCGTTGCTTCACCTACTTCCTCCGAGTGGCAACGTCGGTAATCCGATTCCGGAAGCGATTAAGGAATAGTGGAGTAAATATAAAGGGGAAGGGGTCAGTGATTAATCACTGACCCCTTCCCCTTTATATACCTTAGGTTATTCTACGATTCATCAACCAGTAACTTAATTCCGTCAGTTTTTCGGATAACCACCTTACTGCCGGCTTCAATGGGAGTATTCTTGACGGATAGGGCAATCCACTCCGCTCCGCGGTAGTATATCTTACCTTCTCCTTCGGCTGGGATATCCTTGATTACCATGGCCGTCTCTCCGGCGTATTCATTGTATTCCGAATGCTTTCCCCGGTTTCTTAGGAGGTGTTTAGCCTGTTTTCGGAAAAACACCAACGCCAAAACTGATATTACTGAAAAAGCCAGTAATTGTGTTTCCAGCGAGGGAAGCACACCGATCCAGGCCAGAAAAGCCGTAAAAAGCGCCGCTGCTCCGAAAAAGATAAAGACCAGGGCTACACTTACCAATTCGGCAAGGAGCATGAGAAGTCCGACAATAAGCCAAATTTGCGGCAGGGATAGTTCCATGATTCGAATACTAATGTGATAATGTCAGGTACTCCCCCGAAACAGTAGCAGGAGAGTCCGACAAGGAATGATGCCAGTTTAAAAAAGCTCTACTTTGTCGCGGTCGGCGTAGTGGCCTTGATAACGGTCATGGCGGAGGCTATAATAGAACCCATATCAGCAAAATTTGCGGGCAGAATCAACGTATTATTAGTCTTTGCCAACTTGCCAAACTGGGTTACCAGATTTTCGGCTACGCGTAACTGCATGGCTTCCGATCCACCTTGGGTTTGGATAGAATTGGCCACCAAACGTATTCCCTCAGCCGTAGCCTGAGCAACGGAAAGTATAGCTGCGGCTTCCCCCTGTGCCTCGTTGATCTGCCGCTCGCGGAGACCTTCGGATTCGAGTACTGCTTTTTGTTTCTGTCCTTCGGCCACGTTGATAGCGGCCTGTTTTTCACCATCAGACTGCAAAATTACCGCCCGACGCTCCCGCTCTGCTTGCATTTGTTTCTCCATCGCCATTAACACACTTTGCGGAGGAGTGATGTTCTTGATTTCGTAGCGTAATACTTTTACCCCCCAACTGGTGGCGGCTTCATCGATAGCATCTACCACAGCCCGGTTGATGGTCATCCGCTCCTCGAAAGTTTTGTCAAGGGCCAGCTTGCCAATTTCGCTACGCATGGTAGTTTGGGCGAGCTGTGTTACGGCAAAGGTATAGTTAGAGATACCGTAGGCGGCTTTTTTGGCGTCGATTACCTGAATAAAGATCACCCCGTCCATACGTACCTGAACGTTATCGTTGGTGATACAAATCTGCTCCGGGATATCGATGGCTGATTCTTTCAACGTGTACTTATAGGCTACTTTGTCGAAAAAAGGAATAATAAAATTAATACCGGGTTGTAGTACAGAATAAAACTTCCCGAGTCTCTCAAGTACATAGGCCATTTGCTGGGGTACAACCTTGACGGTCATAAGAACAGCCAAAACCACAAGTGCAATCAGTACATATAAGGCGATCATAATGTTGTGAGGATTAAAGGATTTTTTACGAATGTAGGCAAGACAAAAAAGGTAGGCAACGGATGTCTGACAAACGCGCAAAGGAGAATGGCCTTTGGTCAGGGGGGCTTATGAGTGGCGGAGGAGTAAAAAGGCCGCTCATGTTCGGAGCGGCCTACACTATTAGTCACGAAGAATTTCCCGGGATATCACCAGCTTCTGGATTTCGCTGGTGCCTTCGCCGATGGTACATAGCTTGCTATCACGGTAGAACTTTTCCACTGGGTAATCTTTGGTAAAGCCATATCCACCAAAAATCTGCACGGCTTCGTTGGATACCCGGACGGCGGTTTCGGAAGCATGGTACTTGGCTACTGCGCTGGAAAGGCTCACTTTCTCGCCCCGATCTTTTTGGTCGGCAGCGTGATACGTAAGGATCTTTGAAGCTTCAATATCCGTGTACATATCGGCTAGCTTAAAGGCAATTCCCTGAAAGCGGGAGATGGATTGTCCAAATTGCTTGCGCTCCTTAGCGTAGTTTCGGGCGGCTTCGTAGGCTCCCAAGGCGGTTCCCACGCTCAAAGCAGCAATCGAGATCCGACCTCCGTCCAGTATTTTGAGGGATTGGATAAAACCTTCTCCGACTTCTCCCAGTCGTTGAGCGTCGGAAATGACACAATCCTGAAATATCAATTCGGCAGTTTCGGAAGCCCGCATACCGAGTTTGTCCTCTTTTCGTCCAGCAGAAAAGCCGGGAGTTCCTTTTTCGATGATAAACGCAGTAGCGCCGTGCTTGTCGCCGGGCTCACCGGTCCGGACAATTACTACGGCTACATTGCCACTTTTTCCGTGGGTGATAAAGTTTTTGGATCCATTGAGTACCCAGTTGTCATCCTTCTTTACCGCAACGGTGCGCATATTTCCGGCATCAGAACCCGTATTGGGTTCAGTCAGTCCCCAAGCACCGATCCATTGTCCGGTAGCTAACTTAGGCAAGTATTTGTTCTTTTGATCTTCATTGCCAAACATCAAAATATGGTTGGTACAAAGGGAATTATGGGCGGCCATTGACAGACCAATAGACGGGTCTACCTTGGAGAGCTCCACGATAGCGGCAACGTACTCCCGGTAGCCCAAGCCTGAGCCACCATAGGCGGGAGGTACTAGTATACCCATGAGTCCGAGTTCGCCCATTTGGTGGAATATTTCGGCGGGGAAATACTGGGTTTCATCCCATTCGCGAATGTTAGGTCTAATATATCGTTCAGCAAAATCACGAACCGTTTGTTCAATGAGTGCTTGGTTTTCAGCAGTTTCCGTCAGCATTTTTTTAATTTTAAATGGATGAAGTGTTCTTGTCTTAGCAAATTACAATAATTTAACGATTTTGATATAGTGTTTTGCTCAAAGTGGCTTTTCCAAGTAAGGTATTTCTAAAAGCGTAAACATTGTTAAAATAGTGGACTTTTACACTAAGGCCTATTATTTGCTGACGTTGGATCAATAATTGTAGTTTTGGCCACTCTGATTCTTGTAAAAAGAACTATTTTTGAGCTTGTTTAGCGCGATATCATCGTAAAGTTCAATTTTGGCATCAATCTTAAAGAACCTTACACATATTTTTTCAATCCATCTAGTATGAAAATAGCAGTAGTAGGAACCGGGTACGTTGGACTCGTGACTGGTACTTGTTTTGCCGAAACCGGAAATCAGGTTATTTGTGTTGATATTGACGCAAATAAAATAGAGCGGCTCAACAAAGGCGATATACCTATTTATGAGCCGGGTCTGGACGTGTTGTTTCATCGCAACGTCGACGAAGGCCGTCTTAAATTCACCACCAATCTAGCGGAGGGTATCAAAGAAGCGCAGGTTATTTTTCTGGCCCTGCCCACGCCTCCCGGTGAAGATGGTTCGGCGGATTTAAAGTATATTTTGAAAGTATCCAACGATTTGGGTCCCTTACTGGACCACTACGTTGTGATTATAGATAAAAGTACCGTTCCAGTTGGTACCGCCGAGAAAGTACGCGCGGCCATTGCGCAAAACGCAAAGGTTGAATTCGATGTAGTTTCTAATCCCGAATTCTTGCGCGAAGGAGTAGCCGTGGAAGACTTTATGAAGCCCGACCGCGTGGTAGTAGGTACCAATTCGGACAAGGCTAAGAAAATGATGGAGAAGCTTTATGCCCCCCTCGTACGACAGGGTAATCCCGTTATTTTTATGGATGAGCGCTCGGCGGAGATGACCAAGTATGCTGCTAACTCTTTTCTGGCGATGAAGATTACTTTCATGAACGAAATTGCCAACCTTTGCGAGAAAGTAGGGGCCAACGTCGACGATATCCGTCGGGGTATTGGTACTGACAGCCGCATTGGTAAGCGCTTTCTTTTTGCGGGTATCGGATACGGCGGTAGCTGTTTTCCAAAAGATGTACAAGCGCTGGCCAAAACTTCCCGTGATTTTAACTATGATTTCCGGATTCTGAATTCGGTAATGGAAGTGAACGAGGATCAAAAGAAACGCCTGATGCCGCTGGTAATGGATTACTTTCAGGGTGATTTGAAAGGGAAAACCATTGCCGTGTGGGGCCTTGCCTTTAAGCCTTACACGGATGATATTCGCGAAGCACCTGCCTTAGAAAATATCAAAGCACTACTGGAAGCCGGCGCTCAGGTGACTGCCTATGATCCCGAGGCGATGGAAAACGTAAAGAAGTCGATGAATGACTCCGTTACGTTTTGCCATACTCCTTACGCAGCCCTTGACGACGCCGATGCGCTGATGATCTTTACCGAATGGCCGCAGTTCCGGACGCCTGATTTTGAGAAGATGAACAAGCTGATGAAAAATAAGGTTGTTTTTGACGGACGTAATCTCTACGAATTGGATTTGATGCGCGAAATGGGCTACACTTATTACAGTATTGGTCGTGCGGCGGTACAGAGCGAAGCAAAAGTTCCTCTTACCTGATAATTTTTTGACCAGCTTATTTGATCAAACTAGGTTAGGTAAGCCGATTTTCTAAATAAATTGTGGCTCGCCACTTATGCCAAAATAACTATATGAAACGCGTACTTATTACGGGAGCAGCGGGCTTTTTGGGTTCTCACCTGTGTGACAGGTTCATCAAGGATGGTCATTATGTGATCGCCATGGATAACCTTATTACGGGCGATCTTCGCAATATCGAGCACTTGATGCCTCACCCCAATTTTGAATTTAACCATCATGATGTAACGAAGTACGTCCACGTTCCCGGCGATTTACACTACATTCTCCACTTTGCTTCTCCGGCGAGCCCCATTGATTACCTCAAAATTCCGATTCAGACCTTGAAGGTAGGCGCAATGGGCACGCACAACCTGTTAGGCCTGGCGCGGGCGAAGGGCTCTCGTTTTATTATTGCTTCTACCTCCGAAGTATACGGCGACCCACTCGTACACCCACAAACTGAGGAGTACTGGGGCCACGTAAATCCGATTGGACCCCGGGGCTGCTACGACGAAGCAAAACGGTATCAGGAAGCTATTACCATGGCCTACCATCGCTACCACGGATTAGAAACCCGGATCGTACGGATCTTTAATACCTACGGACCCCGTATGCGCCTCAACGACGGGCGGGTATTGCCGGCGTTTATCGGCCAGGCACTTCGTGGGGAAAATCTGACAATATTCGGAGACGGGTCACAGACCCGCTCATTCTGCTACGTTTCTGACTTAGTAGAGGGTATTATTCGTTTATTGAATAGTGATTACCCGTACCCGGTCAATGTGGGTAACCCCTCTGAGATTACGATTAAAGAATTTGCCGAAGAAATTATTAAACTTACTGGTACGGATCAGAAAGTGATCTATAAAGAATTACCCCAAGACGATCCCAAACAGCGCCAACCGGATATTACCAAGGCCCAGGATCTATTGGATTGGGAGCCTCAGGTGGACCGTGAGGAAGGATTACGGATTACTTATGAGTACTTTAAAAGTCTGTCCAAAGAGCGCCTCTACGAAGATTCGGGCCACCGGGCTTTTGGTGACTTTAAGAAAGATTAATCAGAGATATTCTGATTACAAAGTAAGGGAGGCTACTTGAAAAGTAGCCTCCCTTACTTTGTAAGTATGTCCTGGAAATTTTATACCTCCATGATATCCTTCTCCTTTGTCGTGAAAATATGATCGATCTTAGAAATGTGATCGTCCGTCATTTTCTGTACGCTATCTTCACCAGACTTTACGCTATCTTCCGAAACGCCTTCCTTGGTGAGCTTACGAATAGAATTGTTAGCGTCTTGACGGATATTACGGATATTGACTTTGGCGGTCTCTACCTCCTGCTTTACCCGCTTTACAAGGTCACGACGACGTTCTTCGGTCAAAGGAGGTACCGATAACCGGATCAGTTCACCGTCATTGCCGGGATTTAAGCCGATGTTACTATTCCGGATGGCTCTCTCAATATCGCTGATCATCCGCTTTTCGAAAGGGCGGATCGCGATGGTACGAGCATCGGGAGTATTTACAGAAGCTACATTTGATAATGGAGACATGGAACCGTAGTACTCTATTTGAATGCCGTCGAGCATTTGCGGTGACGCCTTACCGGCGCGAATCTTAGCAAGTTCGATGTTGAGGTGTTTGAGTGCACCATCCATTGTTTCTTCGGCAGATTCCAGATAAATGTCTATTTCTTCCATTGGTTGCTATAATAGGTTTAATCAATCTTAATAATTATTCATTAGAAACCAGCGTTCCGACGGGTTGGCCCATGACCAAATCATACAAGTTACCGGCTTTATTCATGTCGAATACGATGATGGGCACATTATTTTCTTTACACAAGGCAAAGGCGGTAAGGTCCATTATTTTGAGATTCTTACTCAGCGCTTCGTCGAAGGAAAGATGAGTATATTTTACCGCCGACGAATCCTTTTCCGGATCGGCTGTGTATACGCCATCCACGCGGGTACCTTTCAGGACTACCTCGGCCTCCGACTCAATAGCTCGCAAGCTCGCCGTAGTGTCGGTGGTAAAATAGGGGTTTCCCGTTCCGGCTCCGAAGATTACAATTCTTTTCTTTTCCAGGTGGCGGATGGCCCGGCGACGAATCAACGGCTCGCATACCTGCTCCATGTTAATGGCAGACATCAGGCGGGTGTACATTCCGTGTTTTTCAAGGGAGCTTTGCACCGCCATACCGTTGATAACCGTGGCCAGCATACCCATGTGATCACCCTGTACACGATCAATACCAGATTTCTCAACGGAGGCTCCCCTAAATATATTGCCTCCACCAATTACGATGGCAATCTCAACCCCGGTATCGTAGACCCGACGAATTTCTTTGGCATATTGATCCAGAATATTAAAATCAATGACCTGGGTTTTATCCCCACCATTGAGGGCTTCGCCGCTGAGTTTGAGTAAAATGCGCTTGTACTTGGGTTGAGACATGATGGAGCTTTTGGAATTGGATCTGTAAAAATAAGGTTTGGGGGATCAGAATTACAAGTAATTTATGCAAACTCTATCAACACTTGATTTTTTTCAACGGTATTACCGGCGGCGATCTGAATGGCTTTGACCGTACCTTCGCCGGGTGCTTTGATAGCATTTTCCATCTTCATGGCTACCAATACCAGTAAAGTATCTCCTTTCTGGACAGTATCACCTACCGCAACCGATATACTCTGAATCAAGCCGGGCATGGGTGCTTTTACATTATTTATTTTTGAGGTATTCGTCTGGCCAATTCCCATACTTTCTAAGAGTAGGTCAAAACGGTCCTTAGCGGCGGTAGTCAGTAGTTGCCCATTGATACGGAAGTTAGTTATTTTTAGTGAAGGGTCATGTACAACTACTTCTACGTTAAAAGATCTATCGCGCCAGATAACGTGGTAATGATTAGGCCGAACCTCCCTGAGATCGCCATCGAACGGAATATCGTTAAGAAGCCAGGTACCCCCCTTGTCTTCTGCTACGTCGATGGTATTTGATTCGTTCACGGTAACTTTTAGCATGGGTGATGAAGTTAAAATGTATGCCAAAGATAGAATGAGATAGCTATGTTAGCTACTCTCTAGTTTAACGGTTCGCTTTTTTCGATTAATGAGGTATACCCCAACCAGAATAACCAAGGTGCCCATCCACTGCTGATAACCAACTGGCTCGTTGTCGAGAATCCCCCAGGACAAGGCCACGATCGGGATGAGGTACGTAACCGAAGCAGCAAAGACCGCACTTGATAATTGGATAACCCGATTGAACAAAATGGACATTAGACCGGAGGCCAACACGCCCAAAATCAGTATGTAAGAGGAGGGTATCAGATTGGCAGGATCTGACATCTTTGAGAAAAAGTCAGTAAAAAGTAAAATGCCGAATGCCAGTGGTCCCACTCCGGCAAAAATCCAGGCGGTAGAAACCAGGGCGGGTAGCTCCCGGAGATGCTTTGCTACCAGGTTAATGTTAATACCGTAGCATACCGTAGCGATAATTGCCAGCAGTGCGTACTTATTGACCAACGACAGCGAGCTGCCTTCTTGCGTGATGATGAGCATCAATGTTCCCAGGAAGGCAATGAAGAGTCCAATTATTTGAATGCGCTTGGAGGTAGCCGCAAAAAACAGGACCCCAATGATCATGGTAAACATGGGACTGAGCGCATTGAGCGTACCAGCCAGAGCGCTACTGATCTCACTACCAGCTTTGGCAAACAGAAAAGCTGGTAGTAAATAACCGAGCAAACCCGATAAGAAAAAATAACGAAGCAGCGCTGTGGGGATCGTTTTGAAGGTCTTGATTAAAATCGGAATAAAGAAAACAGACGCCAGAAATACCCTCCCGGCGGCTACTTCCGTGACGGTATAAACGAGTAGCCCTTTTTTGATAAGAATAAACGAACTACCCCAAACAAGGGCCAGTAGTACCAACAATCCCCAAGCTATCAGCGGGGGCTGGGAGTCACTTACGACTTCGGGAGCCGGACCTTTGCTCATAAAGCCATTGATTCAGCGGAACTATACACGTCACTGATTTCGGAAAGTATGCCGTTGATTTCTTCAAAAGACATGCTCTCCACGAGTCGCATCCGGTAGGGTTTAAAATGGTCGAGTCCCCGGAAGTAGTTAGTGTAGTGACGACGCATTTCGAAAAGACCAGTAATCTCGCCCTTCCAGCGTACCGAAAAGTCAAGGTGTTTGCGGCAGACCTCGACGCGCTCCGGCAGTGTGGGAGGGGCTAATTGCTCTCCGGTTTTGAGGTAATGTTTTATTTCGTTGAATATCCACGGGTAACCAATGGAAGCCCGACCAATCATAACTCCATCAAGTCCGTAGCGATTTTTGTATTCAAGGGCTTTTTGGGGACTGTCAATATCGCCGTTGCCAAAAATAGGGATTGTAATGCGGGGATTTTCTTTGATTTTGGCGATGAGCGTCCAATCAGCGGAGCCCTTGTACATTTGTACCCGCGTGCGGCCGTGTACCGTGAGTGCCTGAATACCGATGTCTTGCAATCTTTCGGCTGCATCTCCTACATTTTTAGTGCTTTCGTCCCAGCCCAAGCGTGTCTTGACGGTTACGGGCAAATGCGTAGCTTTTACTACCGCCTCTGTCATTTTTACCATCTTGGGGATATCTTGTAGCAACGCTGCACCGGCCCCACGGCAGGCCACGTTTTTTACCGGGCAGCCGTAATTAATATCAATCAGATCGGGATTGGCTCGGGTGGCAATTTCGGCGCAGGAGCGCATGGTCTCGATATCACTACCAAAAAGCTGAATGCCGATTGGTCGCTCGTATTCGAATATATCCAGTTTTTGCACGCTCTTGGCGGCGTCACGAATCAACCCTTCCGAAGAAATAAATTCAGTGTACATCAGGTCCGCCCCATTTTCTTTACAAACCGCCCGAAACGGAGGATCACTGACATCCTCCATGGGAGCAAGTAGTAACGGGAACTCACTCAACTCAATACCTCCAATCCTCACCATGATAACCTTCTCTTTTTAGTACATTAATCCTGTCATAAACAGTTAACTACCGTGTACAGGTTTCGTAATTCCTGTTTTAATGAAAATAAACTTCTTCTTCGGTACAAAATTAGGCGTAAATTTATAGGAATTATGCTAGAAAATAATCCTATTCCTGTTCAACCCCGTGTTCCTGGCACGTGGCGTAGTATGTTGGTCTTAGTTGGATTTATCCTGATTGGGATGTCGGTTGGTAATATTATCGCTATTTTTATCCTGATTCAGTATCTATCGGTCAACGGCGAGTCACCCTCGCTAGATATTATCAATACTTTAATTCAGAACCCTGATTCAGTTCCTAACGGTTGGTACGCTTTGATGTTACTGCAAGGTATTGCGCATGTATTCACGTACTTAGTACCACCACTGCTGTTCTGGTACTACATTGAGCGCAAAACAATCCGATCTTTTGAGATGCAACCCGTTTCGCAACCGCTGGTGTGGGGAAGTATTCTGCTGCTGGTACTAGCTTTTATGCCGTTTAATAGTTTGATTGTAGAGTGGAACTCCACGATGTCTTTGCCGGGCTTTCTATCGGGAGTAGAAGAATGGATGAAAGACAAAGAGGATCAACTGGCAAAACTTACCGAATACCTGACTGCCTTTGAGACCTTTGATCAATTCGTGATTGCGATGGTTGTTATCGGTATTATTCCTGCGATAGGCGAAGAAGTGTTGTTTCGTGGTATACTCCAACGGAAGCTAGCCGAGGAATGGGCGAATATTCACGTGGCTATTTGGGTGGCTGCGGCGATATTTAGCGCCATCCATGTGCAGTTCTATGGTTTTTTCCCCCGCATGCTATTAGGAGCATTATTCGGGTACCTTTACTATTGGACGGGTAGCCTGAAGGTCGCGATTTTTGGTCATTTTATCAATAATGGTTTCATGGTCTTGATGATCTACCTTTACCATCAGAAAATGGTAGATACCAATATTGAAGATTCAACCTCTGTTCCTCTGGGAGCAGCTTTGGTCTCACTGGTAATATCCCTGGGATTACTTTATAGTATCCGGCAGTGGAGAGAAAAGAGAACAGTACATCAGTAGTTATAAATTCAGTGAGGGTTATTAAATAAAAAGAATCTATGGAAAATTGGGAACTAATCATGAGTACTAAGAATTCGGCGAGAGCCGAACTCACGCGCGCCCTTCTTGAACAGAATGAATTAAAGGCTGTTATACTTAACAAGAAAGACAGTAACTACCCCATGTTTGGGTTTTTTGAAGTGTACGTTCCTAACGATGAAGCCGAAGCGGCTAAAAATATTATGGCCAATGAAATCTCGCCTGAGTAGTCTCAGCAACCTGCAACAGCGTTTTATCGCCGGGATTATCGGAGTAACTTTTATTGTAGGGTGTATACTGTACAGTGACCTCACGTTTATGTTGATGTTCTGTGCTATCAGTATGTTTACTCAGCTTGAATTCTATAAGCTATTAGGATTAGACGGAAATCAGCCTCTCACGTATTATGGCACTTTGTGCGGGGTCGCATTGGTAGTGCTTACCTTCGTGATTGAGAAAGGATTGATTGCTTTTGAGAACTACTTTCTGATCAGCCCGCTGCTAGCGATGATTTTCTTCATCAAGCTGTACAAGAAAAATGATCTAAAACCCTTTACCAACATAGGCTTTACGTTTCTGGGGCTCATTTATGTTGCGTTACCTTTTTCGTTGCTAGTAGTAATGGCTATGCGGAGGGGAGAGTATAATCATGAAATTATTCTGGGTAGCCTGTTTTTGTTGTGGGCAACGGACGTTGGTGCCTATTTTGCCGGCACGAAGTTTGGCCGCCGCAAGTTATTTGAAAGAGTATCCCCTAAAAAATCATGGGAGGGAGCGGTTGGAGGTATGTTATCGGCTACGGTGGTGGCTTTCCTGCTCGGCCTGTACTTCCAAACCTATGAACCCTGGAAATGGTACTGCATTGGTGCCATTATCGTGGTGACGGGCACCTATGGCGATTTAGTCGAGTCACTTTTTAAGAGAAGTATTGCCATCAAGGATTCGGGAAGTAGTATTCCCGGTCACGGTGGTTTTCTGGATCGTTTTGACGGACTCTTGCTGTCTGCTCCCTTTATTGTAACATTCCTGAAAATATTTGCCTGATCGAGATTACCTTTATCTGAATTTCGGGCAATTACAAACAATCTCCAAACGTTTCAAAAGTAACCTGAGATTGTACACAAACCGCCACCCTCAAGCTTAAAAAGCATAGTGGTTATTAGTCCATCGATTAAAAGTAGAATTGTGATAATGAAAAAATTACTTCTGTATATATGTTTTGTATTGACAGCTATCCTGTTCAGCCAGAATGCGCAGGCGCAAGGTCAGCAAAAGGCGATTATCTTTACGGGGGTCGTAGTAGCCGGGAAATCAACTGATCGACTACCCGGTGCGTATATTTTCATCCCCAAGGCGGGTAGAGGTACGCTTACCAACAATGCGGGCTACTTTTCAATTCCGGTTTTTCCGGGCGATAGCATTGTGTACAGCTATGTAGGCTACAAAACGCAGTATCACAAAATTCCCCGAAATTATAACGCCGAGACGTATTCGGCGATTATTGCCATGCAGGAGTCGGTCACGATGTTAGCGGAGGTGCGGGTGTATCCCTACGCTACCGAGGAAGAATTTAAGAGGGCTTTTCTTGAATTAAAACTACCAGATCAATCTGATAGGGATGCATTAGCCAGAATGACCGACACAGACTACATCAATCGTCTGGCGCAACAGCTTCCCAACAACGCCCAGACGAACTATCGCTACACCATGGATCAGCAATTGTTTGGTCGGGAATCGGCGGCCAATAAGGGATTTGCCACTACTTTCCCTTTCCTGAATCCCTTTGCCTGGGCTAACTTTATCAAATCCGTGCAAAATGGTGATCTTAAACAGAAGGAATACCGCAAAGATCTTAATCAGACTCCCCGCGAAAACATGACCCGGCAGGACTATATTCGTAAGTAGACATTGGCTAGGTTGGCGAGTAGGTGAGTAGGCGGAAAGCCACTCCGTCAAAAACTCCGTAGGTACGTTGGTTAATCCATTCTCCGAGGTTTATGTATCGGCTCGAAACGCCAACTTTTAGGTCGAGCGGTAGGTGGCGGTGGCCAAAAACGTAGTAGTCGTGGTGACGATAGTCTTCCATGCCGAGGCAGTATTGGTGTAGCCATTCGTTTTCCTCTCCCATAAACATCTCTTCCCCTTTTTTGGTGTTCGAAGCGCGGCTTTTCTTCGACCAGCTATTGGCGATTCTTATCCCAATGTCCGGGTGTATCTGCCGGAATCCCCAACGTGCGATGGGATTTTCGAATACTTTTTTGAGCTGTTTGTAGGTACTATCTCCCGGTCCTAGACCGTCGCCGTGGCCGACCAATAACGTCGAATGCATCCCTTCGGTAGTCTTTACTTCAAAGTGCACCGGATCGCGAAAAATGGTGGCGCCGAACTCGGTGTGAAAATAATCAGACATCCACATGTCATGATTACCGGTAAAAATTATCAATTCAATCCCTTCGTCGGCCAGCTCGGCTAATTTCCCTAAAAAACGAAGGTGCCCTTTGGGTACGGCATGTTTATATTCAAACCAGAAATCAAATAAATCACCCACCAGAAAAACAACCTGAGCATCGTGCCGGATACTTTCCAGCCATTGGACGATTACCTTTTCGCGGGCTAAACTGATCGTAGGATTGGGAGCACCTAAGTGAAAGTCAGAGGAGAAATAAATCCGTTTGCCTGCTTGTAAAGAAACTGACTCAGTCTTAAAATTAATGTCCATGGGTTTTGGTAGAAATGCCGCGCAAGTTACGAGCATAAAGCATTTCTTTACAAAACTTCCTTACCGAATAATAGTTCATCTTAACCTAAGGGCAGGCTCGATTGTAATTATAAATTTATGTTTTAAAGATGGTTATTGCTTCTAGCAATGAGTTGAGCCTGACGGACGGTACTATTAGATTCTTCAAAAGTATTGGTGGTAATGCCAAGCGTAGTGTACTTTTGTTGTAAGTTGTTTTGATCGAGACTACTTTACCCTACTATTTTTAGATATTGATAATGAGTTAGTTGTCTTTTTACCCATCTAAACAGGCACCTGATTTTCTGAATCAGATCAGACCTTACGTTGGCCTGACCACGGCTTATTTCACGAATGAGGTTAAGGCCATGTCGACTCAAACTAACGGATTTATAGCCATGTTTGGTAGTGTCTATAAAGGGTTGATCATTCAGCGACGGAGTCGCCATATGTTCCTGTTTTGAAATAGTGTTTGTTGATGTACATACCAATGACATTGTCATGAATTTGCTCGTTTTTAGAAAAACATAT
>Ga0209702_10003575_pt1 | contig 24233 bp, 22 predicted proteins | sample FRY01_FD_187210 | JGI IMG/M metagenome (GOLD analysis project Ga0209702, IMG submission 187210) | Freshwater microbial communities from Lake Fryxell liftoff mats and glacier meltwater in Antarctica - FRY-01 (SPAdes) (version 2) | ecosystem: Environmental > Aquatic > Freshwater > Ice > Glacier... | reverse complement strand
GCTCGTAACGTGACAGTTTATACAACTCACGCAGCCCGCTGGCGATTTGGTACAGTGGAAGAGCCTTGTTTTTTCCATAGGCTGCATTTGCCAATTTCAAGTATTCATGCGCCTTGACACCAGTTTGCATCTCGCCAATGAGTAGACCAAAAAGCCCACTTTTGAAATTGTTGGGTAAATGAAGCTGCTGTCTGCGCCCATATCCTGTCGAATGCGACCCATAGAACCTATTGTATTCATCGGCAGCAATGTTGTAATTATCTAGATGAGACCTTGCGATCTGCATGCACTGCAAGGCCGTGTCATTGTCATTTTCTAAGAATTTTTCATATGCTAGTTGTTCATGATCCTTACAAAGATGAGCAAAACGCACAGCCTTGGCGAGAGATGAGATATTTTGGACCTTTCCAGAACCATTGTCGTCTGTTTGTCTCCATGCCTGCAGGAGTTGTTCAGCAAATATTTCTGATTTTGGGGTCCTGCCGCGTTCCATTCCACCTGCTGGACCCAGCATCATTTCATGGTTCATTGTGTTTATGATGCCATTTTCATAGTTTTCTGTGTGATGAATCACATGCTGCGACATTTGCAAATAGTGAACGTTCTTGTGCAGCCATGTCATAGCAATTTATATACCCACACGTCAAGAACACACACGACCATGGTCAATCCTAGACTTTGATATGCAGTATTAATTCATGGATTTTTGTACAAACTGGTTGACGAAATGCCGGCTCAGGAAAGCCACCCCACGGGAGGGATTGGTCATACGTGCCGAAGACAGCGCGCTGATCACGTTTGGGGAAGTGCACCGGGTGGCCAAAAACTACCGCTCCTCTACCACATGGAAGGTGAAACAGATGTGCCGGCAAAAGGTGCAAATACTGAAAAGTAGCGACAACGGGACGTCTGTCATGTTCGAAGACGCCTCGGGTGTCAAGCAACAAACGATCCCGGTGATGCAAGAGATGCAATACAAGTTGCGCGCATGGTGGAGGAACCCGGACAAAGAACCATTGGAGGCACAGATCTTGTTGATTTACGAGCACGTGGGCAAAGACAGTCCAGTGCGGTGGTCGGTTCTACTCTATCTTTTGGAAAACAAAGGAAAGCAACAAATTGACGATTTGGAGCAACAAGAAGAATTATTCCGTCAAAGGGAAGCCCTGGCACTGCGGCATAACACCGCAACTGCCGAAGATGTCGAAGATGAACTCGGGATGGTGCAAGGGTATACCCAGGCGGCCAGAGATCAAAGCACGTTTTTTACGCGCAATGCGTGTGCTTCACTCGTATGCTTAGATGCACATGGTTTTGAATACTACGCGGAACTCGGCCGTAGAAAAGGGATTCTGCTTTGCCCAGTACTCCATGTTGGCGTCTAGGTTGTGCGGAATGTTGCAGGAGAGTGTGAGTTCCTTGTTGCTACTCTCCAGTCGGCGATTGAAGGTTTGCACCGTGTGGTGGTAGAACTTGATGCGCATAGGCACTTCGAGGTAGGCCATGATGTACATTTGAGCGAAAAACGACAGCGTCATGAGGGCGCGGTGCACTTGTCCGAAGATGCCGTTGAAACAGTGATCCGTGAATCGGTGCAGCAGTGTGATCAGTGTGGTGTTGGCCATGTCGATGTTGTTGCTGATCTTGTGCAGCAGCGAGATGGTTGAACCGACGATGCCCTGCAGGCGGGTGTGCTTCACCACGTACTTGTCAATTTCTGGCGTCACAATGTTGCCGAACATGGACGTGATAAAGTCGTATTTGTTGGGCAGGTAGTCCACCTTCATGCTCACGACCAGCAGCGTCACCTGCTGTTCGGTGGACGATTTGGACGCCCACGCCACCATGTTCAGAGGCATGTCGGGCGGAATGTTTTCGTTCTCCGATGGCGTCGCTGTATTACGCTGCAGTTGTAATTCTTGCAGCAATTTTCGCAGGGAAACTCGGCATTGTCGTGGCCACTGCTCGCTGGACATGAGCGACTGCACAACTTGGCGGTCTTGCTCGTAATTGTTCACCTTGGCACATAACACCGCGTACAGCGGGATGCTCATACTCTGTAAAACTAGACAGAGGTCAAACATGATGTTTTGTGAGGTAATATTGGTTCCGATTTGTCCCAGAATGTGGAAGACCATGTCCGTGTGGTTAGCAATCTGCGCATCCTGCAGCAACATGGTCACCACCAGCGCCCGATGCATCTCGCAGTTGTAGATGGCGAGGAAGAGACGGATTGTCAGGTTTGCGATCACGGCAGTTGGCACGCTGTTTTGCTGTACGTATGTGTGTTTGTATGTGTTTATCGAATTGGGTTCACATCTGTCGTCTCACCAGAGCAACGTGCACAGTATTAGTATATAAGCGATGGCATTTCCTGACAAGGTCAAGACCTCTGCAGGTTTGCACACCGTCCACAATGGACCACGACAAGGAAAGGGAAATCCTGCGATGTTTGATTATTTTGCATCGTTTTGTGAACAAATATGGAACTCACAGACCAGGTGATGAAAAAGCACGTGACTATCTGTGTGAACTGTATTTGTTCATTAACGCACAGAATAGCCTCGTCCGTCACTTTGTGCCGCGAGTGCCAGACATACCAATGTGCCCCCACGCTCCAGAATATACAAGACGCGATTACGAGTCTGGCTATGTCCAGTATGACCCCTACACAGGTGTTTGAAGGTGGACGGTTGCAGGCACATGTATTGAGCGGATGCACTGGGTTCCATGATCCATGACATAGTTCCGCATGCCGCACATTTAGCATGCAGTTGTTTGGGTGGATCGGCACCTGCAAGGTGTGATAAATAATGAGCACTGGGCTGCTGTTGCGCTCGTTTTCCTGACATTTTTCGCGCAATTCTGCCACCATCGGTATGAAATTCTCGACGTGCAGCATGTTGATCAATTCCACCCACTCGTAGATTTGCATGGTGGTAAGGTTGTGCACCAGTCCAGTCTGAGACACGTGGGAGTCGCCACACAGTTGTCACTATACAAAACAACACACACGTGCGCATGTTTTCACACTCATATTATACAACAGTCTTACCTCAATCGTGGACGCATTGAATTGTCCAATGTCCACCCCGGCATGTACGAGCTTCTCTACACACGTTGCTACGTCGGAGCATTGTCCGAATGAGAACACGAAACGCAGAATCACGAGACGGTGAATGCGGGTGGACAGCGGCTGGATTGCAATGTTGCTAGTTTCCATGAACCGATTCAACAGTTCGGGCATATTGGTGTGGGTGCGCGCTTGCATGGCCGCTGGCTCGGTTGGCTTGGGCACACTCGACAAATCTTAATATACTTACAAACATACTTTACTTTTGACCCGCTCATGACACTGAGTTCGACGAGCGAAAGACAAGACACGCGAGTACCCGCCTGAAATCGGATGTATTACAATTAAATGGCTTCTACTGCGGTGTCCTATGCGCCGCGTCTTAACAACCTGCCGCGACGCATCGCATCCCAATCCCAAGCCAACTAGAGCGCACTGTCGTGCCGTTTTCGGTCCGCGAGGACGTCAGGTCACACCAGCCCGGCGATGCCAATAATCAGCGATCGAAGCCGCCTTTCGGGCACTTTGTATATCACACTTTTGAGAAAGTTTTCGTTTCTGTAGTTGCATTTTTCGAAATTAATCTCACATGCGCCAATGGTGCCTTCGGTGTGGAAGCATTGCTGTGGTCGCGCCGTACAAGTCGAATGCTTGTATTGCATCTTCGTACTCTGGAACACCACGTGCCGTGTCGTCTCGATGTCAATGACAATCTCTACGAAAAACGACCCGCAAGCGCGGATCTGCAACGAGAGCTGGCGTGCTGAAGAGCCGCGCGCCCCGACACTGAGCACAATGTCGTCGGGCCACACCCCTTGTCGGTTTTGCAAGGCGGCGTGGTCCATGGTCATTTGCATAGGAATTTCGGCACACGGAAGACTGTTCATGGTGGGATTCTTTTCCTTGTACAAGACAAAGCGAACCACCCAGGGCATACTTTGATAGACTACGGTGATGGTCTGGCGCGCCAACTGCAGCGTGGAAAAATGGGCTTCGTGGTTCATTTCAATCAGATTCCTCTTGCGCACGACCTTGCACAATACACAGAGAATCTCCCACAGTTTCAAGGGGAAGTCTCCCTGCACCTTTGCATCGAGATTGATATCTGCGTTGCCTCCGAAACGACAAATCGGGCACTTGAACCCGCTTGTCATCATGTTGTACAGGAGAGGAATGCCCGAAAACTTATGTCCACAACCAGCCACGCGCAAGCACCCAATGTTCGGCAATTTCTCGACCAAAGCTGACAGCTTCTTCCACGATGAAAGCACCAAGAGTTTGGTAGCTTTCGCGTACACGTCGCGCTCCAACAGAGCAATCTGATCGCGAAAGAAGGACTTGTCATCGTGTTCCCAGCAATTCTCCATGGTCAGCACACAGCTTTCGTCCATGTCCAGAGTGTCCGTCGTCGCGGCGGTGTTTGGACGCTCCGAGAGCAGCGCAGGCGCGTCCGTGTTCGCGGCAGCAGGTGCAGCAACCGCACTGGGTTTGCAGCAAGTGTACAATGTCGTGTTTGAAGCCATGTCAGAGCATGGTAAGACGAATGTCATTTCCAGCAATTGTTCTGACATATTTTTCAACAAGTATAAATTAAGGAAAATTGTCTATTTATAGGATTTGGCCGTGTACATGACAAGTACGCGCAGTTTGTAAGTGTCATGACCGCAGCGAATTCAAATTCGTTGCAGGGCTAACACGGCAAGCATAGTTCGGGGCCAGCGTGCCCTCGATTTTGTTTGTGCTTTTCAGCGTGGTATCATTTTTGTGCACTCTGGCTTACATAGTGTGCCGAAGAAGCGTTTTCCACACCGAATCGGCTTTTTGTGGCGCGGTGTCGAAAATAGAAATTCACGGTCCCGCTTGTATTTCAACAGGGGCCTCAGTCTCATCGCGACAAGATTGTTGGTTCGAAAAGTTTCACACGCGCCTACCGAAAAGGGGCTTGCCGTCGTGTATTCGCACACTGCGTCACCCACCAACACTGCCATGGCACATCACATGGCTGCCGGCACCCTGCTCGTCAAGGGCTGTCCAGACACGGTGCTGGACGTTGTCGTGTCGGCAATCGAAGAGTTTGGCTTTTCTCGGTCCATTCTTGCCGTCCAACCGAATGTGACATTGGACCAGGCCCCGCCGCAACCGAGCATGGCCCATTCGAAGCACGTCATCTACATGAAGGCCGCACCCGATGGCGGCGCAGAGGCGCAACTGCGCTCTTTTGTGGAAAGCGAGCTCAATCTGAAACATAACTGTGCAATGTATTGCATTGCCGTGAAACCGCGCAATTATCCAGTGCACTTCGCGCTGCTGCTCTCGCATGTGAAGGGACCACCCACGAGGACTTCCATACAAGAGATATTCGAACCGTTTGGGAAATGCAATGTGCGTACAAAGGACCACACCATGACGTACATCAACTTCCCACGATATGCGCAAGTCGTCCAAGTCCTCGAGGCACGCAACCAGGCCAAATTGGTGTTGAACGACATGGTCGTGCTAGTCGACCAACTCGTGCCGGTGCAAAACGCCAAGCTCATGATTTCGTTCGAGATGTTGCTCAAAGAGCGCCGCGCTGTGATTCTCCAAAGCAAGTGCATCACGAAACAAAACCTTTGCACATGGTTCAACGCTGCCAGGAAAAATGAATCATGCGACAAAACATGGGACCAATTGGTTGATTTTGTTGCGAATTGCATCCACGTCACGTTTGGGTGGACATACAACAGCAAAGAAGAAATCTTCCATCTGTCGCCGCAAATCTGCATGAAATCAAGTGCGCAGGCCGAGGACACTGTGGTGGTCCAGACTCTACCATGCAAGGCTGCTGTTGCCGGCGGCACCGGTGTCCTCGTGCACCAGAACGTTTCTGCTACGCAACAGACACCGTTGGTGCAATGCGTAGGGTCGACTAGTGAGGTCCCTTGTGGGTCTGACGGGTCGTCTGACACAATTTTTCACCAGCCTACTGAGTGGAAGGACGAAAACAGTTTTTGTCCTGATACGCAGTCGCAAAAGGGATACGATGATGCAGGCATCGTGCACGAGGTGGGCTCGACCGAATTGGGACGAGGCGCTGACGATCTTGCATTTGATGATGGTGTCGTGCATCCGGTCGGACATGCTTTTGTCGACAAAACGAATTACATCCCATTGTACGGTGACGAGTCGCATCCGTTGCATCACCGGTTGTGTTTTTTTGAATCACACCTCTTCGGGCGCATGGAGCAAAGCAACGCCTGCATCCAGTACCGGCTCAACAATATGGAGATGATGCTCAACATACAAAACGACATGCAGCCTCTTTCGGTGCGGCTGACGCTAATCGAGTACTGGACGAAGCAGTACATGGATGTTATGAGAACATTGCCCGCAGTGCAGCTCGATGTTGAATAAACGCGATAATGCTGTTTAGTACGGTGTTTATTCGATACACAGGAGCACAAACCCGTCCTCTACCTCGTTGTCACATTCAGGAACGACAGAGCTTCCGGTTTTTGCAGTAATAATGTCGGTGTTGAAACATGTCGTGGATGCAGGCAATATGGCGGGTGAGGCGGATATGGTAGATGCAGTGGATGCGGTGGATGCGGTGGGTGCGATGGATGCGGTGGGTGCGATGGATGCGGTGGGTGCGGTGGATGCGGTGGGTATGGCGGATGTGCCGGAAGCAGCACTGATGCTTGTAATGTAGCTGTCGACAAGAACAAAATTTTCCACCAGAACAGCTGACTGTGTGTCCAAGTAGCGAGATTTTGGGACATTGCCAACAAGAGCACGGAGTTTGGCAGGGACCATGTTTGTGCCGCGCTTGGACTTGTTCTTACTCGATATTGCACGCGCAGCAGTCGGCAGCAATGCCAACTCTGCCGCCTTTGTATGGTGTAATTGTGGCGACACTACAGCAACAGGTGTGGGCGACCATGTAGTCACAGCCTGAGTGCGTTTTGCATGAGACGACGACTGAACCGCCTTGAATGTACTGTCCATGAATAAAGAAAACATATCGTTCGACACAGGCATGGAATGTCGATACGGATTCAGTATGCGTTCGTGCATACTATTACTCTAGCATGACAAAATATCAGCGCGTGTATATATATGTTTGTGGGTTTATGTGTCCCTGTCGATTTAATACTCAAGCCGAGCATCGCAGTGCCAGCGCAACAAGCGAGACCTTGAAAGCATTTGTTTTTTTATTCGAGTCCTGTGTATCCGGCTCATGGCTTGTATCTTTGTGGGGACAGTCCCTGCACTATGTCTGCACGAAGTCGCATGAGGAGGTCCTGGAACAAATTAGTGATTCCTGGGGTATCCTCTACGATTTTGGTGGGGTTCATCGAGACGAGTGGGTGTGGGTATGTGCAAACTAGTAGGTCTCGGAGATAAGGGTCTTGGTATCGAGACTGAAGCGCCTGCCACAAGATCTCCCCCTTCGAGGTCTCCCATACATCCTGGCCACGTGACTGTATACAGCATTGCTTTTGATATCGTATGTACGCTGCGGCAGAATCGTATTCACGAAATGTAGGCGGCTCAACTCCCCTCTTTATGCGCACGATCGGCTCTATAAAATGCCAAGTTTTCCGCTCCATTTCAAACTCTGTGGCCCAGAGAAAAGGTACATTGCCATTCTGCGACAAGATTTGTTGAATGCCGTCTGTCGGCTTGTTGAAAGCCCGCGCAATTACACTACATGGCACCCAGCAAGGGATCCTGCACAGGTATGGTCGAAGACCACTCAGGCCCTGGCTTTGAATTACCACCCTCTGGTCCTCATTCAGCCAATGCATGGGCACTGAAACCTCCAGTGGTCCTGCTGGCGTCAACAACGCCCGTGCCACAACTGATCCCAATGCCCCAGCTGCTGTAACAGCAACACTTCCGCCGGCGCCGCCTCCGCCTCTACCGCCTCCGCTGCCACCACCAACACCACCAACACCACCGCCACCGGCTCCGCCTCTGCCGCTACCACCGCCTCCGCCTCTGCCGCTACCACCGGCTCCGCCGCCGCTACCACCAACACCCCCCGCGTTAGCACGTGCAGCGGCCGCATAGACAGCGGCGGCTTGTTCGATTGATTTTGCCATCGCTTCGATTTCACCGGGCCAAGCTGCGCCGCTTTGACCTTGTGGGGATATGGGTGCAGAAACGAGGGAATGTGCAGCTGGCAACTGGGAGCCTTGGTGATGGAACGGAGACGGTGCAACGTAGTGAACGTGTGGAGCAAACATTGCCGATCGGGCTGCAAGGCACGCCATGTGCCAGGCTGTGACATGCTGTGTCTTGAAGAGTGACGTGGCAACGAGTGCATGTGCATGCAGGTCGTTTGAAAGTGCCGTGACATGGAAGTGATAGTTGTGAGCAGTGTCGCGGAAAGTTTGCAAGTTGTTGGCGCTCAGGATGATTGGGAATGCAATGACATCAAAGTGGGGTCTGAATTCTTCGATGGCATTCGCATATGCGCGAGACACCATTCCTGGGTCATTTCCAAAAGCCCCGCAGCCAAACGCTCCCAGCACGACATGTCGGACGCCATTGTCTCTGAGTGTGGTGAACTGGGCACGGATGCGTTTGATACACTCCTTTCCAATTCCCCCACGTTCGCTTCCATATTTTTGCACCGTTCTGGCATTCATCAGGTTCAAAGCCGCGGCGCGGAGCTCGATGAATTCAAAAATCTCTGGCAAAGGAATGTAATCATATCCGAGTTGTGGCAGCGCGTCGTCCTCCTGATCGCGGATGCACACGCGCTTTTTATCCATGTCAATGTACACTTTTCCATCATACGCTTCAAACAAGTCCGTGTAGCGCGTTTTGTAAGTCAGTTGGCTGGGTTCCAGGTGACGTGGTCGGATCGACAAATAGCAACTAGAGCGTCGAAAAATGTTTTCTTCCTGCGCTGCAGCTCCATTCTTCACACCACCTCCAGGGTAAGTGGCGTTGGCAAAGTTGAGAACAGCCACGTCCTTGCCATACATTACCGAGATACACTTTGCCATGCGCAGACAGTCCATTTCCTCAATGTACAATGTCAATCCTTGTTTTTTGAGGGTCGGTTGTGCAGAGAAACGCCGTGTTGCTTCTTGCTGCCATCTCAGCGTGTTGCTGGCTGCCGTGCGTGAGAAAAAATTAACGGAAAACTCGCCGAAATAACGCAGCGTGTCTTCGAAAATGACGACACGCGTGCGTTTGTTGGCATCGTTTTGCGCTCGCTGTAGATCCGAAATCGACTGCATACTGCGCTCACGTGGCGTGCGGCTTGGATGCTGTGGGCCCTCGGGCACGGTCGCGGGCTCCTACTTATATACCCGAACATGCCACTCGCGCACACATTGCAGGAAGCGCATGCACAACACATAGGTCGTGGGCAGGTCGCGACGCGTTCGATCATGCTCACTCTGCACGATGTACAGTGTGCATGAGTTCGACCGGTGCAACTTTGTACATGTATTCACTTGCCACGCTTGTGCCGATCAATCAGTTTTGTGATGATTTTGTTAAACACCAAGAACCTCCTTGGTGTTTAGTTCGGTGCAAGCAATTGCCGAATTATTCACATCCACGGCTGTGTGTTGAGCAGCTCGAGTATACGGGAATATTCAGTATGCTTCTTATACAGCTCGGCAATCAGCCGTTCCTGTTCTGTTGGTACGTAATCGTGTTCGTGTTTGTACGGCATAGGGTGCAATGATACGGCAAGAAATTCCACACACTCGAACAAATTGTCTACACGCTGGCGAATGGCGTCGACACCTGTTTGCACAAAGTGAGCATGCTCCCAATAGGCGACCTCGCGCTGCAGCAGGGACGTGATGGCGGTGTTTCCATTGTCGGAAACATGCGCAGTATCTGGACAGTGCAGGGAAAGCCAATGCAATCGTTTGCGCATGCTATCCGGACCGCTATAGCGCAGCGACAGCTGGAAGTACACGTTCTCGCCGCCCGGCATGGGCATGTTCACGTCAAAGCCAAGATACAATAGCTTCCCCATGATGCACGCATTTGACGCCCAGGAGAACGGGTTCAACAGCTCCTTCACGACGGGCCCGTCGTGTGGACCAACCAACAACTGCATGAGTTGGGCTGTACTTGAGGCATCTCGTAAATCCGGACGACTGTTATAAGTGTGCGATAACAGCAAGTCAAACATGTGTACCACGTCAACACCCTGTACCCAGCGGTCACTAGTAAGGTCGTCGGGCTCAACATCATTGTGCCCGTTGGCGGCGGCAGTACCTGCGGTATACCCGCAAAAGTATCCAAATGCAGTGATGCCTTCGAAGCTGACTTCCAGTGGTTCTGCCCCTGCTTCCAGAAGGATCTGGGCCTTGGACAGCTGGTTCCCCATGAAGCAACAGCTAAGGAGACAAATGTCAACAGAAGCCTTGGTAAAAAAGAAGTTGTGAGGGAGGATAGTGTCGACCATGTGACGGACAAACGCGTCTGTGCTGTCGTGGATGGCCATCTCCATGAAACGTTTTTGCTCGTGCTCCTCGCGCAAAACATTTGAATTTTCCGAGCAGAAAACCATCATCTCGACACAAGACGCGCGTATGCTCGATGTAGTCAGGGTTTTGCCAAACGTTTCCAGCACCAACATAACGTCCGGGCGTTCTTTCAGCAATTCCACTGCTTCTGATCCGTTTCCACCCACGAGCAGGTTGGTGAGCTTGGTTACAAACGCCCTTCGCGATTCTGCCGCGTCTGCTGCATTTTGTGCTGCGGACCGTGTGCATTGCATGACTTGCCACCAACTTCCGCCTGCCGCCGGAGATTCTTCTGGCATGGGGAAAGGCAACGGGCTGTGTGCATATAGGATCGAGTGTGTCTGCGCTTGGCGGGCAAGGCTCTCTAGACGCTGGTTGCAACGCATACACGCCCAGTTCGACAGGGCATCTTCTTCGTCATAACCGCCATTTTCCACGGCCGACATCAACGCAAACCCCTCATCGTCGTCGTCGTCGTCCGAAACTTGCGGTTCTTCGACGAGGTGCGCACTACCTCCTGGTGGCAGCGACATGCTATGCAGCTCGACAGGCCGCAACCCCGGGCGCCGTCGATCGCGATTCGCGGCCATATAAAAGGCATGTGCTGCCACAAAGGAGTGGTCGGTCGGGTCGCCCTCTCCGCATAGATTGCATGCCGCCGTTTGCTCCAAGGCAAACGCCATGTTTGCACTGAGCGCTAAACAGACATCAGCATATGTTGTCATATATAGTAAACAAGTGAGGTACCGGGAGCGTTCTCCGGATGGCTGAACCAGAAATGAGCTATTTCGGGGTCAGTATGGGAAAAGGGACACAGGAAAAATCCCACGTGTATTGCACTAACATGCGACTAGATCCACGCATAGGCTGTGCCTTGATCGTGTACGAAGAGACTGCGCCGGTGCATGTGGACTGCGACGGAGGAAGCTTGGGACAGCCTAGTGCCGCGACGTCATGCGATTGTGGAGACACTTCGTGCGTCTGCCGTTTCAACATTACCCAGTTTATCTCACTACTACCGCTGCAATGTCACCGATTAGCAGACACGGGGGCGTGCGGATTTTGTCCTCTATGCGTCGTCATGCGTGATCTCGGCAGCACTCGGGCGCTGCAGACGTTGACGCACGTTTACTGCGCAGGGATCGTGGTGATTCAACGGAACTACTTGGTGCCCGACTACTGCAACCCTCTCTTCAAATGCCTCTTCACCGAAAATCCCCGATCGAGTGTGATCCAAATGGAGGGCATCGTGTGGACGAAGCTCAGTCCCATCGTGAAAAGCTACATGTTGCAACAGACCTTGGCGAGGTTCATGTGTGGCAGTGTTTCCGCAAGACCCATGCCCTTGAGGATTGGCCCGCTGCCGAGATCGATGCCCGAGGTGGTGCCACCGCGTTACGCTGAAAGGTGGCTGCGCACCAACAAGCGGGATCCCATCGGCAGCATGATCCTGCCATTGGACACTTTGCAAAACACGCTGCACAAGCATTTGTCGAGGTGTCACAGCGTGCACCAGAAAATGTTTTCCCTGCAAAGTTCGCTGCAACGCAGCAAAGCCATGGTTGGAAGCGCGTGGATGTTTCTGTGTGGACGTGGCGGCATGGACCGCAACAGCATGATGCTGTTGCATGCCAACGAGCACATCCGTGTGTCGCCACAAGCACGCGACCTGCAGTTTGAGCCGCAGAATGTGGGGGAGGGCAGTGCATTCTTGTTGGGCGACGGCGAAATGGTCGTGTCGTTCCCAATGATTGCCATGCTGCACACCGGGACTGGCACAGCCCTTTCACTGAAAGCGGCTTCGTATCAGGTGCCCCTCTTTATGATGCACGAATGTGTGGTGCTTCGCATATGTGGAGACCCAGTGGGGACGCACAAAACACTGCACAACCGTGGATTCTTGTGCTATGCGCCTGGAGTACGCTCCGACACCCGAGAGAGCAACGCCATTGAAATTGCTAATGCCCGACACGCAGTGGTCGCCTGGCCCGAAGTGCTTTTCCGACTTCATAACGAGGATGGTAGCATGAAGTTCCAGCGCCCATGCGGCGGCAACACGTTACGGTACAACCGAATCCTGCCAAGCTTCCTAAGCATCTTCATGCAAGAACACAATTCCTACGCTCGGCATGACGAGCATCTCGAAAGTGAAATTCTCGCACGTTTTACGTTGCAGAAAGATTGGGCGTCGATCCAAAACATTTCGTCGCTTGAAAAATATCTACTGATCATGTTGGTGGGCACGCATAATGCCCTACAGATGCTGCTGGAAGCCAAGACCTTGCTCGCCACACGAAAGCGCAAGCAAGCCGCGCGAGACACCACTGAGTACTACGTCAACATGGGCCACTCTATTGTCTCGGCGCATTCTGTCAGCTTCAGCCTGATGTGCTGTCTGAAACCGATCTACGACATGTGTTTCGACATAGCCCTGAACTTGTTGGCCGTGGCCTCTGGGGTTTCGGGGTGGCAAAACGGCGACATTGTCGCGGATTGCAAGAAACTTCTGTGTATTCAGGCGATGCTGTCGAGCGATGCCGACATTGATGGCAGCGACCACGACAACATACGTCTGCTCGGCGACAAGGTCAATCTGTTGTGCACGCACGTAGTATCTCTGCATGCGTACGTGCTTTACACGACGAAGCTTGCTGCACAACGTCAAGAAACTTGTGCATGCGCTCTGGTGCGTCGGTCAATCGTGAAATATCGTGAGTGGTCGCAATATTGCTTGTACCGCAATGGCACCATGCATTCGTTTTGGAACAGACTGACGTGTGTGAGTGCACTCGCAACACAGGTGTTGGAAGGGGTTGTCACATTGCATCGGATGCACGCACAAGCCCGCTGCGTGCTGGTCTCCGAAATCATGTGCGACGCAATGTATACGCTGTTTTTCGCCGGGTATCGGTTTACATACTGTAAAGCGCAAAGCGAAAATGAAATCTGCCACGAGACCAGCAAACTGTCGGACATTGTCAGCGAAATCAAGCATCGGCTTGGCTACGTGCCTGAGCTCGCGAAAGACGAGGCGTCGACACGCAATCTGATGCATTTGTTGTGCAGTAATAACCTCGTGTTTTACAAGGACAAGTGCAACGACGCCTTGTACGAGATGCGCAATGTCATAGCGTTCGCCCACATCGACACGGAGACCTTGCTCATCCGCAAGATTCGCCACTTCAAAAACGCAAGCCGCGCACACTACTCTACCACGCGTCGCATTGTAAGTGCACAACACACCGCGTACAAGCGCGCGGTCGTGTTATTTTTTGCCGACATTGTCGCACCCGTCCGTGAAACATGTGCCGCGTGGCTTTGCCTGGAGTCTGCGCGCACAGACCAGTGCAAGGACGAAAGGTTAAAGGCGCTGCACGACAGCGTGGATGCATTCGAAAAGGCGACCCGACTTTGAGTAGTGCGATAACCACGACGGATGCACTTTATGATTCTTTTTATTACCATCACATGCAAATGACAATAAATCTGCCTATGTGACCCTCAAACAAACATGGCTTTTTCCGCTCGCTGCTTCAGTGTGGATTCACGTGCCGACCGCTGTACGGAATCGGGTTGAACATGTGAAGCAGTCTAGGGTCGTCCCGTCCTGTGTAGGGTCCCGCGTATCTGGGATGCGTACTGTCAAGACACGGCTGTCTGTGTAGAGCAGTGTAGTCGTCATCCGACTCGAAACATGGCTCTTGCATGGAGGTCATCATATGCAAAACGTTACCTGGCCCGTGTAGCAAAGCGTTACCAACCGCCGAAAGGGCATTTTTGAAGGTGAGGCCCTCAGGATACATACTGAAGGCGGTGTCCTCAATATTGTCTTTTTTCTCGTCCTTGTCGTCGTCATTCTCGTCCTTGTCGTCGTCATTCTCGTCCTTGTCGTCGTCATTCTCGTCCTTGTCGTCGTCATTCTCGTCCTTGTCGTCGTCATTCTCGTCCTTGTCGTCGTCATTCTCGTTCTTCTCATCGTCCGTGGCAGCGACGACCGCGTCGCCGCCGTCTTCATCTCCCTTTTCCTGGTTGTCGTCGTCTTCACCATCTTTGGCCACGTCGGGTTCGCCTACGGTGCTAGGAGAACGTGGTGTGACAACCGTGGTCGTCTTTTTTTCTGTGGCATGCGGTGGAGTGATGCTCACGGCGGTCTTTGTGTGGACTCCCGTCATACGATTTTTCAAGTGTTTGGCTTTGTTCAATATACCAGATCTCACGGCGGTGGCGCCTGCCAGAAATCGCTCGCCAATGCCGTTTGCTGGATCAACCTCATTGTATTCAGGATATTCATCATTGTATAGAGGATATTCACCATTGTAGTGCGAGGAGTGAGAGCCTGATTCTAACTCAAATGCCGAGTTTTCTTGACGCATGCCTTCTTCGCGTCCGAAATTCAGGTAGTCGTCCCTGGTACTCATGTATGTCGGGTTGCGCTGCATGAGAGACCCGGACCCGGGTTTCTCATACATGTTGCAACCTGCGCAGCGGATGGGGTTGTCGGGGATTTCATCAATTTTTGCACGTGGCATTACTTGTACACGGTTTGTATTTGTGTCGCAAGTGCATGCGAGCTTGTTGTTTATATAGTTTTGTGAGCCACCCACGAAAGCACTGGAGTCACAGCTCCAACATTTCATAGATAAGGCCACAATCCGGGCTCGTGCACAGCGGCACGCGTAGAAAATGCAGATATGTCGGGAAACATGGCAAATGCGAGGCTTGCATGTGACACGATCTCTGATATAGCGCTAAAAACGCGCATCGCTCAAAGACTGTGTGCAGCGTCGCGACAAAAACCGCAGCAGCGCATGTGGCCTGCTCTGGGGGACATCGATGTGTGTGTGTGTGTGTGGAAAAGACTGTGCGAATCAAGATGTGGGGAGAGAGCAAGTCGAGGTGTGTTGTGTTGCAGCAGATGATGCGCGAACACCCCGCACACGGCACCAAGGCCTCGTGTGTGTAGTATATATACACGCTGGGTGAAAGCACCGCCAGGACGCGTTGCATTGCGCACTGGTATGGATCGCGTGTTGCAATGCAGGTCTGAAATCAAAACTCGCCAGATGGCGACAACGCGAGTTTCTGTAACCGCGTCGGTGTGCTTGTCGCCGCAAACACCACTGCGTCCGTCACAATACTGCAACCGGGCGGAGAGAACCGCGCCTGAGAAGCGAGCAAAGGAAAAATTCATCGACATGATGTATTACGTCCCAAGTCCCGACGACGTGCTTATCAATCGTTTGGTGGCGTCGGCCACCGCCAAGACTGAGATTGTGGATACAGGGGAGGAAAAGGCGGTCAAATTTTCCCACGTGGAAGTGTCGTTCCCGTGTGACGAGCACGACAACTACTTTGACAACAACAAGACAATGGGGTTTTCCATTGTGCAGAACGGCACGGTGCACTTCCGGCTCAAGTTGTGGCGGGACGAATACGTGGCTATTCGCACCTATATCGACGCTATATTCTACGACAAACTATACAAGACGTGCGCACTACTTGCCATGCAAAATATAAAATTCGACAGGTTCGCCATGTACGCCGCTGTGTTGCTACCCGTCGATGTGCTGCGACGTCGCACCAGAACGCAGCACGGCACTTACTGCTCAAAAATTATCACGGAGGTGCTACAGGAGTGCGAAATCGGCGGGCCTTTGCTGGCGACCGCCGTGGCCTGCCAGTCCACACCGAATATGCTCTACATGTTGCTTGGTGGGCACAAGAGCACACCGGTGGTCCGACGTCCACCCGAGACCCGCGTAGGAGGTGGATGAAGGGGTGAGTTTGAAATATCAAAGCTCTCATTGCTGTTCATGAGGTGCTCGTACACAAGCTATGTATGTGTAAATTTTACAATCTGTAAGCGATCAGTTGCATGCCAGAGCCTTCAGCCCCACATGCAATCGACCAAAATAAGTGATATTTTCATATCTACACGGACCGGACTTCAAGACATATTATTGATTCAATTTTCCTATATAAGTATTTACCACGAATACACGAATAGGTTTATGTCACATGATGTACACCCATACACATCATGGGAGACCCATGGTGCCCATGTCAACAAATTTTCTTGGACCGAGCAAGAAATGCGGGTTCATAGACTTGAAAGAAACATGTATATGAATATGATCGAGGACGATATTGTTGCTGCGTTGGAGGCGTTTGACCGCAAAATGTGTTTCGACCGTGGTGTCACGTACGACATTGAGTTGCGAGAAGAAGATGGAAGAAGAAAAGGCAGACGGCAGATTATTCCGCCAGATGCTCCCGTGATTGCATCAACTATCAATCCAGAATTATTCAAGGAACGAATGAATTTTCTCTTTGATGTGTCCGGCTATCCTCTCCAGACCACGTTTATACAGCGCGTATCTGCTTATTTGGAAGCGAAAATTAAAGAAGTGGAACATGCAATTCAATCCAACTTCAGAGCTCGCTACGCTAAAAAATACAATCCACGTTCGCCAACTGAATACGAATACATTCACGATACAGATGCTCAGCATGCATTCTCAATCGACAGCACGCTCTTGGAGAAAATTAAATTTGTTTATCAGGAACAATTTCAAAAATACAACGCTCTTCACAAAACGAACATACGTCATGCTTATTATAAACAACTAGAAACACAGTATAACCCGGCCCACGTCGATGGCTATGGCCATGGCTGGGCTGAAAGATTTCTCACAAGTCGTCCGTCTTTCTTGGAATGAGCCTGATGTCACATTTTTCACTCTACATGTCCCTCGGTGGGCACAAGAGCACACCGGTGGTCCGACGTCCACCCGACACCCGCGTTTCCGGTGCCTAGCACCTAGAGCATTACCCGAAATAGAAACATTAATGCCTATATAATCGCACGCACGCCCCGTTTTTGAGGGATTCATTTATTCCAACATGGACATGCACGCATACTCTTCACTTTTTCACATGCGCGACATTGAAAAATATGCACAAAACTGCACGGCCATGTGCCCCTGTGTGTTCAATGGGCACGATGCCGTCGCAGTGTTTGCTGGGTTGGCACTGCACGTTCATTACAGCAGCAAGGAGGCACCAGACACACGTGTCGTATCGCACATTGCCGGAATGAGCGAGGCCGGCGGGTCTCAAGACGGCCCAGGGTGGCTTGCGCGATTTCGTGGTGTCAACGACATGACGTATTTTGCAGCAACAGACAAATTGATTGTCTGCGACAGTATTGGTCGCACCGTGCGCAGTGTGCACTTGAAATCTCCCTTCGCAGTGAGCACACTGTGTGGTCACACCACAATGTCGGGTGAGTACTTGGATGGAAGCATGCGACAGTCCCTGTTTGACTCGCCTTATAACGTGTGTATTGCGCCAAACGGCGTGGACATGTATGTGTCCGACTATGGCAACCATGCGGTGCGTAAGATCGACACACTCCACGCAAGAGTGAATTCGATCTTCGGCGGTGGAGCTCCTATCAGTTACGCTGGTGCGGCGGTCGACATGCTGAAGTGCATGCTAATGTACCCTATGGGGCTGAAGATGGCCCCCAACGGAAAACACCTGTATGTTGTCAATTTTGGCTGCAACTCAATCTGCGAGGTGCAAATTGACCCCGGAAATGGCAAGGGAGCACGCTTGGTACGTGGCTTTGCTCTGCACACCGCCAAACACGCGCTTCCGACTGTCATCGACGTGACACCTTGTGGTCACGTCATAGTGTGGCGTCAGAATTGCGTGCTGGAAGTCGACGATGTGCCTGCACCCGACTTGTGCTTGGACCGTGCATCCACTATGGCCTTGTACGACCCCAGGGATGGCCAGATTTTGTTCAAAATGCAGACTGCCTACACGCCCGGCGCTTTCTTCATGCGCTTTGCGTCCAACCACAACGCAGTCAACGGCACCGTGATACACGCACTCAAACGAAATCGTGCTGGTATTTCGAAAACGATGTTGAGGATCTCGCTTACACTCAACGAACAAGTGATGAAATTGTTGCTGCGTGACATGCAGAAAAAAGACACAAGGCACTTGCAGGAGGGTGCCAAGGTATCGGCGTTTTCGCTCATACCGCTCTCGATTCTGCAGTATATCATCGAAATGGTCAACAACCCTTTCTGTGTTGCGGTGCACCCATGAAAGCATTCAGAGACATAGAAACAGAGAGAGGGAGAGAGAGAGAGAGAGAGAGAGAGAGGGAGAGAGAGGGAGACACAGGGGGCGACAGAGACACTCCCGCAGCATGTATCAGTGCAGTGATTCGTTGATTTGTTTGATAATAAAACATGATAACTCGAAGCGTATGGACGCGCTCATGCAGACGACACAGTGGTAATGTCTTTGTAGTGCTCTGGACTGGGCCGGGTAGGAACGAGCTAGTACAGACAGACGTTAGCTAATGAGTGGCCATTGACATGATGGCATCCCATCTGGCCGCTTTTTCATGCCGTCGATGGGAATCCCCTGGATGAAGTCGGGTTTCAGTGTCAATCAGCCATTGAAGTGTGTTCCCTGGTGGCATTGCTATGAGCCATCGGTATTGCTGACTGCTAGTGTGGTATTGCGCATTTCGGACAATCTCGCCGAGGGTGGTGCTGGGGCTGCACACACGCTGCAATTCGCGGATCCAGTTCATTCTCATGAGTGGTTTGTCGAGCTCGTCGGTGATGGCCGCCGACCTTTCCAGCATCATTCTTCTCTGGGTGCCGTCGGGCAGAGTGATGATTGTTGGTTGCCCACAAGCAAGGCACGAGGATTGTTGCAGATTCAGAGGCATGCTGTTAGTGCGAAGCGAGTTGTCATTTTTCATTACAGGCTTACACGTACTTATATAGATTCGATGGTGTCGGCATGAGAGCCGTGTACCACGGCATGCTGCAACCAAAAACAATACAAGTATGTTCAAGACTCTGCCTACGTCGGACGGGTCGGCATGGCCATAGTGTAAAAAGCAAACAAATTTGGTGCTCCATGACGAATAACGGGTCTTTTGCATAAATGTCATATGCGACGCCACAAAATTGCTGTGATCTATATAAACAGAGGGACTGGCGACATGGAGTTCGCAGTCATGTCGATTCCCCCGAAGGACACCACGGCAGATGACGATCCATTTTGTACGATTAGGACGTACGAAAGTGATGAAGAACAAAAAGACCAGCACGACGATTGGTCTGATTTATTCCAAGAACAGCAGGCCGAAGAACAGGCGAAAGTGGCGGGACAAGCTGTCGCAGCCTTGGGCACGCCGGAAGGTAACGATGCGCCGTATTTTTCATCAGAGACCGAAGCGGTGGTTGCACCGGCATTCGGTGGACAACTGCCCGGCACAGCAACGTTGCCGCCGCGTTCAGTAGAGCCAGTGCCGATAATTGAGGACCCTCCCCAAGATCCGTCTGCCGTGCTCGCTGCGAAAAGTAAAGCTAAACTTCCAAACAAACCACTGGCAAGAACCCCTTGGTGGCCTGTAGACGGCGGCGCTGTTCCCAGGGCTGGTGATTGGGAAGGCAGGGACGATGAGATGGAAGAAGTTACAGCGGAAGAGGCCGCCATACTCGATGCGCAAGCACGTGCGGCAAGGATGCGCAAGAAAAAGCCTCGCACACAGAGCACATCGTATCCTGTGTACACGCCCACCTATGATTTTCCACCACGACCCCTAGACTTTGCGGACGATCAAGAGACTTGGCCTCAGCTCATGCCGACGGATGACTATGACAATGACCCCTATCCCTTCCATGTTGCCGCGGGCGACACCGGCGACGACGGTACTGGCTTATATGACCCGGATCAATACAACTCGAACAGCAACCATAATGCGAATACACGTGGTGTCGGGATGCGACCTCCCGCTGGGCTCGAATTTCCAGACCCAGACCCACCTCGCCAGGTCAACATTGGGCATGAGTCGCGCCCAATGCCAGCTCCGACACTTGGACAAACGACCTACCCCCCACACATTGCAAGTACATCGCGCGAGGAAGCTGCTGCGATGGCAAAAAATGTCAGGAATCAGCGTAACATCCGTTCTCAAATGTATGGTTCCGGCGGCGGTGCCGCGTCTTATCGTGCTCCGCTGCAGCGCGCCGAATTTCCACTAGGAATGCCGCACAATATTCATAGATGGGATCCAATGGCGTTGACCCAAGCAGTCTTCGGAGAGGGCGAGAAAACGGCAGCGGAGCAGGCAGATAAAAAAAGGATCGACGATTACCAACGACTCCTGTCCGAGGACGCCGGTTTCGCATTACCAAGCAAATATGGAGCTGGCTACCCTACATCACAACCCACGGGACACCATTCTTCCTCGCACTCGACATCAAGCCGTGCAGCGTACGGGGGCTACCAGGAACCGTTTTTACCTGCTCCGCCATCAGAACCCACAGGATACCATTCTTCCTCGCACTCGACAGGAAGCCGTGCAGCGTACGGGGGCTACCAGGAACCGTTTTTACCTGCTCCGCCATCAGAACCCACAGGATACCATTCTTCCTCGCACTCGACAGGAAGCCGTGCAGCGTTCGGGGCCTACCAGGCCCCGTTTTCACCTACTCCGAACGGCGGACCACACGACGATTACGGTGGGTTTCAACTATACGGAGAAGATCCTTTCGACTACTCTACTCCAGCATATAGTGTGCCATACCGCCCTTTCCCAGAGACCGGCGGATTTGACTATCAGTACCAAACTGCCGCCTCGCAGGCACTGCACGAAGTTCATGTCTCGAATTTTTGCGAGGCAACAGACCAAAATCGAGATGTTGCGGAAGTGTGGCTGGCACGTTTCAATGGCGATTACATGCAAGCGGTGCGGTCCTTCTTTTCTTGAGATATCGTCGATGCGTTGACCCCGGTTACACCTTACCCGGTTGCCACATGAGTCCCGAGAGACCACCCAGTGGTAGAGGTGATCTTGCACGGTTCATGCGGGCTTCACTGTGCTGTGCTCGACGACTGCGGATGCCACGCCCCCGGTCACCCTACTTGCCGCGCACCCTGCCGGCGGGACTGCGTAACCCGCCGCTACTGTCTTTGTTTTCACGGCGAACCCAGTTCCATCCAGCCATTCCAGCATCCCGCTCATTGGGTCCATATGCGGAACACCTCGTGCGGCGGGCTCTTTTGGTGTGAGTGGATACCTCGGGTGATCATCCCCGAAACGATGCGAAAACCACATGCGCTCTACCGCGAGCAAGGTGTGCATGCCGAGCAAGAACTTGAACCATGTCAAGTCTTGGTCGGACACATCGTACAGTTTCATGCCGGCGCTCGCGGTCGTGCACACAGAATACATGTGCCGTTTCATGTCGGCGGTCTGTGAGTACCGCGTCACTACTTGAGAGTACGAGTCCACGGCAGCGACCATATTCCCGTCAAAGGAGTCAACTTCGGCATGTACCTTGGCGATTGCCACACGCGCATCGCTAGCAGTTGCCTGCATTCGGAATTGTTCTGGGGCAGCACTGTGATTTCTTTCAGGCGACCCTTGTCGATGCTTGTGTTCTGCTGCCTATATATGTTCCATGCGCAGCCTCACCGTGAAAGCAGGGTAACGGTTCATATAATACTGCAAACATAGCACGCCCATCGGGACAAACTGCAGAGTCTCAACTCCTTTATAAACAAAACATTTTCGAAAATGTGATATTCGCAAATTCCAGTACACGCGAACACGGAAATATGGGCGACTTTTGCGATGTTGCGCCCTTGGTCATTGTTGTCCAGACACCGGAAGAATTCGTTTTTGCGTGGTTGCATAAGCTGCGCTGTGTTTCGCGAGGATTGAGAGACGCGGTGAACGTGCACCTGCATGGCGGAATTGACATCACATCGCAAATATGTGACAGTTCTATGCGGACCCTCGTCACTGAGACGAAAACGTTTGGTACTGCATGGATGATGCCGTATTTCACAGGCGCGCAAAAGCTTGTATTGGAGCTCCCGCAGCTGCAAAGGGACGGTCGCGTCGATGATATCATGCACGGCATGCAACAATTTTCGCAGTTGGAGGTGGTGCAGAAGGAATGCGTGCAAGTGTTACATTATGTGTGCAAATCCTTGAAAATACACATGGATGGTAAGGATGAGGATACCAGTGATCTTGCCGGAACAATCGAATCGTGCGCGTGGTCGATTATGCCGTGCTTGCGCCAATTCACCACGTCCAATTTCGCGGTCTGTCAAATTTCGGCGCTTTGCATCTTTCGGATGATTTTTGATCAAATGGACCGACCACGCCCACCACCTGCACTTGCAGACACAGAAAAGAATGTTCTCATGGTGTTCAAGGCCATCGCAGCAATGATGCGCAACTACCCATCGGATGCGACATTGCAGAAGTTTGCGGTCGACACCCTGATCATGATGATGGAGACACTCGCAGATTCGAAAGCGAGGTTCGGTGAATTGTTGCGGCAAAATGGTGCCGAATCTGTAATTGAGGCAGCTGTGCGGGTGAATCTGAAAGAAATAAAGGTCATAAAGTCCCTGCTCAAGGTGACGATGCTTTTTGGAAATTCAATGGAGAAAATCCTTGGCTGCTACCCGTGAGATTGCAAAAACGGCTAAAATCACTGCTGCTGCTCGTCAACTAGTATTGATGCGGCTGCTTCCACGGCGGCATCCACATCGGCAGTGGCGTCAGCAATCGCATCAATCACGGCAAGTCTCCCGGCAGAATCCACGAATTTACCTTGAAACACAAACTAGCAAAACCTGCAAGCATGGTGCCGGGCTGCCGACATCTGCCGTAGCGTGCATTGCGGCTACCACGGCGGCATCGACGGGGTAGCCGCAATTTACACCACAATGGCTAGCAGTGCAGTAGCAGGTTGTTTAGTGCGCCATGTCACGAAATCAAAACAACTCAAATTTACATTTCTCACTTTTATTCAATAAATCATCGTTCTAAATGTCGTTGCGTATATATGTTCCATGCGCAGCCTCACCGTGAAAGCAGGGTAACGGTTCATATAATAGTGCAAACATAGCACGCACATAGCAAGCCCATCGGCACAAACTGCAGAGTCTGAATTGCTATATAAACAAAATCATTTTAGAAAATGTGATATTCGCAAATTCCAGTACACGAAAACATGGCCGACTTTTGCGACGTTGCGCCCTTGGTCATCGTTGGCCAGACACCGGAAGAATTCGTTTTTGCGTGGTTGCATAAGCTGCGCTGTGTTTCGCGAGGATTGAGAGATGCGGTGAACGTGCACCTGCATGGCGGAATTGACATCACATCGCAAATATGTGACAGTTCTATGCGGACTCTCGTCACTGAGACGAAAACGTTTGGTACTGCATGGATGATGCCGTATTTCACGGGCGCGCAAACGTTTCTATTGCAGCTCCCGCAGCTGCAAAGGGACGGTTGCGTCGATGATATCATGGGCGGCATGCAACGATTTTCGCAGTTGGAAGTGGTGCAGAAGGAAGGCGTGGAAGTCTTGTATTATGTGTGCAAATCCTTGCAAATGCACATTGACGGTACGGATGAGGATACCAGTGATCTTGCCAAAACAATCGAATCGTGCGCATGGTCCGTTATCCCGTGCTTGCGCCAATTCACCACGTCCTATTTCACGACCTGTCAAATTTCGGCCCTTTGCATCTTTCGGATGGTTTTTGATCACATAGAAAGACCGCACCCACCACCTGTATTTGCAGACACCGAAAAGAATGTACTC
>Ga0209702_10003574_pt1 | contig 24235 bp, 25 predicted proteins | sample FRY01_FD_187210 | JGI IMG/M metagenome (GOLD analysis project Ga0209702, IMG submission 187210) | Freshwater microbial communities from Lake Fryxell liftoff mats and glacier meltwater in Antarctica - FRY-01 (SPAdes) (version 2) | ecosystem: Environmental > Aquatic > Freshwater > Ice > Glacier... | reverse complement strand
TCACTTTTATCCCACACCTGAGATACTGCCACTAAAGAATTTTGAATGCCTTTTGGGAGAAGATACAGAATAATTGCTAACAACCTCGGCACATATGTTTGCCAATCGTAAGGAATAATTAAAATAGCTATTTTCTTAGTTTCTTCAGAATCAAACAGCCGATTTGCCACCCCAACCAAAGCATCTTTCAGCAGCGATTGTAGATTATTTTCAATCCCCATCTCTTTCAGTAAAGCCTCTGCTGTTAGATTTGCATTCTTGCAAAATTTTAAAGGTTCTAATAATTCTGGATCATTATCCCATTTTTTTGTAAAATTAAAATTAGGGTTATAACCGGACAAACCTCCTGCCCATGCCACCATATCGGCTGCATCCATTTTTAAATTTGCAAAATCATTGACTAATATTGCTAAATGGTGCACTATAATCGTTGACCTTCCAAGGTGTTGTTTGCCTGAAGAGTCTGAAACTCTTGAAAAGGTCAAATAATTAGCCTGACCATTTTTTATGGGCATAAATATAAACCTCTCTCCAATTTTATCAGGAAGATTATCTTTCAAAATTTGGGGTAAAGAGTACGACCTTAATTGACTCAACTCTTTTCCAAAATCATGGGGCGTAGATTTAGTTGATGCGACAATTCCTAATCCTTCACGGCCATCAAGCAACTTCGCAGAAGCAGTATAAACCAATTCGATAACACTCGCAGGAACATTACTTTCGCTCATTTTAGGCACCCAAATCAATTTTAATATAAAAGAAAATAGAACAAGAAACCGCCTTGACAAAGGCCCCAATAATTAAGCCCCCGTAATTTGGCTTTTCGTTGGAATTATCACATCCTTTCCATTCCATGGATCCTGCACAAGTAACCCTGCATACTCCCAGTCAAGTTTAATACGGTTTCCAGAAAATTTCACAACAAAACCTTCGCTATCTTTGGAAACTACTTCTGCGGCATTTAAACATTGATTTTTCTTAGATGCAGCTTGAATTAATCCTAATTTTTGCATAAACCACAAAATCGGATCTGTCACCCGAAATGGCTGCAAGTTCCCCGACCGTATCCCAACTTTACCTTCTGAGCCTGATAATTCAGGGGAGCATCCAAATGCACTGACAGAAAAAAACCTGACGGAGGTAAAATCTGCTTCTGCCATGGTAACAAAAGAAGGGCTAATATCGTAAATGAAAGCCCTAATTAACAGGGAATTGCTATTTAATTCTGCAATATCCAAACCAGAGGTGTCAACCGCTTTAATAAACTCGATGGAACTACTATCTATTTTTGCCCATGCTGGAAGTAATTTTCTCCAAACATCAAACTTCTGCACACATACAAGTAGTGGGGGTTTTATTTTTCCTGATTTAGTAAGGTTCCCAAGCCGTTTCGCATTTATAATAACGCTTCGAAGCATCTTGTCCTGCGGCACAATTTTTCCTTTAAGTTCTAAAAAGCCGGGATCCTTGCACCCGTTTTCGATCAATTTCGATTGAGTTTTTTCATCTTGAAGTGGATCAAATACAAACATAATGGCATCGGAAACACCAAGATGTTCAATGGCTCGAAAGGTCGGATCACGATCTACACCTAAATCAAATAATTCACCTGCGTTGTCGTAAAGTGCAAAAGCTTGAAACAAATCCTCTTTCTTGGATCCCTCTTCCCCACTGGTTGAAGTTGGATTCATCGAAAACAAAAATGGTTTGGGTAGAGTAACATCATGTCCATCAAGTTTTACCCTGTTAAAAACCGCCCCTTCCTTAAAGGTTCTATCAATATAAGTCCATTTATCAGCTCCCTGATTAAATAATTTGTCTTCCAAATCAGTAAAAGCTTTTAGTTCATCACTATCGGAGTAGTCTAAAGAGCGGTTGAAATTTGCTGCTAACTGGTGCCGCAAGACATGCAGTAATACTGTAAGAAAGTAAGTTTTACCACCAGCGGTTGGCCCTGTAACCGAAAGAAATATTGGACGCTTTTCAAGCAACTCAACTGGAATCTGCAAATGACAGCGCGGGCAGGCCCTATCTACCACATCCCACCCTTTGGAGTCCTCAAATCTACCTTTCGAGGTAGCCTTTACTTCGGCTGGGGGAATGCGCAGTTTTTCAGTTTTTCCAAGGACGGGATCCCCTCCAGCACTTAAGTCAGGATGGCCAGCAATAAAGAACGCATCTTTAGGGAGAAATTCAAACCAACAATGCGGGCAAATGGCCCTTTCATCTTTTTGCAATGGTTGAGGAGGGCGCTCCTTAAAATCTTTTTCACTTTGGGGCATTTCTTGATTCATATTAACTACCTATTAGTTGTTGGGATCAGATTTTTTGTTCCCAAACTCGACGAAAAATTCTTGGAATCTCAAAACTAAAAATTGGTGCCCGTACTCTGTCAGTAAGGCTTGGAGTTTGCACACTAGAACAACCTCTTGCGGAAACTTCTTCAGGAATGTTTGTTGTGGAGAATCCACCTGATTCAGATTCTTTACCTGACCAGTAACGGGGCGTCCACTGCGAAGAAGTCCATTCTTGAACTATCCCGGCATAGGCAACACATCCGAACGAAGATCGATAAACCTCTTTAACTGAATTTCTATTGGATAATCCTGAATGATTTAAATTTGGAACCAGCCTCCAATCACGCATTGCTATTTCCCATTCAAATTCAGTGGGCAACCGTGCATGAAAGTAATCACAAACCTGACTAGCAAGTTCAAAGGGAAGCCCACATAACGGCTTTTCAGATAATTTCGCGCCATTTCCAAGAAATGAAGTTGTTGGATTTTTGGCAAGGTCCAAAAGGTAGCGACATAGGCCATCAATAGAGGGCGGATTTCCAGCAATATTTGCAAACGATGGCGAAGTTACTTTCCGAATGTCAATCACACCTGCTGAAATACTTTCTTCAAAAAGATTCCAGGTCAATGGCCCTGCATCGATCCAAAAGGAATTTTCATTTCGATAACTAATGCGTGGCGATGAATTTAAATTAGCGGAATCTCCAATCCAATATTCACCCGGGGGGATTTCAATAAATCGATTTTGGGAACCAGCAAATTGAGCAGATGCGTTTATCCGCATTGAATTAATTTGTTTCTGCTGTTTAGGACTCACGGGGGCGTTCCAGGGAATTTCAAAAACCAGAATCTTCTCAATGTTAAAATAATAATTCATTACAAACGGTATTCCAAGTGTAATTTCATTCAAAGTTAAAGAATTCACCCTTATCCTCCCAGTGGTAAACCGAATTACCGGTGCAAAAGGCAATCATGAGACCCCCCGTAACACTTGCAAAAAAAGAATATTATACAAAAAGACAGTTAAAGTAAATTTCAACAATGTTTACTGTATAAACAGGCAGGAAATGATAAAAAAGAAAGAACTGTAGAAGAAATAACTGGATACATTGCCTGTTTATAATAAAAATCGTAGAATAAAAAGCTTAAGGCGATTATTGATTAATTTTTCCCGAAGGGGATTGGACAATGGCTCGTAAATGCGACCTCTGCAGTAAAATACCCGGTCAAGGAAATTCCTACACCTATCGTGGTAAGGAAAAATACCTAGGCGGTGTTGGTCGTAAGGTTACAGGCAAAACCAAGCGCAGGCATTTGCCCAACCTTCAGACTCTTCAGTGTCAGGTAGGCGGTTCTGTTGAAAAACTTACCGTTTGCGTGCAGTGCATCCGCTCTGGAAGAGTTCAACGACCCATTAAGAAGCGCCCATTCCAGATTCAAGCTGGTATGGTTTAATCTTTCAAGGGGTTTCCTTGGCAATTACTACCGACCAAATCAAGTGGATTTCTCATCTTGCTAGGCTCGAATTAAAGCCTGATGAACTTTCCCACGCTGCTGAACAACTTACTTCTATACTCAATTACATCAATTTGCTTCAACAGGTTAACACCGATAATATCGAACCCTTGGCGCATCCCTTAGATGTTTCCAATGTATTTCGTGAGGATATTCTTAAAGCCTCGATTTCAGTTGAGGAAGCACTTTCGAATGCCCCAAATAGGCAAGCAGATTTTTATGGTGTGCCTGCGATTTTTGAGTAACATTTTTTTGAAAACAACTATGCGATAGGCCAGAAATGTCTGCTTCAACCAACAACTTGACTGAAAAAACCGCCCTCGAACTTATCAAATTACAAGAAAAAGGCGAAGTCAAAGCAGAGGCCATAACGGTAGCATTTCTTGAATCCATCAAAGCCAAAGATTCTAAAGTAAAAAGCTTCCTGCATCTTGATGCAGAAAAGGCAATTGCTACGGCTCGCACGATCGATTCAAAAAGGGCTAAAGGTGAAAAACTTGGCATCCTTGCGGGTGTGCCTATAGCTGTTAAAGATAATATTTGCATCAAAGGAACCATAACAACCTGTGGCAGCAAAATGCTCGAACACTTTGTCCCACCGTATGACGCCCATGCAATTGAAAAACTTTTACAGGCCGATGCTGTAATCCTCGGGAAAACAAATCTCGATGAATTTGCAATGGGCTCATCAACCGAAAACAGTGCTTATCAGACGACTCGTAACCCTTGGAATTTGGATTGCATTCCGGGCGGATCGAGTGGCGGGTCTGCCGCTGCTGTTGCAGCCTGCGAATCTCCTATCTCCTTAGGTTCCGATACCGGTGGTTCAATACGCCAACCGGCTAGCCTATGCGGCATTGTTGGTTTAAAACCAACCTATGGAAGGGTTTCTCGCTACGGCTTAGTGGCTTATGCTAGCTCCTTAGATCAGATTGGAACCTTCAGCCACGATGTTGCTGACACCGCCTTATTACTAAATGTAATTGCAGGAAAAGATGATCGAGATAGCACCTGTACCTCGGTTGAAGTGCCAGATTACCTTGCAAACCTTGAGAAGCCTATTACGCCATTAACCATAGGTGTGGCGAATGAATACTTTGCGGGTGGGTTAGATGCAGAGGTTGAAAAATCGGTAAGAGAAGCTCTCAAGGTCCTTGAAGGCCAAGGGGCGGTGATTAAACAAATCTCTTTGCCACATAGTCCTTATGCGATCGCAACTTATTATCTGGTTGCAACTGCAGAGGCATCCAGCAATTTATCTCGCTACGATGGGGTGCATTATGGCCATCGTTCTGAAGCGCACAAAAATTTGATCGATATGTATTGTAAGTCGCGTGGTGAGGGTTTTGGCGCAGAGGTTAAAAGGCGCATTATGCTTGGAACCTATGCTTTATCTAGTGGCTATGTCGATGCTTACTATTTAAAAGCTTTAAAAGTTCGCAGATTAATACGCAATGATTTTGATGCTGCCTTTGCCGAATGCGATGTCGTAATTGGGCCAACTACTCCAACTTGTGCTTTCAAAGTGGGGGAGAAAAGTTCTGATCCTCTTGCAATGTATTTGTCCGACATTTACACCATTAGCTGTAATCTTGCAGGCCTACCCGGAATCAGTATTCCTTGTGGGTTTAATTCAAAGAATCTTCCCATTGGTTTGCAACTATTAGGCGCACCATTTTCAGAAGAAAAGTTGCTTCGTATTGCGAGGATGTATGAAAAAGAGACAACTTGGCATTTAAAGCGTGCTCAAGTTTCTTAATCCCAATTTGCTTAAGTTCCCAACTTATTTCCATACAAATCAATATGAAGACGCGGGCAATAACGGAACCCCTCTTGTTTACACAACTCCACCAACCACTTCGACTTTATATCAAGTTCTTCTCGAATGATTCCTTCGGGCATTAGCAGCACTTTCGACTTTTCGACTTTTCCTAACAGTTTTAAAAACTGATGAACCTCAAGTATATCCGTGGGTGAATTGATCACGAATTTAAGTTGATAATCAGCCATTTCCATAAGTTTTCTAGTAACATCGGGTTGCAACCTTAATTCATCGTGCTTTAGTTTGTATTTGCCATTTTCTCGTTCGATTGGCACAGAATTAGAAAGCTTTGGGCTAATACTTAGAAGATCACAATTTAAATGAGCGAAAACCGTGCCTGCAGTTTCGATAGTGATATGACAATTATTTTCTCGATACGCTTGGCAAAGTTGGGCCAATTCGTTCTGAAGAAAAGGCTCGCCGCCTGTGATCACAATATATTTGGTATTAAAGGCGTTGGTTTGCAGCACGATTTCAGCTAGGGTTAGGCTTTGTCCTTGCGGATCCCAAGAAGTTTGAGGTGAGTCACAAAAAACGCAGCGCAAGTTGCAACCCGTGGTTCTTACAAAGGCAGAGGGAACGCCATTGAGAACACCTTCACCCTGAATCGAATAAAAAATTTCAGATATTTTCATAGTCCAAACCTTTCATAGCGGATTGGATCTACTAAGCCTGCTTCTTTGAAGCCTTCAAGCCTAAGAATACAGGAATCACACAACCCACACGACTTTCCATTTTCTTTGGGATCGTAGCAAGAATGGGTCAAAGAAAAATCCAAACCCAAAGCATGTCCCATTTTTATTATCTCCTTTTTAGAAAGGGTTATAAGGGGAGAATGAATTTTGAAACTTCCGGTACGCTCTACCCCGGCTTTGGTCCCAAGGTTGGCAAGCCTTTCGAAGGCGCGGATAAAATCTGGCCTGCAATCTGGATAGCCAGAATAATCAACCGCGTTGACTCCCAAAAAAATATCAAAGGCTTTTATGCTTTCTGCCCAAGCAAGTGCGACTGCTAAAAACACGGTGTTTCTGGCGGGAACATAGGTAATGGGGATTTCGCCTGCCATCGAAGCTTGCGACCGATTTTTAGGTACCGCCTCGTCTGAGGTCAGGGCAGAACCGCCAAAAGTTCTTAAATCGAGGTCGATAATTTTATGAGATTTTACCCCTAACCTTTCTGCAACTTTTCTTGCCGCTTCTATTTCTGCTTTGTGCCTTTGCTGATAATTAATCGTTAAAGCATTACATTGGTAACCTTCTTTTAAGGCGTGCGCTAAAGTAATGCTAGAATCGAGCCCACCGCTAAGCAGTACGACAGCATTTTTGCTTGAATTTAAGCTCATAAGCCTTACTTTCAGAAATACAATGGAAACCCTAGAATTTTAAAGCCTAACCAATCATTATTATCCTTCTTTACATCTTAATGTTATAAAAACTTTTGGCTTACCACTATGCCCCTTCGACCTTCTACAGATATACTAATGGGAACACTAGTTATACTTACGAGGGCACTATTATGCCAGCTATGACCTTGACTGAAAAAATTCTTGCAAAACATACTAATTTAGCATCGGTTGCGCCGGGTGAAAATATTTGGATTGATATCGATATTTTAATGACCCACGATGTCTGTGGCCCAGGAACCATTGGTGTTTTCAAAAAGCATTTCGGTAAAGATGCCAAGGTTTGGGACCCTAAAAAAGTCGTCATTATTCCTGATCATTACATCTTCACTGCCGACAAGATGGCGAATCGAAATGTCGATGTTCTAAGGGAATTCTCTGCGGCTCAACAACTTCCCTATTACTATGATGTCGGTACCGAAAATTACAAAGGCGTTTGTCATATCGCCCTTCCAGAAGAAGGCCACACCAGACCAGGCGAAGTTTTACTTGGTACTGATAGCCATACTTGCACCGCTGGGGCTTTTGGCGAATTTGCGACTGGTATTGGTAATACCGATGCCGGTTTTGTTATGGGCACTGGCAAGCTTTGGCTTAAAGTTCCACCTACTATGCGCTTTACCTTTGAAGGAACATTACCCCCTTACCTAATGGCTAAGGATCTGATTCTTTCTGTGATCGGCGACATTGGTTGCGATGGCGCTACCTATAAAGCCATGGAATTCGATGGCCACGCTGTTTTTGACCTTAACATTGAAGAACGAATGACTCTTTGTAATATGGTGATCGAAGCGGGTGGGAAAAATGGCGTTATTGCGCCCGATAAAGTTACCCTCGATTTTGTCAATTCTAAAAACAAGCATAAGGTTCCTTTCACACCACTTTACACCGACCCAGATGCCAAGTTTGTTTTCGAAAAAGTTTACGATATCAGCAAGTTGCAACCGGTTATTGCAAAACCACATAGTCCTGATAACAAATCTTTTGTTAGTGAACTTAAAGGCACGAAGTTAGACCGGGCCTATATTGGATCTTGCACCGGGGGCAAAATGACTGACTTCCGAGCTGCTGCCAAAATTATGGCGGGGCATTCGGTCAAAATCGACACCTTTGTTGTTCCTGCTACTACCGAAGTTGCTCGGGGACTTAAGTCTGAAACGCTTAATGGCAAAACTTTAGAGCAAATTTTCCTAGATGCCGGCGCCAAAATGGGCGAGGCTTCTTGTGCTGCTTGCCTCGGCGGCCCTTTGGATACCTTTGGCAGACTTAATCAAGCCATTCGTTGTATCAGCACTACCAATCGTAATTACCCAGGGCGCATGGGACACAAAGAAGCTGAAGTTTTTCTCGCTAGTCCTCTTACCGTTGCTGCAAGCTGTTTAACAGGCACCATCACCGACCCTAGGGAGTATATATCATGAGCAAAATTCCAAATGAAATTTCGGGCAAGGCTTATGTCTTGGGCGATAATGTCGATACCGACCAGATCATTCCTGCTGAATACCTTACCTTTGATCCTTCAATCCCTGAAGAATACAAGCAATTTGGCAAGTATGCGCTTAGCAGTGTCCCACTCGCACAAGCAGGATTGCCCAAGGGGAATATTCCTTTTCACACCACCGATGAATTCGTTTCTCCTTACGCATTTATTATTGCGGGCAAAAACTTTGGCTGTGGTTCTTCTCGCGAGCACGCCCCTATTGCCCTCGATGCTGCTGGCATCAAAGTTGTCATTGCTGAATTTTATGCTCGCATCTTTTTCAGAAATGCGGTCAATGGTGGTTACCTCATTCCTTTTGAATGTACCAACCGGTTATGCGATAGAATTTGCACAGGCGATGAACTGAAGCTTGATGTTATTAACTGCAAATTACACAACCTTACCACCAAGGAAGTTTACGATCTCAATCCTTTGGGTGAGATTGCACCGATTCTTAATGCAGGGGGTCTTTTTAATTACGCTAAGCAAGTTGGTATGCTTAAATCCTAAACCAATCTGCTAAATTTTTGGAACATTATTAAGCATCAGGTTCAGGAAACTGAATTTGATGCTTTTGCTTTTCCTTAAGTTTTTCTGGATCATTTCTCATTTCGTATTCAAGGGCGTAACGAACCGATTGAAAGAAACCATAAACGCAAATCACTTTCATTAAAATTCCTTGAATTAAGACATCGAATCCTAAGTAAAACTGAAACCCTAGGCTGGCAATAAAGGTAAAAACAGAAACGATAGCAAAAGCGCTAGGGGCAACGGGGATAAGAAATGCAAGAAGGATAATGAACCCACCAGCACCAATGCTGGCCCAACTATTTTTACGAGCATTTTGAATAATCACCTCTACTTTTGTTTGAACTTCCTCTTCTGAGATTTTTTTATCTTCTTTCATCGCTTCATTTTGAAAGCGCATCATTTTTGGTATATTCTCCGCAACCGTATTTAAAACAAAGGTATAGAAACAAATGTTAAATAGCCCGATTGCGAGCAAGATATTTCTAGAAAGGTTTAGTTGAACACTAGATTCTGGTCGGTTCATTAAAAAGACCCAATAGTTTAAAAGTGATCCTGTTCCAACAGTCTAGTAAATTAGAGGCTAATGATTTGACAAAAATGTCGCAGGCCATTTAACAAATCTGCCACTCTGACAGTTTCCTCGCACCCAGTTTTCCCCCTTCACTTCATAAACACCATCAGCATAACAACTTACAATCATCACATTTAATGGCATAGCCTTTGCTCTATGTTTTGTTCATTCATTAAAGGCCGACTGGGTCAAAATGCCATTTGGATGCCTAATCCCGGTTTGTAGCCGGCATTGCGATTACTTTTATGCAATCATTTGTTTCGTGGTTAAAGGAGTATTTGGATGGGATCTAAACAAATTACTTATTCGGATGAAGCTCGTCAAAAAATGCTAGCAGGCGCTAGCAAACTTGCCCGCGCTGTTCGATGTACCCTTGGGCCCCGTGGCCGTAATGCTGTCATCGATAAAGGTTGGGGTAGTCCAACTATTACTAAAGATGGCGTTACCGTTGCTGAAGAAATCGAACTTCACGATGTCTTCGAAAATATGGGCGCTCAGCTTATCAAAGAAGCTGCAAGCAAAACAAGTAACATTGCGGGCGATGGCACCACCACCGCTACCGTGATTGCTGAAGCTATTTTCCGCGAAGGACTAAAATACCTTGCTGCAGGTCATCATCCAATGGCCCTTACTAGGGGCGTTCAAAAGGGCGTTGATCATGTTGTCGCAGAACTTGCCAAGATGGCTGAAAAAGTTGACTCTAAAGACAACAAGGAAATTACCGAAGTTGCTACCATTGCTGCTAACAACAACTCGGAAATTGGCAAAAAACTTGCTGAAGCAATGAGCAAAGTTGGCGCTGCTAATGGCGTTATCACTATCGAAGAAGGAAAAACCGCTGAAACCGAAGTGGTAACCGTGCAAGGTATGCAGTTCGATCGCGGTTATCTCTCTCCTCATTTTGTCACCAATCACGACAATATGACTTGCGACCTCGAGAATGCTTACATTCTTATCTACGAAGAAAAGATTAGCTCTGCGAAATCTTTGATTCCTCTTCTTGAAACTCTTTCCAAAAAGAAGGAACCCCTTCTTATTATCGCTGAAGATATTGATGGCGAAGCTCTTGCTACCCTTGTTTTAAACAAGATGAAGGGCGTCATTAATGTCTCTGCTGTTAAAGCACCCGGTTATGGCGATCGCAGAAAATCAATGCTTGAAGATATTGCTGCCCTGACCAAAGGCAAAGCTATTTTCAAGGACTTGGGTGTGCCATTGGAAAGTATCCAACTTTCTGATCTTGGTAGAGCAAAAAAGATTAAAATCGATGCTGAAAATACTACCATCACTGAAGGTGCTGGCGATAAAAAAGCGATCGAAGGTCGTTGCGAAATGATTCGCAAAGAAATCACCAAAACCGATAGCGATTACGATCGTGAAAAACTTCAGGAACGCCTTGCTAAACTTGCAGGTGGTGTTGCTCAGGTTAAAGTCGGAGCTGCTACCGAAACCGAAATGAAGGAACGCAAGGCCCTTTACGAAGATGCTTTGCACGCTACTCGCGCTGCACTTGCTGAAGGCATTGTGCCAGGCGGTGGGGTTGCCCTTCTTATGGCTCGTAAGTCACTCGATAAACTTCAAATCGAAAACGAAGAAGAAGCAGTTGGATTGAAACTTCTTCGCACCGTAATGGAAATGCCTTGCAAAATGATTGCTGAAAACGCTGGCCTTGATGGCTCGGTTGTGGTTCACAATATCAGCAAGTCAAAAGAAAAGAATTACGGATTTGATGCAGAAAAAGGCATTTATTGCGATATGCGTAAAGCAGGAATTGTTGATCCTGTAAAAGTAACTCGAAGTGCCCTTCAAAATGGTGCCAGCGTTGCTTGCTTACTTCTTACTACCGAAACTATGATTGCAGACATTCCAGAACCCAAGGGTGCTGGAGGCGATCATCACGATCATCATCACGGTGGTGGTGGTGGTGGCGATATGGGCATGGGTGGCATGGGTGGCATGGGTGGCATGGGTGGCATGCCAGGGATGATGTAACCCGGTCCCTCTCGGATTAACTATTTCTCGATCATTTAACTTACTCGTTTGAAGGGATTTATCATGGCTAAAGACAAAGACTCTAATTTGAAAGTTCGACCTCTTGATGACCGCGTGGTTGTCGAGCCCCTTGAAGCTGAAGACAAATCTGCTGGTGGGATTCTTCTTCCTGATGCTGCAAAACAAAAGCCACAGCGTGGGCGTGTTCTTGCGGTTGGACCGGGAGCGCTTCGTGAAGACGGCCAAAGAACACCTGTCGCTGTTGGCAAGGGTGATGAAGTCGTCTACGGTCGCTACGCGGGTAGCGATATTGAAATAGATGGCAAGGAAATTAAGATTCTTCGCGAGAGCGATATTCTTGCCAAAATAACCAAGTAATTTTGATCATTTGCATTTTGTACATTTGCTAAGGGAGATTTTGATAAATGGCTAAGCAACTTCTTTATACCGATGACGCCCGTAAGAAACTTCTTGCAGGCGCTGATAAACTAGCACACGCTGTAGGTATTACACTGGGGCCTACAGGTAGAAATGTCATCCTTGATAAAAGTTTCGGTGGACCAACCGTGACTAAAGATGGCGTAACCGTTAGCAAGGAAATCGACCTTGCAGATCCTTTTGAAAATATGGGGGCAAAACTGGTTAATGCTGTCGCTCAAAAAACCAGCGACATTGCAGGCGATGGCACCACCACCGCTACCATTCTTGCTCTTGCTATTTATCAAGAAGGCTTGCGCAATATTACTGCTGGTGCTAATCCGATGGCAATCAAGCGCGGCATCGACAAAGCCGTTGCTGCTGTTGTTGATAACCTTTCTGCTATCTCTAAGCCTATGAAATCCCTTGAGGAAATGGCTCAAGTTGCTGCTATCAGTGCGAACAATGACCAAGTCATTGGCGAACTTATGGCCAATGCTTTTGCCAAGGTTGGTAAAGATGGTGTTATTACTGTTGAAGAAGGCAAGACTGCTGAAACAACGCTTGAATTCGTTGAAGGTATGCAGTTTGATAAAGGTTATGTTTCACCTTACTTCATCAATAATGAAGATATGACTTGCGAACTTGAAAACCCGATCATTTTGATTTATGAAAAGAAGATCAACAATGTTCGCGACTTACTACCTTTGCTTGAAAAAGCTTCTACTACAGGTCAACCTTTGCTTATCATTGCTGAAGATGTTGAATCTGAAGCTTTGGCTGCTCTGGTTATTAATAAACTGCGTGGCATTCTTAATGTTTGTGCTGTTAAAGCTCCTGGGTTTGGTGACCGTCGTAAGGCGATGCTTGGCGATATTGCTGTTCTTACTGGTGGCCAGTTCATTAGTGAAGACCTAGGCATTAAGCTTGAGAGCGTTGAACTTGATATGCTAGGGAAAGCCAAGCTTGTTAAGGTTGAACGCGAGAGTTGCACCATCATCAATGGTTCGGGCGACAAGCCTTCCATTTCTAAACGAATCGATCAGATTCGTGCACAGATGGGCCAAACTGAAAGTGAATACGACAAGGAAAAGTTCAGCGAACGCCTTGCTAAGCTTACCGGTGGGGTTGCGATTATCCGAGTTGGTGGCACTACTGAAGCCGAGATGAAGCAGACCAAAGGCCGTGTTGAAGATGCCCTTCACGCAACACGAGCAGCGGTTGCTGATGGTATTGTTCCTGGTGGTGGAACTGCGCTACTTCGCTGCATTTCTGTTGCTCAAACTGTAGCAGATAAGCTTAAGGGAGATGAGCGTTTAGGTGCAGAAATCATTACACGAGCACTTGAAAAGCCTGTTCGTACGATTGCACAAAACTCTGGAGTTGACGGGGCTGTTGTCGCTGCTGAAATTCTTGACCGTGCATCTAAACCAAACATTGGCTATAATGCTAATACTGGTGAATATGTCGATATGTTCAAGGAAGGCATTATCGACCCTACACGCGTTACAAAATCCGCTTTGCAAAATGCTGCTAGTATTGCAGCACTGATGCTTACTACCGAAGTTATGATCACCAAGATCGACGAAGAAAGTAATGCAGGCAAAGTATCTGGGGCTGTGAGGTAATTAGTTTTCCTCCACTCTTTTGATTTTATTTCGCGGGTCCACCAAAAATGGGCCCGCGTTTGTTTATCAGTTTTGTTTTTAGTTTCCACGACTCTGTTTATCCGGTATAAGTATGGCAACAAAACGGTGTTATTACGAAGTTCTTTCCGTTACTAAAAATGCGGATAATGAAACTATTAAGCTTTCTTACCGCAAACTTGCGATGCAGTTTCACCCCGACCGCAATGTCGGAAATGCCGAGGCGGAAGCACTTTTTAAAGAAGCTGCAGAAGCTTACGAAATTCTTCGCGATACTGAAAAACGACAAAAGTACGATCGCTATGGCCACGCTGGCCTTGATGGTATGGCTATGCCAGATTTTGGTAATACTGATTCAGTTATGGATGTTTTCGGCGACCTTTTTGGCGGGATCTTTGGCGGCGGTGGAAACAAAGGGCGACGCGGGCCTCAGGCAGGTAACGACTTCCATCTAGGTATTGAAATCGACCTTATTGACGCTATGAAAGGCGTTGAAAAAAAGGTTAAAATCCCAAGAGATAAGGTTTGTAAAACTTGTAGTGGCAACGGTTGTAAACCCGGCACTCAGCCCACTAGATGCAAGCGCTGTGATGGTAAAGGCGTGGTTATTCAAGGCAATGGCTTCTTTCGCATCCAACAGACTTGTTCTGGGTGTGGCGGTAGAGGTGCTACTATTCCAAACCCTTGTACAACTTGCAGGGGGGCAGCATATGTTCAAGAGAATGAAGAATTAATTATTAATGTGCCTCCGGGCGTTGATGATGGCGTTAACATCCGACATACCGGAGCTGGTGAGGTTTCAAAAACTGGTGGGCCTTCTGGCGACCTCTACATTCAAATTAAAGTTAAAAAGCATTCTTTCTTCACACGCAATGGTGCAGATTTGCGCTGCGAGGTGCCTATTACTTTTAGTCAGGCCGCATTAGGGGGCGATATTGAGGTTCCATCTTTGGATGGCAAAAAAATTAAGTTTAAGCTTCCCGCTGGCATTCAAAGTAATGAAGAAGCTCGCATCCCTGGAAAGGGAATGCCATCCCTTCGGGGCACTCGAACAGGCGATCTTATTCTTCATGTAAGGCTTGAAACTCCTAGAAATCTTACAAAAAAACAAGAAGAGTTATTTCGAGAGTTATCTGAAATCGACCATAAGAATGTTTCGCCTCACCGAAAAAGCTTTTTAGATAAGTTAAAAGGGCTATTTGGTCAGCCTGATTCCGATTCCATTAAAGATTTTAGTGAAGATAAATCCTGAGCACGGGGAGCATTACTATGACAAAAGAAAAAAACAATACCGAACCTGAAACCATACCCGAAACCACACCCGAAGTGATTGAACCGGTGGTGCTTTCCGAACTGGACCAACTCAAAGCCCAACTTCAAGAATCAGAGAAAAAGAAGGATGAGTTTTTAACTTTGATTAAATCCACCCGGGCTGATTTTGAAAACTACCAAAAACGCATTCTTAGAGATCAAGCTAACGAAAAGCGTTTTGCGCATTTCCAATTCACTTCCGATATTCTCCCCGCATTAGACAACTTAGACCGAGCTTTGCAAGCTGCGAAAGCAGGGGGCGATAACGGCTCTATGGTGCAAGGCGTTAGTATGGTTTTATCTCAAGTTCTTGATGTATTTAAAAGGCACGGCATACAGCGAATTCAAGCCGAGGGCAATTCTTTTGACCCCAACCTGCATCAAGCGGTTATTCAAGTGCCATCTAAAGATTTACCAGTTTCAACTGTAATTCAGGTTTTAGAAAACGGCTATACCTTACACGACCGAGTGATTCGCCCTGCAAGTGTTTCGGTATCCTCGGCTTCGCCAGAATAGTTTTGAAGCACAAATTGGAGCTAAAAAATGCCAACCTATGAGTATGAATGCGATGCCTGTGGTCACTTGTTTGAAGAGTTCCAATCCTTTTCTGACCCGCAATTAAAGAAGTGCCCTAAGTGCAAAAAATCGAAACTTAGGCGGTTGTTTGGTACCGGGTCCGCGATTCTTTTTAAAGGTTCTGGGTTTTACGAGACAGATTACCGCAGCGACACTTATAAAAATGCTGCTAAGGCTGACAAAGAAGCGCCTGCAAAATCTGATACACCTGCTAAAGATTCACCTACCAAAGATACACCCGCTAAAGATAAACCCGTTGCCAAAGAAACTCCTGTAAAACCTTCCCCAAAAAAGGATTGAGTTTAATGACTCAGGTTAAGTGCCCCACTTGTTTGAAAGCCCTAAATTTACAGGCCAGAAGTGAATGGCCTGACTTTCCTTTTTGTTGCCTGCGTTGCAAACGAATAGACCTTGGCCGTTGGCTCGACGAGCGATTCACTTTACCCAGTCACGACCTTCCAGAAGATTTTCAAGATTTAGATGAAGAAGGTTAATCAAATTTTAATCGATTTTAATTCATTTCAGTTCTTAGCTTTGCTACTTGAACTAATTTTAGATGTTATTGTAAAAAATCTTGTTTAAAATACACCGTACAACTTTCTAACGGTAACTATTATGAAGTTTATTCTAAATCTACTTGTCTGCTTTTCTTTAATTATTTCGGTTGGCTGCAAGCAGCAATCTGCAAAAAAGCTTGACCTTAAAAATCGTATGATCAAAGTGGTGACCACCACAAGTATGATCGCAGATCTTATAAACAATGTAGGCAAGGGGCGAGTTGTTGTCGAGGCTCTTATGGGACCGGGGATTGATCCTCACTCTTATGAACCACGCGAAAGTGATGTTTCTAGGCTAATGGGTTCTGATGTTATTTTCTATAATGGGCTGCATCTTGAAGGAAAAATGGCTGACTTGTTTGAAGAAACTTCGAAAAAAAAATATGCTTTTGCAATTGCTGATGGCTTAACCAATTCAGATATTAGAAAAGAACTTGCCACGGGTGCGGTAGACCCACATATTTGGTTTGATGTTCAATTATGGATCAAGGCATTAGATTTTGTAAGTTTAAAATTAATTGAAATTGATCCTGATAACGCAAGCATTTATTTAACTAACAAGAAAGAGTACTTAAAAAATCTTGAAGAGTTGCATCTTTATGTAATAACCCAAGCTGAAAAAATCCCTAAAGCGCAAAGGGTATTAATCACTGCTCACGATGCTTTTGGTTATTTTGGGAACGCCTATGGGTTTACAGTAAAAGGGGTGCAAGGAATTAGCACGGTGGCAGAAGCAAATAGTGGCGAGATAGGGACCCTTGCAAGTTTTATGGTAAAAAACAAAGTTCGAGCCTACTTTGTCGAAAGTTCGGTGCCACCAAAGAACCTCGAAAAGCTTAAAGAGGTTGCTTCACAACTTGATCCAAACTTCATAATTTTATCAGGTGGCGAACTCTTCTCTGACGCCTTAGGAGACCCAAAATCGACCGCTGGAACTTTTGAGGGTATGGTCAAGCACAACATCGATACCATTGTTAAAGCGCTTATTCCTTAAGGAAATGAGCTTCCTATGAACGGATCTTAAATGACTGAAAAGACTGATAACAAAGTGGAACTGGCGCTAGAGATAAACGATCTGACTGTAAGTTACCGTGAAAAGCCGGTGCTTTGGGATATCGATCTTGAAATTCCAAAAGGTGCGCTTGTGGGAATTGTAGGGCCCAATGGGGCAGGAAAAACGACACTGATTAAATCGATTTTGGGGCTTCTTAAACCCGTTGCAGGGTCTGCAAAAATCTTGGGTTTAGAAATCGATCAGGGCATTAAAAAGATAGCTTATGTTCCACAAAGGGGCAGCGTCGACTGGGATTTTCCCGCAACTGTCTTTGATGTAGTCCAAATGGGTACTTATGGAAAACTAGGGTGGTTCAAACGGCCGGGGGCCAATGAAAAAAATCTGACCAAAGATGCCCTCCAAAAAGTCGGAATGCTCGAACTCGCACATAGACAAATCAGCCAACTTTCTGGCGGGCAGCAACAACGGGTCTTTCTTGCTCGGGCCTTAGTACAACAAGCTGAAATTTACTTTATGGATGAACCTTTTCAAGGGGTCGATTCTACCACCGAACAAGCCATCGTTGAACTTCTGCGAGAGTTACGCAATAAAGGTGCTACCGCTTTAGTTGTGCACCACGATTTACAAACCGTGAAAGATTACTTTGACTGGGTAGTTCTTCTTAATGTAAGGAAAATCGCTGCAGGCCCGGTGCTTGAAGTTTTCACCGAGGCTAATTTAAAACTTGCATTCGGGTCACGAGTTTCACTTGGGGAGTAACGCTTGTTTGATTGGCTTTTAATTCCGGGATTAGGAAGCGTCTTAGCAGGAACCGCCATTTTAGGTTTTCTGTGTGGCACACTAGGAACCTTTACGGTACTTCGAAAGCAAAGCCTTTTAGGAGACTCGATTTCCCACGCCTGCCTGCCTGGAATTATTTTATCTTTTCTAATTTTTAACAGTAAAGAATCTTGGGTCTTAATGGCAGGGGCGGTGGTATTTGGTACCTTGGCTTCTTTGGTTGTTTTAGCCATCACCAAATACAGCCGGGTGAAAGAAGATAGCGCACTAGCGATCACCCTATCTGTTTTTTTTGGTTTTGGCCTGATGCTTTTAACTTGGGTACAGCGTAGGCCAGATGCATCTCAAGCTGGCCTCGCACGCTTTTTGTTTGGTCAAGCTGCCACTCTTTTAGACCGCGATGTTTATCTTCTTGCTGCAATTGCATTACCTTGCCTGGCTTGTGTTCTTCTCTTCTGGAAACAATTCCAACTTTTAAGCTTTGATCGATCGTTTGCTTTAAGCTTGGGAATTAATGTCTCTTTCTTTGAAATACTTTTATCTATTTTGTTAGTGTTAGTAATAGTGGCAGGTTTAGAAACTGTGGGGGTGGTTCTGATGAGTGCCTTATTAGTTGCACCCCCTGTTGCTGCAAGGCAATGGACAAACAAGTTAGGAATGATGACATTTCTTGCTGGGTTATTTGGTGCGATTTCTGGAATTGCAGGCGCAATCATTAGTAATTTGGGCAAAACTAGTATTCCAACTGGACCTGTCATTGTCTTATTCATCAGCGCAGTCGTACTCCTTTCTATTTTATTTGCACCAGCAAGAGGCATTGTTTGGCAATTTCTTAAACAATGGAAAGAAAGCGGCATACTGCAATTAGATTCCGTCCTTTCGAACCTCTGTAACCTTGCAAAAGAACATAGTGGTAAACAGCTTGGCCATAGCATTGCGATGTTAAAAGAGATTAGTTCACAACCCGCAGGTGTTTCCAAAAGTATCAGTAAACTGAGAGAAATGGCGTTGGTATTTGAAGTTGAAAAAGGTTTTTTCATTCCAACAAAAAAAGGTGAAACCTATCTCTTAAATAAAACTTCCCAAATGGGGGGTTCTCAATAATGACTCAAGCTCAACTCGAAATTCAACTTCTTGCAATGGCAACATCAATCGCTTGTTCCCTCTGTGGCGTTTTTCTTGTCCTTAGAAGGATGACTCTTTTAAGCGATGCCATCAGCCATACCGTTTTAATTGGTATAGTTTTAGCATTTTTTTTAACCGGGGATTTATCTTCTCCTTGGTTGTTGGTGGGTGCAACCTTAGCAGGGGTATTAACCGTTATAATGGTGGAAACCTTGCAAAGAACAGGGGTAGTGCGAGAAGATGCAGCAATTGGTTTAGTTTTTCCTGCATTGTTTAGCATCGCTGTATTGCTTATTTCTGTCTATTCTCGAAATGTACACTTAGATATGGATGCTGTATTAGTAGGCAAAATCGCCTTCACTCCCCTACCCTCTCGAAGGTTAGAGCTTTGGGGATACGATTTTGGCCCAAAGTCACTTGCCCTTATGATTGCAATTATTTTTATCAATCTTGGTTTCATCCTCCTCTTTTTTAAAGAACTAAAGGTTTCTACTTTCGACCCAGCTTTTAGCAAAGCTATGGGTTTCACACCTTACTACATTCATCTTGGGTTGGTGCTTTGCGTTTCCACCACAGCGGTTGCTTCTTTTGATGCAGTTGGTTCGATTCTTGTGGTTGCCCTAATGTCTGCCCCGGCTGCTACTGCTTATTTACTTACCGATAAACTTTCAAAAATGCTGGTTTGGAGCTGTGCGACTGGAATTGCCAGTGCAGTTGGTGGCTACTGGCTTGCACACTTTTTAGATGCTTCCATTTCTGGTTCTATGGCAACAGTTGCAGGGTTTCTTTTTACTATTGCTTTTATTTTTGCACCCAAACGGGGTCTTTTTTCACAATGGCAACTTGCCAAGATGCGCAATCGAAAATTTAAACTCGTCCTTTTACTCGTGCACCTTACTCAACACGAAGATACAATGCGTGAAGGGGAAGAATGCAACATCGAAAACCTACACCTTCATTTACGCTGGGACGATTATATTTCTCGCTCTATTGCTTTTCAGGCTATCGATGAAGGTTGCGCCATCGATTCCAACAAGGTACTTAAGCTAACTCCAAGGGGCAGAGCACTTGCCTTAGAATCATTACAACTAGGTACCAATCTTACCTAGAAGCCTAAGAAGGAAATCCTTATGAAAAGACCTCTACCTAAAGGACTAACCGTTTGGCTGCAAAACGAACTTAATCATTTTCAAAAAAATGGTACGATCTCGACATCCCAAGCCGAATCGATTCTTTCTCAATACGAACCTGATTCAATTCACGATAACGAAAAAAAATCGATCGCATTTTATACGCTCATTAGTGCTTCTTCTATCCTTGCAGGTGCAGCCTTGCTCTTGCTAATAGGCTACAACTGGGAAAAATTAAATTATATCTCTAAGCTTGGCCTCATTTATGGCCTAACGATTCTATTTCAGGCCGCCACAATGCTTTGCAGATTCCGTTGGAAAAACCAATACCTTTCCGAAGTCTTTTCTTTACTAAGCTGCATTAGTTTTGGCTCTGGCATTTGGCTCATTGCTCAGATTTTTAACATGAACGCTCACTTCCCCGATGGCTTCTACTGGTGGGCCCTAGGCAGTTTACCACTAGCATTTCTGGGCCAATCTTCCCTACTTTGGGCATTGGTTATTGTTCTAGAAATCATCTGGTGCTTTTCCGAGGCTAGTCTTTCCTTTACCGATAACACTTATATTTTTCTAGGATGGAACACGAACTTTCCCATAGCAGCTTATCTAATGCCATTATTATTATTACCCGGCTTCTTCTGGGCTTATTTAAAAAACTGTGCCACCACAATGGCCCTACACCTGATTGCTTTTGCTTGCTGGTGCGCCAGTTTATGGATTGCTTGGCGCTTTGAAGTTGCTATTATTCCCCTTTTAGGCGCATTATTTGCGGTCTATTGGCTACTTGGTATGTGCCAAATTTTTAGCAAAGTGATCGATAATGTTTTTTGTCTTTTAGGTAGAATTTTTATTTGGCCAACCTTATGTGTATTAAGTTTCTTTGATCTACAAAAAGAATTATTAGGGCTAGGTTTTAACAAAACAAGAACTGAATTACCCTTTGCCGCACTAGATGGGTTGGTTCTTTTAGCTTTAGGCTTCGCTCTTTTTTATTACTTCCTTAAAAATAAAGTTAAACAGTCAAACTCCATCGAACCTATTTCTTTCAAACAATTTTTGCTCGCCTTAGTAATTCTTTTTAACCTGACGCTTTCACTTGGTTTTGCAGCTTTATTTGAGCCAAACAATTCTTTTGCTTTATTTAATAGTTTATCAATAAACTTTTTAATGCTTTGCTACTCTGCAGTTCTGATGAATGATGGCCTAAGGTCAGACTCCAGTTCAAATTTCTTTTTGGGCGTTGGGTCATTTATGATCTGGACGATAGTAAGGTATTTTGATCTTTTTGGCGACTCTGGTGGAATGCTAGGGGCCTCGCTCATGTTTTTCCTTAGTTCGCTGTTTTTAATTGGGTTGGCATTTTTCTGGCGCAATAGAAAAGGTACCTCCTATGCAAACTGAAAATCCCTTAACCTTGCCTCCTTGGAAAGACCCTGCAAAAGTTGGCTTAGTGGTATTCACTGCTTTTATTTTTCAATTGATCGTGCTTACAGGAATGACTGCAAAGGGTTTAGTTCCACGCTTTAATTCTGACCGCGTGCGCTTTGAAGTCGTGCCTGTCGACCCCAGAGATATGATGCGTGGCGAATATATCATTCTTGGTTATGAATTTTCTAGGCTGCCAAACGATCCAACTATGCTTGATAGCACCTTATTAACCTACATGGGTGGCTTTACCAACAACAATCCAGGGAAGCAAAAAAACAATAATGTTTATATTTCTCTCAAATTAATCCCGCTAGAAAACATTTGGAAACCAACTTACTTTGCTATCAATCCACCTGAAAAAGGTCGTTATATTAAAGGCAAAATCGAAAGTCGTGGCTCCATTAAATTTGGCATCGAAGCGCTTTATGTTCAAGAAGGAAAAGGTATCTTGTACGAGCAAGCTGTCCGAGATAGAAAACTAGTTGCAGAAGTTTATTTAGCACCAGATGGCTCTGCGCAAATGAAAACCGTTCACATCCTAGATACAAAAATACCAAATTAAAAATTCCAACCCTCGTTTTTATTTTAATTGAATTAAATGATCTAAAATAAGTTACTATTATTCTTCTACCTTAATCACCCCAGAAGCGAAACTATGTTAAACAACAACCTTATTTCTCGCAGAATTCTTCTAAGCAGCCTTGCTGCTATGCCCTTAACTTCTTCCTTAGCGCAAGAGGCCAAAGCACCAATCCCCTTGCTACCCCAAGTCAAGCCTGAAGACCTTGGCATCGATTCTAAACGGTTGCAAAAAGCATACGACTTAATGGAGTTATGGACAAAGGGACCTAATGCACCCGTGCCGGGTGGATGCATTTTAGTGGGCCGTAATCAATCGACACTCGCCCCAAGGTTTTTTGGTAAACAAGGCCCCGAACCAGATGCAGAACCTCTTCGACAAGATGCTATGTTTTATATGGCAAGTGTAACAAAGCCCATCATTTACACCTGTGGTATGCTTCTTGTAGAAAGCGGAATTTTAAACTTAAACTCCCCCGTCAATCGCTATATTCCTGAATTCATAGGCAAAGAAAAAGATAGTGCTTTGGTGCTTCACCTCTTCACCCATACTTCCGGGCTTGCAGATGAACTTCCTAACAACGCAGAGCTGCGGAGGCAGCAAGTTCCCTTAAGTAAATTTGTAGAGGAAGCTGCGAAGTCGGAGGTTGCATTTAAGCCGGGGACAAAGCAAAGCTACTCTAGCCTTGCAACCATTCTTGTTGCAGAAATCGTGCAACGCCTTTCAGGGTTAAGCATTCGTGAGTTTATAATAAAACATATTGTAGATCCCTTGAGTTTAAAGTCTACCGGGCTAGGGTCTCAAGGTTTTGATCGAAGTCGCATAGTGCGATGCACTCTTCCAGATTATCAAAAGGGAAGCGATTTTAGTTGGAACAGCAAGTATTGGCACGAATTTGGTTCACCTGCTGGCGGACTTTTCAGTTCTGCCACCGACTTTGCTGTTATTTGCTCCCTAATGCTAAACTCCGGTAAATCAATAAATCATCAGATCATTTCGCCCGCAACTGTTCGAATGATGATTACTAATCGTATGGACGATATGCCTGAAATGCCGGAAAAAATACGCAGAACGCAACCTTGGGGGCTTGGTTGGAAATTGAATCATTTGGGGCAAAGTGATAGCTGGAGTGATTTACTTGGTAGAGATGTATTTGGCCATACGGGTTCTTCAGGAAATGTGGTTTGGATGGATCCGAAAACGAAAGGTTTTTGCATTTTGTTTTCGAACTACTTACGATCCCGTGCGCCTTGGCGTCTTGTGAACCTTTCCAACATCATCGCTTCATCGTTTGTTTAAAATTACAGATTTAGATTAAAGAGGCGATCTCTTAATTTTCCCCTTCGTGGAATTTGTTAAAGATACATACCGCAAGCTGTAAATAACCAAGTAGTAATTACGGAGTCCTCACAAGATTGGGTTCCACCAAACGGTTACCCATTATTTTACTTTTTTAATTCCTCTGCAGTTTTATTATCAGCATTAGCCTCTTTGGTTTTGCCAATTGTCTTATATGCATTTCCACGGCTGTAGTAAGCAAATGAAAATTTAGAATTAAGCTCTTTACCAATATATATTTTAGATGATTTTCTTAAATCTACATCAACTCCTTTCGCAAGCCGAAATTCAACATAGAAGCCCCACCTATCAAGTTATATTTCCGAAAATATAGATTATGAAGAAATAAAAATCGGCTTGAAGCAAGGTAAATATAAGCCAGTTGCAGTAGGAAACTATAAAGCAAATGCATTTAGGTTGTATGATATGCAATGAAATGTATGTGTCCGTTCGGTGAAAACCCTTCTTGCGTAGCATGTTAGGCTTGGAGTTTTCAATAACTCTAGGGAGAACAAGCTATGTCGATTAGAAAAAATCCCAGATCAGAACAACGCTGGCGGGATATTATCAAGGATTGTCAGGAGAGCGGCCAATCAATCCGGTTTTATTGCCTACGGCGTGGAATATCCGAAGGGGCATTTCATTACTGGCGTAAAAAATTACTGCGCCAATTAGAACCAAGTCTAAACCAGTCCCAAACTCCAACTTTTGTTCCTGTGCGT